>Ga0207657_10006464_pt1 | contig 12143 bp, 9 predicted proteins | sample KBSC33metaG_FD_184316 | JGI IMG/M metagenome (GOLD analysis project Ga0207657, IMG submission 184316) | Corn rhizosphere microbial communities from Kellogg Biological Station, Michigan, USA - KBS C3-3 metaG (SPAdes) (version 2) | ecosystem: Host-associated > Plants > Roots > Rhizosphere > Soil ...
GCCGCGACGCCGCCGACGCGCTGGACGTTGCAGCGCACCCAGAGCGTCTCGAGCGCCTCGACCAGCGCGTCCATCATCTCGTCGGTGTGGGCGGGCGACGGGGTGAAGCGCAGCCGCTCGGTCCCGCGCGGCACGGTCGGGTAGTTGATCGGCTGGACGTAGATCCCGTGGTCTTCGAGCAGGATGTCGCTGATCAGCTTGCAGTGGACGGCGTCGCCCACCAGCACCGGCACGATGTGGCAGACCGACGGCATCACCGGCAGGCCGGCCTTGACCAGCCGCGCCTTCAGCGCCGCCGCCCGCTCCTGATGCGCGATGCGGATTTCGTTGTGTTCTTTCAGGTAGCGGATCGAGGCCACCGCCCCGGCCGCCAGGGCCGGCGGGATCGAGGTGGTGAAGATGAAACCGTCGGCGAAGCTGCGGATCGCGTCGACGATCGTCGCGTCGGCGGCGATGTAGCCGCCCATCACGCCGAACGCCTTGCCCAGCGTGCCCTCGATGATGTCGATCTCGCCCATCACCGCCTCGCGTTCGGCGACGCCCGCGCCGCGCGAGCCGTACATGCCGACCGCATGCACCTCGTCGAGGTAGGTCATGGCGCCGTACTTCCTGGCCAGCGCCACCGTGCCGGGCAGGTCGGCGATGTCGCCGTCCATCGAATAGACGCTCTCGAAGGCGACCAGCTTGGGCTTGGCCGGATCGGCCGCCGCCAGCAGCTCTTCCAGGTGGCCCAGGTCGTTGTGGCGGAAGATGTGCCGTTCGCCGCCGCGCCCGGCCTTGATGCCGCTGATCATCGAATTGTGGTTCAACGCGTCGGAGAACACGATCAAGCCGGGCAGGATCTTGTAGAGCGTCGACAGCGACGCCTCGTTGGACACATAGCCCGAGGTGAACAGCAGGGCGGCTTCCTTGCGGTGCAGGTCGGCCAGTTCGCGCTCCAGCTCCACGTGATAGTGCGTCGTGCCGGAAATGTTGCGGGTGCCGCCGCTGCCGGCTCCGGCCTCGTCGATGGCCTGCTTCATCGCGTCGGTGACGACCGGGTTCTGCCCCTGGCCGAGGTAGTCGTTGGAGCACCAGACCACCACCTCGGATTCGCCGCCGTCGGCGCGCGTCCAGGTGGCCCGCGGGAACTCACCGCGGTGACGCTTCAGGTCGGCGAACACCCGGTAGCGGCCCTCCGCGCGGATGTTCTCCAGAGCGCCTGCGAATGCGGCCTTGTAATCCATCGACTTGTCACCCGGTCCCGCGTTCGACGTCTTGCGCAGGCGGCCGGTTCCCTCTGATGCGCCCGGGTTTTCGCACCGCGGACGGACGTTGTCCATAACGCAGGGCGTCGCGGCTCACGACGTTTGATCACGGACGCCGGCTTTTTATAACCGGCGATTACTTGCGCCGTATTTCAGCCCGGAGATCGGCCGCGGAAGAGCTCCAGGATGGCCGAAAAATCCTTGCCGCCCCCGCCCAGCCGATCGAACAGGGCGTAGAGCCCCTCGGCCTGTGCGCCCAGCGGCGTCGCCGCGCCCGCCTTGGCGGCGGCTTCCTGGGCGAGCTTGAGGTCCTTCAGCATCATGGCGGTGGCGAACCCGCCTTCGTAGTTGCGGTTCGAGGGCGCCGCGGGCACCGGCCCGGGCCACGGGCAATAGCTCGTCAGGCTCCAGCTCTGGCCGGAGGACTTGGAGGCGATCTCGAAGAAGCGCTCCGCGTCCAGGCCCAGCTTCTCGGCGAGCGCGAAGGCCTCGCAGGTGGCGATCATGGTCGCGCCCAGCACCATGTTGTTGCAGATCTTGGCAGCCTGGCCTGCCCCATGGTCGCCGGCCCGGATCACCGCGCGCGCCATGGGCCCGATCAGCCCCTCGACCGCAGGGAAGTCCGCTTCGGCGCAGCCGACCATGAAGGCCAGCGTGCCGGCCTCCGCGCCCGCCTGCCCGCCTGACACCGGCGCGTCGGCGAAGCGAAAGCCCGCCTGGGTGACCTGGGCGGCGACCGCACGGGCGCTCTCCACGTCGATCGTCGAGCAGTCGATCAGCAGCGCTCCCGGCCTGGCGTTGGGCAGGACCTCATTGGCGTAGACCGCGCGCACATGCTGGCCGGCCGGCAGCATGGTGATCACCGCCTCGGCGTCCTTCACCGCCGCTGCAGCCGAGCCGGCGGCCCGGCAGCCTGCGGCCACCGCCCGCTGCAGGGCGGCGGCCGACAGGTCGAACGCCAGGACCTCATGACCCGCCTTGGCCTGGTTTGCGGCCATGCCGCCGCCCATGTTTCCAAGGCCGATGAAGGCGATGCGGGTCATGCGGTTTCCTTTGACGACAGCGACTTACTTGGGCTTGCGGAACTTGTAGATGAATTGATCGGTGTGGCCTCGGATGGCGGGATCGAACACCGTCTTGGTGTGGTCGTCAGCCGGATTGGCCAGCACCTTGCTCTCGCCCTCGAACTTGAAGCCGGCCGCCTCGACCTGCTTCTTGACGATCGCCGGGATGATCCGGTGCAGCTTGTCCTGCGGGTCGGGCGGCGCGTCCGCCGCCGCCACGTGGTCAAGCACCACGAACACCCCGCCCGGCTTCAAGGCGTCGAAGACCGACTTGTCGAACTTCAGCATGTCGATGTTCGGGATGTTGTTCACGTCGTGATAGTTCTGCGCCGTCCAGACGATATCGGCCTTGGTCGGGATCGAGAGCCCGTTCGCCAGGGGGATATGCACCGACTTCACGTTGGAATAGTGCGGATCGGCCGCGATGGTGTCCTGCGCCGGCGTAGGCGGCGGCTTTGCGGGGTCCGTCGTCGGTCGCGGCGGCCCGCCGACGGCGTAGACCGTGCCCTTGGGTCCTACGGCCTTGGAGAAGATGCGGGTGAAGTAGCCGCCGCCCGGAATCAGGTCGACGACGGTCTGGCCCTGTTTCACCCCGGCGAATTCGAGCATTTCGGCTGGCTTGCGGTCGGCGTCGCGCTTGCTGTCGGCCTCCGGGCGCGCTTTGTCGGCCACCGCAGCCATCTGGTTGGCGTCCGGCTTGGCGTAGGCCGCTCCCGCGCAGAGCATGACGCAGGCTGCCGCGACGCCCAGCATGAGCTTGGATTTCATCGATCATCCTCCCTGTGGCGAGGCTCCCCGCCGCGCCTGGCGGTCAAGGTAGAGGCGTCCACTCCTCAGCGGAAGGCAGGGGCGCGAAAATCCCGTCGAGCATCGCGTCCGTCACGCCCGCCAGCGTCGGCGGATCCCAGCGTGGGGCGTTGTCCTTGTCGACGATGACAGCGCGGACGCCCTCCAGGAAATCGTGCCGCTGAACGACGCGGGCGCCGATCCGGTACTCCATGGCCATGTTGTCGGCGAACCGCTTCATCGCGCCGCCCAGTCGCAGCTGCCGGAAGGCGACCTTCAGGGTCTGCGGAGATTTCGTCTTCAGCATCGCCAGCTGCTCACGCGCCCAGTCGCTGTCGGTCGCCTCAAGGGCCGCCATGATCGCCTCGACGCTGTCGCCGGCGAACAGCCGGGCGATCTCGTCCTGATGGGCGGCGAGCGACGGGCGGCCGGCGTCGCCCCCGAACTGTGTCAGCAGGGTTTCGACGGCCGCCGGATCGGCCACGATCCGCGCCTTGAGTTCGGGCAACCGCGCGCTCTCCACATAGTCCGTGGCAATGCAGGTGAGCTCGCAGTCGGCCGCCTTGATGCGCGCGCCGGTCAGCGCCAGCCACAGCCCGATGTGGTCGCTCATCCGCGACAGGAACCAGCCGCCGCCGACGTCAGGGAAAAGCCCGATCCCGGTCTCCGGCATGGCGAAGGTGGTCCGCTCGGTCGCCACTCGGAAGCGGCAGGGGCGCGATAGCCCGACGCCGCCGCCCATGGTGACGCCGTCCATGATCGCCACCAGGGGCTTCTCGTAGTCATGTAGCAGCGCGTTCAGTCGATACTCGGTGAAGAAGAACTCCCGCGCCAGCTTGCCGTCGCCCGCCCCGCTCTCGGCCAGCATGCGGATGTCGCCGCCGGCGCAGAAGCCGCGCTCGCCGGCATGGTCGATCAGCACCAGCTTAACGATCGGATTGTCGATCCAGGTGGTCAGCGCCTCGATCATGATGCGGCACATGTTGGTGGTCAGCGCATGCAGCGCCTGCGGCCGGTTGAGCGTGATCCGCCCTACCGCGCCTTCGATGCGGATCAGGACCTCTGGCTCTTCACTCATTGCCGCAACAACTCCCGTGCGGTGATCACGCGCATGATCTCGTTGGTGCCTTCCAGGATCTGGTGAACCCGCAGGTCGCGCACGATGCGCTCCAGCGGGAAGTCCTGCAGGTAGCCATAGCCGCCGTGCAGTTGCAGCGCCTGGTTGGCGATCTCGAAGCCGGCGTCGGTGGCGAAGCGCTTGGCCATGGCGCAATATTTGGTGGCCTGCGGGTCACGGTTGTCCAGGGCGTGCGCGGCGCGGCGCACCATGAGCCGGGCGGCCTCCAGGTCGGTCGCCATGTCGGCGAGACGCCACTGCAGGCCCTGGAATTCCTTCAGCGGATTGCCGAACTGCTTGCGGGTCTCCAGGTGCGTGCGCGCCGTGTCGAGCGCCAGGCCCGCGCCGCCCAGCGAGCAGGAGGCGATGTTGATCCGGCCGCCGTCGAGGCCGGCCATGGCGAAGCGGAACCCCTCGCCTTCCGACCCGATGCGGTTGGCCTCGGGCACGCGGCAGTCGTCGAAGTTGACCTGCGCGGTGGGCTGCGATTTCCAGCCCATCTTCTTCTCCTGCGCCCCGAAGGAGAGGCCGGGCGTTCCGTTCTCGACCACGAAGGCCGAGACGCCCTTTGGGCCCGGCCCGCCGGTCCGCGCCATCACCACATAGACGTCCGAGGTCCCGGCGCCGGAGATGAACGCCTTGGAGCCGTTCAGCACATAGTGGGCGCCATCCTTCCTCGCCGTCGTCGCCAGCGCCGCGGCGTCGGAGCCGGAGCCGGGCTCGGTCAGGCAGTAGGAGGCGATGAACGCCATGGTCGTGAGCTTCGGCAGGTAACGCCGGCGAAGCTCGTCGGCGCCGAACCGGTCGATCATCCAGCTCGCCATGTTGTGGATCGAGATGAAGGCCGCGGTCGTGACGTCACCGTAGGCGAGCTGCTCGAAGACGATGGAGGCGTCCAGCCGGGAAAGCGCCGAGCCGCCCACGTCCTCGCGCACATAGAGGCCCGCGAACCCCAGCTCGGCGGCCTTGCGCATCACGTCCACCGGGAAGTGGCCCTCGGCGTCCCAGCGGGCGGAGTGCGGCGCGAACTCGGCGGCGGCGAAGGCGCGGGCGGCGTCCTCGATGGCGCGCTGATCCTCGGTGAGGCTGAAATCCATGCGGCGGAGTCAGCGCGCGTCGCGCCGGCTGTCAATCGTACCGTGGCGACAGGCCGGCCGCATGCCCCCGCGGCGACGCCGGCAGGGTCGGTGGCGTCCGGCGCCAAAGGATAGGTTGCGCAGGAGCGCCTTGCGGGTGCAAAGGCGCGAACCATGACCAAAGCGCCCCTCGCCGCCTATCCCGCCCTTCGCCTGCGCCGCCTGCGCCAGGCCGACTGGATCCGCAGACTGGTGCGCGAGACCGTGCTGACCCCGGCCGACCTGATCTGGTCGATGGTGGTGCACGAGGGCGAGGGCCAGATCCCGGTGGGCTCCATGCCGGGCGTCAGCCGCCTGTCGGTGAAGGAGTGCGCCGCCGCCGCCAAGGAAGCGCGCGCCCTGGGCATTCCCGCCATCGCCGTCTTCCCGCACATCGACGGGGCCAAGAAGGACGCCAGCGGCAAGCTGGCGCTTGATCCGGATGGCGTGGTCGCACGGGCCGTGAAGGCGATGAAGGACGCTGCCCCGGAAGTGGGCGTCATGTGCGACGTGGCGCTGGACCCCTTCACCGATCACGGCCACGACGGCCTGATCGAGGGCGCCCGCATCCTCAACGACCCGACCGTGGAGCGTCTCGTCGAACAGGGCCTGATGCAGGCCAAGGCAGGGTGCGACATCCTCGCCCCGTCGGACATGATGGACGGCCGGTGCGGCGCCCTGCGGCGAGCGCTGGAGGCGGAGGGCCTGCAGGACGTGATGATCATGTCCTACGCCGCCAAGTACGCGTCGGCCTTCTACGGCCCGTACCGCGAGGCGATCGGGTCCGGAAAGCTCGGGACCGGCTCGGTCGAGAACCCCGCCGACAAGAAGACCTACCAGATGGACAGCGCCAATTCCGAAGAGGCGCTCCGGGAGGTGGCCCTCGACATCGCCGAGGGCGCCGACATGGTCATGGTCAAGCCCGGCATGCCCTACCTGGACATCGTGCGGCGCGTGGTCGAGGCCTTCTCGATGCCGACCTTCGCGTTCCAGGTCTCGGGCGAGTACGCCATGCTGATGGCGGCGGCCCAGAATGGCTGGCTGGACGGGGAACGCGCGATCCTGGAGAGCCTGGGCGGCTTCAAACGCGCCGGCGCGGCGGGCGTGATCACCTACTTCGCACCCCGCGCGGCGCGGCTGCTCGGCGCCTAGGCCGCCGGCTCGCCGGAATTGGCGGCGGCGAGGCGTTTGCCGATCGGGAAGAAGGTCAGCACCAGCACGAAGAACAGCGGCGTGAAGAAGATCGCGAACGCCGTCGCCGACAGCATGCCGCCGATCACCCCGGTGCCGATGTCGTTCTGGCTGCCTGCGCCAGCTCCGGTCGAGGTGGCGAGCGGGAAGACGCCGGCCATGAAGGCGAGCGAGGTCATCAGGATCGGCCGCAGCCGCTGGCGGGCGGCGTGGATCGCGGCCTCGGCGGCCCCCATGCCGCGCTTGACGCCATCCAGGGCGAACTCGACGATCAGGATGGCGTTCTTGGCGGCCAGGCCCATGGTGGTGAGCAGGCCGACCTGGAAGTAGATGTCGTTGTAGAGTCCCCGCAGGCTCGCCGCGACTAGCGCGCCCACCACGCCAAGCGGCAGCACCAGCACCACGGCGGCCGGGATCGACCAGCTCTCATAGAGCGCCGCGAGGCACAGGAAGACCACCAGGATCGAGAGGCCGTAAAGCAGGGGCGCCTGCGCGCCAGCGGCCTGTTCCTGCAGTGACAGGCCGGTCCACTCCGACCCCACGCCGCGCGGGAGCTTGGCCACCATCTTCTCCATCGCGTCCATGGCCGCGCCGGAGCTCTTGCCGGGAGCCGCCTGGCCCTGGATTTCGAAGGACGGCATGCCGTTGTAGCGGGTGAGCTGAGCCGGGCCATAGGTCCAGCCGACCGTCGCAAAGGCGGAGAACGGGGTCATGCTCCCGGTCGAGTTGCGGACATTCCAGGCGAGCAGGTCATCCGGATTGGTCCGGAACGGGGCGTCGCCTTCCATGTAGACGCGCTTGACGCGATCATGGTCGATGAAGTCGCCGACATAGGTCTGCCCCCAGACCGTGCTGAGCGTCGTGTTGATGTCGGCCTGCTTGACCCCCAGCGCCGCGGCCTTGGTGGTGTCGACATCGACGTGGATTTGCGGGGTGTCGCCCTGACCGTTCGGGCGCACCTGCACCAGGTTCGGGTCGGACTCGGCCATGCCCAGCAGCCGACCGCGCGCGGCGAGGAACGCTGGGTGACCGAGGCCGCCGCGGTCTTCGAGCTGCAGGTCGAACCCGGTGGCGTTGCCGAGCTCCTGCACGGCCGGCGGGACGACGACGAAGATCTTCGCGTCGCGCACGCGGGAGAAGGCCTCCGTCGCGCGCTCGACGATGGCGGGCGCCCGGTCGGCGGCGCGCTTTCGCACATCCCAGCCCTTCAACTTGATGAAGCCGATGCCGGAGTTCTGGCCGGAGCCCGCGAAGTTGAAGCCCGCGACGGTGAAGAGCGCGCTGACATTGTCCTTTTCGTCGACCAGGAAATGGTGCTCGACCGTGCGCAGGGCGTCGAGCGTACGGGCCTGCACGGCGCCGACCGGCAGGGTGACCTGGGCGAACATCGAGCCCTGGTCCTCCTCCGGCAGGAAGCCGGTCGGCATGCGCAGGAAGAGGCCGATCATCGCCGCGACGATCAGGGCGTACAGGATCATGGCCACGCGCGGCCGGTCGATGATCGCGCCCAGCCCCAGCTCATAGCGGCGCCGCGCGCGGTCGAAATTGCGGTTGAACCAGCCGAACGGCCCGCGCTCCGGCCCGCCGGCGGCCTTCGGCGGTTTCAGCAGGGTGGCGCAAAGCGCCGGCGTCAGGATCAGCGCGACCAGAACCGACAAGACAATGGCTGAGACCATGGTCACGGAGAACTGGCGGTAGATCACGCCGGTCGAGCCGCCGAAGAACCCCATGGGAGCGAGCACCGCCGTGAGCACGAGCGCGATGCCGGTCAGGGCGCCGGTGATCTCGTCCATCGACTTACGAGCTGCATCCCTGGGCGACAGCCCCTCCTCGGTCATCAGACGCTCGACGTTCTCGACCACCACGATGGCGTCGTCGACGAGCAGGCCGATGACGATGACGATCGCGAACAGGGTGAGCGTGTTGATCGAATAACCCAGCACCGCCAGCACCCCGAAGGTCCCAAGCAGCACCACCGGCACCGCGATCGCCGGGATGAGGGTGGCGCGCCAGTTCTGCAGGAAGACGAAGATCACCACGACCACCAGGACCATGGCTTCGATCAGCGTCTTGATGACCTCGTGGATGGAGATCCGGACGAAGGTGGTGTTGTCGACCGGAAAGGAAAGCTGCATTCCGGGCGGCAGGTTTTCGGCGAGCTGAGCGGCGCGCGCCTTCACGGCGTCGGCGGTGGTCAGCGCATTGGCGCCCGGCGCGAGCTGGACTGCCACGCCCGCGGCCGGGTGGCCGTTGAGGCGGCTGACCGAATCGTAGCTGTCGCTGCCAAGCTCGACGCGGGCCACGTCGGCCAGGGTGACCAGCCCGCCGCTGGTCTCGCTGCGTACGACGATCTTCTTGAACTGTTCGGCGTTGGTCAGTCGCGACTGGGCGGTGACGGTGGCGTTGAGCTGCTGGCCCTTCACCGCCGGCAGTCCGCCCACCTGGCCCGCCGAGACCTGGATGTTCTGCGCCTGGATGGCCGCCTGCACGTCGGCGGGGGTGAGCTTGAAGGCGTTGAGCTTGAACGGATCCAGCCAGATGCGCATGGCGTGCTGGGATCCGAAGGTCTGCACGGTGCCCACCCCGTCCACGCGGGAGAGCGGGTCCTGGAAGTTGCTAACGATGTAGTCGGCGATGTCGAAGTTGCTGAAGTGCTCCGTGGGGTCCGACAGCGCGACGATCAGAAGGAAATTGGTCCGCGCCTTGGCGACCACCACGCCGAGCTGCTGCACCTGCGGCGGCAGCAGCGGCGTGGCGGCCTGCACCTTGTTCTGCACCTGCACCTGGGCGATGTCGGGATTGGTCCCGGGCTTGAAGGTCACCGTGATGGTGAGCTGTCCGCTGGAGCTGCTGTTCGAGGAAAAATAGAGCAGGCCGTCGAGGCCATTGAGCTGCTGCTCGATCACCTGTGTCACCGAGGTCTGCAGCGTCTGGGCCGAGGCGCCGGGGTAGTTGGCGGCGATGGTGACCGCGGGCGGCGCGATGCTCGGGTACTGCGCGACCGGCAGGGTGCGAGCGGCCAGAGCTCCGGCCAGCATGACGACCAGGGCGATGACCCATGCGAAGATCGGATGATCGATAAAAAAGCGTGACATCAGGCGCCTACGTCCCGCCCGAGGCGACACGGCGATTTCGGTGAGCCTGGGCTCCTAGTCGATCGGCGGCGCCGGTCAAGCCGCGTCGTCGAACAAATTCGCCGACCAGAGGTATGCGATTCATGCGGGACGAGCGGTGTTCAGCCAGTCCGCCAGGATGGCGTTCACCGCCTCCGGAGCTTCCTGCTGCACCCAATGGGAGACCCCCGGCAGGCGTCGGACGGTGAGGTCACGGACATGCCGCTCCGTGCCATCGAGAAGCTCCAGCCCAAGGGCTGCGTCCGCCTCGCCCCAGACGATCAGCGTCGGCGTCTCGATGCGGGGCCAAGGGCCTGCGAGCTTGCCGGGATGGCGCGCGGCCGCGCGATACCAGTTGACCATCCCGGTCATGGCGCCGGGCCGCTGGGCGTCCAGGGCGTAGCGATCCAGCACAGCCGCCGGGAACCGGCTCTTGTCGATGGCCATGCCGACGAACGCCTGGCGGATCAACCGCGCGTCCCGGGCCGTGTTGAGCCGCTCCGGCAAGCCGGGAATCTGGAAGAAGACCATGTACCAGGAGCGCAGCATCTGGCGGGGCGAGCGGCGCAGGCGCTCGGCGAAGACGGCCGGGTGCGGGACGTTCATGACGACCAGCCGTTCCAGCGACCGCACGCGGTTGGCGGCGAAGGTCCAGGCAAGGCCTGCGCCCCAGTCGTGGCCGATGAGGGTGACCTCCTTCGCCCCGCTGGCGTCGATCAGCGCCGCCACGTCCTCCATCAGCCGCTCGATCGCATAGGCGGAGACGGCCTGCGGCTTCGGCTCGGTCTCGCCGTAGCCGCGCAGGTCCGGCGCCCAGGCGCGGTAGCCCATCTGCGACAGCAACGGGAGTTGGAAGCGCCAGGAGAACCGGCTCTCCGGAAAGCCGTGCAGGCAGAGCGCCAGGCGCTCGCCCTGCCCCGCCTCGTCGACCGCGAAATCGAAGCCGTTCGCCTGAATTCGGCGTGTCGCGATATCCATGGCGGCTCCCCGTCAGGTGGAGAAATAGGTGCTCTCTTCGTCGTGACCAGCCAGCTTGATCAATCCCAGCGACTTCATGCCGATCTTCTCGAGCACCGCGATCGAGCCGACGTTCTGCGGCTTGGTGATCGCCACGATCGCCGGCAGCCCAAGGACCTCGCGCCCATAGGCCAGGGTCGCGGCCGCGACTTCGGAGGCATAGCCGCGGCCCCAGAACGGCTCCAGGAAGGCGTAGCCCACGTCGGGGTGCTCAAGCCCGTCGCGCTTGACGAGGCCGCAGATGCCGGCCGTCTCGCCGCTCGCCCTCACGTCGGCGCGCCAAAGGCCAAAGCCGTTGGCCGCATAGCCTTCGCGCTGCCGCTCGATGTAGGCCCGCGCGCCATCCAGGTCGCGCACGCCGCGGTCGCCGATATTGTCCCTGAAGCCGCGGCTCATCAGCAGTTCCAGGATGAACGGCGCGTCCTGCAGCGTCAGTTCGTGCAGCGAAAGCCGCTCGGTCTCGAGAATCGCCGGGCCCGTCACCGGCCCGTCTCCAGCCGGGCCACCAGGCTGGAGGTGTCCCATCGGCCGCCGCCGAGCGCCTGCACCTCGGCGTAGTACCGATCGACCATGGCGGTCACGTCGAGCGCCGCGCCGTTGCGCCGCGCCTCGTCAAGCACCAGGCCAAGGTCCTTACGCATCCAGTCGACCGCAAAGCCGAAATCGAACTTGCCCTCGCTCATGGTCTTCCAGCGGTTGTCCATCTGCCACGACTGCGCCGCGCCCTTCGAAATCGCCTCATAGACGTCCTGAGGGTCGAGCCCCGCCCGCCTGGCGAAGTGCAGGCCCTCCGCCAGGCCCTGGACGACGCCGGCGATGCAGACCTGGTTGACCATCTTGGTGAGCTGGCCCGAGCCCGGGCCGCCCATCAGCCGGATCGCCTTGGCGTAGACGCCGATCACGGGCGCGACACGCTCGAAGGTGGCCTTCTCCCCGCCGCACATGATGGTGAGCTGACCGTTTTCCGCGCCGGCCTGGCCACCGGACACCGGCGCGTCCACGAACGCCCGGCCGCCGGCGGCGGCCAGCGCGGCCATGTCACGCGCCACCACGGCCGAGGTGGTGGTGTGGTCGACGACGATCCCGCCCGGCGCCATGGCCGGCAGGGCTTGCGCGACGACCTGGCGAACGTCGTCGTCGTTGCCGACGCAGAGCACGAAGATCTCCGCGTCCGCCGCGGCCTCGGCCGCCGTCGCGCCAGCCCGGCCGCCGTGTGCGCCGACCCACCGTTGCGCTTTATCCGGCGTGCGGTTGAAGACCGCCATCTCATGGCCGGCCTTGGCCAGATGCCCGGCCATGGGGAAGCCCATCACGCCCAGGCCCGCGAACGCCACCTTCATCCCAAACGCTCCTTAACCCTCATGCAACGCCATCTTAACGGGAGCCTGCGCACCGTGCGCGCCTCGTAACAGGCTTCACCGGGGCGAACCATGTCGATGAGCGGCGAGCGGCCGATCATCATCAAGCGTATCAAGAAGAGCGGCGGGGGCGGC
>Ga0207657_10006466_pt1 | contig 12142 bp, 14 predicted proteins | sample KBSC33metaG_FD_184316 | JGI IMG/M metagenome (GOLD analysis project Ga0207657, IMG submission 184316) | Corn rhizosphere microbial communities from Kellogg Biological Station, Michigan, USA - KBS C3-3 metaG (SPAdes) (version 2) | ecosystem: Host-associated > Plants > Roots > Rhizosphere > Soil ...
TTCGGCATTTGCCAGACGCGGACATAATCCACCTCCATCCGCTGCGGCAGCGCCGCATCGTCGATTCCCTTCGCACCTGCCCAGTCGCCGCCCATGGCGAGGTTGAGGATGAGATAAAATGGCGTGTCGAACGGCCAGGCTCCGCTCCCGCCGGACTGGTCGTTCCTGACGCGCATGTACGCGCGGCCATCGACGCCGATGGTGATCGCTTCGTTCGTCCAGGCGAGCTGGTAGCGATGGAAGGCGCTGCACGCCGTCGGCACCGGCGTTTCCGCCCCCCGGCCGGTGTGCATCACGTGATTGAACAGCCTGGTGTGTAGCGTCGCGTGGGCGACGTTCGGCTGTGATCCGACCTGCTCGAGGATGTCAATTTCGCCGCCGTCGGGCCACGGGCTGTCGCCCTCCGGCAGCATCCAGATCGCCGGCCATGTTCCGCGCGTGCAGGGCAGCTTGGCCGAGACCTCGACGAATCCGGTGTCAAACGCCGCCTTGCCCTTGGTGACGATCTTGGCCGAGCTGTATTGCTGGTTGCCCCAGTCAGCGAACCTGTCGATGGCCGCCGGGTCCTTGCGTAACTCGATGATCAGCTTGCCGTTCTCGAGGCGCAGATTCTCGGGCCGGTTCGCCGCATAATATTGAAGCTCTTTGTTGTACCAGCCGAGCTTGTTCCGCGATGTGTCGAAGCTCCACTTGCTCATGTCGAGCGACTTGCCGTTGAACTCGTCCGACCAGATGAGTTTCGCCGCGTGCGACGGCATCGGCTCGCTGATCGCATAATTGTTCGCTGAAAGGGACTGCGCGGCTGCAAGCAGGACAGGGGTGAGCATATGTGCTGGATTTAGCTAGCTACTCTCGTCATTGCGAGCGCCGCAGGCGCGCGGCAATCCAGTCGCGCCCCTCTGGATTGCTTCGCTCCGCTCGCAATGACCAGTAGTTTCGACATCCACATCATCGGCGGCGGCCTCGCCGGCAGCGAAGCCGCATGGCAGCTGGGCGAAGCGGGTTTGCGGGTGCGGCTGAGCGAGATGCGTGGTGGCGGCGACATGACGCCGGCGCACGAGACCGACCGCCTCGCCGAAATGGTTTGCTCGAACAGCTTCCGCTCCGACGACGCCGAGCACAATGCCGTCGGGCTCCTTCACCAGGAGATGCGCGCGCTCGACTCGCTGATCATGCGCGCCGCGGACCAGCATCGCGTCCCCGCCGGCTCAGCGCTGGCGGTCGACCGCGACGGCTTCGCGGCCGAGGTCACGCGCGCGATCGAGCAGCATCCCAGGATCAAGGTCGTTCGGGAGCGGGTCGACCGGCTTCCCGACCATCCGACGATCGTCGCCACTGGGCCGCTCACGGGCTCAAAGCTGGCCGAGGCGATTGCTTCTGAAACGGGCGAAGGCGCCCTCGCCTTCTTCGACGCGATCGCTCCGATCGTTCACCGCGACAGCATCGACATGGACGCGGCCTGGATGGCGGCGCGCTGGGATAAGGGCGGCAAGGACTACATCAACTGCCCGCTCGACAGACCGCGGTATGAGGATTTCGTCGCGGCGCTGATCGACGGCGAGAAGATGCCCTTCCATGACTGGGAGAAGGACACCCCGTATTTCGAAGGGTGCATGCCCATCGAGGTGATGGCCGACCGCGGGCCCGAGACCTTGCGCCACGGTCCGATGAAGGCCGTCGGACTCGACAACCCGCGCACCGGTCGCTGGCCTTATGCCGTCGTCCAGCTCCGCCAGGACAATGCGCTCGGCACATTGTGGAACATGGTCGGCTTCCAGACCAAGCTAAAGCATGGCGAGCAGCTGCGTATCTTCCGTACCATCCCAGGCCTCGAGAATGCCGAATTCGCGCGGCTCGGCGGCATTCACCGCAACAGCTTCATCAACTCGCCCAGGCTGCTCGACCGAGAGCTTCAATTGAAGTCAAAACCTTGCATCCGCTTCGCCGGCCAGATCACCGGCTGCGAGGGCTATGTCGAAAGCGCTGCCGTCGGCCTGCTCGCCGCGCGATTCGCCATCGCCGAGTTTCAGGGCGAAACGCTGCCTTCGCCGCCGCCCGAGACGGCGCTCGGCGCGCTCCTCGGGCACATCACCGGCGGGGCTGACGCCGAGACCTTCCAGCCGATGAACGTTAATTTCGGCCTGATGCCGCCGATCGAAGGCCGCTGGAAACGCGCCGACCGCAAGAAGGCCTATACCGATCGCGCACGCCGCGCCTTTTCCCTCTGGCTTGAGCAGCTGAAGGTCAGCGAACCGGCTTAGTTGTCGTTATTTTCCGCCACCACCGGCTCTGCTGCCGGCGCTCGGCAGCTGCAGGTCTTGTGCTTGGGTGGAGGCGGCGCCGTGGCGACGAACTCGGCGGGCGACAACCACCCCTTGCTGCCTCCCGCACCGTTGAACTTCTCGATTCCCTTGGCGGCATATTCGGGGAACGACAGCGCACCATTGTGATCGACGTCGAGCTTGTCGAAGTTGCGGCGCCGGGCGGCGAGATACTCGTCCGCCTCGACCTTGCCGTCCTTGTTCTTATCGTAGCGGCTGAAGCGCTTCTCCTCGCGCGTCTTCTGGTCGGCTTCGGGAGCCTTCAGCGGTTCACCGCCGAACCAGGAGGAGCTTGACGTCCGTGCGGCCGGTGCATCGGGAAGGCCGGGCGCCTGAGCCGCGTGCGACTGCCACAGGAGGAACGCGCCGGTCATCAGGAGGAAGCAGGAGGCGACACCCGCAAGAAAACGCAACAAGGCAAACCCCCTGCAACGAGGAGATTCGGCACAGCGGCACCCTCCGTAACGGAGCCGTTCCTGTCAACTATCGAGGCATGACCCCGAACATGCTGTGGCGCAGCGCGGATACGACCCGGCGCCATCCGCCCCGACCATCGTTCAGCGCATCATAAGCTGCAAAGGCCGCGATCATGGTCAGGGGCCGAAGCTCGCCGGGAACTCGCAATCGTGGCAATCCCGCGATCGCCGCTTTCGCGCACTCGATCAGGAATTCGCGGGATTGCCGGTCGGTACAGTGCCGCGCGCCATCGACCAGCGACCACACAGCCCCGAAGGGCTCCCCCTCTTCCGCTCGTCGGCCGAGCAGCCGAGCCGCGATCCCGAAAAGGATCTCGCCACGTTTCTGGAGGGCGCCGGCTACCACGTCGCTCCACGGAAAGGGGCTCAGCAGCGCGAGCCAGCAGTCCTCCAGAGCGGATAGTTCACGCCCGGAGATTCCGCGCGGGATCAGCTTGCTCGCAACCGCCTGCAATCGCGGCTCCGCGGGCGCCGAAAGACCCTGGTCCAATGCATCAAGGCGCTCGCGCCACCAGGCTAACCGGATCGCGCCGAGCTCGGCGAGGCTGCTCGTCGAAACCACGTCCGCGAACGCGAGATCGAGATTCCAGAGCGCGAGGAAGGCCGGACGAACCCGCGCCGGTGTCGCCTGAAGAGCGATCTCGCGGTCGGTATCGAGCCTGCGTTCAGCGATAGGTGACGGCCTTCACCGCCTCGACCACGTCAGACGCCTTGATCAGCGCGAGCTTCTCGAGGTTCGCGGCATAGGGCAGCGGGACGTCCTTGTCCGTCACGCGCAGCACCGGCGCGTCGAGGTCGTCGAACCCTTCGGTCATGGCGATGGCAATGATCTCCGAAGAGATCGAGCAGACCGGCCAGCCTTCCTCGACCACGACCATGCGGTTGGTGCGCTTGAGGCTGTCCAGAACCGTCGCCTTGTCGAGCGGCCGCAGCGTCCGGAGGTCGATCACCTCGGCGTTGATGTCCTGTGCCATCAGCTCCTGCGCCGCTTCGAGCGCGACGCCGACGCCGATCGAGTAGCTGACGATGGTCACGTCCTTGCCGGGACGGACGATCCGCGCCTTGCCGATCGGCAGGACATAATCGTCTAGTTGAGGGACATCGAAATGCTGGCCGTAGAGCAACTCGTTCTCGAGGAAGACCACGGGGTCCTCGGTTCGGATAGCAGCCTTCAGAAGCCCCTTGGCATCGGCAGCGCTATAGGGGGCGATCACGACCAGTCCCGGCACATGCGCGTACCAACTGCCATAATTCTGGCTGTGCTGGGCGGCGACGCGCGCAGCGGCGCCATTCGGCCCGCGGAACACGATCGGGCAGCGCATCTGCCCGCCGGACATATAGTTGGTCTTGGCGGCCGAATTGATGATGTGGTCGATCGCCTGCATCGCGAAGTTGAAGGTCATGAACTCGACGATGGGACGCAGGCCGCCCATCGCCGCGCCCGTTCCGACGCCAGCAAAGCCATATTCCGTGATCGGCGTGTCGACCACGCGCTTCGGCCCGAACTCGTCGAGCAGTCCCTGGGTCACCTTGTAGGCGCCCTGGTACTCGGCGACCTCCTCGCCCATGACGAATACCCGCTCGTCGGAGCGCATCTCCTCGGCCATCGCGTCGCGCAGCGCTTCGCGGACGGTCATGCTGACCAGCGGAGTGCCCTCGGGGACCTCGGGATCGTCGTGGGTCTTCGACACATCCGCCACGAGGTCGCGCGCCGCGGTCTCGAACACGTGCGGAGTCGGCGTCGCCTCGTCCTGCTGAGACGCAGGCTCCGGAACCGACGGCGTTTGGGTCGACGCCGGCTTGGGCTGCTCTTTCGTGTCCGAACCCGGTGTCGCAGCCGGCGGACTCACCTGCTCGCCATCGCCGGCGAGGAGCGCAATCGGCTGCCCGACCTTCACGCCTTCGCTGCCCTCGGGCACCAGGATCTTGGCGATCTTGCCCTCGTCGACCGCTTCGAATTCCATGGTCGCCTTGTCGGTCTCGATCTCAGCGAGGATGTCGCCAGATTTGACGTCATCGCCTTCCTTGACCAGCCACTTGGCGAGCGTCCCCTCCTCCATCGTCGGGGACAAAGCAGGCATCTTCAGCTCGACCGGCATCAATAGCTCCCCACCAGAACGTCGGTGTAGAGCTCGGACGGAGCAGGCTCTGGCGCATCTTCAGCGAACTTGGCAGCTCCGACCACGATATCTTTGATTTCCTTGTCGATCGCCTTGAGATCCTCTTCCTTGACACCAAGCCCCAGAAGGTCCCGCTCGGCATGGCCGATCGGGTCGCGATGCTCGCGCACATCCTGCACTTCCTCGCGCGTCCGGTACTTCGCCGGATCGGACATCGAGTGGCCTCGGTAGCGATAGGTCAGGAACTCGATGATGATCGGTCCCTTGCCGCTGCGCGTCCATTCCAGCGCGACATCCGCCGCGCCGCGGACAGCGAGCACGTCCATCCCGTCAACCTGGAGTCCGGGAATGCGGTGGCTCTCGCCGCGCCGGTACAGCTTCGGCTCCGACGAGGAGCGCTTGATGCTGGTCCCCATCGCATATTGGTTGTTCTCGATCGCGTAGATGACCGGCAGGTCCCACAGCTTGGCCATGTTGAAGGCCTCGTAGACCTGCCCCTGGTTGACCGCGCCATCGCCGAGATAGGTGAGGCAGACGCCCCCGTCCTCGGCATATTTGTGCTTGAACGCGAGACCCGTGCCGAGCGGCACTTGTGCGCCGACGATGCCGTGGCCGCCGTAGAAGCCGTGATCGACGCTGAACATGTGCATCGACCCGCCCTTGCCCTTCGAGATTCCGGCCTCGCGGCCCGTCAGCTCAGCCATGATGACCTTGGGATCGATCCCGTAGGCGAGCATGTGGCCGTGGTCGCGATAGCCGGTGATGACGCTGTCCTTGCCGACCGTCATCGCCGATTGCAGCCCGACCGCGACCGCCTCCTGCCCGATGTACAGGTGACAAAAGCCGCCGATCAGCCCGAGTCCGTACAGTTGCCCGGCGCGCTCCTCGAAGCGGCGGATCAGAAGCATCTCGCGATACAGCTTCAGAAGGTCGTCCTTCGACGCCTTGTATCGCTTGGGTTGCGGCGGGCGCGAAATGTCGTTCGCGTCGGTCTCGGGAACGGATGCAACGGCGGATTTCTTCGCGGAACGCGCCACGGGCAACTCTCTTGAGGTCTAAGAAGCGCGCCCGCCTATAAGAGGCGGTTGCCCATGCGGCAACTGGCCCGGCCCTCGCTTTAATTGAGCGGAACGATCACCTCGTCCGGGCGGACCAGTCCCAAGTTCTTGCGGACCAGCTCGTCGGCCATGTCGGGGTCGGCCTTGTTCGGGTTCAAGAGGTCGGAGCGGTGCTTGAGCTCGGCCCGCTCCTGCTCGATCTGGGCGAGCTCGGCCTGCCTTTGCTGAAGCGCCCGGTGATAGCTGCCCCAGGCCAGGATTCCATTCTCGCCCGCGATCGCATGTCCGGCGAAGGTCCCGACGACGATCACCGCGAGGGCCGGCATCGCCACCCTGCGGATCAGCGCGAAAATACGGTTCGGACCCCCCACCATGACGTCATAAGAATCACGAGGGACTCGTCAAAGCAAGTGAAAAGAATGATTTGGTGGATGAAGCGGGGATAAAGTTGTGGACGAGAGCGCTAAGCTGTCGCCCTGAACTTGTTTCAGGGTCCATTCCAGAGACCCGCAGCGTGGTTCATCGAAATGGATGCTGAAACAAGTTCAGCATGACGAGTTACGCTGGCCGATACGCCTTGAGCGCCGTCCGTCCCGCGTATCTCGCCGTCTCCCCGAGCTCTTCCTCGATCCGCAGCAGCTGGTTGTATTTGGCGATCCGGTCCGACCGTGACAGGCTGCCGGTCTTGATCTGGCCGCAGCTCAGCGCAACGGCGAGATCGGCGATGGTCGAATCCTCGGTCTCGCCCGAGCGATGCGACATGACCGTCGTATAGGCCGACGACTGCGCGAGCTTCACCGTGTCGATCGTCTCGGTCAGGCTGCCGATCTGGTTGACCTTGATCAGGATCGAATTGGCGATGCCGTCCTCGATGCCCTTTTCCAGCCGCTTCACGTTGGTCACGAACAGGTCGTCGCCGACCAGCTGGATTCGGTTGCCGAGCTTTTCGGTGATTGCCTTCCAACCGGCCCAATCGTCTTCGGCCAGCCCGTCCTCGATCGAAGCGATCGGATAGTCGGATGCGAGCGCGACATAATAATCGGCCATCTCGGCTGGGCTGAGGCTCTTCCCCTCGCCTTTCAGCTCGTAGCGGCCGTCCCTGAAGAACTCGCTCGCCGCCGGGTCCATCGCCAGCAGCACGTCCCCGCCGAGCTTGTAGCCGGCCGCGCTCACCGCCTTCTCGATATAGTCCAAAGCCTCACGCGCCGAGTTGATTGCCGGGGCGAACCCGCCCTCGTCGCCGACGGCGGTGGAGAAGCCGGCCTGATGCAACCCACTCTTCAGCGCATGGAAAATCTCGGCTCCGCAACGCAGCGCTTCCGAAAAATCCGGAGCTCCGACCGGCATCACCATGAATTCCTGAAAGTCGATGCCATTGTCGGCGTGCACGCCGCCGTTCAGGATGTTCATCATCGGCGTGGGCAGCAGGTTGGCGTCGACGCCGCCCACGTAGCGGTAGAGCGGCAGCCCGACCGCATCGGCTGCCGCCTTGGCCGTGGCAAGACTGACGCCGAGGATCGCATTCGCGCCGAGTCGCCCTTTGTTCTCGGTCCCGTCGAGCGTGATCAGCGCTCTGTCGAGCGCAACCTGGTCCTCAGCCTCGAGCCCGGCCACCGTCTCCGCGATCTCTCCGTTCACCGCCTGCACCGCTTTGCTGACGCCTTTCCCGCCCCAGCGGCTCTTGTCGCCGTCGCGCAGCTCGACCGCCTCATGCGCACCGGTCGACGCGCCCGACGGCACCGCCGCACGGCCCATGCTGCCGTCTTCGAGCGTGACATCGACCTCGACCGTCGGATTGCCCCTGCTGTCGAGGATCTGGCGGGCGTGGACGTCGACGATCGCGGTCATGGCTTTCCTTCTTGCGGCGGCGTAACAATATGGGTGTACGCGGAGCCTAATAGGCCGCGAGGCCGGTCGTGCAACTTTCGCCATCACGCACCGGAACGAGGCTCACGGCTCCGGGGTTGAGACGGCAAAGGAGGACTCGTTGATGGGAGACGATCGTACAGCTGCTTTGCCGGACGGAACCGACACGGTGATCGAAGGCGCGGCGCAGACGAGCGAAGGCGGCACCGTGACAGTGGAGGACACGGCTTTGGTCAAGGAACGACAGATACCGGCTCCCCGCGGCGATGCCGAACGGCCGGTGAGCGGCAGCGGGAGTCCGGAGCGTGGGCTCGCGGATCGCTTCCGCGAAGGGCGCGAACAGCTTTCGAGCCAGGCCGGCGAGAAGGCCCGCGGCTTCGTCACCCAAGGGCTGGAGCGGACCGCCGAAGCCCTCGCCAACGTCTCCAAGATGGTCGGCGACACCGCCCCGGGGATCGAGGAACGTCTCGGCGCCGAGTACGGCGACTACGCACGCCGCGCCGCCGGCGCGATCGAGAATGCCGCCAACAGCATTGCATCCAAGGACCCGGACGAACTGATCGAGGACACGCGCAACTTCGTCCGCAACAGCCCGGGAATCGCGCTCGCCGGAGCCGCCGTAGTCGGTTTCGTCGTCGCGCGGCTGTTCAAGAGCGGCGTCGCTCGCGACGAAGAAGACGAGGACTAAGGCCGCCTAATGCTTAAGCCGGCTGATCCCGGACCGCCGCCCCCAGAGCGGCCGGTCGGTGAGCTCGTCCACGAGCTCATCGAGAACGGCAAGGCTTATGCGCGTGCCGAGATCGACCTCGCCAAGGCGATCGCCGCGGCAAAGGGTAAGGCGCTCGCCATTCCCGCGGCCCTGTTCGGTATCGCCTTCATCTGCGCGCTAGCGGCAGTCGTCGCGCTCGCTGTCGGCGTCGTGATTGCGCTCGAGACGTTCATCGGGCCGCTCGCGGCCGGCTTCGTCGGGATGCTGATCTTCGCCGCCATCGCCGGCCTGCTCGGTTGGGCGGGATACAATAAGCTGAGGCGCGACTTCTGATGGCCGAGTCGCCCGAGATCGCCACTGCTCGCGCCGAGGTCGACCGGCGGCGCGCCCGGGTCATGGCCACCGCGCATGAGCTCCAGGATCGGCTCAGCCCGAAGACGCTTGCGAAAGGCGCTTGGCAGGGAGCGAAGGAGAAAGGCGCGGATCTCGCCGAGGACGCCGTCGATGCGGTCAAGGCGCGACCTTTTGCCGCGACTGGAGTGGTCGCTGCGATCACCATGTTCCTGGCCCGCGAACCGTTGATCGATCTCGCGAGCCGGATCGTTGGGGAAAAGAAGAAGACCCGCAAACCGCGCCGGACCAGCGCGGCACAAGGTGAAACGGAGAAAGCTTGAATGATCGACCAGGACAATAGCCCCGCCGCCGAGGAGAGCATAGGCATTTCGCCCCGCCAGCGCGCAATCGAAGCCTATGAAAGCGCGCGCGGCCGCACCGTCGGCGCGCTTGCCGAAGCCCCGCTGCTGGCGCTTGCCGGTGGGATCGCAGCGGGAGCGCTGATCGCCGCGCTCCTGCCACGCACCGATGCCGAGTCCCGCCTCGTGCGGCCGACCGCCCGGCGCGTGAAGAACAGCGCCCGCGCCGCCTTCGAGGCTGCGCGCGACACCGGCTCCCAGCGTCTGGACGAGATGGGCCTCAATCGCCAGAAGGGCGAAGCAACCATCCGCAACCTGCTCGATGGACTGACCGACGCGGCCCGCGCTTCCGCGAACGCTGCGGCCGACGCCGTCCGCAAGCAGGGCTGACGCAGCTGTACGGATCGGATAGCGGGGGGCACCATGAGCAAGCTTCACCTGGTCTTCGGCGGACGGGTCAAGGACCCGCAAACTCTCGATTTCGACATGAGCACGATCGACGTCGTCGGAATCTACGACAGCTACGCTGCTGCGGAGGACGCCTGGCGCGCCGCGGCCCAGCGGACGGTTGATGATGCCGAGATGAAATATGTGGTGGTCCATCTCCACCGGCTGCTCGAGCCGGATTTGGAAGGAAGCGTCCCCGGAATCGCTCGGCCAAAGGCGCCGGCGGCTACGTAATTTCTCCCCACGAGCTACGCTCTCGGGGAGAAACTCATGCTTTCCGATAGTGCCAGAGGAGAAGCGGGCGCTGGAGCAACAGCCCCGCGGCAAATCCTCCAACGTGCGCGGGTGTCGCCAGCAGGAATCCCTCGCCCCCCGCAAGCCAGCCCATCATCACCTGAAGCACCACCCAGGCGACCATCAGCCAGGCGACGTTGATCCAGCGGTTGAGCCTCAGGTTGCTCGTGAACGCCTTCGCCCGCCCGAAGCTCAGCGCAAATGCGCCGATCACCGCGCTGATTGCACCGCTCGCGCCGATCACCGGCACGATCGCATGCGGACTCGCAACATATTGCGCGGCGGCCGCCGCATAGGCACCGACGAGATAGAGGACAACAAGCCCGGCAGCGCCGAGCACGCGCTCGACCTGCGCGCCGCACCAGACGAAGATCAGCAGGTTGAAACCGATGTGGATCCAGTTGCCGTGGACCAGGGTCGCGGTCAGCGGCGTGAGCACCGCCGGCGCCGCCGGAAACGGCGTCACCGGCAGGGTGAACCGCGCCGGGATGAAACCCAAAGCATAAGCAGCGCGGTCCGACTGGCCGAGCGCGAGCGCGATCAGCCAGGCCGCGGCGGTGACCGCGGTGATGATATTGGTCGCGGTGCGCGGAAAGCGCTCCATCGCGTCTAGATGAACTCGATCTTCTTGATCTCGTAATAACGGTCGCCGGACGGGGTCGACACTTCGACCTCGTCGCCCTTCTGGCGCCCGATCAGCGCTCGGCCGAGCGGCGAATTGTAGCTGATTCGGCCCTTGCTCGCGTCCGCCTCGACCTGGCCAACGAGCTGGTACTTCACCTTCTTCTCGTCCTCGTCGAGCAGGGTCACGGTCGCACCGAACACGACCTTGTCGCCCGACAGCGTCGTCGGATCGATGATCATTGCCCGGGCGAGGCGATCCTCGAGGTCGGCGATCGACGCCTCGATCTGCCCCTGCCGCTCCTTGGCGGCGTGATATTCGGCATTCTCGCTAAGGTCGCCGTGCGCGCGTGCTTCCTCGATCGCCTCGACGATCGCCGGCCGCTCCTCGCTCCGCAGGCGCTTGAGCTCATCGGTGAGCTGACGGTGGCCCTCGGCCAGCATCGGCACCTTTTCGGCAGTAGCCATTGTCAAAAACCCTTTTTCAAAACTCTGCCGGAGCGCGCTGTTCGATAAGCGCGCCACCAGTCGCAGATTGTCGGTGGAAGCTGTCTCTAGGCTGCGGAATAATAGGATTGGAGCGAGGCGACTTCAAGCGCTCGGCCGCGGACGGCCTCGATCGAGCGCGCCGCCGCAAGGCTCCCCGCGGCAGTGGTGAAATAGGGTACCTTCCTGGTCAGCGCCGTGGTGCGGATCGAGTGGCTGTCCTTCAGCGACTGCCACCCCTCAGTCGTGTTGAACACCAGGTCGACGTCTCCGTCGAGCAGCCGGTCGACGATGTGCGGACGGCCCTGGGCGACCTTGTTGACAACCTCGACCGGGAGGCCCTTCGCCTGGAGGTGCGCCGCTGTCCCGCCGGTCGCGATCACCTTGAAGCCGAGCTCCACCAGCTTTTCGACCGCGGGGACAATATGATCCTTGTCGGCGTCCTTCACGGATACGAACGCCGTCCCGCCCTGCGGCAGAGCCATCCCCGCGCCGATCAGCGCCTTGGCGAAGGCGATGTCGAATTGTCCAGCGATTCCCATGACTTCGCCGGTGCTCTTCATCTCCGGTCCAAGCACTGGGTCGGTGCCCGGGAAGCGCGCGAAGGGAAAGACCGACTCCTTGACTGCCATGTAGCCAAGGCCGTGACCGATCTCGCCCTGACTCGCCAGCGGCTCGCCGGCCATGACCCGCGCGGCGATCTTGGCGACCGGGCGGCCGATCGCCTTGGCGACGAACGGCACCGTTCGGCTCGCGCGGGGATTGACCTCAATCAGATACACCTCGCCGTCCTTTACCGCGAACTGGACGTTCATCAGCCCCTTGACCTTGAGCGCCAGCGCCAGCTCGCGCGCCTGGCGCTCGATCTCTCGAACGACGTCGTCGGGCAAGCTGTACGGCGGGATCGAGCAAGCGCTGTCGCCCGAATGGACGCCGGCTTCCTCGATATGCTGGAGCACGCCGCAGACCGCGACGTCGGTTCCGTCGGAGATGGCGTCGACGTCGACCTCGATCGCGTCGCGCAGATAGCGGTCGATCAGCACCGGGCTCTT
>Ga0207657_10006468_pt1 | contig 12142 bp, 14 predicted proteins | sample KBSC33metaG_FD_184316 | JGI IMG/M metagenome (GOLD analysis project Ga0207657, IMG submission 184316) | Corn rhizosphere microbial communities from Kellogg Biological Station, Michigan, USA - KBS C3-3 metaG (SPAdes) (version 2) | ecosystem: Host-associated > Plants > Roots > Rhizosphere > Soil ...
CTCGGAGACCTACCGCTTGCTGAACTGCGGCGCCTTGCGGGCCTTGTGGAGGCCGGCCTTCTTGCGCTCGACCTGGCGCGCGTCGCGCGTCAGGAAGCCCGCGCGCTTCAGCGGAACGCGGAGCTCCGGGTTCACCTCGACGAGCGCACGGGCAATGCCGTGCCGCACCGCACCGGCCTGCCCTGACGGGCCGCCGCCGTGCACGCGGACGCGAAGGTCGTACTGTCCGTCGAGACCGGCCGTCTTCAGCGGCGAGGTCGCGAGCATCCGGTGGATCATCCGGGGGAAGTACTCGTCGAGCGACTTGCCGTTCACCCACGTGGCGCCGCTGCCGGGCCGAAGGATCACCCGCGCGACGGAGGTCTTGCGCTTGCCGGTGCCGAGATACTGAGCGGGAGTCGCCATCTGCTTACACCTCGAGGAGAGTCGGGGCCTGAGCCTCGTGCGGATGCTCCGGGCCGGCGTAGATCTTGAGCTTCGTCAGCTGGGCGCGCCCGAGCTTGTTGCGCGGGAGCATGCCCTTGACGGCCTTGCGAAGGACTTCGGTCGGCTGCCGCTCGAGCTGGTCGCGCAGCGAGCGCTGCCGCAACCCACCCGGATAGCCGGAATGCCGGTAATACATCTTCTCGTCGAGCTTCTTTCCCGTGACCGCGATCTTCTCCGCGTTCACGACGACGACGAAGTCGCCGGTGTCGACGTGCGGCGTGAAGATCGGCTTGTTCTTGCCGCGCAGACGGTCCGCGATCACGGTCGCCAGCCTGCCCAGGGTCTTTCCCTCGGCATCGACGACGAGCCAGTCGCGTTGAATCTCGCCCGGTTTGGCGCTGTAGGTCTTCATGCGGAGAAAGGGCGGACAGGCGTCCGCCGGGCGGCAATGGTACCAGTCAGTCGGCCAGGGCGGGGTCGGCCGGGGCGACCCGATTTCCGGCGACCCAGGCGCAGGCGAGGACGGCCAGGCCGGTCGCGAGCCAGGCGAGCGGAACCGAACCGCCGGCCCCGGTGTAGACCACGCCGCCCGCCAGGGCGAGGCCCGCGCCGCCGAAGCTCGACAACAGGTCGGACAGCCCGACGAGCCGACCGCGCTCCGACGGCCCCGCCAGGTCGACGAGCTCGGTCGTGGCGGCGATATAGGAGAGGCACCAGCCGAGGCCGAGGCCGAACATCACGAGGCTCATGCCGCCGATCGAGCCGAACCAGGCCATGCCCGCGTTCGAGAGCGCGATCAGGCCGAGGCCGATCACCATCGACCGCCGGCGCCCGATCCGCTCGATCGCATCGCCGACGAAGAGCACGAGCCCGTACATCCCGACGATGTGGATGCTGATGATCGTGAAGACGCTTCCCTGCGGATGGTGGTGCCCGACGGCGACGTAGCCGGCGAGGTTCATCACACCGGCCATCACGCCGAAGCTGCTGACGGCCGCGACCATCGCGGTCGCGACGCCGGGGCGCCGCAGGATCTCGCCGAGCGGCCTCGGCTCGGTCGGTGCGACGTAGGCGGCCGAGAGGTCGCGGGGGTCGCGGCGGATCCCGAAGGAGATCGCGATGCCCGCGAGCGTGAAGAGGCCCGCGGCGAGCCACGGCACGGTCAGGTCGTGCGCGTCGAAGCGGCGGCCCGAGAACATCGGGCCGAAGACGACCGGCCCCCAGATCGCGCCGGACACGACCGCGAACAACACGATCGACATCCCGCGTGCGCGGCGCTCGGGCGGGAACATCTCGGCCGCCGCAGCGCGCGAGAGAAGAACGATCGACTGCGCGGCGCCGCACAAGCCGAGGCCGATGAACACGAGCACGCCGCTCACCCACTTGCACCCGGCCGCCGTGACGAGCGGCCCGACGATCCCGAGCGCGTAGCCGGTGCGGATGACCGGCATGCGTCCGACGCGGTCCGACAGCCGGCCGGCCGGGCCGACGGCAAGCGCACCGGCGATCAGGAACACCGCCGGCCCGAGGCCCAGGATGCTGTGGACGCCCGTGACCGCGACGATCGTCACCGTGCCGAGAGCGACGGCGAGCTGAACCATTCCCGACAGGAACACGAGCCCGAGTGCGAGCAGGAACGCGTTCCGCCGTACGTCGGTGTCGGTGGTCACGCGCCGATTAGAGCATGGAGCGCGGCCGTGAACACGGCCGCGCCGCCGTGGGAGGGATGTCGCACGTAGGTGCCGCCGAACGCGCCGTGCGCGACGCGGCCGACCGCGAGCACCCGGCGGCCCGTCGCGAGCTCGTCGGCGAAGACGCGCCCCTCGGCAACCTCGCGCCGCGTCGGCGCGCGGTTCGACGACTCGGTCCCCGGGTGCGTCGGGACGACGTTCCAGAGTACGACGTCATCCTCGACTCCGAGCTCGGCGAGCACGCGGTGGACGATCGTCGCCGTCGCCTCCGCCGGCCCGCTGCCCGTCAGGAGGCGCTCGGACGTGAACGGGATCCCCGAGATCCGGGCGCCGCGGTACCCCGGCGCCTCGCCGACCAGGAGGATGCGCGCACCTGCGCGAGAGTCGAGATACGCCGCGAGCCGGTCGCGACGTTCGGCAGCGCCCGACCCATGCCGGTAGAAGTTCGTGGTCTGCCCGATGCGGGCAGCGGCGAGACGGTCGATGAACGGGCGCATCGAGACCCACACTCTGACGGACGGCGGCCAGCAGGCCGCGGACGTCGCGCGCATGGTCGCGACCTTCCTCGGCGGCGCGACGAAGACGCTCGACCTCGCGCAGTACGACTTCAACCTGATCGACGAGGCGAAGGACATCGTCTCGGGCGCGATCACCGAGGCCGCGAGCCGCGGCGTGCAGATCCGCTTTGCCTACAACGTCGACCACGCGAACCCGATCCCGGTGCCGCCACCGCCCGAGCCCGACGTCCAGCTGATCGCGACGCTGCCCGTGCAAGGCGTGCCGATCGCCGGCGTCCCCGACCTCATGCACCACAAGTACGTGATCCGCGACGGCGCCGACGTGTGGACCGGGTCGCTGAACTGGACCAACGACTCGTGGACGCGGCAGGAGAACGTGATCGCGATCGTCCACTCCGAGGCGATCGCCAAGGCGTACCGCATCGACTTCGACCAGCTGCTCGCGACACGCGACGTCGAGAAGACCGGCTTCGTCGACCCGCGGTGGGACGATGGGGTGCGTGCGTGGTTCACGCCGGGCCACGGCGAAGACCTCTCGTCGCGCGTCGCCAAGATCATTCGCCGCTCGAAGCGGCGCGTGCGTATCTGTTCGCCGGTGATCACGACCGGGCCGGTGCTCGGTACGCTCGCGCAGGTGATCGCCGACGGGAAGCTCGACCTGGCGGGCTGCGTCGACGTGACGCAAATCCGCGAGGTGATCCATCAGTGGCAGACGAACCGCACCGTCTCGTGGAAGCTACCGCTGCTCGAGACGGTGATGACCGGCCGGTTCAGCGGCAAGGAGTCGACGCCGTACGGCGACGGCACCGTGCACGACTTCATGCACGCGAAGGTGTGCGTCTGCGACGACACGACGTTCGTCGGCTCGTTCAACCTGTCGCGCAGCGGCGAGAAGAATGCGGAGAACGTGTTGGAGATCGAGGACGCCGAGATCGCCGACAAGCTCGCCGCGTTCGTCGACGAGGTCCGCGCGCGTTATCCGCGCGTCACCATCGCTGCCAGTGGATCAGAGCCTCCAGCGCCCGCCGCCGCTCCTTGAACCGTGAGCTCGGCGCCGGATCGTCGCCTGGCCTGCCGATCAACGCGAGTCCGATCGGCACGACGTCCTCCGGCAGGCCGAGCACCTCGTCGCAGATCCGCTTCTGGTCGGGATGGCCGATGAACGCACCCGCGAGGCCTTCATCGATCGCCGCCATCAGGACGAGCGTCATCAGCGCGCCGGCATCGACGAACCAATAGGGCACCGGCCATGTGATCTCGACGCCACCCGTGATCGCGAGCTTGTCGGCCTCGTTGTAGCGGGCGTGGTAGAGCGCCTCGTTCGCCGAGATGACCATCAAGACCGGCGCGTCGTCCGCGTACGTGCCCGACATCTCGAAGCGCTCGATCAACTCGCGCTTCACGTCGGCATCGGTGACGACGACGATGCTGCCGCCCTGGCTGAAGCCGCCCGAGGGCGCGCGGCGAATGACGCCTGCGATCCGTTCGATCTGGTCACGCGGAATCGCGTCCGGCAGAAAGGCGCGGTGCATCCGACGACGGCGAAGGATGTCGCGGAACTCCATACCGCGGACCGTATACGGTCGGCGCCATGACGAGATTCGAGGGGAAGACAGCGGTGGTGACCGGAGGCGCGAAGGGAATCGGCGCGGCGACGGCGCGGCGGCTCGCGTCGGAAGGGGCGACGGTCGTCGTCGCGGACTTCGACGAAGACGGCGCGAAGCAGACGGCGGCGGAGATCGGCGGCCACGCCGTTCGCTGCGATGTGACGAGCCTGGCCGACGTCGAGGCCGCGGTCGCCAGGGCGCACGAGCTCGGCGGCTCGGTCGACATCCTGGTCACCTGCGCCGGGATCATCCGCGACAACCTGCTGTTCAAGATGAGCGACGAGGACTGGGACGCCGTCATCGACACGCACCTGAAGGGGACGTTCCACGCGGTGCGCGCTGTGCAGAAGCACATGGTCGAGCAGAAGTCGGGGAAGATGGTGCTGATCTCGTCGACGTCGGCGCTCGGCAACCGCGGCCAGACGAACTACGCGACCGCGAAGGCCGGCCTGCAGGGAATGACGAAGACGCTCGCAATCGAGCTCGGGCCGTTCAACGTGAACGTGAACTGCGTCGCGCCGGGCTTCATCGTCACGGACATGACGCGCCAGACCGCGGAACGGGTCGGCGTGCCCTTCGAGCAGTTCATGGACGGCGTCGCCGCGCAGGTGCCGCTTCGGCGGGGCGGCCAGCCGGAGGACGTCGCGGGAACGATCGCGTTCCTCTGCTCGGAGGACGCGTCGTACGTCAGCGGCCAAGTGATCTATGTCGCGGGAGGGCCGAGAACCTGAGTTGCCGGACAGGTCCGGGGTGTGGACGCGCTGTGACGGTGCCTGGCTCCAGACGAGGCCCGACCAGGCTCGTCCGAACAGTGAGCTTCGTGACACCCGCGGCGGGTCAGGGGATGAGGCGACCGAGGGCGTCGTAGGCCGTGTAGCCGTACGACGCGACCGGCGAGCCGGCGAGTTGCGAGCGGAAGAGCGTCCAGATGTTCACGTCCCGGAGCTCCGAGCCCTGCTTCTCGGGCAGGCGCCGTTGCAGCGTCGCTTCCTTGGCGAAGCCGAGCCTCGCGGGAACGCGCTCCGAGATCGCATTCGCCGGATCGACGCGTATCTCGATGCGATCCATGCCGAATAGCTCGAAGCCGACGCGCGTCAGCACCGCCGACATCTCCGTCGCGTAACCCTGACCGACTTCGTCCGCGGCGAGCCAGTAGCCGATCTCGAGGCCGCCCTCGCCCTGACGTGGATGCAACCCGGTGCCGCCGAGGCAGCGCGACTCGTCGGACGCGAACACGCCCATGATCCAGTTCTCGTCGCGGTCGTATTGCGCGCGAAAATCGCGAAGCCGTTCATAGACCACGTCGAGCGGCTCGGGCGCGTCCGGCGTCCACGGCATCCACGGCCGCAGGTGGTCGAGGCTGCGGTCGACGGCGTCCTTCAGGAGCGGCGCGTCCTCCGGGTCGTAGCAGCGGATGACGAGACGCTCGGTCTCGATCCTGTACGGAGTCTGGAGCGACCCGCTTACTCCCACTCGATGGTGGCCGGCGGCTTCGACGTGACGTCGAGCACCACGCGGTTGACCGCCGGGATCTCGTTCACGATCCGCGAGGCGATCACTTCGATCAGGTCGTACGGGAGCCGCGCCCAGTCGGCGGTCATCGCGTCCTCCGACGTGACCGCGCGAATCGCGATCGGGTAGCCGTACGTGCGCGAGTCGCCCTGCACGCCGACCGAGCGGATCGCGGGCAGCACGCAGAAGCTCTGCCAGAGCTCGCGGTACAGCCCCGCCTTGCGCACCTCTTCCTGGAGGATCGCGTCCGCCTCGCGCAGCGTCTCGAGCCGCTCCTCGGTGACGTCGCCGATGATCCGGATCGCGAGGCCCGGGCCCGGGAACGGCTGGCGCCACACCATCCGCTCCGGCATGCCGAGTTCCTCGCCGACGCGCCGCACCTCGTCCTTGAACAACAGCCGCAGCGGCTCGACGAGCTTCATCTCCATGTCGGCCGGCAAGCCGCCGACGTTGTGGTGCGACTTGATCGTCTCGGCAACGCCGTCGGTGCCCCCGGACTCGATCACATCCGAGTAGAGCGTCCCCTGCACGAGCCAGCGCACAGGCTCCCTGCCCCCATTCGCGGCGCCCAGCTTTCGCGCCTCGTCCTCGAACACGCGGATGAACTCCTCGCCGATGATCTTGCGCTTCGTCTCGGGGTCGGTGACGCCGCCGAGCTTCGCGAGGAACCGCTCCTGCGCCTGCACGTGCACGAGCGGCACGTGGAACACGCCGTCGAACATCTCGACCACCTGTTCGGCCTCGCCCTTGCGCAGTAGGCCGTGGTCGACGAAGACGCACGTGAGCTGGTCACCCACCGCCTTGTGGACGAGCAGTGCCGCGACCGCCGAGTCGACACCTCCGGAGAGCGCGCACAGCACACGAGCGTTGCCGACCTGCGCGCGAATACGCTCGACCTGCTCTTCGATCACAGCCGCGGGCGTCCACACGGGAGCGGCGCCGGCGATCTCGTAGAGGAAGTTCTTCAACACGTCCTGGCCGTGCGGGGTGTGCACGACCTCGGGATGGAACTGAACGCCGTAGAGCTTCCGTGCGTCGTCCTCGAACGCGGCGACCGGCGTGTGCTCGGACTCGGCGACGACGCGCGCGCCTTGCGGCGGCGCGACGACCGTGTCGCGGTGCGACATCCACGCCGTCTGGTCGACGGGTTGCGACGAGAACAGCCCCTCGCCGCTCGTGCGCATCGAGACCTTGCCGTACTCGCCGGCACCGGTCTTCTCGACCCGGCCGCCGAGCTCGAGGGCGAGCAGCTGCGCGCCGTAACAGATGCCGAGCGTCGGGATGCCCTGCGCGAAGATCTCCGGATCCATCCGCGGCGCGCCCTCCGCATAGACGGAGGCGGGCCCGCCGGACAGGAGGATCGCGACCGGGTTGCGCCGGCGAATCTCCTCGACGGAGACGCGATGCGAAACGAGCTCCGAGTACACCCGCGCCTCGCGCACACGCCGGGCGATCAACTGCGAGTACTGCCCACCGAGATCGACGACGAGCACCGGCCGCTCCTCCGGGAGCGGGTGAAGCTCGACGACCTCAGCTCCGACGGTAATTGGGCGCGTCCTTCGTGATCGTGACGTCGTGCGGGTGCGACTCCCGCAGACCCGCGCCGGTGATGCGGACGAAGCGCGCGTGCTGCAGCGCCTCGATCGTCGGCGCGCCGCAGTAGCCCATCGCCTGGCGGAGACCGCCGACGATCTGGTGCAGAACGCCTGCGAGCGGGCCCTTGTACGGGACGCGTCCCTCGATCCCTTCGGGAACGAGCTTCTCGACGTCCTCGACGTCTCCCTGGAAGTAGCGGTCCTTCGAGTAACCGCGAGCCTTCATCGCGCCGAGCGAGCCCATGCCGCGGTACTCCTTGAAGCGCTCGCCCTGGGCGAAGACGACATCGCCGGGGGTCTCATCGGTTCCCGCCAGCATGCCGCCGATCATCACCGCGTCAGCACCGGCCGCGATCGCCTTGGCGACGTCGCCGGAGGACGTGATGCCGCCGTCCGCGATGACCGGCACACCCTGTCGCGACGCAGCCTCGGCGACGTCGTAGACCGCGGTCACCTGCGGGACGCCGACGCCTGCCACGACGCGCGTCGTGCAGATCCCGGACGGCCCGATCCCGACCTTCACCGCATCTGCCCCGGCGTCGATCAACGCTTCGGCGGCCGCGCCCGTGGCGATGTTCCCGGCGATGACCTCGAACTCCCCGGAGAGCGCGCCGATCCGCGCGACCATCTCGATCACACCGTGCGAATGGCCGTGCGCGGTGTCGACGACGAGGACGTCGGCTCCGGCGGTGATGAGGGCCTGTGCACGCTCGACCGCGTCTGGCCCGACGCCGACGGCCGCGCCGACACGCAGCCGACCGTGAGCATCCTTGGTGGACTGCGGGAAGTCGACGCGCTTCTGGATGTCCTTGACCGTGATGAGACCGGTGATGCGGCCGTCGGCGTCGACGATCGGCAGCTTCTCGATGCGGTGGCGGTGCAACAGCCGCTCTGCCTCGGCGAGTGTCGTCCCGACCGGCGCCGTGACGAGAGCCGTCGACGTCATCAACGCCGACACGGGCTGCGTCAGGTCGCTCTCGAAGCGCAGGTCGCGGTTCGTGAGGATGCCGACGAGCGTGCCGTCCTCGGTCGTGATCGGAACGCCGGAGATGTGGTAGCGCTCCATCAGCGCAACCGCGTCGGAGACGAGCGCTCCGGGCGGCAGCGTGACCGGCTCGACGATCATCCCGGCCTCGGAACGCTTGACCTTGTCGACCTCGGCGACCTGCGCGCCGATCGAGAGGTTGCGGTGGAGGATGCCGATGCCGCCCTCGCGTGCGAGCGCGATCGCGAGCCGCGCTTCGGTCACCGTGTCCATCGCCGCGGATACGACGGGAACTTCGAGCGCGATCGTGCGTGTCAGCCGCGTCGCAGTGGAGACGGCATTCGGGAGGACGGCCGACTCGGCCGGGACGAGCAGGACATCGTCGAACGTCAGCCCTTCCCTCGCGAACTTCTCCGGGAGCTCGGTTCCGGAGGGCGCCAGGTCGAGTTTTCCGACGTCCATTGCGGAAGGTTACCGACCCGGCCGGATCACGCTTCTACGGGTGCGAGCTCTGCGAGCTCGACACCGGCCTGCAGCCGGCCGGCGTGCCGCGGGTCGAAGCGGCCGGCCCCGACCTCGAGCGTCGATGCCGCGCCGGCCGCGACCGCGGCGCGGAGCGCCTCCTCGTTCGAGCGTCCCGAATGGCGCGCGGCGAGGAAGCCCGCGAGCAGGACGTCACCGGCGCCGACGACCGAGACGGCGTCGACCCTCGGCGCACGCGCGCTGTAGCGGTGCGTATCGCGATCCTCGCGCAGGAGCGCCACCGCGCCCTGCTCCGTCGTGATCAGCACGTTGCGTGCGCCGAGCTCGGCGATGCCGTCGAGCGCGAGCCGGAAGTCCTCCTCGTCGTGGAACTCCTGCCCGACGAGCGCCTCCGCCTCGACCTGGTTCGGCGAGACGAGGAACGGCTCCGCCTCGACACCGAGCCGCAGCGGCTCCCCTTCGGTGTCCAGCACCGTGGAGACGTGCCGCTTCGCGAGCTCCCGCGCCGCCTCCGCGTAGAAGGCGTCGTCGACGTCGCGCGGCAGCGAGCCGGCGAACACGACGAGCTCGGCGTCCTGGGTCAGATAGCGAAGCTTGTCGAGCAGCATGTCGAGCTCGTCGGTGGTTACCGTCGGCCCCCACTCGTTGATCTCGGTGTACGCGCCGCCCGTCGGATCGACGACCGCAGTCGAGGTCCGTGACTCGCCCTCGATGTGGACGAAGTCGTTGAGGATCGCTTCGCGCGTGAGCTCTTCGACGATCCGGCTGCCGGTCGAGCCGCCGACGAGTCCCGTCGCGACGACCGGCACACCGAGTGCCTTCAACGCGCGCGCGACGTTGATGCCCTTGCCGCCCGCGAGCGTGACGCCGGCGCTCGCCCGGTGCCGCTGACCCCGTTGGAAGTTGGGGACGGTCAGCGTCCGGTCGATCGCCGCGTTGAGTGTGACGGTGACGATCATGGATTCAGAAGAGGTGGCCCAGGTGGTGGAGCGTCCTGCCGGCGTACCAGGCTAGCCGCCGCGGCAAACCCGGCTTGTTAATCGTGCGGGAAGCGACCAGGTCGCGGGTGCCCACGACGCGGCCGCCGGCCCGGATCTCGACGCGCCCGAGGACGGCGCCCGCGCGCACGGGCAGCGAGACGACGGCCGGCGCCGTCACGGTCTGCGTCAGGCGGCGGCCGAGGCGCGCGACCGCAAGGAGCGGCTTGGCGGCGACGAGCGTCAGCGGCGCACGGCCGTAGGGCACCTGCACCTCGGCGTACGGACGGCCGGTGTCCACAGCGGGGACGACGCGGAACTGGCCGAGCCCCCAGACGAGCAGCGACTCCAGGTCGACGTTCCGCTCGCTGCGCGTCGGCGAGCCGAGCAGCGTCGCGTACACGGTGACGCCCCGCCCGCGCGCCGCCGCGACTTGGCACCACCCGGCCGCGTTCGTATGCCCGGTCTTGACGCCGATGGTCGGCGGGTAGAGCGACAGGAGGTCGTCCCAGGTGTGGAGGGTCCGCCCGCCGGCGATCGTGTCTGTCTCCTCGCCGACGGTCTCCCGGATGAATCGCGTACGCATGAGGATGCGCGCGAGCCTCGTGACGTCGGCCGCGCTCGAGTACGCGCCGGGCGCGTCGAGCCCGTCCGGGCGGACGAAATGCGTGTCGTCCATCCCGAGCGCCGCAGCCTCCTCGTTCATCAGCTTCGCGAAGGACGGGTAGTCAGGCGCGATCGACAGCGCGAGTGCATCGGCGGCGTCGTTGGCCGACTGGATCAGTGCGCCCTTCAGGAGATCGCGGACGGTCAGCTGCTCGCCGGGATCGAGCTCGATCGACGACTCGCCGACGGCGGCGGCGCGCGGGTCGACGGTGACGACATCCGTGAGCTTGTGGTGCTTCAGTGTCAGCAGCACGGTCATCAGCTTCGTGATCGAGGCGATCGGGACTCGGTCGTGCGCGTGCGACGACGCGAGGACCTCGCCCGTGCGAGCATCCTCGATGATGTAGGCACGAGCGTTGACCGGCGGCGCGCCGGCGCGCGCGGGCGCGGCGGCGACGAGCGCGAGCGCAGCGACGAGCAGCAGCCTTCTCACTTGATGCGCACCTTCTCGCCGATGAAGAGCGACGTCGAGGTCACCTTCGGGTTCAGCCGCTGGATTCGCGCGACGGACACACCGGTCTGCGTGGAGATGACGCCGAACGTGTCACCGGCCCTCACCTTCCAGTATTCCCGCCCGTTCGCCGTCGTCGACACCTGAGGCGAAGACGGGATAGTGCGTGTCGTCGTCGTCGTCGTGCGCGCGCCGCCGGAGCCGTGCTCGAGCCCCGAGCGGACGAGGGCAACCGCGATGGTGACCGCGACCAGGAACGCGGCGGGCGCGGCGTACCGGCGCCACTCCTGTTGCTGCGGCACTACCAGCCTGACGCGGCCCAGATCTCCTTCTTCAGCCGCGCCGCCTCCGCACCGGCTGCTTCACGGTAGTCGCCGCCTGTCTCCCGGAAGGCGTAGTCGATCGACCGCGAGGCGGCGACGAGCGCGCTGGCCGGGCCGCTCTGGAACGCGCGCACGAGATCGGAGACGGCCCCGCCCTGTGCGCCGATGCCCGGCAGAAGGAGGACAGCCTGCGGCATCAGCCGGCGTGCGTCGGCGACCGCCCGCGGATGGGTGGCACCGACGACCGCGCCGACCGACGAGAGGCCCACTTCGCCGACGACGTCCTCACCCCACTCTGCGACGAGCGAGGCGACGTGGTGCCACAGCGGCCGCCCGTCCTTCAGTTGCAGGTCCTGGACGTCGCCGCCCGCGTTCGACGTCTTGACGAGGACGAAGATCCCGGTTCCGCTTCGGCGCGCGGCGGCGATGAACGGCTCCATGGACTCGCGTCCGAGGTAGGCGTTGACCGTCAGCGCGTCGGCGCGCGGCGCGTCTCCCTCGAGATACGCGTCGGCGTACGCGCGCGCAGTGGAGCCGATGTCGCCGCGCTTGCCGTCGGCGATCACGAGCAGGCCGGCGCGGCGCGCGTAGACGCAGACCTCGTCGAAGGCCGCGATCCCGGCGGGGCCGAGCGCCTCGAAGAACGCGAGCTGCGGCTTCACCGCGACCGCGTGCGGCGCAACGGCGTCGACGAGCCCGCAGCAGAAGCGCGCGACGTCGCCGCGGAGCTCGACGGGCAGCAGATCGAGGCGCGGATCGAGGCCGACGACGAGCTGCGACTGCTTGCGCTCGACCTCGGCGGCGAGGCGGTCGGCGAAGGTCTGCACGGCGACGGCCATCGAACCGAAAGGTAACCGGAACGACGGAGGGCGGCTCCGGCCGCCCTCCGAGAACGTTCATGCGCGGGA
>Ga0207657_10006470_pt1 | contig 12140 bp, 10 predicted proteins | sample KBSC33metaG_FD_184316 | JGI IMG/M metagenome (GOLD analysis project Ga0207657, IMG submission 184316) | Corn rhizosphere microbial communities from Kellogg Biological Station, Michigan, USA - KBS C3-3 metaG (SPAdes) (version 2) | ecosystem: Host-associated > Plants > Roots > Rhizosphere > Soil ...
AAGATCGTGCGCATGGTCCGCGCGGCGGGCGCCAAGGAAGTGCATCTGCGGATCTCGTGTCCGCCGACCATCGCTCCTTGTTACTACGGGGTGGATACTCCGAGCAGGAAGGACCTGATCGCGGCCAACCAGACGGTTCAGGAGATATGCGATTTCATCGAGGCGGATTCGCTGGCGTATCTCTCGATGGAAGGCCTGCTGCACTGCTGCACGATGGGCGATGCCGTACCGAACTCGTATTGCACGGCCTGCTATACCGGGAAGTATCCTACGCGCGTGGTGGATGTGACGGAGATTCTTCCAGCTGAAGTGGGCGTTTAGGAGCGGTCTGATTGAGTCTCCAAACTTTCCTCAGGGGCTAAAGCCCCACTGCAAACAAAGCGTCTCCGGCACGGCTGAAGCCGTGCCCTTAAGTGATCTGACTCAATGCGGCTTTAGCCGCTGAGGGAATCTTCGGAAGCTGAATCAGACCTTCCCTAGCGGTTCTCTTTTTCGGTGGGCGGAGGGCCGGTGAAGGGCGAGCAGCAGGTGGGGCCAGAGGGCTTGAACTCCATGAACTCGGCGCGGGTGAGGTCGGGATCGAAGAGGTTGAGCTGCACCTTGCCGTCGCGGCCCATCTTTGAATTGCTGCATTCGGGGCCGTTGCAGCCGTTGCGGGCGAGCGCGGCGACGGCGTCGCTCATGTGGGCTACGCCGAGCGAGAAGTGATTCATGCTGCCAAGCGAGCGAGCCGAGGGGTTTTCACTACGGTTGAGCATGTACTCGATCCAGTCGGTGCCGTCGGGCACCTGGCTGCTGACGTAGTTGATCTCGCCGTCGTGCTGGCCGCCGAACCAGAGGGGGCGGAAGCCCAGAATGTCGCGCCAGAAGGCGTCTTCTTTTGCGCGGTCGTGGACCCAGAAGCCGGTGTGGATGAGGCGATGCGACGCGGCGCGCGGGGAGATGGTCTTCGAGGACGCCGGGCGCTGCTGGACGAAGATGACGAGTTGGCCCTCGGGGTCGTGGACGGCGAAGCTGCCGTTTTTAAGCGGTTGGTCGATGGCGACGGCGTGCGCCTTGAGGTAGCTCTGCAACTGGGCCGCGTTGCGGGTAGTGAAGGCGATGGCGGCGATGCGGGACTGAGGCGCGGGACTGGGCAGGGGAACCACTTCGAGCCATTGTGAGTCGTTGACGGCGTAGCGGGCGATGCTGTTCTTCGTGATTCGGTCGAAGCCGAGTTTGTCCTTGTAAAACGCCGTGGAGGCTGCCTGGTCTGCCGCGTACATGCGGACGAAGGCGATGCCGGTGATCGCGGGGCGTTGCTGCGCACAGGCGAAGGAGGCGACGAGACAGAGCAGCGCGGCGGCTTTTTTCATGGCAGCGCCACTTTATTTTTGTGCCGAAGAAATGTCAATGCGAGGTTTTTAGTGCAGAAAGCAGAAGGGATACATCCCATCCATCGCGATGAAACTGGGATGGATGGGGCATCCGAGCTTATGTCTGGTGGAAACCCATGTCCAAAAATCCGGACACCCGGGTTGAGTATCAGATCCGGGGATCAGACGCGCTCGATGTGCTGGATGAAGTAGTCCTGCGACCAGCCCAGCTTGATGCCGTGCTGGCGCACCAGCGTGGCAAGCTGCGCGTAGTGGCGGACGCCGTGCAAATGCGCGTGCAGGAAGACCGCTCCGCGCGTGGCACGGGCGAGCCCCACGGTGCGGGTCATGAACTCGACCTTATCGTCCCAGTGGACCTCGGTGGCGAGCAGATGCCGGAAGAGTTCGGCGGCGCGGTCGTGGGCGGCGTACAGCGAGTCCGCCGAGTCGAAGGGGACGGAGGTGTAGCCGGAGACGGGAAGGCCGGAGAGAAGCTCGGCGTAGCGAAGCTCCACCACGACAATGTGCTGCAGCAGTTCACCCGCGACGCCGGCGTCGGCGATGTCGCACGGGAACCTGAGAATCTCAGGATGGTCGGTGACAAGCTTGCGCCACTCCTGGCTGGTCTTGTTGTTCCATGCCACGAGGTCTTCCGCGGTAAGTGCCGGTTGGTTCATTCAAAACCCTCTGGGGATTCGATGAATGTTCCGTCCGATTCGCGCCATTATTTTGGCAATGAATCCCGTGTGCTGGTGCCCTCCTGCACCACACGCACGGGGACATGCACCCGGAAGCTTTAGGGAAGCTCTGATTAAGTCTCGGAAGATGCCCTCAGCGGCTAAAGCCGCATTGCAGTCAAGCCACTTATGGCACGGCTGAAGCCGTGCCCTTAACAGAACTTAATTCGGAGGCTTCCTTAAAGTGGTTCTCCTCCGGATGTAGCTCTGGTGATTGGAGCAAAACGCGGATTCCCTTCGGGAATGACAAACAAAGGAAGCTACATCTGAGGGGAAAAGGAAGCTGCCTCCGAGAGGGAATAGCTCTAGCTCAGCGCTCGGTGGGCGATGTCGCGGCGGAACTGCATTCCCTCGAACGAGATCTTTGCTAGTTGTGCGTAGGCGAGGTCGAGTGCTGTGCGCAGGTCGGGAGCCGTGGAGGTGATGGCGAGGACGCGGCCTCCGGCGGTGACGAGCTGGCCGTCTTTGACGGCGGTGCCGGAGTGGAAGACAACGACGTTCTCGCCGGGTTGGTCAGGTAAGCCGTGGATGGGCTTGCCCGCGGCGTATTTGCCGGGATAGCCACCGCTGGCGGCGATGACGCAGACGCTGGCTCCGGGGTGCATCCTGATGTCGAGGTCGCTCGCTGTGCCGTCGATTGAGGCGTTGAAGAGGTCGAGGACGTCGGTCTCCATGCGCAGCAGGATGGCCTGGGTCTCGGGGTCGCCGAAGCGGGTGTTGAACTCGAGCACCATGGGGCCGCGCGGAGTCATCATCATGCCGCAGAAGAGGATGCCCCGGAAGGGCTCGCCCTCGGAGGCCATGCCGTCAACGACCTTCTGCGCGACCTCTTTTGTCAGCCACTCGCGCATGGCCGGGGTGGTGAGAGTGTCCGTCGAGTAGGCTCCCATGCCGCCAGTGTTGGGGCCGGTATCGCCCTCGCCGATGCGCTTGTGGTCCTGCGCGGAGGCGATCGGGGCGGCGTGTTTGCCGTCGCAGAGAGCGAAGAACGACAGCTCTTCGCCAGTGAGGAACTCTTCGAGGACAATCTCGGTCTCGTGCGTGCCGAGCAGCGCTCCGCTGAACATCTGCGCGGCGGCGGACTCAGCTTCGAGCCGGGTCTCGCAGATGACGACGCCTTTGCCCGCGGCGAGGCCGTCGGCCTTGACGATGACCGGGAGGGTGAAGCGGTTGAGCTCTTCTCGAACTTCGTCGAGCGTGGTGCAGACGGCGTAGGCGGCGGTGGGAATGTCGTTGCGGCGCATGAAATCTTTGGCGAAGGCTTTGCTCGATTCGAGCTTTGCCGCTGCCTGCGTGGGGCCGAAGACGCGGAAGTTGCGCCGGGTCAGCTCGTCCACGATGCCCAGCGAGAGCGGAACTTCGGGGCCGATGACGGTGAGGTCGGGGCGCTCGGCTTCAACCACCTCGACCATCGCCGCGAGGCTGTTGACGTCGACCGGAACGCAGCGGGCTATCTGGGCGATGCCGCCGTTGCCCGGGGCGCAGACAACTTCATTCACCTGGGAAGACACAACCTGGGGAGACTTGCGCAGAGACCAGACGAGGGCGTGCTCGCGGCCGCCGCCGCCAATGACCAGAATTTTCATAGTTCTTATTATCTTCGCAGGATTTGCTGTGGGAGTCTGCGATTGCTCGATGGGTGAATGAAGGCAAAGGCGAAATACAGGGGTCTCTCCACTACGGCCTGCGGCCTTCGGTCGAGATGACGTGCGGTTGTGGTGGCCCTTCGCCGTCACTTTGTGCTGGGAACGAGGCGGATGTCGCCGGCGGCTTCGCGCGAGAGGCCGACTGCACGGGAGGAGCGTCCGATGCTGACGGAGTAGCCCTCGGCCGGAGTGTTCTTCCTGACGCGGAGTTGGGCGCCGGGCCTGATGCCGCTGGCCTTCAGCTTGCGGAGGGTGGGAGCGTCGCGGTCGGAGACGCTGTCGATGACGAAGGTTCCGCCCTGCAACACCTCAGTCAGGGGAACGGAGTTCGGCTCTGTCATCTCGCCTTCCATGGTCGGGATGGAGTGGCCGTGCGGGTCGATGCGGGGGTGGCCCAGCTTGGCGGCGATGCGCTCCTCGAAGCGCTCGGAGATGAAGTGCTCCAGCCGCTCGGCCTCCTCGTGCACCTCTTCGATAGGGTAGTCGAGAACTTCGTAGAGGAAGGTCTCGATGAGCCGGTGATGGCGCACGATCTCGAGCGCGCGGCGCTTGCCTGCGGCCGAAAGCTGGACTCCGCGATGGCGTTCGTACTCGACCATGGGCGTCGGCGCGGAGGCGAGTTTTTGCAGCATATTGGTCACCGAGGCGGGCGCGACGCCGAGGTGACCGGCAAGCGCGGTGCTGGTGACGCGGCGATGCTCTACCCCGCCGAGGGAGAGGATGGCCTTCAAATAGTTGTCGACGGACTCGCTGTTGCGGTTCACCTGTCGGCGGGGGGGCATCACTTGATCTCCGTATCTTGATTTCCGTACTTTCAGTTTGACTCATTTCCTTGATTTAGGTATACCTAATTATTAGGGAAGCCTAAAGAGTCAGGCTCCCGGATGTCTTTCTGGAGGGTCATGGAGGGTTCCCGGCTATCGTCGTTCGCTGATGAGGAGACCGAGCCGGTTGCTGATTCGGCTGTGATGCTGTCGGCTGCGACCGACACGGTAGTCGCACCGCGCCGGTTCAGCTTCCGGCGGAACGAGATGTGGAGGTACTTCGGGCCTGCGTTCGTGGCGTCGGTTGCCTACATCGATCCGGGCAACTTCGCGACCAACATCGAGGGCGGCAGCCGTTTTGGGTACCGACTGCTGTGGGTGCTGTTGTGGTCGAATGCGATGGCCATCCTGATCCAGTACCTCTCGGCCAAGCTGGGCATCGTGACCGGGTTGACCCTCCCGCAAAACTGCCGGAAGCATTTTTCGCGGCCGATGACCATCTTTCTCTGGGCGGCGGCGGAGGTCTCGGCCATTGCGACCGACCTGGCGGAGTTTCTGGGCGCGGCGCTGGGGTTTTACCTGCTGATTGGACCGGCGCTGCTGGCGCATGGATGGACGCAGACCGGGGTAATGTTCGGCGCGGCGATGGCATCGACGGTAGCGGTATTCCTGATTCTGGCGCTGGACCTGGCGGGCTATCGGTGGCTGGAGTGGGGCATCATGGCCTTTGTCGGCGTGATCGGACTTTGCTATGGCTTCGAGATCTTCCTGGTGCATCCGGACTGGCAGCAGGCGGCGTTCCGGACGTTGGTGCCGTCGCTCGATCCTAACCAGTTCCACGCCAGCCTGTATGTTGCGGTGGGGATGCTGGGCGCGACGGTGATGCCGCATGTGATCTATCTGCACTCGGCGCTGGTGCAGCCGCGGGTGAAGGAGATGAAGCAGAAGCCTCTGCTGCCTGGAGGCTCGCGGCGGCGCAAATATCTGCGGTTTGAGCTGATCGACGTCTTCGTGGCGATGAACGGAGCCTGGCTGATCAACTCGGCGATGATCGTGATGGCGGCGGTGGCGTTTGCTCATCTGCCCAACCCGGTGACGACGATCGAAGAGGCGCACCATACGCTGGGGCCGCTGCTGGGGCCGGCGTCGGCGACGATCTTTGCGGTGGCGCTGCTGTGCTCGGGGCTGTCGTCCTCGACCGTGGGAGTGATGGCGGGGCAGGTGATCATCGAGGGATTCCTCGACATCAAGTTCTCGATCTTCCTGCGGCGGCTGATTACGATCGTCCCGGCGCTGATCGTGATCGGGGTGGGGCTCGATCCGCTGAAGATATTGATCCTGTCGCAGGTGGTGTTGAGTTTTGCGCTGCCGTTCGCATTGATTCCATTGTTGATCCTGACCAACCGGCAATCGGTGATGCATAGCTTCGTCAGCGCGACGCGGACGCGGATCGCGGGATGGGCGGCGGTCGGCATCATCCTGACGCTGAACATGGTGCTGCTGGGGCAGATTGCCTTCGGGCAGTAAGGGAGCCGGGCAATGGCCGGGGGCGCAGGCCGGAGGGGGGCTTGACAAAGAATTCTTGCCAATTACCCGCTTTGCGCGTAATCTAAGGCTTACCTTGTGAACCGGCTGTGGGTGCCGATCATTGTGTACCGCCAATTCAGTGAATTGTGTAAGATTGGGGCAAGCAGCCTGCGCACAGTGGATTTGTGGGACTCTGTCGGAAAACCAGGTAGAGGGTGAGGGGGCGCCGAGGTAAGGCGTTCCGGGTTGCGCGTAGCCGGCGATAGCAGTTGGCTGCTGACCGCTCGCCACAGCCATTACATCAATAGAAGACGTCCGTTCGAGTGTAATTTGAGACCGTTTCCCCTGACGCTGCAACACCGGTATGGTTGGGCCCGCGCAGTCAATGCGGGGACTCGCGATGCCCGCAGCGTGAGTGCGAAGCGCTAATTGTGATCGCAGCAATAGGAAGTGGAAGCATGACTTCAGAGCAGAATGTACCCGAGGTGGAGTCTCACCAGGGGGCGCCAATGTCAGCCGGTCCGCAGGACGGCGACGAGCAGTTCTCCGGACCGAACGTGCCGCATGGCATGGGCCAATCCAAAAGCAGCCGTAGACGGCGGCGCAAGCGCAAGAATAAAGGATCGGACGCACTGCAGAGTGCGCAGCCGGGCGGCGAACAGGCCGGGGAGCAGGCAATCGGCTCGATACAGGCAGTTGGCGCGCAGCCTCAACAGGCGCAGCCACAGAGTACACAGAACTTTCAGGCTGGCGCAGGCCAGCAGCAGAACGGCGCAAATGGCGCGAGCGGATCTTCGACCGGCAAGCGCTGGAAGAAGAAGTTCCGCGACCGCGACCGGCAGCGCTCGCAGGAGAATCCGGGCAACGTCGCCAGCGGCAGCAATGGCGGCGGCTACCGCGACGGCAACAGCCATCAGCCGGGCAACACCACCTTCAAGCGCAAGGGCGGCGGAGGCGGCGGCAAGCAGCAGCGCGGACCGCGCAGCTTTGTCGGCCCCATGGACCATAGCTACCGGGCGGTGAACGGCAACTTCGCCGACGCGCCGCCATCGACCATCGAGACGCATGGCAACTTCCAGCCGCGCAGCAGCGGCCGCTACCAGAGCGACTCGCAGCCGATCGACTACTCGCAGGGGAAGACGATCCCGATTCCGGAAGATGCGCCGACCAAGATCTACTTCTTTATCGAAGACCTGTTCTTCATCGCGAAGATTCAGGAGACGGCGCGCAAGCTGGGCGTAAAAGTTGCCTTCATCAAGAACGACAAGGAGTCGATTGCGCAGTTGACCGGGGGCGAGGAAGAAGATCGTCCGGGGTTGATCGTCTTCGACCTGAACAACGCGAGCGCCAAGCCGCTGACCCTGATCCCGAAGCTGAAGACGAAGCTCAAGAAGAGCACGTCGATCGTCGGCTTCCTCTCGCACCTGCAAGGGGATTTGAAGGCGAAGGCTGTCGAAGCGGGCTGCGACACGGTGATGCCGCGCGCGGCGTTCTCGCAGAACCTGCCCAACCTGCTGCGGCGGTACGGCATCGTCGAAGAAGACGAGCCGAACTTCAACCAGTAGAAACTGCCGGTCACGGCGCCGGTGCAATGTGTCTCTGAGAGCCCTTCGGCAGTTGCCGCGGGGCTTTTTCAGCTTGCAACTGTCTGCCGCGATCCGGATCGGCGTAATATCGGGGCGTAGCGCGAGGGAGGCTGGAATGCACCTGCGTGCGTCTGCTGTGTTTGCACTGAGTCTTCTGCTGGCAACTTCCGCCCTGGCGAAGGACAAGGCAAAGAGAACCCTGCCGCCTGGCGTCCTGCAGGCCCGAACGATCGCCGTCATCGTCGACCCGGACGCGGGCATATCGGTCGACGATCCGCGCGCGAACCAGGTGGCGCAAAAGGATGTCGAGACCGCGCTGCTGAACTGGGGAAGATTTGAGCCGGTGCTATCGACGCAGACCGCCGATCTGATCGTGGTGGTGCGCAAAGGGCAGGGACGGCTGGTGAACCAGACTATCTCCGATCCCCGGCAGAACCGTCGCGCCGGTGTCATCGATCCCACGGACAACGGAGTAATGGTCGGCGCGCAACATGGCCAGCAGCCGAATATGTCGAGCGCGCCGCCGCTGGGATCGCGATCGAGCAGCCCTCATCCCCAGATGGAGATTGGCGGGTCAGAGGATTCGTTCACTGTCTTTGAAGGTGGCGGAGATCGTCCGCTCGATGCCAGTCCGGTGTGGAGATATGTGGTGAAGGATGGTCTTCGAGCGCATACGGTCCCTGCCGTGGCAGAGTTCAGGAAGGCAGTAGCGGAAGCGGAGAAGGCCGCGGCAAAACATCCTTAGCTTGGTAAGGCATGACAAACAACGGCAAAGATGAACCAAATACAGGGGTCTCTCCACTACGCTACGCTCCGGTCGAGATGACGTGCGCTTGAGATTTGAGAGATGTTCTTTTGCGGTTCGAGGTCGACACCTTAAAGTCCGTCCCCAATAAATCCACGTCATCTCGACCGAAGCAACGGACAGCTTCACGGTCCGCTGCGCAGCGGAGAGACCCCTGTATCTGCCTTTGTCTCTGTTGTTCTTCAGCCGGAGTCGGTCAAGTTTTTTGCATATTTTTATCAAACCGCTCTAGCCGGGAGGCCAGGTCATGGGCCGTCCACCGAGCAGGTGGAGGTGGAGATGGCTGACGGTTTGGCCACCCTCGTCGCCGGTGTTAAGCACGACGCGGTAGCCGCGGTCGAGCTTTCGCTTGCGTGCGGTGTCCGCGGCGACGGCCAGCAGATGGCCGAGCAGGGGCGTATCTTCGGCGGCTGCCTTTGCCTGAGAGGCGATGTGCTGTTTGGGGATGACGAGCAGATGGGTGGGAGCCTGCGGGTTGATGTCGGGGAAGACGATACAGAGGTCGTCTTCGTAAACGCGGTTTGCGGGGATCGTTCCCTCTACGATTTTGCAGAATAAACAGTCGCTAGGCATCAGTCGGTTCAAGGCTTTCTTTCAATCTGTTGTCTACTAAAATATTCCATCAATTTTATTTGAGGAAGTATTTCGGATGCTGGCCCTCGGCCCACGGGTTGTATGCGGCGGCGAAGGCGGCGCGGCTCTCGATGGAGGGGTGGCTGTAGGTCCAGAACTCGACGAAGGGATGCGGCGTGGGATCGGAGAGCGAGGCTTCGCCGAGTTGCTGAAAGGCCTGTTGTGTGACTGTCTGCGGGTCGGCGACGATTCCGTGGATGGCCTCCTGCCCGTAGACGTCGGCGGCATGCTCGATGGAGCGGCTGAAGGCGTTTTCGATGGGAGCCGCGACGAAGGAAAGTATGTTCAGCACCAGCAGCAGAACGGCGAGGCAGGCCCAGTCGTTCTGCGAGCGGATGTGCCAGCGCGGACCGAACCGACCTAGCGCCCACTCGGTCAGCTTCTGTCCGACGAAGAAGGCGACGAGCAGCAGCAGAGCGGTGAAGGCGAGGCCCAGGCCGATGTGGTGCAGGACGTAGTGGCCAAGCTCGTGGCCGAAGACGGAGGAGATCTCGTCGGGCGTGGCGTGCGCGATGGTGGTATCCCAGAGGACGAGGCGCTTGGACGAGCCGACGCCGGTGACGTAGGCGTTGAGGCCGGTGACCTTGCTGCTGGCGCGCATGGAGAACATCCGGTTGGGTGGAAGGCTGATGCCGCTGCGGGCGACGACCTTCTCCAATTGTTGAACGAGGGCGGGGTTCGATTGCTGGAGCGGCTCGAACTTGTTGAAGAGCGGATCGACGACGACAGGGGAGACGAAGACTCCGAAGAGGACCGCCGCCATGGCCGGAACCCAGAACCAGAGCCACCAGCGCGTCGGAGACTTGCGGATCGCCCAGAAGAGCAGCAGGACCAGCATGGCGCCGACGATCCAGACGAGGAGAAAGCTCTTGGTCTGGTCCCAGAGCCAGCTCGGCCAGCCCTGAATGGAGAGCCCGTAGCTGAGTCCGAGGTGGTGACCGTAGATCGCAAGCGGAGCGTCGAGCAGGGCGATGATCCCAAACAGAAACAACGTAAACAGGAAGCACTGCGCCAGCCGGTTGCCGGTGGCGTTGACGGCGATATTGCGCAGGCGGGCGGGAACGCCAAGCGCGAGCAGAAGGAGGAGCTGCAGGATGCTCCACGCGCTGCCGGCGAAGTAGAGCGTGGTCCGCGTGCGGAAGAGGCCTTTGGCCTGCTTTAGCTTCGCGGGCGGAAGGGTGTAGGCGGTGGAGTTGTGCGCCGCAGCCTTGAGGGCAAGGGCTTCGGTCGGCGTTGTTCTCCCGATCCAGCGCGGCGCGGTGAGCAGAGCCGCCACGGCGAGCAGGAGCAGCAGAATGGTGCGAAGACGCATAGACGTAAGACTCTCCGGGAAGGCATCGGTGCGACGAATCTCTGGCAGTGCTTCCATGCAAGGTGTGTTTTATGGCGGACTCATGGTTCAAAGACTATTCTGATCCCCAGCCATGGTCGGTAGTTATTTAATGCTCGGCTTATTTCTCCTCGTGCCACTGGCGCAGACGAATCATAGCGAGTCGCATGCCCTGGTGAAGTCGCCGGGCGGAGATCGACCGTACACGCTGACGGTTCCGGTGGACGAGGTGAGCCTTACCTTTCATGCCTCGGATTTTCACGGGATGCCGATTGAAGATCTTACGCTGGGCGATCTGCGGCTGGAGGACAATGGAACACGCCAGCGCAGGATTCTGTCGTTCGAGTCGTACCGGAACCTTCCGATTCGCGCCGGGATTCTGTTCGACGTGAGCCGGTCGATGCTATGGCGTGTAAAGCGCAATCGGGAGATCGCGATCCTCTATGCCACGCACCTGCTGCGCAAGCAGACCGACGAGGCCTTTGTGATGCGTTTTGATTTCGAGACGCAGATGAGGCAGGGCTGGACCAACGACTCCGCGGCACTCGCGGCAAGCCTGCAAGCGATTGCGTCGGGCTATACGAGCCGGCTTGGAGGCACGGCTCTGTTCAACGCCGTCTACTCTGCCTGCCACGACCAGTGGACGAGCGATCCTGCCGCCGTGACGGGCAACTTTATCCTGCTCTTCACCGATGGCATCGACAACTTCAGCCATGCCCGGATGCGCGACGTCATCGATGCGTGTCAGCACGCGCGAACGGCAATCTACGTGTTCAGCGATGAGCCGAAGTCCAGGTTCTCGGATGGGCAAAAGGTATTGCGGGAGCTAGTGGCGAAGAGCGGAGGCCGCATCTTCTTTGATCCGGCCGGGAGCGAGATATGGCACGACCTCCAGGTCATGGAGCACGATCAGAGGAGCCAGTACCGGATCGTGTACAAGCCTTCCAATCTAAAGCTCGATGGGTCGTTCCATCGAATCAAGCTGGACAGTCCCGACCGGGGAGGAGTGATTACGACCCGGTCGGGATACTATGCCGCGCGGTGATGCTCTATTGCTGGAGCAGGCGAGTGAGGTAGTCGAGGGCTCGGGGGTCGCGGGACTGGCCGAGCCAGAAGACAGCCTGCTTGCGGACGGCGGGATCTTTGCTGGTTCCGGCTACCTTGATAAGCTGCGTGGTCGCTTCGGCCTGAGGAAGACGGGAGAGGGCGAAGACCGCCGATTTGCGAACCTGGGTGTCGGGATCGTTTTCGGCGAGGTCGCGGAGATCGCCGGCGACCACGTTGCCGCCCTTGGTCGCCATCCAGAACTGGGCCTGCCTGCGGACCTGCGGAGAGGCGTCCTGGTGGGCCATGCGGATGAGTTCTTTGACGGCGTCGGGATCGTTGCTGACGTTGAGATCGAAGGCGATCTTCTCGCGGAAGGCGGCGTCCGGGTCATTGCGGGCGAAGTTCTGAAGGGCCGCGAAGCCTTCGTGGCTGTGCTGGGTGGCGATCCAGAAGGCGGCCTTCTCGCGTAGGTCGAGAGGGTTGGCGGGCGCAGCCAGGCCGATGAGCGTGGGAAGAGTCTGGGGTGACTGATGGATGGAGATGGCGAAGACGGCGTTGTCGCGGAGCTTCTTTGCATCGTTGCTGAGAGCCAGCGATTTGAGGACAGCGATGCTGTCGCCGGGAGCGACACCGGTGAGCCAGACGACGCGGAGGTTGCCGGCGTCGATCTGGCGGCCGGGGTTGTCGACACGGATCTTTTCAATGGTGTG
>Ga0207657_10006471_pt1 | contig 12138 bp, 11 predicted proteins | sample KBSC33metaG_FD_184316 | JGI IMG/M metagenome (GOLD analysis project Ga0207657, IMG submission 184316) | Corn rhizosphere microbial communities from Kellogg Biological Station, Michigan, USA - KBS C3-3 metaG (SPAdes) (version 2) | ecosystem: Host-associated > Plants > Roots > Rhizosphere > Soil ...
AGTTAAGGTCGAAAATAAAAAAAGCTCATCCGAAAGTCAGATGAGCTTGAATATATTTTTGATACTGTTTCAAACTTTACTCTGACTTATCTCTCCATCCGCCGGTTGGCGGATAGTTGGAGTTGGCACCTTCATACAAGTGAGTAGCTTGTAAGGGTTGCCAAGGCTTCATCGGGCCGTTTCCCTCTGCCTTTCTTGATAAGTATTAAAAGAACTTGCCTACTGATAGGCAGGCTGCAAAAGTAATAGCGCATTGCTGAATCTGCAAAATAATTTTTTAGAAAAGGTGTATGGTATTTGATGATGACAGCATATATATTTAATTGTAAAAAGATTTTTAATAAAATAAAATTTGCATTTGAAATGAAACTACCGGCAGATAAACAGCTTTTTGAAAGTGAATTATCAACTTATTGGTTTGATGACGAGGGAATCTTAATGTCTTTATCAAAAAGCCCAAAACGAACTTTAGAAAATACACGTGAAAGTTTTGAACTGGTAAAAAGAATAACGAATAATAAAAAAGCCTGCCTGCTTGTTTATCTCGCCAATTCTAAAAAGCCGGACAAGCAAACACTCGAATATGTGAGAAACGAATTGCCAAATGTATATAAAGCAATGGCAATGGTTTCAAAATCCGGGCTCGGAGAAATAATCATGAATATCATTTTTAAATTAAAGCCTCCGGCAATTCCTATGAAAACATTTTCAAATGAAGCAGAAGCAAAAAAATGGTTAAAACAATATTTATAATCTTTCACTTTTAAACGTAACAAAATGAAAAACGAACCATTCGTAATTGAACGAACTTATAATGCAACCGCAGAAAAAGTTTGGCAAGCGATTACTGATAAAAATCAAATGAAACAATGGTATTTTGATCTCAAAGAATTTAAACCGGAAGTTGGGTTTGAATTTCAGTTTTACGGAGGTACACCTGAAAAACAATGGCTGCATTTGTGTAAAGTAACTGAAGTTATACCCATGAAAAAACTTACCTATAGTTGGCGCTATGATAATTATGAAGGCAACTCGTTTGTTACATTTGAATTGTTTCCTGAAGAAAACAAGACAAGATTAAAGCTGACTCATTCAGGTTTGGAAACTTTCCCCGATAAACCGGAATTGAAAAAAGAAAATTTTGCAGAAGGATGGACTTCTCTCATCGGCACTTCATTAAAAGAGTATTTAGAAAAACAGGAAGTAACGACTCAATCTCAATGAAGCGGTGCAATAAATCGTCCCTCACTTATATACGCAGTGTCTCCGTTTGTTTTATAAACAATGCCGTTAAATGTACCTGTAACAATGTGTGTCGCATAAATATAACTTTTAACAGTCACTGAAAATACAGAAGACATGCGGCTTTGAAATATATCGCTTGTACCATTATGATCGTAGTAATAAAACGCTGTATTTGCAGTAGTAATCTCATAACGATCCTGGTCTAACGGTACAGGCAAATACACCGATACTACAATTCCTGTATCATCAGAACAGGCAGAAGGACCAAAAAAAGTAAAAGCCGTTCTTGCAGCGCCTGCAAAAAAACCTGAATTGCTGAATGTGCCGCATACATATGCATTACCTGTTTTAAAACTCCATTGCCCTAACGTTAATGAATCCGACGAATCGCAAAGAGAGCATTGGGGAAATGTTGATGGCGGAGATGGTATGGTGTCTGTTGTATCCGTTCGCATTGTATCAACATTAGTTCCTTCAAAACTATATTCTTTTGTACACGCTTCATTTTGCAGCAAAAGGATTATCAGAACAAGAACAAAAAAGAAGAAACAATATCGTTTTAAATGCTTCATTGTAAGGGCAATCAGAAGAGCTGTAAAACAAATGCATGTATTACCTTTCTCAGATATTTTTTATCCGTTGGATTAACAAACAACAGAAGTTATACAAACTTGATTTATTTCTTTTACAAGAGAAAGAATATTTTTTAGCCGGCTTTTGAAATGCTATTAAGCTTCGTTGTGTCACTCCCTTGTACGCTTTGTTCTCTATTCATCATTACGACGGTGAAGTAATGATGTGTTGGAATTGTAGAAGGATATTTACTGCACAATCCTTCGTTAATAGAGTAAGATAAAAAATGAAAGTTATTCTTAAAACATTCATCAAAATTTTTATTGAAGGATAAGTTTTCTTTTTGTATTAATATGACTGCTCACGTGTAGTTCGTTGCATTAAACAAACAATAAAGTTGTATTCAACTTAAAAGGTTTGCTCAATACCTTTTCCCGTAAGACCGGTAGAAAGCAAACCTCAATATTGCATGTCTTATTCTCAAAACTTTTTACAGGGAGCAAGTGTTTTTCTGCTACAATTTACATTCAAAGAGACTTTAGAAATTCAACAAGATTTGTTTTTTCTGCCTGTGTTAAATGCAGATCATTATAATCGTTGTAATGATTAACTACATCTAACAATGTAGCAAATCTCCCATCATGATAAAAGCCTCCTTTGGCTCTTGCGAATAAACCTCCCAAAGGTGTAGTTCTGTATTTACCCGTTGGTGAGCGCATAGCTTCAAAATCATCGATGCCTATTTCATTTGCTGAGTGCAAAACATTATCTGCATACAATGGCAAAGCATGACAAGTGACGCATTTAGCCTTAGTAATAAATATTGCTTTTCCTCTGCCTGCAGCTGCTCTGTCAAAACTACCTGCAGGAGGCTTGGGTGCATCAATCGAATGTTGATAGGCTGCCAGTGCAGGTAATTTACTTGTGATCAGATCAGGATTATGTATCACATTATAAAAACCATTTTCTACTGCGATCGGATATTTTTCCGGGTTATTTAAACGTGGATCTGAAAAATCTCCTTTTCCATGCATTTCGAGATTGCCGACAAACGAATTCCAATATTCAATACTGCCCCAGCCTGTATAAGTCGTAAGGTCTATTCCTTTTAAACCAAAAGCTGCGGGAATCAAATTAGCAGCCACTTTCCCGTCAGGGCGAAAGGCTTTTCCATCCATAAACAAAATAGCAGAAAATTTTCCCGGACCCCATAAGCCAAGTACCGTTCTTAACGTTGCTTCATCAACATGTAATAAATCGGCAATCGGTTGTGCATTATCAGTTAATGAAATAACTGCACCAACATTCAGGTCTCGGTTCGGCCATCCATCCAACCGTTTTCCTATTCCTTCGGCGAATGAATTATCCACTGTGGAATGACAAGAGGCACAGGTAATTCCTATTGATTGCAAATTTCCTTGAGTATTGAAATTTCCTTTTACACCTACTACTGCATTCAGTTTTAATAAAGCAATTGTAGTAGCCGGATCATTTAGGTTTACCGTTCCCGATTTTATTCCGGCAATAATATCCGGGGGCAGTGCATCAACATCTACTTTTAATCCTACTGCCAGCGCAGTCCTGGGACTTACTCCATTACCATATCCTCCATTTTTAGCGCCTTCAATAGCCTTATCTATATGTAACAGACCACTCCAGAAATCTTCATCGCCAAATGCATCGTACCGAAAAATTTGTTTACCATCGTTTAGAAGTGCTTTTTGGTTTGAAGATTCATTTTCTCCTATTGAAGCCGAACTGTTTTTATTTTCGGTTCCTTCAAAAGATTTGGAACATGCAAGAAAAAATGAGAAACCGGCCACGCTTGCAATGACAAGCATTTGCTTTTTGTATTTCATAAAAGTATTTTTTCCGGTAAAGAATGGTGGGAGTTATTAAATAGAGTGAGTAAAGAGGAAAAGGTTACAGAAAAAAAGGATTTTTTTTAATTAAGCTTTCTTAGCCTGAATTTGATTTTAAAATAAGACAGAAAAATAATAATTTTTTACAACTGATGAAAACCAATTGCACTTACCTTGAAAAACCTTTTACCTGTGAACTATTTGTTGCGACAACACCAATAAAACGAAGAGGAAGAGGAAGAAGAAAAAGAAAAAAAATACTTTTTTGTAAAGCGTTAGTCAAAAATTTTTTTACTCAATAACATTCAATTTATTTAACCACTCCTTCTTTAAAGTTGCAATGGATTTGCCAGTTAGTTTTTCAATGGTTACCTGTTCTTCTTCAAACCAGTATATCACTTTTCAATCGCTAATTTTTATACCGTAAGTGATGAGATAAAGTATATTCAGACTGTCGCCTTCCCACATATTTTGCACTTTTAAAAAATGAGATATCTGACCAAATAATGTTGTGTTCATTGCAACCGAATCAAGTATAAGATAAGTATGTTTGAATTTGAAATTTTTCATACAGCATCATAAACAGTATTACCAAACTTAATTTGTTTCTTTTGGAAGAGAAGAATATTTTTGAGCACAAGGACGCCTGCACTTTGATATGAGGCATACCTGGAAGATTTAAACGATAAATAAGTATCTTAGAATTTAAATAATAAGCTAGTACCTTATGGACACTTCAAATAAAAATAGAAAGAAGCTAAAGAAGCTCAGGCGTATTGGTTACAAGGTTAAAAAAATTTCGGACCTCTGGAAAGAGATTCCCTTTCAATTAAAGAAAAAAAATATTCCTTTCAACCCGGTGTTTATTATAGGTTGCGGACGTTCAGGAACTACTCCTCTTGGGCGTAGTTTGTCACAGCATCCGGATATATGTTATTTAGAAGAAAGGCGCGATTTATGGCATTCTGCTTACCCTGAATTAGACATTTGGACAGGAAGAAGTCAAAAGCAACCTAAGCTGTATGCAAATGCAGATGATGCGGAAGCACTTAAAACTAAAAAAATCAATCATCTTTTTTATAGAGAACAAGTTGCCGCAGCAAAGAAAGTTTTATTGGAAAAAACACCGATCAATACCTTCCGGCTGAAATTCCTGGAAAAATGTTTTCCGGACGCCAGATATATATACCTGCACCGCAACGGAATTGAAGTTGCAGAATCAATAGCCAGAAAAACGGTCAAAGGTTGGTACGGCAATAAAAACAGTAAGCTCAACACTTTAATTGATTTTGGCAATATGCTGGGATTACCTGCAAATGAATCGGCGCTTGAAAACAATTTTCATAAAGGCATTTATGAGTGGAGACTTTCTATGGAGCAAAGTGATGATTTCTTCAGACATATAAATCCCGACAGGTTTATTGATCTTTCTTACAAGGATTTTACTGATAATCCTTCCAACTGCCTGAAAGAAATATTCACATTTCTTCAATTGACATTTGACGAAAACCTGTTAAACAGAATATGTAAAGAAATTGATCACAAAAACGCATCGGTAACTCAAATAAAAGATGAATACACCAGAGAGATCGGCGGACCATTATTACAAGAGACCATCGCTAATAGTTATCGTATAAAGAAAGTAAATGAAAGATAAAAAACCTATTCTTTCAGTTGTTCTGGCAGCTTGATCACCACCCTCACATTGTTTCTCCATGCTGGCTTAAGATTAAGGCGCTCTACACAAAGCTGCACATCAGTCTTGAGCAGCGACGGTTCAGCATCTGGAATACATGAAATTAATGTTTGTGATACATAATACCGCATGTCCTTGGCTAAACACAAACCTTTGAAGCGATATTGCAAAGAAGGTAATATTTTTCAGCAGCTTTTGTATCACTTCTATATTACCCAAAAATTAAAATCATAAGTGAGTTGCTTTCTAACTTTATTTTTGCTCACATGAACACATGGTATCACATATCCGTTTGGTTGCATGTAATCGGTGTAAGTTTTTGGATTGGCAGCATGTTGTTTCTGCCGCTGGTATTATTGCCCGGTATAAAAGATCATCCGGATAGAGCAAACCTGTTGCTTAGTACAGGATTGAAATTTCGTTTTTACGGATATTTCTTTCTCTCATTATTACTCATAACCGGGTTATTGAATATTTATTTACGCGGTATAAACATATCACAGGAATTTTTTCTTGAAAGCCGGTATGGAAATTTGGTAATTGTAAAATTCATTCTCTTCCTGCTTATTCTTGCCATAAGCCTTTGGCATGATGAGCATGCACGAAAAAGATTATTGAACGAGGAAGCAAATCAAAAATTCAAAATGGTTGCCCGATGGAGCGGAAGAATGTTGCTGCTTATTTCTTTGGCAATGGCATATATTGGTGTGATATTGTCACGTGGTGGATAGCGCAGTTGAAAGATCTTCATTCTTCCACTAATGCCGATGCATATACTGCATTATTTTGACGTAAGAGTATTTGTATTCTGAATTGATTTCGTTTTACTATAGCACAAAGAATTGCTGAAACTTAAGTAACGATTAGGCCAGGTTAGAGACTTGTGTCAGTAAAAAGGCTTTGTAGTAAATTTGAATAATAAAAGCGATAGAATATGTAGCACAATACCGAGTATCTCCCAATTAAATAGAACGTATGAAAGGAAGAAAAAAATTGGATACAAAGTTTCTTGGATGGCTTGCCCTTTTTATTGGAATAGCGGGAGCGGTGATTTCTTTATGGTTTATGTTTAATGCAGGTCGCAATCAACCATCAGTATTCCTGATTATACTATTTACACTCTGGGTTCTTTCTCCATTCATTGGATTGTTTGTGTTAAACAATATTTCAAAGCAATGGATTGTTTCCGTACGCGAAACGCTCTACTGGCTTGCGATCATTACGACGATTCTTTCAGTCGTTGGCTATAGTGGCTTATTTAATACACCTGAGACAAAGACTGCATTTGTGTTTCTTGTTATTCCCTTTTTATCATGGGTAATTATTGCAATAAGTTTTTTTATTGCACAAAGAGTTTCGAAAAGAGGCGGATCAAACTAACAGGTTTGTTCTATAGTTTGCTCCTGTAAACGGTTACATTCTGAGCTTCTTCTTTGGAACTTGTGATTTGGTTCTCGTAATTTTCTTCTTCTATGTTTTTAACATGCATAACGGTTAGGTAGTTCGTTGGGTTAGGCAAACAACAGAAGTTGTAACTAAACTTAACTTGTTTCTTTTAGAAGAGGAAGAATATTTTTAACTAACTGCAGAGAGCGGAATGCCGCAAGGTTTTATGCTCTATTGCAAAGCTTTCTTATCAAGGCCTTGCGGAGACTGAATAATCTTTTAATTTTTCTCAGTCATTTTCAAATGTTTCAAACAATAATGGTAAAGGATTTATCGATTTGTTTTTATTTCAACACTAATCACATGCAGATCAATTTTACCAACATTTTTTAATGCATGTGCAGGCAATGGATTACTCCACATAGCAGAGCCGGGCAAAGGAACTTTTTCAAGTGTGCTTGAATCAAGTAATACATGTCCATCAGCATCATATCGTATAAAATCACTCCAACTGATAAAATATAGAGAAGCGGGATATTTATGTGTATGCAGATTGGTTATTTCACCTGCAGGAATGTTTGCATCTAGTACACGCACAAATTCATTTTCAAATAACAACTTATGATGTTGCGGCGATGCTATTAATGCATCAAGTACATCAGGGAACTGCTGTAGGTTTTTTTCTTTGTTCATGTTTATTTAATTCAGGTATGATCAATTTCGGCTTGCTCTTTGAAATTTCCCTCCCATATGTTCTTCTTCATTCATTATTCAAATGATATTCTTTTAACAGAAAGTCAATCAGCTCAGAACCTGTCCGTTTCATTTTTTCATCTGTGTCGAGAATTCCTTTTTTTGTTCCATGCATATATACCGCGAAAACAGCCAACTCTTGCAGTAGTTCATTATCCGTTGTACGCAATGGCGGGTTACCGCTTACTCTTACAATTTGATTGCCATTTCCTTCTGTGCCGACAAATATTTCAGGATTAAAAATTTTTGCTGCAACAATTTTATATTGTGTAAACTCTGTTTCATTAATCGATTCCAGCAAGCGCACCAATGGAACTTGGTTATAATAATCCATGATTTTATTAGAAGCGATGATGCTTTTAATAAGCCTGAAATTGCCTGAGTTTTTGAGCTGCTGAAAAGTTTTATCATTTATAGGTAATGGCTGCAGTCTTGGCGCCAGCCTTGCCAGGTAATATAATGTTCCGGTATTATTTACAATCATCGAAGGATTATCCAAAATGGTGATCATGCTATCCATCATTGAAATACCAGATTGAATTGCTGAAATGTTTTGTGCTAAAACCTGTTGGTCAACCTCAAGGTCTTGTACCAGCGATTTGATATACTCTTTTTCTTTAGCATTATCGCTCAAATGTTCACGAATATTTTCCGCAAAAAATCCGAGTGTCACCGCGAGAAATATCATAATGAACTCAAGCAAATACTCTTTGAAATTTTTCTTTTCAACTTTAGGATGATGATGTACTTCCATGTTTTGAATTTCTGATTTTGCAATGTCTGATGTCTGATTTATTGTTTGGGGTTGTTCAATGGTTTGCTCTTGCGAAATATTTTCATTCACTTCTTTCGGACTTTCGGATTCACGGTCTTCCCGACTTTCTTCTTGTATATTTTCAATTTCAGGCATAATGGTTGGGGTGTAATTCGTGAGGTTAGACAACCAACAGAAGTTGTAACCAAACTTAATTTGTTTCTTTAGAAGAAGAAAATTTTTATTGCATCTTGATGCCCATGAATAAACAATTGCACTGCAATATTTTTTATTATAAAAACCAAAAGCCTTCTCTTATAAAAAGGCTTTGAAATTTTATAGTTTTATAATTATTACGAAATTATCGTTTGCGTGTTTCAGGAGTGCCGATATTTATTCTTTTAAAAAGAAACGAAACTTCACAATCTTACCGAGAATTATTGCAGTGAAAAGGCAACTACATAATCACCCAATTTTGTTCCCAGTTTTCCATGACCACCGGCGCATATCACTACATATTGTTTTCCGTTTATTGCATAAGTCATGGGTGTAGCTTGTGCACTGGCAGGCAACAAATATTGCCAAAGCATTTCTCCGGTTTTAGTATTGAAAGCCCTTAATTGATTATCGAATGTTGCGGCAACAAAAATTAAATTACCAGCAGTAACAATTGCTCCGCCAAAATTCAGCGATCCCCATTTTTCTGCTTCAGGATATTTTTTTATATCGAGCATATAACCCAAAGGTTTTTCCCATTTCTTTTGCCCGTTATGTAAATCAACCGCGAGCAAAGTGCCCCATGGCGGCGCGGTTTGCATCATCATTCCATTGCTGTCTGCTTTAAAAAGATAATTGCGTTTCATTACATAAGGCGTGCCTTGCTGCCTGCCCGTTTCTGCACGTAAAACTTCTTCGCTTTCTTTTTCTGCTGCGGCAACTTTTTCTCTTGGATACATTCTTATAAGCGCCACGATGCGATTGATATTTGTAATTAATAATTGTTGTTGCGCATCAAAACACATTCCGCCCCAATGAATGCCGCCTACATTGCCCGGCGTTATCAGCGAACCCTGAAAAGTTGGCGGCGTAAAATTTCCTTTATTAATGTATAATGAAATTCTTTTTGCGGCTTCTTCTTTATCTTTTTCCGTTATGCCCCACGCATCGTTTGCTGATACAGATTGCATACCTAAAGGCGCAGGCAATACAGGAAATGGTTGCGCTTTTGAAGTTTCTTCACCGGGAATATCTGTTTGCGTTACAGCTCGTTCTTCTACAGGAAATAAAGGCTTACCCGTTTCACGATTTAAAATAAAAATGAAACCCATCTTTGTGCCCACCGCAACTGCAGGAACGTTTTTCCCATCTTTTTTTATTTCAATGAGCATCGGCTGTGCGGCAATATCATAATCCCAAACATCATGATGCACCACCTGGTAATACCAAACCAATTTTCCGGTAGAAGCTTTAAGCGCCACGATTGAATTGGCATAAAGATTTTGACCTAATCTTTCGCCGCCATAATAATCCGGACTTGGACAGGTTGTGGGAATAAAAACCAAACCGCGTTTTGCATCAACAGAAATAATTGACCATGCATTTGCGGCCCCTGTTTTATGCGCTTTAGATCCTTTCCATGTTGCCCATGCTTTGTCAGTTGAGTCTTGCGGAATAGGATCCCAACTCCAGCGAAGTGCACCTGTAATTACATCGTAAGCACGTACAACACCGGGCGGATAATCGAAGCGTTGATTATCGCCCAATGAAGAACCCGTGATAACAAGATTTCCGATAATTGCAGGTGGAGATGTAACGCTGATATCATTGCCAAGACCTGCTTTCAGATCAATCGTTCCGTTATTTCCAAACGTTGAAATTTTTTTTCCTGTTTTTGCATCAAGTGCAATTAATCTTCCGTCAATTGTTGCGATAAAAATTCTTTTATCTTTTTTATTTGTTTTATCCGCAGGCCATACAGACACACCGCGTGAAGTGATCTCTGAAAAATCATCATGCAAATTCACTTCTGGATTAAACATCCATTTTTGTTTCCCTGTTGCTGCATCAATGGCAAACACACGATCTGACGGCGTGCTGAAGTAAAGCGTATTATCAATCATTATTGGCGTAGCTTCAAAAGCTGCTTTTGATTTTGCTTCAGTGCCTTCATAAGTTTTTAACTCACCTGTTTCAAACGTCCAAGCCACTTTTAATCTTGAAACATTTTGTTGATTGATCTGATTCAAAGATGAGTAGCGGCTGCCGCCGGCATCATTGCCATAACAAGGCCACTCTGTATTTTGGGCGTAAACTAAAATATTAGTTGAAATAAAAATTCCGGCAGCTATAATTTTTTTTATTTTCATCATGTAATTTGTATTTATGTATTATCAAAAATTTTTCCCCTTTACTTTTTGTACAGTTAATACTCTTCTTCATCATTCTATTACGCTTCCTAATTTTCAAATACAAAACTAAAAGCAACATTTTTTAATAAATATTTTTTGAACATCTATTGGTCACTTCAAATTGTCCATTCATCAAATTCTGTTTATGGATGTGCAGCGTGAGTTGGAAATATCTGAATTTTGTAACCGTTTAAAAAAAATTGACCGAAGAAAAATTTTGATAGAATTAAACTGCTCAACAAACATCCGAACGATGAAAGGATTGCGACGCAACAGGCGATGCCTGAAAAACAAAAGCTGGTATCATCATCTTTCGATAAGCTCAGGATGACATATTATTTCGTTTCAATCACCACTTCACCTCCTTGCAATCCTTCACCTTCTGCCTTCAATGTTATTCTTCCTGCATCGCCTTTAGGACGCACAATGATCAAACATTTTCCTTCAAAAGTTTTGTGCTCCGGCTTTTGAAAACTTTCCATACAATCCGGACAAGCACTTGCAGTTGCAATGATCTCACCGTTTCCGCTAACGTTGAAATGCAGTGGCAGTGCGGCATCGGGAACAAGCTGTCCTTTTGCATCGAGCACTTCAGCGGTAACATAAGCAAGATCATTGCGGTTTGCGTGTATGTTTGTACGATCAGCAGTGAGACGTATGCGTGTGGGCTTGCCTGCTGTTTGCAATATTGACGAATCAGCCACTCTACCATTTTTATACCCAAGCGCTTTCAACACACCACGTTGATAATTAATTTGAAAAGTTGCAGTGAGTTTTGTTGCGGGAGAAACTTTTTGCACACCAACCGCTTTGTCATTCAGCAACAACTTCACTGAATCATAATTTGTGTACACATGCACCTGCAGAGGTTTGCCTTCAGCGCCGGGAAAAGTGTATGCATGAACTTCATCAGGCCAGCCCCAATAACTTACCGCTTCTTTATGACCTTCGGGAATAGGTGCATGCACAAGCATTTCTAATTGGCTGCGATTCCACACAACATCGCGATAATATGATTGCGGTTTTTTACCACCGATAAGATCTATATCTCCGCACCATGCATTGAACCACGGAAATTCCATCGCAAATTTTGTGAGGTTATCGGGCTCAGTATGACCAATACCCGTTTCACCGAGATAATCCATCGCTGTCCAAACAAAATCGCCGATAACGTAAGGATGTTGTTCTACCTGTTGCCAGTTCTCAAACGCTTCACGCGGAAAACTTTCTGTGCCCATCATAATGCGTTGCGGATATTTTGCATGATCTTTTTCATATTCCCGCCATTGATAATTGTAAGCGCCCACATCGAGCAAAGCAAATGCAGGTGCTGTGGTGTCCCACTTGTAGCCGGGATGATCCCAAAAGAAACAAATGGCTTCCGTAACAGGTCGTGTACTGTCAAGACGTTTTACTTCATCGCGTAATTTTTTTGCAATGACAAGACCTGAGGAATCGACA
>Ga0207657_10006472_pt1 | contig 12138 bp, 11 predicted proteins | sample KBSC33metaG_FD_184316 | JGI IMG/M metagenome (GOLD analysis project Ga0207657, IMG submission 184316) | Corn rhizosphere microbial communities from Kellogg Biological Station, Michigan, USA - KBS C3-3 metaG (SPAdes) (version 2) | ecosystem: Host-associated > Plants > Roots > Rhizosphere > Soil ...
TTCATTTTCCAAAACATCTAATCCTGCACCTTTGATCTTTTTATTTTCGAGAGCTTGTATTAACGCTGATGTATCAGTTACTTTTCCGCGACATGTTGTAAGAAAATATGGTGGCTGATGAAATGAATTAAAAAAATTTCCATCAGCATAATGATACGTTTCATCTGTGAGAGGAAGATGCAAACTCACTACATCCGCATATCGAAAAATTTGTTCAGGCTCACATTCTCTGACATAGTCTTTTGCAAACCCTGATTTGTATTTATCATGCGCAAGCACTGTTACATTAAAGGGCGCGAGCAATTTTGCAAATGCGGAACCGGTGTTGCCAAAGCCAATGATACCAACGGTTTTACCGCTAAGTTCAGTGCCCCTGTTTGCATCGCGAATCCATTTGCCCTGTTTCACTTCTTCATAACTGCTGCAGATTTTATTCATCAAACTCAAAAGCATTCCGAGTGCATGTTCAGCAACGGCATTTCTGTTTCCTTCCGGACTGCTTACGCAAATAATTTTTTTATTTTCAGCGTAAGGCACATCTATCAATTCCATTCCGCTTCCCAAACGACCAATCCATTTTAACCGGACTGCTTCATCAATAATATGTTGGTCAATTTTTATTCTTGTCGTTGCGATTAATCCGTTTATATCTGAGATAACCTCCATTAATTCATCATAAGTGATGGAAGGCTGATACTTTACTTCATACCCGTTCTTCTCCAGTCTTTCTATTAAATACTCATGAACTTTTGCCGTAACAAGTGCTTTCTTCATCATAAATAAAAATGTAAAAATAATTTTGAGACTTAATTCACACAAAACCCAAAACCCAGAACTTAGAACGCAGAACATAAAACTGGTTACTTCATCTCAAATGTAAGCGCTGCAAAATCTGCTACACTTAATTGTTCCGCACGTTTATTAAAAATATCTTTTTTTAAAACTGTCTCATCAAACAAATTTCTAACGGCATTGCGTAAGGTTTTTCTTCTTTGATTGAATGCTGTTTTTACAAGAATAAAAAAATCTTTTTCGCTGCGCATTGAAAATTTTTCATTCAATGCTTTTAGTTGTATCACGCCGCTCATAACTTTTGGCGGAGGATTAAAACATCCCGGCGGCACATCAAACAAATATTCAACACGATAAAAAGCTTGTGCAAGTACGCTTAATATGCCATACACTTTTGTTCCCGGTTTTGATGCGATGCGCTGTGCCACTTCTTTTTGAAACATGCCGATCATTACCGGCACCTGCTTCTTCCATTCCAACACTTTAAAAACAATTTGTGTAGAAATATTATAAGGAAAATTTCCAACAACTATAAATGAATTTTCAAAAGGTGCATCGATATCAAGAAAATCTTTGTGAATGATCTTATCCTTTATTGATGGAAAATTCTTTTCTAAATATGCAACTTTATCTGCATCCAGCTCAACCGCTTTGAAATCAATATTTGCAATTTGAAGAAGATATTTTGTAAGAGCGCCTGCTCCCGGCCCCACTTCAAGCAACTGCTGAACACCAGTCTCCGCAAGGCGTTGCCGCAATGCACTTACAATCTTTTTACTTATGTTTTCATCTTTTAAAAAATGCTGGCCCAGTGATTTTTTTAAAGTGTATTGCATGCCTTGCAAAAGTAACAGTTTGAAAACTGACTAATAAAAAACCCAACACCATCAGGCATTGGGAAAGGTTGTTTAAGGATAAACAATTTAAACTTTTATTCATGCACTACCAGTACAGGTATTGTGCTTTGATATGCCAGTTCCTTTGTATGACTTTTGAAGAATTTAAAAATTTTAGGATGTTCTTTTTGTATAGTAATGATAAGATCAATGTTTTTATCGGTGGCGAATTGTGCGAGTGCTTGTTCAACATCATATAACCTGAGAAAATAAAACTCGGGATTAAATTCCTTGAACATTTCTGCAAGCCCTTGTTTTTCCACTTCAAGTTGCTCACTTATCTCTATATAAATATCTTCATTCACGTTAACGATGTGAAGAGCAGGGTTCATCAGATTAAGCACCTTTTTTAGAGGCACAGAAGGAGTGCTGCGGACCACATCTTTAAAATCAGACGTGAGCATAACATTTTTTATTTCTCTGAATTCACAATCTCCCGGAACGATCAGTACGGGACAATACTTGCTTTCGGCCATTTTTAAAGCGTTGCTTCCAATAAATTTTTGTGCGATAGAAGATTTGCCTGTAATACCCATAACCACAAGATCGGCGCCGCGATGCCGTGCAAATTTTTCCAATTCCGCTACAAATTCGTCGCCCCTTTCAGCATATACTGTAATATTAGAAGTTGCGGTTGCAAGCAATTCATTTTTAAAATTTTCAAGGTGTTCCATGATCATTTCATGCTCGGCATCCGCTTCATACATATTATAAAGTATGATCTCCATGCCCTCATAGCCTTGTAATAGTTTTGCTGCATAGCGGCCTGCATTATAAGAAATGTCAGAAAAATCAACAGGTACAATTACAGTGTTCATATAAATGGTTAGTTGGTTTTAGAAAATGGATACAAAATAATTAATAGCATTTGAAACAAAAAAACTTTTATTAGCTAAAAGTATAAAAAGTGGCACCCGTACCAAAATCAAGCGTTCAATATAGTACAAAGCGTTGAAGAGTGCGACGCAACAAAAGCATAATACTTATTCAAAAGTCGGGCCCATAATTATTTTTACTCATAGTATCACTAAAATGATAATCCTTATTTTTACCGAAAATCATTTTCATGGAATTGCAAAAGCCTGTTATTGGTTTTTCATGCGGAGATATTAATGGCATTGGTCTTGAGCTGATCATTAAAAGCCTTACTGACAACCGTGTAACCGATTTGTGTGTACCGGTAATTTTCGCCAGTAACAAATGCGTGAATTTTTATCGCAAAGTTTTGCCTGAGGTAAATTTTTCATACCAGGCTATCAAAGAATTTTCGAAGTTAAATCCTAAACAGGTCAATGTGTATAATTGCTGGGATGAAGAAGTACATATTACTCCCGGGCAATTAAATGAAGTTGGAGGCAAATACGCATTAATATCTCTTCAAAGCGGGGTACAGGCATTGAAAGCGGGACACATAAAAGCACTTATTACCGCGCCGATCCACAAAAAAAATATTCAGTCTGCAAATTTTAATTACACCGGGCACACCCCATATTTGAAAGCAATGTTTGAAGTTGATGATGTAGTAATGCTGATGACGGCTCAAAACCTGCGTGTAGCGTTGGTTACGGAGCATGTGCCTGTGAGCGAGATCGTGCAGTATATAACTAAAGAAAATATTTTAGGCAAGTTGAAAATATTGCATCCAACCCTGCAAAAAGATTTTGGCATTGATAAACCGAAGATCGCCGTGCTTGGCTTGAATCCACATGCGGGTGATGAAGGATTGATAGGAACAGAGGAAGAAAAAATTATAAAACCCGCGGTAAAAGAGGCGCGACAACAAAACCTGTTGGTGTTTGGGCCCTACAGCGCTGATGCTTTTTTTGCACGCGGTTATCATGAAAAATTTGATGCGGTGCTTGCGATGTATCATGATCAGGGATTGATTCCTTTTAAATCACTTGCCATTGGTGAGGGCGTAAATTATACTGCGGGCTTGCCTGTTATAAGAACAAGCCCCGATCATGGCACTGCCTTTGATATAGCAGGAAAGGGCAAGGCTGATCCAAGTTCTTTTCTTGAAGCAATTTTTGTTGCGGTTGATATCATGCGTACAAGAACAAACTATGAAGAGATGCACAAAAATCCTCTGCGTAAAATGAGCAGCATTATTGTTGCGAATGCGCAGGATGAAGTGATCAAGGAAGATGAGGCGGATAAGTTAATGTGAAAATGTGGAAATGTGAAAATTTGTAACCAGGCTCGTGAACAAATCAGGAAATGGGTAGAAGAATTTTTATGTACCAAGCTGTAATGCTTTATTCATCGTCCCTTGCGTCGCACACTTGTACTGAGTGATTCAATTGAACTTTTGAAAACAGATGCCTCATTCTTCGGCATGACAAACACCAGTTCTTTGATAAAGCTGAAATTATATTCATCGGCTTTTAATTTCTCTTCTGCTTGTCATTATAACGAAGGAAGCACCTGTGTTGTAAATCAAGTGTCGCTGACAATGTCTTTTACCCTTAAACGCTCACATAATCATAAATCACTAACTCGAAAATCAAAAGGAATGGTTCATTCAATTGAAAATAATTTATTAAACGTTGCGATAGAAACAAAAGGTGCAGAGTTGCAAAGCATCATTCATAAAGACTTTGGGCTTGAATATATGTGGAGCGGTGATCAGAAGTTCTGGGGAAAGAAAAGTCCTGTGTTGTTTCCAATTGTTGGGACGTTGAAGAATAACAGTTACCAATACAAAGGAAATACATATTGGTTAAGCCGTCATGGTTTTGCAAGAGACATGGAATTTGAGGTAACAGATAAGAGTGAAAATTTTATCACATTTACTTTAAACAATAATGAAACAACATTTGCAAATTATCCTTTTCATTTTAGCTTTTCCATTCGCTATTCAATTGAAAGCAACAGGTTGAATGTTTCTTACATTATAAAAAATACAGGCACAGAAGAAATGTTATTTTCAGTTGGTGGTCATCCTGCATTTAAAGTTCCGCTTGTTGAAGGAACAACATTTGAAGACTATTATTTAGAGTTCAACCATTTTGAACACGCTTCACGATGGCTGCTTTCAAGGGATGGGTTAATAGAGGATAGCACTGCACCCGTGATTGAACATACAGACAAACTTCCTTTAACAAAATCTTTGTTTTATAAAGATGCGCTTGTATTCAAACATCTTACATCAAAGAGTGTGTATATTTTAAGCGGTAAAACGTCGCATGGTTTAAAAGTAAATTTTCACAACTTTCCATACCTCGGTATATGGAGCGCAAAAGATGCAGACTTTATTTGCATTGAACCATGGAGTGGCATCGCAGATAGTGTAAATACAACCGGCGATCTTCAGGAAAAAGAAGGGATCAATATTTTACCCAAAGGAGAAATATTTACAAGAACATGGCATGTGGAATTGTTTTAAAGTAAGTTGACTGGTTGATAAGTTGATTGAATTGTTACTACTCAACCATTCAACCTTTCAACAAATGAAGTAAACCAAATGGCGTTTTTTAAACCAATACTTAAACATGTACTTACAAAACCTGTAATCTGGATCGCCAATAAATTTTCCTCCGCTCCCAAAAAAGAAAATGTTTTTGCTTCATTAACGAATTTATATGCTCAATCCGTTGACCAACCTAATAAGAAGAGCGGTAGTATGTTTAGCTTAAACCCTTATGAACAATCCATTATTATTTTCTCTGACGAACATAAAGGCACACGCAACGGCGCAGACGATTTTAAACATGCCGAAGCAAATTACCAGGCAGCGCTCGACTATTACAATGAACACGGATTTTATTATGTGAATCTCGGTGATTGTGAAGAGCTGTGGGAGAATAGTACAAAGAATGTGGTTAAAAGAAACGAGAAATGTTTTGAAAAGGAAAAGCTGTTTATTGATAGAAACGCATACACAAAAATTATCGGCAATCATGATTTATATTGGAAGAATGACCCGTTTGCACAACTTACGTTAAAAAAAATGTATGGCATTGAATTGAAAATTTTTGAAGCGATTGTGTTACGGATACAATTGAAAGAAGGATACATTGATGTTTTTTGTACACATGGCCACCAGGGCGATTTACAAAGCGATGGAAATGCTTTCAGTAAATGGTTTGTGAGCAATGTATGGGGACCGCTTCAAACTTATCTTGAAATAAATCCGAATACGCCTTCAACAAATGATAATTTAAAAACGCTGCACAATCAAATGATGTATGAATGGAGTGTGAAGCAACCAAACACTATTTTGATAACGGGACACACGCATCAGCCGGTTTTTAAATCGCTTACTCATTTAGAAAGATTATACCTGCAACTGGAAGAAGCTGCAGCGAAGAAAGATGAAGAACTGATTGCTAAGATAAAAGCAGACATTCCAAGAAGAAGACGTGAATATGATTTTGTGAATCACTCATTCAGAAATATGGTGCCATGTTATTTCAATTCCGGTTGCTGCTGTTTTGAAGATGGAACTATTACCGGCATTGAAATCGAAAAAGATTTTATTCGCTTAATAAAATGGAATTATCAAAACAAAGCACCCACAAGAGTTGTAGCAGAAGAAGCCTTGATGATGGAGATAGCTAAAAGTAACAAGTAACTTCATTTCAAATCAGCTATCAGCATTTAATAAAAATCGTTATGAATAATTTTCACACTGCATTAACGGCGTCCTGTAAATGCTCTTCGCAATAGTGCAACTATAAATGTAAAAATTGCAGATCCGATAACCGCCCAAACAATGGGAAAAGGCTGCCCTTCAATGGTAATTGTAAAAATCTGCGGCAGGTTGAATTTGCCCGCAATCCATAAACCGATATAAGCACCAATAAAACCAACAACGATTGATACAAGACATCCGCCTAAATCATAACCCGCAAGTGCTTGTCCTATTGAACCGCATATTGCGGCTATCAGCAGAAGAACTAAAAATCCGATCAGTGTCATGGCGTGAAATTTTATTAAATATAAAAATTAATTTCAGTTGAATACAAATCAAAAGTTGCAGTTGTGTAAATGCAGGATCAAAAACTTTTTCTCTTTGAGAAATCTTAGTTGAGTTATTTGTCCATGCATCTTTTAAAAAAAGCGCATGAGATTTGATACTTGTATAAGCTCAGGATAAACTGCATAGGTGATACCACTTGCATTGAAGTTGAGCTCATAAAAAATTTTATTTACTATAAAGTGATCATTACAAGCTTTTATTACTTATAATTTTGCTGTAAAATTTTTGACGATGGATTTTATTGATTATTACCAGGTGCTCGGTGTAAATAAAAATGCAACGGAAGAAGAAATAAAAAAGGCGTACAGGAAACTGGCAAGAAAGTATCATCCGGATTTAAACCCGAATGATAAAGAGGCGAATAAAAAATTTCAGCAGATAAACGAAGCCAATGAAGTGTTGAGCGATCCTGAGAAACGAAAAAAATATGATCAATATGGAAAAGACTGGAAGCATGCTGAAGAGTTTGAAAAAGCAAAACAATCGCGGCAACAGTGGGCTGGCGCAAATACAGGCGCAGAAAGCTTCTCGGGATTTTCCGGAGGATTTGACGAAGAAGGTTTCTCTGACTTTTTCCAATCAATGTTTGGCAGTGGTGGAAGAAGAAGAGCAAGCCAGGCAAAATTTCGCGGTGAAGATTATAATGCGGAGTTGCATCTTTCATTAAAAGACGCATATAAAACGCATCAGCAAATTTTAAAAGTAAATGACAAAAATATACGCATCAAAATTCCGGCAGGTGTTGAAAATGGACAGATCATAAAATTGAAAGGTCATGGCGGGCCTGGCATCAATGGCGGCCCAAACGGAGATTTGTATATAACTTTTGTTATAGCAGATGATCCGAATTTCAAACGTTTGGGAAATGATCTTTATACAACTGTAGATCTTGATCTTTATACAGCGGTTCTTGGCGGAGAAATAATGATTGATACAATGGATGGAAAAGTGAAACTAAAAGTGAAACCGGAAACACAAAACTCGACGGTTACACGACTGAAGGAGAAAGGTTTCCCAGTGTATAAAAAAGAAGGATCCTTTGGTGATTTGTATATAACTTATTCAATTAAAATTCCAACGCACCTGACAGAAAAACAAAAAGAATTGTTCAGAGAATTACAAAAAACTTCATCTTAAAATTATTGTATGGCAAATGAAAATTTAATTTCTGCAGATGAATTTTGTGTTCGCTATAATACAGAATTATCATTTATTACAACATTGCATGAATATGGATTGATTGAAGTAACAACAGTTGAAGAAAATTATTTTATCGATACAAACCAATTGCAAAAACTTGAACAATACACGCGCTGGCATTACGATCTTGATATAAATTTAGAAGGCATCGAAGTGATAGATCATTTATTAAGTCGGGTAAAAAATTTGCAGAATGAAATAAATTCTCTGCAAAACCGGTTACGAACGTATGAGGAAACAAGCAGAAAAATTTTGAATAGTGAATAGTTGAACAATTTAGATATAGGAAACATAGAACATAGAACTTAGAACTCAAAACATAGAACTTAGAACTTAAAACTATTCTTTCTTCCCCCCCAACATCGGCACAAAAGAAAAATAATCGAAGTATTCTTCCGTAACTGTTCCGTTATCATTTTTTGTAAGTCGCAGCATTCTTTGACGACCATCTTCATCAAGAGGCAGTACCATTAAGCCACCAACTTTCAATTGTTCCAATAATTTCGGAGGAATAAAAGGTGCAGCAGCAGTGATCAAAATTTTATCAAATGGTGCGAAAGAAGGGAGACCTTCAAAACCATCTCCGTAAAAAAATTTTATGTTGGGATATTTTGATCTTAAAATAAAATCTTTGTTTTGCTCGTAGAGTTTTTTTTGTCGTTCAATTGTATAAATTCTTGCCCCCATTTCAGCAAGAACAATCGACTGGTATGCACTGCCTGTACCTATTTCAAGCACTTTATCGTTTCGTCTTACATTTAACAATTGCGTTTGATAAGCGACAGTGTAAGGTTGCGAAATTGTTTGCCCTTCGGCAATAGGGAATGCACGATCTTCGTAAGCAATTTTTTCAAAAGCGGAATCAAGAAAAAAATGTCTTGGTATATGTTCAATAGCATGCAAAACATTTTCATCGGTTATTCCTTTGTGCCGCAACTGAACAACCAATTGATGCCGCATGCCTTTGTGCTTGTATGTGTCTTCGTACTTTCTCATTTTTTTGCAAAGTTAATTAAGAGATAAGCGAGACAGAAGCGAAAATATTGATGAGGATAAATAAAAATGCTGCAAAATTTTATTCACAGCATTTTGTAAAAATTTTTTTTTTCAGAATATTATTGCCCTATTGCAAACTTGTTTTCTTCTGTAATTCCTTTCCGGTTATCTGTTCTGAAAGGCGCTGCAGGAAATCCTTCTTTATTAAATAAATTATCTTCACCCGCATCATCCATCCATCCAAAACGAACTGCGACAGGATTGCTTACACTGTCACTGCTTACCACAACATGATCTCCTTCTATTGTTGCTTTTGCCGGATAAAATTGCTCATCATTTCCTGCAATCTCAAAACCTTTTAGTTCGCCATTCTTTGCTATTAAACCGCTGCCAGTATTTGTAAAATAGATATTGATCTTACTTCCCTCTACTTTCATTGATTTGTACATTGGTCCACTGTACACAATATCTTTTTTGTAAACATTATGCAATGCAATTGCAGCAAGACGTTTACCAACATCTTGTTTATTCTTTGGATGAATGTCTGTTGAATTACCAATGTCTGTAGTAACCGCCATTCCTGTGTTTGGCAGAGACAAGGTCATCGTCTGCGCTTCACGTAATTCAGCCCATGTGCTTCCTGTTTTACTATTGCCGTTTGCCGCATTGAAGCTGGCAAGTTGTACAAAATAAAACGGAAAGTTTCCTTCATTCCAGTGTTTACGCCAATCTGTGATCATCAGCGGAAAAGCTTTTCTGTACTGATATGCACGGCCCGCATTTGCCTCTCCCTGGTACCAAATCACACCTTCAATTGCATAAGGAATTAACGGATTCACCATTGCATTGAATAATAAAGTTGGGTAGCTATTGGGACCAACAGAACTTGCGTCACCGGAAATTTCTTCAACTTTAAAAAACCAATCACCTGCCAATGAAATAACATTATCACCTATGGTTAATTTCATGTCTGATGCTTCTCCGTAAATTCCACCGCCGCCACCGGTATCTTCAACACGAATGGCAATTGTATTTTTACCTTCTTTCAAAACACCCGCTGGTATTGTATATTTTCTGTGAGCATTATAAGAATTTGTTGCGCCAACTTTCACGCCATTTACATAAGTAACATCGTTATCATCAATCATTGCTAACTCAAGTATTGCCTCTTTGCCGGCATCGTTTGCAGCAACATCAATTGTTTTGCGAAACCAAACAACACCGTCAAGATCACCTAATTGCTTTTGTTCCCATAAAGATGGCAATTGCATTTGCGGCCATTTGCTGTCATCGATATCTGCATTCTTCCATGAGTCCGCTTCGCCGGCTGCCGGCAATGAACCTTGCAATGCTTCTATCTTTTTTTCTGAAGCTTCTTTTTTTGTTTTGCTTAATGAATCAAGATTCAGTTGAGGCATTTGTGCAATCATATTTTTGAACTCATCACTGTTTTCAAATGCTTCACGGCTTGTCCATGTTTCAACATGTGTTCCTCCCCATGAAGTGTTGATCAAACCAATCGGAACGTGTAATTGATCGTACAATTCTCTTGCAAAAAAATATCCTGCAGCAGTAAAATCACCTGCGGTTGCGGGACTGCAAATTTTCCATTCACCGTTTGAAATATCTTTTTGCGGAACTGTATTAACGGTGTTTGGAATTTTTATGTGACGAATCTCGGGAAAGTTCGCAGCTGCAATTTCCTGTTCATAGTTGTTTATTTTGCCCCAACCTTCAATTGGCATTTCCATATTTGATTGACCACTGCATATCCACACTTCACCAACCAACACATTGCTAAATGTGACTGTATTATTTCCTTTTACAATTAATTGATAAGGACCGCCGGCTGATTCTTTATCAAGATTTATCTTCCAATTTCCATTCTTATCTGCAGTGACTGATTTAGTCTGATGATTGAATTGAACGCTGACCTTTTCATTTGCATCAGCCCAACCCCAAATTGGAATTTGTTTATCACGTTGCAAAACCATATTATCTCCAAAAATTTTTGGAAGAGAAATGTTAGCAAAAATTTGTGTAACAGAAAAAATCAGTAACAATAAAAGAAAATTGTTTTTCATGTTGAAGCAATTGTTTAAGTGAATGAACAGATTTGATTTTTGTTTTGTTGAATAAAGTTCAGAATGTTGAAGTGAGTGACACAACGGAAGCTGAAAAGAGCGATACAGTTTGTCACAAAAGAATTTCTCTTACTTAAAAAATTATTTTATCAATGATCACGACAATTATAATGATAGCGATCCATAACCAATTCTTTGCAGTTGCCTGATATTTTTTTCTGAATGGTTTTTGAATTAATAAAATGAGCATTGCAAGAAACAATAATGCCATGATTGAATAACTTTTAAAAAAAGCGTAATAAGGTTGTGTGCTTTCCATATTTGCCTGCGACGACCGGAAGAATGTTACTACATATAATGCACAACAAACGATGGAAAGAAACCATCCTGGCTTATCACCGAACACGAGCATAAATCCACCGAAAATAGATGCAACGGCAAGAAAGAAATTTATATGACTTACAAAGAAAAGTTGAAAATAAGTGATATGCTGCGCTGCCGCATAACCATGGCGCGTCATATTGAGTATATTTGTGGTTAAAGTGTATAGCGTAATGATTCCCCAGATAAATAGAGATACTCCGATAATTTTCTCAATGATAAGCCACAGTTTATTCATTTGTTCCTGCTTATTTTGGTTGATGCTGTATTAAATTGTTGATCAGTTGCTGCACTTGTTCATGCGGTAATTTTTCAACAAGATAAAATTGATTGTTGCCATCCTTGTCCCAACTATTGCTGCCGTCATCATTCACAATTATGCTTCCGCTTTCTACACTGTAATAAGGCTCGAATCCTTTCACTGCAACTAATACGGCAGTTTCATCCCAACTGCTTCTTCCGTTATGATCTTCTTCTGCCATAGGTAAACAAATTCTAAATACATCTTTTACCGGGCTGTTTTGAATAGCATTATTTTGAACCAAAGGAAGTCCGGTTTTTATTTTTTCGCCAATTTCAAAACCGCTGAAGATAACTTCTGTCGGCCATTTTGAAAATACAATTTGTGAGGATGTTGAATCCATAAAAACATTGAATTCCTTTCCTTCAGGAAATCTTCCCGCCATGCTTACAAGACGTTTTACTTTTTTATGAATGAGTGTAGTTCCATCAAGCGGAGAATATTTATCCGGTTTTGAATTCATGAGGTTTGCGAGATTGGTCAGAAAACCAACTGTTACAATCG
>Ga0207657_10006473_pt1 | contig 12138 bp, 10 predicted proteins | sample KBSC33metaG_FD_184316 | JGI IMG/M metagenome (GOLD analysis project Ga0207657, IMG submission 184316) | Corn rhizosphere microbial communities from Kellogg Biological Station, Michigan, USA - KBS C3-3 metaG (SPAdes) (version 2) | ecosystem: Host-associated > Plants > Roots > Rhizosphere > Soil ...
CCACAATCTTTCCGATGACCTTTGCATCTTCCTGTCGAACTTCGATTGGCTCGAACGCTGGGTTGCTTGGCATCAGCTTGACGCCCTGCTTCGTGTAGTTCATCCTCTTAACGGTGGCTTCGTCGCCGATCAGCACTGCCACCAACTCGTTCTGAGTGGCCGTCTCCTGGGGAGAGACGACGACAAGATCATCGGGCAGAATGCCGTCCCCGAGCATCGACTCACCCTTCACTCGAAGCAGGAAGGAACCATTCCTCTTACGAACCATGCCCGTGGGCACAGGGATCATTTCCTCGACATGCTCCTGAGCCAAAATGGGAGAACCCGCAGCGATGGAACCGAGCAAGGGCAGCATGGCAACCTGGGGTGTGGACTGGTAGCCCGGGTGGACAACCTTGATCGACCGAGGCGTGTTCGAGCGCGAGATGTAGCCCTTCCGCTCCAACGCATCCAGGTGTACGGTTACACCTCGCAGAGATCCGATCTCAAAATCTCGACCGATCTCCCGGATGGACGGTGGATATCCCTCGCGCTCCACATAACCCAGAATGTATTCCAAGATGGCTTCCTGCCTCGACGTCAAACCTTTGGCCATAGTCTTTCGCTCCCTCGCTGCTTCGCTTCACGCAACTGTTATGCGTTCCGAAACGAGTAGACGTATTATAGACCTATTCTGTCTACACTTTTTCGAGAACTGATTTGATGAGCATGGAAGCGGGAACTTACTGTTGCGGTGGAGAGTGTTGAAGAAAACCGTCCTTCCTTGCGCATGTGAGCTGGTCAAAAGAGCCTAAACCGCGACAGATGCCATAATCGGGAACCACTTCCCGCCTCCCTCGGTGAATAGATTTGTCCATCAGTAAAGTCAACAAAATCGGACCCGGCTGTGTCTGGGTCATCTCGATCGCCATGCTGCTCGGCATCGCCGGCGGATACCTGTCGCAAGGTCTCCGCGGAAACCAGCGCAACGAAGAGCAGCAGGTGACACAGAAAGACGCCACGCCGCCCGTTGTCGCCGTTGGCGACTATGTGGTTACCGCAGGCATGGTAGATCGTCTGGCCGAACAGAACAACCAGCGAACGGGCCAGCAGACACCATCTGGGGTCGCGATCAACCTTGCTTCTGCGCTGGGCGAAGAAGTCGACGCCGGTCTGACTTACAAGCTGATGCGCGAGAACGGCGTCCAAATGACCGACGAGGCCATCCTGAAGTCAATCAAAGACCAGCTTGAGCAGAGCAAGGAGGTCTTCCTTATCCAGATGCGGATGCAAATGGTGCAGGCAAAGCAAATTAGTCAGAACGCATCGGACGAGGAGTTCAGAGCCAAGCTGAAGGAGCAGGGGCGAGACCCTGACAAAATTATCGCGGACCAGGTGTCGGAAATCGCGACGCAGCTAAAGGATCCGGGCAAGCGTGCGCTCTTGGAAGTGCAAGCTGGACGCACCATGCTCATGGACAAGCTCGCCACCAAGATCCAGGTGAGCGACGACGAATTGAAGAAGGGCTACGATCAGCTCGTCCTCAAGAGGATCGTGGTAGGCCCGTCTGGCACCACTCCGGCTGCCACTCGTGCTAAGGATGCCCTTAAGGCGATCGACAGCGGCACCAGCTTCGCCGCCGTCATGAATCAGTACTCGACCGAGAAGCCGGAGAAGGGCAAGGCGGTCGCGGACCTCAGCATCAATTCGCCTCGGAAGGACTTGGCGGCAAGCGTCCAAGCCGCCATCAAGAACTTGAAGCCGGGGCAGCACACGGCCATTCTCAATGAAATGGAGGGGCCGACGATCTATCAACTGGTGTCTGAAAAGCCGAATGTGCCGAAGGACTTCGACACGAAGAAAGAGGCCGATCGCATGGCATATCAGAAGTCGCAGGTCGGAGATCAACTGAAGAAGCGCTTTGATGATCTGAAGAAGTCCGATGCCATTCAATGGAAAGAGCCGGTCTATCAGGCTCTGTACCGGTTCCAGAGCCTCCTGTCGGACCCGGCGCGGGTTCCCGACGATGCTAAGGACAAGGCGGAGTTGAAGGCGATCGCCGATGCTTGCAAAGATGCGAAAGCTGATGACGAGTCGGTAGTGCGTGCCGCGGCTCTGACACGCTACATCGCCGTGACGAGTTTGTACGCGAAGTCCAACGTCGCCGAAAGAACGGCCATGGCCGACGAGCGAATCGACGCCATCTCAAAGGTGCTGCAGTTCGTCGAGTCCAGCCAAGACCGGGTAGACCTCGCTGAGCTTTACATCAACAAGAAGAACGGCAAGGACGCGGCCGAGAGCCTCTACATCGCGGCGAACCAGAACATCAACGACATGCAAAACCTCGTCGCGAGCCACGAGCTTGAGAACAGGATCGAGGAGCTTGAGGTGAAGCTGAATGGACTCAGCGGCGTCACCGATGATCAGAAGAAGTCGCTCGAGAAGGCGATCAAGGACTATCAGGACGCCTACAAGGAAGCCCGCGAAGCCCAGCGCAAGGAAGAGGAAGAGCGACGTAAGGCCGAGGAAGAGGACAAGAAGAATGCGGCAAAACCGACGCCGAGCGCCGCGCCTTCCGCTTCGCCTTCTGCACCGACGACCACGACGAACGGAGCGACTATCCCAGGCATGACGCCGGGGCCTTTGCCTTCCGCACCTGGAAAGTGACCGACCTCACCGTCGTCTGCACGCCGATCGGCAATCTTGCCGATCTCTCGCCCCGAGCCGCGGAAGCGCTCGGGGCGGCTGATTTCTGGGTGGTGGAAGACTCGAGAGTCAGCGGCAAACTACAATCTCACCTCGGCTTGAAGAAGCCGATGCTGGTGCTGAACGACCACACTGGCGACGAGAAACTGACGCAATACGTTAGACGGGAAGGCAAGGCCGCGCTGCTCTCGGACGGCGGAGCTCCTGTGATCAGTGATCCGGGGGCGAAACTCATCGATCTTTGCTATGACGAGAACACTCCCGTCGACGTGATTCCCGGACCGAGCGCGGTCATCGATGCTCTCGCACTCAGCGGCTTCTTCGCTCAGCGATTCGCGTTCCTTGGCTTTACACCCAGGAAGCCGGGGCCAACCAAAGCACTCCTAGAGCCGTTCAAGGAGTCCCCATTAACGCTAGTCTTTTTCGAAAGTCCTTTTCGGATCGATGCGCTCTTGCAAGCTTGCCATGCGTCTCTAGGAGAACGACGCTACGCTATTTGCCGCGAGATGACCAAACTTCACCAGCAATGTTTTCGCGCGACTTTACCGACAATTCCATCGGCGGGACAGGTTCCTCGCAAGGGAGAAATTACACTCGTTGTGGAAGGGCACCGAAGGGGTTCGGTCGATGTTGAATAGCCGTGGTACACTCGCGACCGACTCGATGGCTTAGCCGAGTGACAAAAAGAACATGAAGTTCCTTCTCTCAATCGTCGCTCTCTGGCTTGCTTTGGCAAACATGACGTTTGGCCAGCAAGACGTGTACAGGCTCCGGCCCGAGGATCTGCTTCACATACAGATCTACAACGAGCCGCAGGTGAACACGGATGTGCCGGTGGGCCGCGATGGCAACATTTCCGCGCCGTTCGTGGGGATTGTGCGAGCTCAGGGCCGCACCACCGCCGAACTAGCAGACGATCTCTATGGTTTGTATCAGAAGATCCTTCGGCTGAAGGATCCGAAGGTGAGTGTCACGGTGCTCCGCTATCGGGCGCTGCAGGCCAGTATCGTAGGGCCGGTGCTTCGGGCGGGCGCCTACGAATTTCGGCCTGGGGACACGGTTCTTTCTCTCTTTGCCCGAGGCGGAGGGGCTAGCCAGGATAATGCCGATTTGCGACGCGTGACGCTGCGGCGAGCCGGTAGCAACGAAGTCTTACCTGTCGACATGCTGTCCATTCAGAACGGCAGCGACCTCTCCACGAATTACGTCCTTGAGGACGGCGATGAACTAAGCGTTCCAGAGAACCGGCGCAACCGAGTGCTAGTTCAGGGGATGGTCCAGAAGCCCGGCTACTACATTTACCACGAGCCAATGCGCTTGGCGGATGCGATTTCGCTCGCCGGCGGCGAGGTTCCGACGCGCACGAAGTTCAGTCAGACGCAGATACTCAGAGAGCTTCCTGGCCAGCCTGGCCGCTATCTGCGGATTCAGGTCAATTACGTGAATTTCATTCGCAAAGGAGATTTCAGCCAGAACCTGGAGCTGGAGCCTGGTGATATCGTTTACGTGCCCGAGACGAATACCCCTGACTTGACGAGACTTGGCAACTTTGTGAACTCGTATTTCATCCTGAGTGACCTCTTGCGGCGAGGAATCTTCGGGGCGAAGCTCGGCGGACTCTAAGCCGGCGCGATCGTCCACTCGCTCTCGATCGGCGGCGCCTCGCATAGCGTGGCGCTGACGCTGCAGTACTTCTGGTCACTCAGCTCAATCGCTCGAGCGACCGCGATGGGATCGAGATTTTCGCCCGTTAGGATGTGTCGAACCGAAATGTTCTTGAATGGACGAGGAAACTCGCCGATTGGGGGCCGGTTACCGGATACCTCAACACGGTAGCTCGTCACCACCTGCTTCTTCTTTTGCAAGATTGAGATGACGTCGATAGCCGTGCACGCTGCCAAAGCCGCTTGGAACGCCTCGAGTGGCGTGGGGCCGAGGTTCTCGCCCCCGTAGTCCGGATGGGTGTCCATCGTAAAGTTGTTCCCGCTGGGCACGTCAGAGGTGAAGGCCGATTTCCCGTTCCAGTTGACAGCTACCATGTTGCGGATTGATGGTACCGAGCGGGCCTCCTTCCTTGGAGGCCCGCTGGGCTTGCGGAGTCAAGCCGGCCGGTCGAGCTCCAGGTCGATTTGGATGTGGATGTCCTTGGCGACGGCGACGCCGCCGGTCTCCAGGACCATGTTCCAGGTGATCCCGAAGTCTTCTCGGTTGACCAGAGCCGTCGCCGAAACGCCGACCTTGTACCCGCCAAAGGGGCTTGGGACTTCGGGTGTGGCTTCTGCCTTCAGCGTGATCTCTCGGGTCACGCCCTTGATTGTCAGGTCGCCGATGATCTCCATCTCTTCGGTGGCACCTTGTACGCTCTTCGACTTGAACAGGATGGCGGGGAAGTTTTCCACGTCGAGGAAGTCCGGGCTCTTTAGGTGGGCATCACGTTGCTCGTTGCCTGTCGTAAGAGCGGTCGTGTCGATCGAGACTTCGACCTGCGCGGTCTGGGGCTGGCTCACGTCGGCGGTGATCGTGCCGGTCACAACGGGCAATTCGCCATGCACCTTCGCGATCATCAGGTGACGTACCCAAAAGCGGATCGTGGAATGGGCGGGGTCGATCGTGTAGATCTGAGTTTGGGTGAGTGTTGCGGTTGTGCTCATTTTCTTACCTCTTGCGAAGAGCGCTGCAGCGTCTCTACTGATTTGTTCTACGCAGTGCTACATAAAATATAGCACTTTGTTTTACAAATCAATAGGTTTTGTGTGTTAACTCTCTTGCGCGGCGTAGAATTGAGGTGCAGATGAGCGAAACATCACATGGGGATTGCGGGTCGGCGGCCTTGATTCGAGGCGTAGCGCTGCTTCAGGAGAAGTGGAATCTCCTCATCGTTTCGCAGCTGCTGAAGTCGACCTGCGGCTTTAATGAACTGAGCCGCAAGGCGAAGGGAGTCAACGCAACGACCCTCTCCCAGCGCCTCAGCGCCCTTGAGGAAGCTGGCGTGATCACCAAAACCATCCACTCGACCATGCCTCCGCGGACCAGTTATGAACTGACGGAGGCGGGTCGTGCACTCAAGCCTGTACTCGACGCGATCGAGGAATGGAGCAAGATACACCTGCCCGAACGGCCAGAGTGCCCTTCCGCGGCGGAACTTCTCACGAATGACTAAGCCACAATTCGAGTGAGCCTATGGCCACCTCGCAAGCCGGACATCGAAAGGAGCGCTTCGAGGCGGCTCGCCGACCGATGGTCTTGGGCATCGTCGTCAATTTCGGCTTGGCGCTCGTTAAGTTTCTTGCCGGTTTTTTCGGACACTCCTATGCGCTGATCGCGGACGCGATCGAATCGTGTAGCGATGTGGTCACATCTACAGGCGTCCTGCTTGGTCTCCGTTATGCAGCGAAGCCCGCCGACGAGGACCACCCGCACGGGCACGGTAAGGCCGAGCCCTTGGCTGCGACCTTCGTTTCTGTTGTTCTGCTGATCATCGCAGGCTCCGTCGCAGTTGAGAGCGTGCACATGATCCACACGCCACACCGTACGCCTGCGGCGTATACGCTGATCGTTCTCATAGGTGTGCTCGTCGTGAAGGAAACGCTCTTCCGACTCACGATGAAAGTCGGTCGCGATGTGGACAGCACGGCTGTGAAGTCAGAGGCGTTTCACCAGCGAAGTGATGCGATCACTTCCGTCGCGGCATTTATCGGGATCAGCGTAGCGCTGATAGGGGGGCCGGGCTATGAGACCGCCGATGATTGGGCTGCCCTGCTGGCGTCAGGAGTCATCGCTTACAATGCGGCTACCCTGTTTCGCAACGCACTTCGGGAGTTGCTCGATAAGGCTCCCCCAGCCGAGTTAGCCGACCAGGTCTCAAAGCTCGCCACAAGCGTCGCGGGTGTTCTGGGAACCCACAAGTGCTTCGTCCGAAAGGTGGGGCTGGACTATCTGGTAGACCTCGACATCTTAGTTGAAGGCGAGATCACGGTTCGGGCTGGACACGACCTCGCCCATGACGTTCAGGACAAGATCCGCGCCGAGATGCCCACGATCAGCCGCGTCCTTGTGCACGTAGAGCCGATTGACGAATACGGGCGCAAGCCGATCTTTGAACCTCAGCCTTGAGGCACGTTTTCATCTCCGTAAGGGCAATTTCGGCAGCGATTGCCGCAGCAAGCCCCGCGCGCAAGCAGGAACTCCCTGGTGAGAGCGCCGTTCTCATCGAAGATTGTGTGCCGTTTCGGCCTATGGCTCAGGCAGGCCTTGCATAAGCAGGTTCCCCTGCATGCTTTGCCTCTGGTAGGGTGTTCGGCTTTGGCGCACCAGCATGTCTCGGATGCTTCGCACCCGTTCGGCATTCCGCAAGATGGACACACTCGTGGGTCGCTCATGGGCAGGAGTTTCGGACAAGAGGTATTCTGACCCTTCGTGTCGGGCCCGCGCGCGTACTCGCGCTCCCGGCAAACAATCTGGTCGGGGCGTGGCGCAGTTTGGTAGCGCGCTTCCATGGGGTGGAAGAGGTCGCACGTTCGAATCGTGTCGCCCCGACCAGATTCACCGCCCCTTTCGGTAATTTCGCAGCGTTGTTGGCAAACATTTGCTTGCGCACTGCGCGCTTTTTTGCTATGATGCTGTTCTGGCAATCTTTAGGGCTCACGTGCGCGTGGCTCGGTGTGCCAGACAAAAGACGTGAGGGCGATCTTTTGGCCTCGGGGGAGGCATAACAAATGAACTTTAGTGTTTTTGCTGCTCGCAGAGCGGCTTGTTGGATCATCGCCGTAAGCGCCTGCCTGGCAGTTGGGCTGATGGTGCTCGGGTGTGGTGGTGAAACCGGGGGCTTCGCATCCGGCGTCGGCGGAACCCTGGTCGACGGTGCCCAGCGTCACACTGCCATCCGAATCGAGTGGGTCGGAAGCTCGTCGGTGGCAAAGGCCACTCAAGGCGAGGCCAAACCCGTCTTTGCTCCGGTCGATGCCGAGACAGCAGTCGTGCAAATGCCCGGTGCCGGCTACCAAGGCTCAGATGTTACGTTCGATGCCGTCCAGCTCAATCCGACAAAGGACCTGACTCTTCCTGCGTACAACGGGAAGATTCAGGTGCTCGAAGGCGGCAAACCAGTGTGGCCAAAGCTTTTCGACATGGGCACCGACCGCACGGTGTTCGTTTCCTTCTTCAACCACAGCGGCAATCGCGTGGGCATCGCACAGTTCAAGGGCACTTACAAGAAAGTTGGAGTCGAAACGGTGCTGACCGACCACGTATCCGAGCCCGGACCTGGCGTGCCGATCAAGACCGAGGACGGTTCGACAGCGGTTGTTCTGCTAACGCTCAAGAACTTGCCCCGCGTTTTCGGTACTTCGCTAGAGGTTCGGGCGCTGGATGTCAGCGTCACCCCCAACCGCGAGTACATCAAGCGCATTCCCCTCCTTGACAGCAACGGACAATCGCTCGTCGCGAACGACGGCAGCCTCGACTCCTCGATGATCGTCGTCGACCGTGGCGGCGACCTTAAATTCTCGCTCTACGTGTACTCCGGCGAGAAAGGCCAGGGAGCGCAGCTAAACGACGAGACCGGCACACAGACTATTGGCACTCAAGAAATCATCGGTAACGTGCCGACGAACACGGTGATCACTCTGACGGGAGTTCCAGATTCTGAGACACAACTGGTCAATCCCGCGGGCGATCCCACGCTCCTGGTAGGCAATAGCTTCGTTCCGCAGATCTACGTCGAAGACAGGTATCAGATCCGGACCCCGCTGAAGGTCACGGCCGACCTTTCAACTCCCGGCGATCACCGGAAGAAACTCATCTTTCAGCTCAAGCAGACCGATCCCACTCTGGCGGACACCACTTACCAAGGCGGAATTCCAGGTGAGGACACTGGCGCGTATTTTGCCCAGCAGGTCGGGGACGCGAACATCTGGGTCAGCGCGATGAGTGACTCAGGGTATGTAGCGAATCCGGGCGACCCAACGGTGCTTCCGGCACTCACCCTTGCAACGAAGGTGACGGTCTCCATCCCCCCCTCACAGTTGCAGATCACGAATCTGGACGACGACAACAAGCTCAAGGTGGGCTACTCGATCGACCCCGCAACCGCCACGCCTGTTGCAATTAACTTGGTTCTCGCGCCAGTTGGCGGCGGCAACGGTGTTTCGATCAACCGACCCTACTCGACCACGGGCAATCTCCCGCACGTCGAAATCGTCGAAGTGGACGCAAATGGCGATCCGACGACCCCCTACGCGGCGATCGCGGGTCCGGGGACGAACATCGCGCAAGGGAAGTTCGTCGGGCAGCACCCTACGGGCGTGAACTTCCCCGAACCTCGTCTCAAGATCACTTACACGGGCAATGAGGGCACGTACTCCACGATCCTCACCATCAAGGTCGTGGGCGGCTCGGGCAGCGGAGGAATCCATTGAAACAGTTACAGCACCGGCTCCTCGGAGCCCTCTTAGCCGGACTCCTGGCTGCTGCAGGATGCGGCGGCTCCGGCGCTTCCAAGGCACACCCGGGCGGAGGCAAGCTGACGATGCACATCAAGTGGCCGCCGAAGGGCCCGGTCATTCCGAACGCCGCGAACGCGGTCGAGGTCAAGGTCCTGCGGAAGGTCGGCTCGAATCCTCCTGATGACTCTTTGAACATTCCGGCTCAGGTGTTCGTTCGACCGCCCGATCTGGGTGGTGGGGAGCAGGATGTCGTATTCGACGACCTGCCTGTTACGACTTCGAACGTCCACCTCGTTGTGAGGGCTCGGGCTTATGAGCAAGCCTCGCTGGCACCGCCGATCCTGGCCGAAGGCTCGGCCCAGATCTCTATTACAGCGGGTAACACGACCACGTTTAGCGTGACGATGGCCTCTACCGTCGATCACCTCAAGGCGACGGTTAGCGGTAATGATGTCTCTAACTTCGTGTTCCCTCAAACGCAAACCGTCGACGTGACCTTCACGCCAGTAAATGCGGCAGGAGACATGGTGCTGGTCGATCCCACGGGCGTGGTCTTCTCCGGCAGCAACGGCGTAAACATCACCCCAACGGGTCCTTGGACAATTACTTTGGGCGCGGCCAAGGGCAACCATTCGGTTTACGTCAGCACGCAAGAGCCAAACATTTTCAGCACTGCCACCTTCCAGGCATACGCGTATCCCACGTTCACTTTCCAGAGCTCGAACATCGATGCGACCGGTCTGGATGTGAACGACATCACCTGCTCCGGAAGCAATCTGGCCGCGTTGTCCGATGACAACGCAAACCAGAAGCCGAGCAAGTGGTCGGTCGTGCCACCCGGTACGGACTTGGCGACGACGCTGAATGCGCTCACCCAGACTATAACGAGTTTCGGCACCTCGCCACGAGGGCGGACAACCGGATTCCCTACGGGGCAGCAGTTCGGCGCCTTGAAGGGTGATAACGTGGTTTACAAGTTTTCCAACGGCGCGACGGGCGGGACGGTCTATCACACGCTCGGCAACAACGACGATTTTGTCGACCTTTGCGAAGCAAGCGCCGGCGACGACGTTTTCATCCTCTACCGAAAGAAAAGCGGACAAAACTTCGCGGTGACGCTGGACGACGTAAGCGGGTCGACAACGTCGTTCACACCCAAGAACACCGCAGGAACTTCGAATCTCGCCGTTTCACCATCAATCCTCAACAACCGCTACGTGATCATCCAGGCCGGCAGCGTGGCAGAGGTGTATACGTTGAAGTCGGGCGTGCTGACGTTCGTGCGGAACATCGCCGACGGTGCGGTGGCCGATATCGCAACCGACGGTGCGGCCCTGTTTGCGCTCGACGCCGCTGGACAGCAGATCCATTTGTATCTGCTCAGCAGCGGCACCGAGATCACCGGCCCCGGCGCACCCATCTCATTTGACAACGCTCAGACGAGTCTTGCTGGCTTCACGCCCGATCGACTGACGATGGACGGAAGCAGCCTCTCGAATCTGTTCGTTTCCTTCAAGTTCGCCGGAGGCTCGGCGGCTGCGCAAGCGACGGCACCCTAATCAGAAAACCATGAACTTCAAGCACAAGACTCCTTTTGTCGTCGCTGCCGTGGCGGTCCTCTCGAGCGTTGCTTCAGCGCAAATCGGGCAAGCCTTTCGAAGTTATTCCGAACGAACTGCCGGGCCTGAGGTCTTCAAAACAGGTGCGTTGACTTGGACCGGCACCTACTTCCCCCTGACGAACTTCAGCGTCTCCGGCGCGATCGGAAACGGCGGCGGCACGCACGCGGCCTGGGGGCAAACGATTGCGCTCAGCGCGACAAGACCCCTGCGCAACGGCAGAGACTTGAGCTTCGGCGGCTGGTATTTCCATTCCAACGACTCGAAGGATCTCTATCAGGTGCAGCTAGGGCTCTTCGAGAAGCCCCACACGATCATGGGGAAGGACTCAAAAGAGGGCGACGAAGCCGTTCTCGCGACCAGCTTGGGGTTCCAGGCCGCGTACCTGAACTCGAACAAGGGCAACGCCTCCTCCACGACGGCCCTTGCCATTTATGACGTGGACTTGCCAAAGAACCGATTCCGGCTTCAGTTCGGCGGAGGCTTATACTTCGATCTGGCCGATCAGATCGAGCCGACGCAAAACGGCACAAACACTGAATTCCCGCTCGTTCCGCGACACACGGTGAGCCTGACGTATTTTGCCAACGCATCTTTAAAACTCAAGAGCCGAAAACCCTCGAGTGGAGCGTGGTCGATCAACGGTGGCGTTTGGTATGTGCATGACCGAAACGTCGACTTTAACCGCTTCACCTTGGGCATCGGCTACAGCTTCTAACATCGTATAGTTATGAGCGTGGGTTCAGGCTCCTGGTGATTGCCCTTCTTCTTTGTTCGGTTATAGCGGCTAGAGCCCCCGCCAACTCTTCGAGCGAGGCGGTCAGGTTTATTCGTCCCGATATTCACGCGCACGTCGCCCCTGTCATGGGAGTGGCTTTTTTGAGCGCGAACTCCCTGATCACCGCGGCGGAAGACAAGTCCATTCGACTTTGGAGCCGAAGCCAATACGCTTTGACTCCGCTTGGCTCGCCGATTAGGTTGTACAGCCATAAGGCCGATGCAGGGCAGTTCGAGTCGTTGTCGGCGTTTGCCCGACCGGACGGCACGATTACCGTTTCGGTCGGCGAGTCACGGTCGGAAACGACACTAGGCGCGCTCGCAATCCTTAACTTGAACGCGGACGGTTCTGCGCTCAAGTTGGTAGGCCGGACCGAGTACGGTTCAGAATTCGTTCGATCCGTCGATGCTTTTAGCAAAGGTGATCTTGCCGCCGCCTTGTCTGGAAGCGAGCTCACTGTCTGGAACACCAAAGACCTGAGCCAGGTGTCTAGCGCTTCGCTCAAGCAAATGGCTCCGGCGAGCGTGCGGCAGCTGTCTATCTCGGCGGAGGGGAACGCGGTTGCGGTGGTAGGTCACAACGCCACAGACTCGGGTGGGGTCCTCCAGATCTT
>Ga0207657_10006475_pt1 | contig 12134 bp, 10 predicted proteins | sample KBSC33metaG_FD_184316 | JGI IMG/M metagenome (GOLD analysis project Ga0207657, IMG submission 184316) | Corn rhizosphere microbial communities from Kellogg Biological Station, Michigan, USA - KBS C3-3 metaG (SPAdes) (version 2) | ecosystem: Host-associated > Plants > Roots > Rhizosphere > Soil ...
CGGCCGCGTCGCACTCGGCGCCTCCTACAGTGTCGCCGACTTTCTACCGAAGCTCCTCGGCAGATGTCGAACGCGCTTTCCTCAGGTCACGCTCACCGTGGACAGCGATTGGCCCGATGCCATCGTCCACCGTGTCCGCGAGCGCGAGCTCGATCTCGGATTGGTCGTGCTGACATCGCCGCGGCCGGCCGAGCCGGAGGAGATCGTAGCGATCCCGCTCACCGAGAGCGGGATGGTGATCATCGCTCCGCCGGACGCCGCGCTGGCGAAGGGTCGGTTCGCAACAATGAAGCAGCTCGCGGCGCACCCATGGATTCTGAACCATCGCAGCTGCGTCTACCGCCTCTATCTCGACAGAATCTTCGCCGAGCACGGGCTCCGCATGCAGGTCGCGGTGGATGGCGTAGGCGTCGAGCTGCAGTGCCGCCTCGTCGAGCTCGGCCTCGGGCTCGCGCTCATTCCGGAATCCTTTCTCCTGGAGCGCGGCCGAAGGCGCAAGGTGAAGGTTCTGCGCGTGCGCGGCGTCGAGCCTCGAAGCCTGATCGGACTCGTCTATCGCAGAGACAAGTACCTGCATGGCGCCATGCGGAGCATACTCGTCGCGCTGCAGGACATCTTTCCGGAGGCGACTCTCGACAACATACTCGCGGCCAGCGCAGCGCCCTGAGCTCGCTCGCGCTCGCGCACCGCCCATCACGCGCTCATACTTTCGGGTGGCCGTAAGACGAGGATGACGATGCTCGTGCTCGTGCTGGCGTTCCTCGGCGGGGTGCTCACGATTCTGAGTCCGTGCATCCTTCCGATCATTCCACTCGTGTTCGCTCGCTCCGGGCGCAGCTTCGCCCGGGAGACCGCTCCCATGCTGGGCGGTCTCGCGATCGCGTTCACGGCTGCGGCACTCATCGCGACCGCAACGGCGCACTGGCTCATCGTGGCCAATGTGATCGGCCGCGACATCGCGCTCGCGCTGTTCGCGGTGGTGGGCATCACGCTCGTGTCCACGCGCGCTGCCGAATGGATCGCACGCCCCGCCACGCGTGCCGGCGCCGCGTTGCTCGGCACGCACGCACCTGCGGCATCGGCAACGCCGCTGCGCAACGTCATCATAGGATTGGCGGTAGGTCTCCTGTGGGCACCGTGCGCCGGCCCGATTCTCGGAATTCTGATCGCCGCCGCGGCTACCACCGCTGCACCGCGTGCCGCACTGCTCTTTCTCACCTTTGCGCTCGGAGCCGCCATGTCGCTCGCCGTCGTGCTCTCACTCGGTGCCAGACTGCTGGCGCGCATCAAGCGTGCAGGCGCCACCGAGGTCGCCATTCGCCGCGTATTCGGCATCGCGACCATCGTGACGGTGCTCGCGATCTTCCTCGGCTACGATCAGCTGCTCTTCGGCAGCGGCGGATTGGTGAAGACCGCGAGCGCCGAGGAGCATCTCGTCTCCTCACTCACGCCCGAGCGCGTGCAGCCGCACCCGCCGGGCATGTCGCTCGACGAATTCGCCGCCGAGGAAGATGCGCTCGCAGCGACCATCCATCTCGACGAGCTCGATGGCGATCTGCCCGGCTTCGATGGTGGCACGGAGTGGATAAACTCGGGCGCGCTCTCTCCGCAGGCGCTCAGGGGCAAGGTCGTGCTCGTCGATTTCTGGGCCTTCATGTGCTACAACTGCCTGAACGCGCTGCCGCACGTGAAGGAGCTGTACGCCAAGTACAAGGATCGCGGCTTCGTGGTCGTTGGCGTGCACACACCGGAGCTGGGACCCGAGCGCGTTCTCCAGGGCGTGCGAGACGCGGTGAAGCGGCTCGGGATCATGTTCCCGGTCGTGATCGACAACGACAACAAGATCTGGAACGCGTACCACAATCAGTACTGGCCGGCCGCGTACTTCGCCGATGCCACGGGCAAGCTGCGCTTCTACAACTTCGGCGAGGGCCGCTACGACGAGCAGGACAAGGTTGTCGCGAAGCTGCTGGCCGAGCGCGATGCGGCGGCGAGGCCGAGCGGCAGCGCGTCGCAGGCCGCCCGCGACAGCGCTACTGAAGATCCGCACATTGCCCGGGCTGCGCGCGCGGCGAGGCCCGGGTCGCGCCCGCGCTGAGCTCAGCTACCGCGATGCCGCCGCATACGCCCGCTCGAACGTCTCGAGCTCCGGCGCCGCGGCGTCCGAGACGGCCCAGTAGCTGAGATCGCGATCGGTCCAGTGCGCGAGCGAGTACGCCTGATACGATGTGATCGGCGGACCCGCACTCTGCTCACTGGATGGCCAGATGAAGAGATTGATCGTATGGAGCCCGCGCTTGTACACGAGCGCCGCGGCGGTATGCCCCGCGATGAATTCCACGCGCCCTCCCACGAGCGTGAACCCCTGATCCTGCAGCTCCGGCACGTGGGGCGAGAACGGCACCTTCCCCGCGAACCAGGGCTTCACCGTGTGATGATCGCTCGACGGAACATCCACGAGATGGTCGACCATCAGCGAGCGCACGTGCGTATCCACCAGCGCTGCCACGAGCATCCGTTGCGCGCTCGCGCGCCCCGCGGACGCCGCGTACTCGCGCTGTCCCACCCATCCCGCGGTCACGGCCAGGACGAGCCCCGCCGCATAGGCGAGCCGCCGCATCGCGCGCCCATGCCACGCACCCGCACGCTCGCGCGATGCTCCTTCCGCCTGCGCGCGTGCCCACTCGCGCAGCGCCGCGGGCGCTTCGTACGCCGGAAGCGACTCCCGAATCGCGTCGCCGATCGAATGTGGAGGTTGCGCGCTCATCCGTACTCCTCTTCGCCTGAAGGTGCGAGCCCGCCCAGCATCCCCGCGAGACGCGTGCGCGCTCGCGACAGCCGCGACATCACGGTGCCGAGTGGCACCTCGGTGATCGTGGCGATCTCCTCGTACGTGCACTGCTGGAGCTCGCGAAGAATCACCGTCTCGCGCAGCACATCCGGCAGCGCCGCCACGGCCTCGCGAACGCGATGCTGGAGAATCGCCCGCCCGGCCTCGGTGTCGGTGTGTGCATTCGGATCCACGAGCTGCAGCTCCGGCACCTCGTCATAGGAGACAGTCGCCACCTGCGGCTGTCGCCGCCCGTGACATTCCCGCCGCACGATCGCGAGCAGCCACGCACGCGCATCTGCCTCGCTGCGCAGCGTTCCGAAGTACCGGACCGCGCGCAGGATCGCCTCCTGCGTCGCATCCTCCGCCTCGCTCGCATCCCGTGTCAGATAACGCGCGAGCGTGTACGCCGCATTGAGATGCGGCAGCACGACGCGTTCGAACCGTGTATCAGCGGACAACGATGCTTCCCGTCATCATGGGATGCAGCGAGCAGAAATACTCGAACCGTCCCGCAGTGGGCATCCGCACCTCGTACGTAGCCTTCGTGTCGAGCACCGCAGAGGGAGCGAACGCCGATGTCGTGCTCTGGATCCGGTGCGGCACATCGTCGTCGTTTCTCCAGGTCACGCGGTCGCCGCTCGCAATCTCGATGATCTTCGGCGTGAACGCGAAGTTCGCGATCGACACGGCCCCCTTCGTCGCCGGCGCCGCACCCGCCGCTGCGGGAGCGCCCGCGCGCGCCGCCGCCTCCCCTGCCGCCATCGCCGCATCCGGCGACGCGCCGGAGAGACTCTCGTTCACGACCGCCAGATGCCTGTGCTGCGCGAGATATTGCACGCGCGTGACGCCGAGCACGTCGCGCAGCTGATTCGCCGGCACCACCATCGGCCCCGGCGCCGGCGCCGTCCCCGGACGCGGCTGGGGAAAGGCCGTCGACAGTGCAGTGTGAAAGGTGACGTTCCCCTCCACCTTCTGCATGGTCTGATGAATGTGCCCGTTGAGCACCGTCACCGATCCGAACCGCTTCAGGTATCCCAGCGCGCGTGCGCCATCGTCCGTTCCCCACCCCCACGCGGGATAGACGGTCCACAGGGGGACGTGCGCGAAGACCACGATGGGCGTGCTCGACGAGAGATGCTTCACGTCCTTCTCGAGCCACTCCAGCTGCTCCCCGCCGAGCGTGCCGAGCCCGCCAGCCTTGAGATCGAATACGTTCACCAGGCCGATGAAGTGCACGCCACTGTGATCGAAGCTGTACCAGCCGCCCGAACCGCTCCCACGCTGCGCTCTCTTGCCATAGCGATCGAGATAGCTCTTCCCTGCATCGGTGCCGACATCGTGCTCTCCCGGAACGAAGAACACATCCTTCGTTCGCGAGCCCCGCAGTACCTGGTCCGCGGTATCGAACTCCGATGGCTTGGCGAGCTGGCTGATGTCGCCGGTGTGCAGCAGAAACGCGGGTGCCACCGGTAGCGCATCGATCTTCGCCACCGCAGCCTGCATCGTCGCCGTCACGTCCGCATTCGCCGCCTTGTTGAAGCCGATGTGGCTGTCGCTGATCTGGACGAAGAAGAGATCGCCCTTCGCCGGACGCAGGGCTCCCAGCAGCCCGGATTTGGGCACCCCGCCGCTCATCGTCCAGAGAAGTCCGGTTCCCGCCCACGCCATGCAGCTCAGGAATCCGCGACGATCTACATCCGCTGTGAGAGGGTCGATTTCGACTTCATCGGGAGCATCGGCGATGTCGGACATTGGCGGCCAGGAAGGAGAGGTGAATTGGGTCTCACTCTCCAGACCTCGCCGTTCGGGATTTTATTCCCCGGCGTCCACGCCCAGCGGCTTTTCGTAGCACAGACAGTCGTTCTTGCCCACGTACGACCCATAATTCGGGATGCGCACGTAGCCCAGCTTCTCGTAGAGCGCGATGGCTGCCATCTGTTTGGAGCGCGTCTCGAGCCTCACTGCCTCGTATCCGTTCTCTCTCGCCATTCGCTCGAGCGTCGTCAGGATCGCCTTCGAGTAGCCCCGCCCGCGATGCTCGCGCGCCACGAACATCCGCTTGATCTCGGCCACCCCCGGCGCCAGCGGCCGGTAGCCGCCGCACGCGACTGCCTGACCCTCGACGCGGCCCACCAGGAACCCGCTGCCCGGCACGAGAACGTCCTCCGGCTTGAAGTTTCCGTGGCCGTCGATCTTGTGATCGTAGGTCGCCTTCACCTCCGCCGTCATGGCGTCGATGAGCGCGGCGGCTTCGGGCTCGCGCGGGTCGACGCGCGAGATCTCGAGAAGGAGTGCGGGCTGCGGCATGAATGGGCCGTGCGGGAAACGGGAGAGCTCGAAAGTTCGCTGCCGGGCGAGACGCTTCAACTCAAACTAGATTCCACGCATGACAGTTCCTTCTTCAGGCAGCTCGGCACCGGCCACCGGCTCGGCCACCTGTCCGAGCTGCGGCGCTGCCGCGAGCGGGCATTTCTGCGCGAGCTGCGGCTCGCCGCTGGCGGGCGCACGCTGCGCCGCCTGCGCGACGATTCTCACGCCCGGCGCGAAGTTCTGCCATCGCTGCGGCACCGCGGCCGGCGCGCCCGGCGCGCGCCGCCCCGATGCGACGTCGACGACCCTCCCCTGGGCAATCGCCGGCATCGCGCTCGTGTGCCTGATCGCGCTGCTCGCTGGGCAGCGCTTCCGCTCCGCGCCGCCGGCCGACGAACAGGCGCAGGCCGCGGGTGCGCCGCAGGGCGTGGTCGATCCGGGCGGCCCGCCTCCCGACGCCGCGGCGCCCGGCGCGCGCGCGCCGGACATCTCGAGCATGTCTCCGCGCGAGCGCGCCGATCGCCTCTTCGATCGCATCATGCGGCTGGACACGGAAGGCAAGAAGGACAGTGTACAGTTCTTTGCGCCCATGGCGATGTCCGCGTACGAGATGATCCCGAATCCCGACGCGGACGCCCGCTTCGACATGGGCCGCATCGCCGAGGTCGCGGGCGCGTTCTCCGCGGCGAAGAGTGAAGCGGACAGCATTCTCGCGAAGCATCCCACGCATCTGCTCGGACTCGTCCTCGCGATGCAGGTGGCGCGCTCCAGCGGCGATACCGCGAGCGCCGATGCGTATCGCGCCCGGCTGCGCGCCGCGCAGAAATCCGAGCTCGCCAGGAAGCTTCCGGAGTACGACCGCCACATTGCCGACATTCGGGACGCACTCGCGAGCGGCAAGTAGGGAACGGCCGAGCAGTCGCTCCCGATCGTACGATCATTCAATCGAGCCACATGCCCATCAAAACGATTCACGTCGCGCACAGCCCCGACTCCGACGACGCGTTCATGTTCTATGCGCTCGCCGAAGGAAAGATCGACACGGGCGATCTTCGCTACGTGCACGAGCTCCAGGACATCGAGTCGCTCAACCAGCGCGCCCTCAAGGCGGAGCTCGAGGTGACCGCCGTGTCCATCCACGCCTACGCATACCTGACCGAGCGCTATGCGTTGCTGCCGCATGGCTCGTCCATGGGCGACCGCTACGGGCCCCGGCTCGTCGCCCGGACGCCCATGACCCGCGCCGAGGTGCGGGGCAAGCGCATCGCCGTGCCGGGTCCGCTCACCACCGCGTATCTCGCGCTCCAGCTCTACGAGCCCGACTTCGAGGCCGTGATGACCCCCTTCGATCGGATCGAGGATGCCGTCGTGAACGGCGAGGTCGACGCGGGGCTGCTCATCCACGAGGGGCAGTTGACCTTCGGCGAGCGCGGGCTGCATCTAATAGCGGACATGGGTGAGTGGTGGTATCAGGAAACGGGGCTGCCACTTCCGCTCGGCGGCAACGTCGTGCGCAAGGACCTGGGCGAGGATCTCATTCGCACCGTGTCGCGGCATCTGCGCGCGAGCATCGCGTACGGGCTCGAGCACCGGGTGAAGGCACTGGACCACGCGATGCAGTTCTCGCGCGGCCTCGATCGTGGCAAGGCCGACGAATTCGTGGGGATGTACGTGAACGATTGGACGCTCGATTATGGAGATCGTGGACGCGCAGCGGTTCGGGCCCTGCTCGAGCGCGGCGTCGCGCAGGGATTGATCGATCGGCCGGTGTCGATCGAGTTCGTCGACGATAATTAGCATCTGCTAATCCGCGTCGGTTACAGGCTCGCAAAAGGGGTCGTCCTCGTATGACGGCCGTGTGCGCCGCACCCTGCGAGCGGATGTCATCCACTTGTGATTCGATTTGCTGAAAAAAGTGCGACGCCGCTCCCCCGATCCCCGCAGTGACGAGCCGATGCTGTCGCCGCCAATCGACCGCGGTGCGCTCAGCAGCCTCGAGCAGAGTGCGCGAGAAGCACGCGCGCTCGCCGAGATCGTGCAGCGCATCAACCAGTCGCTCGAGCTCGATCGGGTATTCGCGCTGATCGTGCGCCACGCCGCCGAGCTGCTGCACGCACGCGGCGCGCGTCTCGGGCTGGTCGAGGAGGGATCGATGGTGATCGCCGCGACGCACGGTGATCCGGGCGATCTCGCGATCTCCGATGACAAGGCGTTCGGCAACATCTCCTCGTCGGGCGAGCATCCGCAATGGGAGCGTCTGCGCGATGTTCCCGAGGCGGGAAACATCGTCGCCGTTCCCTGCCTCGCGAACGGACTCGTGATCGGCGCGATCAGCGTCTTCGACATCCCCGAGCGCCGCTTCGATTCGCACGACGAGGAGCTGCTGCTCGCGCTCGCGAACCACGCCGCGATCGCGATCGACAATGCGCGGCTCTACCGGCAATCCGTGCGAGCCATGGAGCACGCGAGCATCCTCGCGAGCTCCGCGCGCAGTCTGGCCATGCATCTCACGCCGGAAGAGATCTACGCCGACATCGAGCGCATCTGCAAAACCTCGCTCGATGCGGACGGAGTCTCACTCTATCAGTCCGCCTCGACGAATGGCGTGGCGCACGCCGCGCTCGCGAGCGGCCTCGGGAGCGGCATCGCGCTTCTCGCGGTCTCCAAGTTCTGGAGCACGACTGGCGGCGCCGTGATGCGCTCCGGCGTTCCGCTCTTTCTCAACAGCCTCGACACGATCGTCGACACTTCGCTTCGGCAGGTCCTTCAGGATGCCGGCGTTCACGCGATCGCGTTCATCCCGCTCGGTGTCGAGGGTCGCCTGCAGGGGCTTCTCGTTTTGCGCTACGTCGCGCCCCAGAGCTTCGATGCCGATCAGCGCACGCTGCTCATCGACTTCGGCGGCCACTGCGCGCTCGCGCTCCGCAACGCGCTCCTCCTCGAGCGCGTGGAACAGCGCGCCCAGCGTCTCGCGGCCGTGGCCAAGGTGCAGCAGGCGATCTCCGCGGCGGTCTCGCTGGCCGACGTGTACGCCGAGAGCTATCGCGCGGTCGCTTCGATAGTCGATGCCCCCTGTTTCGTGCTCATGCGGCACGACGGACTTCGCGATACGCTGATCCCCGAATATGTCGTGAGAAACGGCGTGGAAGGCAACGCGGACAGCACGACGTGCCTGCCGATCGTGCGGGGCACCGTTGCCGACGAGAGTCTCATCACCGCCTTCCGCACCGCCGAGCCGAACGTCGCCACGATTCCCGAGGCCGAGCGCACCGGGAACACGAAGCGTCCGGGAATGTCCGTCGTCCTGAGCGCGCCGATCGTCACCGGCGAGCAGGTCCTCGGCGTGCTCCAGGCCCAGTCGAACGATCCGGACGCCTATGACCGGGAAGTGATCGAGATCGTGATGCTGATCGCGCGTCAGGCGGGCACCGCCATCGCGCGCGCGCACGCCTCGGCCGCGGAGCGCGCCGCGAACGAGCGCGCCCGCGCGCTGGCCGTCGCGCTCGAGGCGATGGATCAGCCCGTGCTCATCCGCTCGCGCGATGAGATCGTCCTCTACGCGAACGGAGCAGCGCTCCGTGAATACGGCTACACACGGGAGGAGCTCATCGGGCTTCCTTCGCACGTGCTCACCGTGCTCCCCACCGTGCGCGCGCACGACCACTCGCGCGAGGTGCATCGCGAGGATCTCGCGACATCGGGCTCGTGGTCGGGCGAGCTGCTGCTGCAGCGCAAGAACGGATCGGAGTTCCCCGCGTGGTTGAGCATCAACAACATCGTGAACGACGAAGGGGAGATCACGGCCAGCGTCGTGAGCGCCCGCGACATGACCGAGGAGCGGCGCGTGGCCGAGCAGCTCAGGCAATCGGAAAAGCTCGTCGCGCTGGGTGAGCTGGTGGCCGGTGTGGCGCACGAAGTGAACAATCCCCTCACCGGCATCTCGGCCTTCGCACAGCTGCTCCAGGAGGAGAAGCTCACTCCCGATCAGCTCGAGGCGGCTCAGATGATCAAGCGCGAAGCCGATCGCGCCGTCTCCGTCATCCGCGACCTGCTCACGTTCGCGAGAAAAACCGGTCCCCGCAGCGTTCCTATCGATATGAATGCCCTGATCGAGCAGACGATGCGGCTGCGCACCTATGGGCTCCGCACAGCCGGCATCGAGATGCGGCAGGACCTCTCGCCTTCGCTGCCGCGCGTGCGCGGCGACGACCGGCAGCTGCAGCAGGTGTTGCTCAATCTCGTGGTGAACGCCGAGCATGCAGTAGCGAACTGCCCGCGACGAATCGTCACGCTCCGCACGAGCGCCGCGGCCGGACGCGTCGTGGTCGAGGTGTCGGACACCGGGCACGGGATGTCGGTCGACATTCAGAAACGTATATTCGAGCCCTTCTTCACCACGAAGCCGGAAGGCTCGGGCACCGGGCTCGGATTGAGCGTGAGCTTCGGCATCGTGCAGACGCACGGCGGAATGCTCACGGTGCACAGCGCGCCGGGCGCCGGCGCGACCTTCCGCCTCACGTTGCCCCTCGACGAATCCTCCGCATGACACTCAAGCTGATGTCCAACGAGAGCAGCACGCTTCCGCCGCCACCGGACGACAGCTCGGTGCTCGGCCGCGTGCTCGTGGTGGACGACGAGGCCGCGATCCGAACCGCACTGTCGCGCTTTCTGAGAATGCGCGGCTTTCACGCGGTGCCTGCGGCCTCCGGTGCAGCCGCCCTCGAGACCATGCAGCAGCAGCACTTCGAAGCGATGGTGTGCGACGTTCGCATGCCCGGCATGACGGGGCTCGAGCTCATTCTGCCGGCGCTCGCCCAGGAGCCCGACCTCGCGATCGTGATGCTCTCGGCGGTGAACGACGCCGTCACGGCGAGCACGGCGCTGGCGCGCGGCGCCTCGAACTATCTGGTCAAGCCCATCGAGCTCTCCGACCTGCATGGGGCGGTGGTCGAGGCGCTCGCGAAACGGGCGCGCGCCATCGAGCATCGGCGCGCGGAGCAGGCGGCGACGGCGGAGATCGCGCGCCGGATGGGGGAGATGGAGCGCGATCGAAGCTCGCTCGAGCTGCTCACGGTCGATGTCGCGCATTCGGTCATCTCGGCGATGGAAACCAAGACGCCGTTCATGGCCGGCCATTCCGAGCGCGTCGCGGTGCTGGCTGCCGCGATCGCCGCCCACATGGGACTCGACGACGCGACGATCGAGGCGGTTCGCATCGCGGGGCTGCTTCACGACGTCGGCACGGCGGGCGTGAGCGAGATGGTGCTCGCCAAGGCCGGCGAGCTCACGATGGAGGAGATGGCCCACGTGCGCGAGCACGTCCGGATCGGCATGCAGATCCTTTCTCCTCTCCGCTACCTCGGGCGGGTGCTCGACTACGTGTGCGATCACCACGAGCACTTCGATGGCCACGGCTATCCCCGGGGTGTGGCCGGTGAAGCCATCTCGTTGGGAGGACGCATCATAGCAGCTGCCGATGCGTTCGACGCGCTGACCTCGCCGCGCCCCTATCGCGATGCCATCTCACCGAGCGCGGCCATTGCCACGATCCACACCCGCGCCGGCAATCTGCTCGATCCGAGCGTTGTGGTGGCTCTCGGCTCGGTAATCGCGAAGCGAGAAGAGAACCTGTCCGCCTGAGCACGCCGTAGCGGTCGACTTTACACAACAGGCTGACCGGGCCGCGCGTATGGTGGCAGCGCCCGTCCTTTCACCCGTGTCCGCTTCGTGAAGAGAGTTCGTTTCGTCGTAAGTGTCCTGCTGAGCGCCGGATGCGTGGGAACGCCGTCTGTCTCGGGGGTCGCCGGCACCGCTCCGTCGCCGAACAAGGAATGGGCTCCCCCGCCGCCGCCCCGCGACACGCTCCCGTCCACCCCCGCCTCGGTACCTCCTGATCTGGTCTCGCGCGTGAACACGCTCACGCTCGGCGATGTCGTCGATGTCGCACTGCGCAACAATCCGGAGACGCAGATCTCCTGGGCGAACGCGCGAGCAGCGGCGGCGGCGTACGGAGGGTCGAAGGGGCTCTACTATCCGACCATCGATGCGGAAGTCGGCGTCACCCGGCTGAAGTCGTCGCCCACCTTCACCAACGACAGCGTGCTCAGGCCGCCGCTCACGCAGACGAACTACGGCCCCACCGTGTCGGTGAGCTGGCTGATCGCGGACCTCGGCGGGCGGGCCGGAACGATCGAATCCGCGCGGCAGGCGCTCATCGCTGCGAACTGGACGCACAACGCGACGATCCAGAACGTCGTGCTCCAGGTGGAGAGCGCGTACTTCAACTACATGGCGAACAAGGCCCTGGTGATATCGGAGCGGCTGAGCGTCAAGGAGGCGCAGACGAATCTCGAGTCGACGCAGGAACGGCAGCGCGTGGGACTGGCGACGATCGCCGAGGTGTTGCAGGCGAAGACCGCGCTCTCACAGGCCAGCCTCACACTCGAGACCACCGAAGGCGATCTGCAGACGACGCGCGGCGCGCTCGCACTGGCGATGGGGCTGCCCGCCAACGTGCCCTACGACATCGAGGCGACGCCGGCCACGGCGGTTGGTCCGGCCACCGACAGCGTGGAAGCACTCATCGCTCAGGCGGTGAAGAGCCGACCCGATCTCGCGTCGGCACAGGCGGCGTACCGGCAGGCCGTCGGGAACGTTCGGGCGGCTCGCGGCAATCTCTTTCCCTCCCTCCAGGTAACGGGAACGGGCGGTCGCACGTACGTAGAGACACTGCCTGGAGGCGCGACGAATTACAACGTGCGCCTCGGTCTCCAGATTCCGATCTTTTCGGGATTCTCGCGCCAGTACGCGGTGACGCAGGCACGTGCGGAAGCGGATGCGGCACTCGGGCGTGCGGCGTCGGTGAAGCAGCAGGTGGAATTTCAGGTTTTCAGCTCGTACTACGCGTTACAAACGGCAGCGAGACGGGTAAACACTGCAGACGATCTGCTCGCGAGCGCACAAGCCTCCGAGGAAGCCGCGCTCGGCCGCT
>Ga0207657_10006476_pt1 | contig 12133 bp, 10 predicted proteins | sample KBSC33metaG_FD_184316 | JGI IMG/M metagenome (GOLD analysis project Ga0207657, IMG submission 184316) | Corn rhizosphere microbial communities from Kellogg Biological Station, Michigan, USA - KBS C3-3 metaG (SPAdes) (version 2) | ecosystem: Host-associated > Plants > Roots > Rhizosphere > Soil ...
TTCCGCGTCGGGCCGATCCCGGGGACTTCGTCGAGCGTCGAGGTGGTCAGGCTCTTCGCCCGTTTCGCCCGGTGCGTGCCGATCGCAAATCTGTGAGCTTCGTCGCGCAACCGCTGGAGATAGAACAACAAAGCCGAGTTCGTTGGAAAAGTGATCTCGCGTCCGCCAGGGAGATGAAAGACCTCGCGCCCCTCGCGCCCGTGATGCGGCCCCTTGGCGACGCCGACCACCGGAACGTCGTGGACGCCCATATCCTCGAGCACCTCGCACACCGCCGACAGCTGCCCCTTGCCGCCGTCGATCAGGAGCAGGTCCGGCCATTCCCCGCCCTGCCGATCCGGATCCTCTTTCTCGAGCCGGGCGAAGCGCCGTTCGAGCACCTCCCGCATCATCGCGAAATCGTCGCCCGGCTGGGTTTCCGGCCGCTTGATGTTGAACTTGCGGTAGCTGTTCTTGCGGAAGCCTTCGGGCCCCGCGACGATCATCGCGCCGGTCGCGTTGGTGCCCATGATGTGGCTGTTGTCATAAACCTCGATGCGTTTGGGCACCTCGGCGAGCTCGAAAGCATCGGCGAGATCGCGCAGGATCTTGCCCTGCGTCGTCGTCTCGGCGAGCCGGCGGTCGAGCGCCTCCTCGGCATTCCGTTGCGCCTGCTCCATGAGCTTGCGGCGCGCGCCGCGTTGCGGCTGTTCGATGACGACCTTGCGCTCCGCGCGCGCCGAAAGTGCCTCTTCGAGCAGTTCCTGGTCAGTCACCTGGCGGTCGACGAGGATTCTCCGCGGGGGCGGCATGTCTTCATAGAATTGGACGAGAAAGCTCGAAAGAACCTCGGCTTCCGGCACATCATTCACATGCGCGGGGAAGAAAGCGCGATGCCCCCAGTTCTGCCCGCCCCGGATGAAGAAGGCTTGGATCGAGACGGTCCCGCCCTTGCAGGCGAGCGCGAACACGTCCGCATCGCCCAGCCCTTCGGCGTGGACCGTCTGGCTACCCTGAATGTAGGTCAGCGCGCGCAGCCGGTCGCGGTAAACGGCGGCAAGCTCGAAGTCGCGCCGCTCCGCCGCCTCGGCCATTTGTTTGCTCAGCCGCGCCTGAACTCCGGTAGATCGGCCGGCGAGGAACGCCTTCGCGTCTTCGACCAGCTCGTCATAGTCCTGCTCGCCGATGCGGCCGACGCACGGCGCCGAGCAACGCTTGATCTGGTATAGCAGGCAAGGACGCGACCGGTTCTCGAAATAGCTGTCGGAACAACTCCTTAGCAGAAACAGCTTCTGAAGCGCGTTAAGCGTTCGGGTGACCGAGCCCGCGCTCGCGAAGGGCCCGTAATATTGCCCCTTGATGCGCCTCGCACCGCGATGCTTCTGGACGCGCGGAAACGCATGATCCTCGCGTAGGAGGATGAAGGGAAAGCTTTTGTCGTCCCTCAAGAGCACGTTGTAGGGAGGCCGGAAGCGCTTGATCAGCTGCGCTTCCAGAAGCAGCGCCTCCGCCTCGGTCCGGGTCGTGACGATCGTCATCGACCGCGTCTGGGAAACCATTCGCTGAAGCCGCTTCGGCAGCTTTGCGACCTGCGTGTAACTGGTCACCCGGTTCCTGAGGACCCGAGCTTTTCCGACGTACAGCACGTCGCCCCGCGCATCCTGCATCCGATAGACGCCCGGCCGACGCGGGAGGGTCTTCAGCACCTCGCGGATCGCCGCGACGCCCTGCTCGAGATCGGGCTGGCCCGAGCCCTGGACGGCGTAGGTCGCCCGCTCCTCGTTGAAGCGGTCCGCTGCGCCCGGGAAGTCGGGCCGGTCGGCGGGCGTTCGATCCATTGCGCCTATCTAGGCGGGGAGCGCGACCCTATCCAGCGTTAGGCAGCTGCCCTCGCCTCTTCGCGATCGCCGAGCATCCAGTCGACACAGGCGCGGGCGTGGATCGCGGTGGTGTCATAGACCGGCAGCACGTTGGCGCGAACGTCGACGGCGAGCACGAGCTCGGTGCAGCCCAACACGATCGCCTGTGTCTTCTGCTTGGCGAGCTCGGTGATGAGGGTCTTGAGCTTGCGCTGGCTGTCGCGGACGACGCGGCCGGCGGCGAGCTCGTCGAAGATGATGCGGTCGACCTCGCGCAGGGACGGTCCGTCGATCGGAACCAGCGAGACGCCGCGGCTCTCGATGCGGCTGCGGATGTGCGGCTCGGTCATCGTGAAGCGCGTGCCGAGGAGAGCGACCTGCTTCCGGCGATCCGCCACCAGCTTGTCGGCCGTGGCTTCGGCGATGTGGAGCATCGGCACGTCGAGCAGCGGCGCGACCGCGTCATAGACCATGTGGCCCGTGTTCGAGGTGATGATGACCCCCTCCGCGCCGGCGCGCTCGAGGCGCTTCGCGGCGTCCAGTGTTACTTGGGCTACGCCATCCCAGTCCCCCGCCTGCTCCAGCGCCGCATAAGGCGCAAGATCAAGGCTTTCGATGACGAGGCGCGCGCTGTGCAGCCCGCCCAGACGCTGCGCGACGCCGCGGTTGATATGGTCGTAGTAGAGCGCGGTCGAGTGCCAGCTCGTCCCGCCGATGATGCCCAGCTTGCGCACGAAGCGCCCCCTTGCCGAAAATTCGAGATTGCCGCGATTGTCCTGCAACTCGAGCTCTGCGACAAGGCGTAAACGTCTGATTTATCGCAAAATTAATCCAACCGTGCCAATTCGGGATCAGCCCAGCGCCTTCACGATCTCTTCGGTCATCTTCTTGGCGTCGCCGAGGAGCATCATGGTGTTGTCGCGGTAGAAGAGCTCGTTGTCGATGCCGGCATAGCCGACGCCGCCCATCGAGCGCTTCACGAACAGGCAGGTGCGCGCCTTCTCCACGTCGAGCACGGGCATTCCGTAGATCGGCGAACTCTTGTCGTTCTTCGCGGCGGGGTTGGTGACGTCGTTGGCGCCAATCACATAGGCAACGTCGGTCTGCGCGAATTCGCTATTGATGTTCTCGAGCTCGAACACCTCGTCATAGGGCACGTTGGCTTCCGCGAGCAGAACGTTCATGTGCCCCGGCATCCGGCCCGCGACGGGGTGGATCGCATATTTGACCGTCACGCCCTTGGCTTTCAGCAAATCGGCCATTTCCCGCACCGCATGCTGGGCCTGGGCGACCGCCATGCCGTAACCGGGCACGATGATCACCTGGTCGGCCTGCGCCATCAGGAAGGCGGCGTCCTCGGCCGAGCCGCGTTTATAAGGGCGGTCGATCGCTTCCGCTCCGCCCGCGGACGCGATCGCGCCGAAGCCCCCGGCGATGACCGAGATGAAGCTGCGGTTCATTGCCCGGCACATGATGTAGCTGAGGATCGCGCCCGAGCTTCCGACCAGTGCGCCGGTGATCACCATCGCCGTATTGTGGAGCGTGAAGCCCATCGCCGCCGCCGCCCATCCCGAATAGCTGTTCAGCATGGAAATCACGACCGGCATGTCGGCGCCGCCGATGGGGATAATCAGCAGGAAGCCGATGGCGAAGCTCAGCCCCATGATCGTGAAGAAGACCCACGGCGCCTGGTCCTGCGTGAAGTAAGCGATCAGGCCGAGGATCGCGACCAAGGTGCCGAGATTGATGACGTGCCGCAGCGGCAGCAGGATCGGCTTGCCGGACATATTGCCGTTGAGCTTGAGGAAGGCGATCACCGATCCCGAGAAAGTGATCGCGCCGATCGCGACGCCGAGCCCCATCTCGATCCGGCTCTGCGGGAAGATGCTCACGAAGGACGGGCTGGCGATCGGCGTCACCCGAACCGCGATCCCGAACGCCTCGGGGTTCAGGTAGGCGGCCGCGCCGACCAGCACCGCCGCCATGCCGACCAGGCTGTGGAACGCCGCCACCAGCTGCGGCATTGCCGTCATCTGGATTTTCCGGGCGATGATGAGGCCGGCCGCGCCCCCAAACACCATCGCGCCGATGATCTCCGGCAACGAAGCAATTTCGTGCGTGGCGAGCGTCGTGACGACTGCGATCGTCATTCCCCCCATGCCGGTCAGGTTGCCCCTTCGGCTGCTTTCCGGGCTCGACAGCCCCCTCAGCGCCAGGATGAAGCAGACGCCGGAGACCAGATAAGCGAGCAGCACCCAGGCCGGCACGGCGACGATCACGTCGGTGTGCATCGGCCTAGCGGTCCTTCTTCCGGTACATCGCGAGCATTCGCTGCGTGACCGCAAAGCCGCCGAAGATGTTCACGCTTGCAAGCGCAACAGCGACGAGGCCGAGCCATTTCGAGCTGGCATGTCCTCCAGCCGCGGCGGCGATCAGCGCGCCGACCACGATCACCGACGAGATCGCATTGGTGACGCTCATGAGCGGGGTGTGGAGCGCCGGGGTCACCGACCAGACGACGTAATAACCGACGAAACAGGCGAGCACGAAAATCGACAGGATCGAGATGAAGTCCATGACCCCTCCGCAAGCAGCCGGCCGCATTAGTGGCGACTGGTTCCGCGAGTGTCGAGTGGCGGCGCGCGGTTAATTCGGCGCGGTTATCGAAATCCTAACCTTTTCCCGCGCATGCGGGAGAGGCCCACGTGGAAGGAAGAAAGCGCTGGTGTCGAAGCGCGCGATCATCAGGACGGAAGGACCGCGCCGCAAGCTGCTGCTGTGGGCGGCGCTCGCTGGCTTGGTGTTCGGGCTGATCGGCTTCGGCGACATTGCCGAGGGGCTTCTTCGCACTGCGCGCGATCGAACGCATTGGCACAAGGCGAGCGGCGACATCGTCCTCGTCAAGATCGACAACCAGTCGCTTCGGGACGTCGGCCGCTGGCCTTGGCCGCGGCGCTATCATGGCGAGCTCGTCGACCGCCTGAGCGCTGCAGGCGCCAAGCGAATCCTGTTCGACATCAATTTCTTCGGCGCCACCGATGAGGCCAACGACCGGGCGCTTGCCGATGCGCTGAAGCGCTCGCATCGAACCATCCTCGCAACGCGAACTATTTCCGGACCCCTCGGCTGGACTGAGGGTGGAATTCCGCTTCCGAACCTCTCCTATGCCGCGCAGGGCCTCGGCACGATCAGCTGGCGCTACAATTTCCGCCAGACGGTCACTGGAATTCCTTATGCCGGAACCATCAACGGCAAGACCGTCCCGTCGTTCTCGGCGCTGCTGGCAGGCCGCCAGGGCGCGCCCGCAGTCTTTTTCCAACCCGACTACTCACTCGATCCCAAGTCGATCCCGACCGTGTCCGCCTCGGCAGTGCTGCAGGGCAAGTTCGATCCCGGCCTGATCCGCGGCAAGGAGATCGTGATCGGCACCGCGAGCGAGGAGATCGGCGACCAGTTCTTCGTTCCCGGCGTCGGCCGGCTTCCGGGCGTCTACGTCCATGTCATCGGCGCGGAGACGCTGAAAGGCGGCGCGCCCGTCGAACTCGGCTGGTTCCCGCTGTTCCTGCTGGCGCTTGGCATCGGAGCTACCGCCTTGTCCCGCCGCGAGGGCCGGTGGCAGGGCCTGATTCTCGCGGCCGGAACCGTTGTGTTGACGTTCGGGCCGGCGGTTCCCGAAGCTTATCACATCTTCCTCGACGTCACGCCTGCCCTGTTCGTGATCGGCATCATCGCAGGCGTGCTCTCGTGGCGCCGCTACCGCGCGAGAGGACTCGTCAATCCGATCTCCGACCTGCCGAACCTCAATGCATTGCGCGACAACACGGACGGCAAGAAACAGGTGCTGATCGCCGCTCGCGTTCTCAATTACGAAGAGATCGTCGCGACCTTGCCGCCCAACAGCGAGCGGCAGCTCATCGAGCAGATCGTGTCGCGACTTTCGGTCGGGGCGCCGGACCGCACGCTTTATCAGGGCGACGGCGGGATCTTCGCCTGGTTCGAGCAATCGCGCGCCCCGGTCGGCAACCATCTCGATGCGCTCCACGCGCTGTTCCGCAACCCGGCCCGCGTCGCCGGCCTCAAGATCGATCTTGCGATCGCATTCGGAGTCGAGGTCGGCAGCGGCCGGTCGCTCGCCAATCGCCTGGCGAGCAGCCTCGTCGCGGCAGACGAGGCCGCTCACCAGGGTCTCAAATGGAAGTACCACGACCCCGAATCGCTGCAGAATGCGTCGTGGAGGCTGTCGATGCTCAGCCAGCTCGATGAAGCCATCGACCGCGGCGAGGTGTGGGTCGCCTACCAGCCCAAGCTCGACATCGCTTCGCGCCGCGTCATCGGAGCGGAGGCGCTCGCCCGCTGGACCCACCCCGAGAAAGGGCCGATCGCAGCGTCGGAGTTCGTGGCCGCCGCCGAGCAGCACAACCGCATCGGCAAGCTCACCGACTTCGTGCTCGAGAAAGCCGTTGCCGCCGCGGCACAAATCAACAAGCGAGGGCCCGCGTTCACGATCGCCGTGAACCTGTCAGCGCGGCTTCTCACCGACAAGGCGTTCACGCTTCGGCTCTCGGCACTCCTGGCGAGGCACGGGCTTCCGCCGAGCCGGCTGATCCTCGAACTCACCGAAACCGCGGCACTCGCCGACAGCGGCGAAGCGCTCGACATGATCAACCGCCTTCGGGATCTCGGCGTCGAGATCGCGATCGACGATTACGGCACCGGCCAATCGACGCTCGACTATCTGAAGCGCATTCCAGCCAGCGAAATCAAGATCGATCAGAGCTTCGTAAAAGGCATCGTCGACAACCGCAGCGACCGCCTGATGGTCCAGTCGACGATCGGCCTCGTCCATTCGCTCGGCCGCAAGGTCGTCGCCGAGGGGGTCGAGAACCGCGACATCCTGGATGTGCTGATCGAGCTCGAATGCGACATAGCGCAGGGTTTCGCGGTGGGCCGTCCCATGAGCCTGGAGACCTTGACGAAGCGCCTCTCCGCCGACCGCAAGCGCCAAGTCGCCTAAGTCCCGCTCTGCGGGCCCGCCGGTCGCCCGGCACCAGTCAGCCAAGTAATTCGCACTAGTCGCTCGCAAGTCGCGGCTCGTTTCGTCGCATCCATATAGTTAATCGTTTGCTTACCATATCGATTAGGGTTAACGTCCTCGTCATCTGCCGGATCTTTTTGGTGAACAGGGGACGCGTAATGAAAAAGACACAACCGACCCGCGGTTTCTGGGACTGGCTGCTTGGCGGTGGATACTGCGGCGGCGGATCGAACGGCTAAGAACCGCTGAATCAACGAGTTAGAAGGCGCCCGCTTCGTGCGGGCGCTTTTATTTTGAGCCGGGTGGAAGCGAGTTCGCGGGCGCGCTAGTCGCGTCGAATGCTCCGCCAGGCCAGCACCATTTTGCCGATTCGCGCGAGTCGCCCGGGGCTGTTCGAGTTCACCGATTCGGTGCGCGATTTCGTGCGCGGCAGCGGAATCCGCGTGGGCCTGTTAACGATTTTCTGCCGACACACCTCGGCATCGCTCATCATTCAGGAGAATGCCGCGCCCGCCGCTCGGCGCGACCTCGAACGCTATTTCGAACGGCTCGCTCCGGAAGGCGCGGGCTACGAGCATGACGAGGAAGGACCGGACGACATGCCTGCGCATCTTCGCTCGGCGCTGACCTCGACGCATCTTTCGATTCCGGTCGAGAACGGAAAGCCCGTGCTCGGCACCTGGCAGGGGATCTTCCTGTTCGAACACCGCCGCACCACGCCCGAGCGCGAAATCGCGCTCCACCTGATCGGCGAATGAGTCTCGAATCGGTCAAGGCGTGGCTCGCTGCCCACGCGCCCGATCTCCCGCTGATCGAGGTCGAGGAAACCACGGCGACGGTCGACACCGCCGCGAAAGCCTTGGGCGTCGAGCCCGGAAGGATCGCAAAGACGCTGGCAGTCCGCGCGGGGGAGCATCTTTTTCTCCTCTGCACGCGCGGCGATGCCCGGCTCGACAACCGCAAGTGCAAGGACGAGCTTGGCGCCCGGCCGCGGATGCTCGGCGCCGAGGAGACCTTCGAAGTGACCGGCCACCCGGTTGGCGGAGTCTGTCCGTTCGGCCTGAAACGACCCCTGCCGGTCTATCTCGACGTATCGCTGAAAGCCTATGACGTCGTCTATCCGGCGGGGGGGTCGCTCAACACGTCGGTGGAAGTCGCGACTGACCGGCTGTTCGACCTCGTCGCGGAGCGATGGGTGGATCTATGCCGCCTGCCCGAAGAAACGTCGGGGACTTAGCTCGGCGGCAGTCACGTCAGCGACCGGCCATGGGGTTCCGGCGATCAGCGATTCGACGATCCGTGCCATGGCAGGCGAAGTCTGCAGCCCGGCGCCGCCCTGCCCCGCCAGCCAGAAGAATCCCTCGGAATCGCGGGCGAAGCCAACCGCCGGATGCCGGTCGGGCGTGAAGGTGCGCAAGCCCGCCCATTTACTGTGGATCTGCCGCACCTCGACCGTGGTTCGCTCCTCCATGCGCGCCGCCGCAAGCGCGATCTCATATTCGTCGGGCTGGGCGTCGCAGGGGTCGCTCGGCACCTCGTCCATCGGCGAGGCGAACAGGCGGCCGCTCTCGGGCGCGAAATAGAGCTCGTCGCCAACGGTCTTGGTGAACGGCAGGCCTTCGAGCCTTGTGCCGGCCGGCGCCTCGAAGGTGATGATCGTCCGCCGCTTCGGCTCGAGGCCAAGCGGCTTGACGCCGACCAGCTCCGCGATCCGATCGGCCCACGCCCCTGCCGCGTTGACGAGCACAGGAGCGGAGAAGCGCTCGCCGCTTTCGCTGGTGACCGTCCAGCCTGCCCCGCCGTCGCGGTCGATCCTGCCGATGCGCATGCCCGTGCGCAGCTCGCACCCGCGGCTTCGCAATTGACGCAGGTTCCCCTGGAGCAGCGCATGCGGATGGAGGCGGAGACCGTCGAGATCGGCGATTCCGTGCCGCGCATTGTCCCTCAGCAGAGGGCACAGCCCGTGCACCCCTGCCGCATCGAGCCGCTCCAATTCCGCGAAGGGCGCAATGTCCGCGTAGAGGGCTTCGAGTGCGGCGCACTCCTCGTCTCGCGCGTGGACGAGGACCGGCATTCGGTGACAAACCGCATCGAAACCATCCGGTGGATCGTCGAAGAATGGCCGGCTGGCGAGCGTCAGTGCGCGGATGAGGCGGTCGCCGAGCGCGTAATGGAGCATCGTCGCGCTTCGGCCCGACGAGTGGAAGCCGATCTGCTCCTCGGCCTCGAGGACGGTGACCCTGGCATGGGCCGAGAGCGCCGCCGCGGCCGACAGTCCCGCGATCCCGCCGCCGATGACGAGGATATCGGGCGCGCTCACGCCGCCGTGAGCCGCTCGCTCACCACCTTGCCGCCCTGCGTCAGGCGGATTCCCTTCACGATCTCGTCGTCATCGGGGAGCACCGGCCGCCCCTGCTCGTTGTCCCAGAAGGCACTGAGGAAATTGTAGAGGTTGCGGGCGAAGAGCGCCGAGGAATCCGCGGCGAGGCCGCGCGCGAGGTTCGCTGCGCCGATGACCGTCACGCCGTGCTTCTGAACGGTTTCGCCGCTCACCGTTCCCTCGACATTGCCGCCGGCCTCGGCAGCGAGGTCGACGATCACGCTCCCCGGCCGCATGCTCGCGATCTGGGCATCGCTGATCAGGCGCGGCGCCGGCCTGCCGGGGATCAGCGCGGTGGTGATGACGATGTCCTGTTTGGCGATGTGGCCGGAGACGAGCTCCGCCTGCGCCTTCTGATACTCGGACGACATCTCGGTCGCGTAGCCGCCGGCGCCTTCGCCCTCGATCCCGGCGACATTCTCGACAAAGATGGGCTTGGCGCCGAGCGACTGGATCTGCTCCTTCGTCGCCGAGCGGACGTCGGTGGCGCTGACCTGCGCTCCAAGCCGCTTCGCGGTTGCGATCGCCTGAAGGCCCGCGACCCCCACTCCCATCACGAACACCTTCGCAGGACTGATCGTCCCCGCCGCCGTCATCATCATTGGAAAAGCGCGGCCATAAGCCGCTGCCGCGTCCACGACCGCCTTGTACCCCGCGAGGTTCGACTGCGACGACAGGATGTCCATCGACTGGGCGCGGGTGATGCGCGGCATCCATTCCATCGCCAGCGCCTCGAGCCCCGCCGCCGCATAGCTGTCGATCCGCTCGCGCTGACCGACGGGATCGAGCGCACCGACCAGCAGCGCGCCCCGCTCAGCAGCTGCGAGCGTTCCCGGCTCGGGTCCGTTGATGCACAGGATGATACCCGCGTCCTTGAGGATGTCGGCACGACTGCTGATCGTCGCGCCCGCCTGTTCTAAATCGGAATCGGCGATCGAGGCCGCCTCGCCAGCGCCCGCTTCAACCGCAACATCGGCGCCGAGCGCAGTGAATTTCTTCACGGTCTCGGGGATGGCGGCGCAGCGCGTTTCACCCGCCGCTTCCTTCAGGACCGCGATCTTCATCGCCTTATTTCAGGATCATCAGGACGAAGAGCCCGATCAGGAAGCAGACGATCGCGCCCCATTTGAACAGCTTCGTGAAGCGCGTGTAATCGTGGACGTGTACAGCCATGTCCTGCGTCGGCGGATTGGCGAGCAGCGCCTCTTCTTCGGCCATCATCTACCCCTTTTGATGTTCGAGCGATTGCCAGCGTCCATAACAAGGCAATCGGCGCTGCCCAACCCCCGCTGACGCCCGACCTTAAGGCCCCTTTTACCGGTGGCGGCGTATGGCGGGCGCATGCGCGAAGAACCGACCCGATCGCTCCTGCTGCTCGACGCGAATGCCGACGAGCGCAGACTCATCGCCGCCATCGCCGCACGCGCGGCGTGGAGCGTCGTCGGCGCCGCCGACGGCGAGCAGGCGGTCGCCTTGCTCCAGGGGCCACACGGCCGCGAGGTGCAAGCCGCGATCTTCGGCGGCTGGCAGGTCGAGCAAGGTCCGCAGCTGATCGAGGCGCTGCGTGAGCACAGACCCGATTTGCCCGTCATCGTCCTTTCGCACAGCGATACGGTCTCCACCGCGGTCGACGCGATGCGCGCCGGCGCGTCCGATTTCCTGGTGCGCCCGGTCGCGCCCGAGCGGCTGCTCGAAGCGCTTGCCGTCAATGCCGACCGCCGCCGCCCGTCGGGCGAGCTTGCGCCGGTCTCCGAGAAGCTGGCCCCGGCGCTCGAGCTCGAACAGCTCGTCGGGGCCGCCCCCGAATTCCGCGCCGCGCTCGCTGTCGCAGCCAAGTCGGCGCGCCATCGCCTGCCGCTGCTCGTGGTCGGAGAGCCGGGCACCGGCAAGGAAACCATCGCCCGCGCGATCCACGCCGCCAGCCTTCGAGCCAAGGGGCCGCTGCTGAGCCTTGACTGCAAGTCAATCGCCGCCAACATCATCGACAGTGAGCTGTTCGGCCATGACAAAGGCGCCTTCCCTGGCGCCTTCGCGGCCAAGACGGGCAAGCTCGTCCAGGCCGACGGCGGAACGCTCATCCTCGACGAGATCGCCGAGCTTCCCGCCGACACCCAGGAGCGGCTCGACCGCATGCTCGCGACCGGCGAGGTGCGCCCGGTCGGCCTCAACGGCAGCTATTCGGTCGACGTTCGAGTCATCGCGACGAGCGGCCGACCGCTTCCCGAAGACTTCCATCCCGGACTCGCCGAGCGAATCGCGGGGACGACCGTCACGCTTCCGGCGCTCCGCGACCGCAGCAGCGATATACCGGCGCTCGCCCGCCACCTCCTCAGCCGGGTCGGCGAGCAACTCGACTTGAAGGTGCTGTCGATCGGCAATGACGCACTGTCGGTCCTGATGCGCTACGGTTGGCCGGGCAACGTGCGCCAGCTTTCCGGAGTGCTGTTCCGCGCCGCGCTCCAGTGCGACGGCACTTCGCTGACCGCCGACCATTTCCCGCACATCGCGATCCAGTCGCGCTATACGGGCCGCCGGACCGACGCGACGCCTGCCTTCAGCAAGGCGCGCAGCGACCAGGCTATCGCCGGTGCGCCGGGCGTGACGCTCTACACCGTCGACGGTCACCTTCGCCCGCTCGAGGAGATTGAGGCCGACATCATCCGCCTCGCCATCGGCCATTACCGCGGCAGAATGAGCGAAGTCGCCCGCCGCCTCGGCATCGGCCGCTCGACCCTCTACCGCAAGCTCGGCGACCTCGGGATCGACACCGCGGCCTAGAGGCGCGGAGTCAGCGCCTGGTCGCGAAGGCCTCGCCAGATTCTCAGCGCCTGCACTGTTTCCGGCACGTCGTGGACGCGAAGCAGCTGCGCGCCCTGCTCG
>Ga0207657_10006478_pt1 | contig 12132 bp, 11 predicted proteins | sample KBSC33metaG_FD_184316 | JGI IMG/M metagenome (GOLD analysis project Ga0207657, IMG submission 184316) | Corn rhizosphere microbial communities from Kellogg Biological Station, Michigan, USA - KBS C3-3 metaG (SPAdes) (version 2) | ecosystem: Host-associated > Plants > Roots > Rhizosphere > Soil ...
GGGCGGGGCGCGCGGCGCGTTCGGTCAGCGGACGGACGGTCAGCCGGCTCCGGCCAACCGTGCCGAGCGGCGGGCGCAGGAGAAGCGCCGCTAGCTCGCGGCGATCAGCTCAACTGCTCGTCGAGCACGCTGCCCATCCGCTCGACCTGGCTGCGCAGCCGCGTGGCAAGGGGGATGTCCGAGTCGACCGGGTCATGCATCAGACGGCCGAAGGCGGCCATCACGATGGTGACGGCGAGGTCGGCGTGCTCCGGGCTGCTTGCCCGCTCGGAGGCGAGGGCGATGTACTGACTGCGGGTCTCGGTCATCATGCTCATCACGATGCTGAGCAGCTCGGGATGCCGCGCGACCAGCTTCTTCAGCCGCCCCCGGTCCGGGCCGCCCTCCGAGCTGCTGCCCACCACATCGCACAGCGCAAGCACCAGCCCGCCGCGCGCGGCGAGAAACCGCTCCCGCACCTCGGGGCTGATCGTCGTGTCGGGAAGCTGCAGCAGGGCGGCAGCCTTCGACGGGAAGTAGTTGAAGAAGGTCCGGCTCGAGACGTCGGCCGCTGCGCAGATCTGATCGATGGTGGTGGCCTCGAGCCCCTGCTCATCGATCAGCTCCAGCGCGGCCTCGTGGATCGCGCGGCGGGTCTGCAGCTTCTTCCGCTCACGGAGCCCGGGCTCGAGCCCGGACTCCGCTGCAGAAGCGGCGCGGTCGTCGGAGACGGTGGTCATTCTGCTTCCGACAGCGCGACCTCGGCCTCTTGGAGGGCCGTCCGAATGCTGCCGGTCTCGGTCATGCCCGCCTTGTCGGCCTGCTCCTGCAGGGCCGACGTCTTGCGCAGCGGCGGCACCTTGAAGAACAGGCTCACGATGAAGGCGAGCAGGATCACGAGCAGCCCGATCCAGTAGACGGTGACGACGGAACTGTTGAATCCGACCAGGAACGGCTTCGCAAGCCGCGGGTCGGCGCCGTTCAGGAACGACGTGTCACTCGTGGTGCTGCTGGACGCCTTCGATGCGGAACCGTTGGCATCCGCCAGCTTCTTCTGGATGCTCGGAACCAGTTGGTCGACCCAGTATCCGCGCTGAGCGGAGTTGCTCCAATCCACCGAGACCGAGGAACCGGTCACCGTGGTGTGGGTCTTCGCAGCGACCGCCGCCAGGGCGGCCTGCTCGGCTCCGGGCTTGGCGGCAGCCACCTGAGCTGCGATGACGCCAGGTGCGGCTGAAGCGGGAATCGCGCCCGCGGCGACCTGCGCGTTGACCGCGGCCGTCACCTGGGCGGTCACCGCCTGATCTGCGCCGGCGAGGGCCTGGGCGACTCCGGCGTCGAGCTTCTTCTGGATGCCGGACTCCAGCGGCGACACGATCGGCGTCCAGAGCTGCTTCATGATCGCCTTGTTCTCGCTGGCGCCCGCCACCTTCGGGTTGACTGCCGCCGAGAGTGCCGAGGTGAGAAGGGGCTTGTCCGACTGCAGGTGTCCCGTGATGTTGCCCGGGAGTGCCGAGAACAGCACGGAGAGCAGGATGGCGACGCCCAGGGTTCCACCGATCTGGCGGAAGAAGGTGGATGCGCTGGTCGCGACCCCCATCTGGTGCGCCTCGACCGAGTTCTGGCTGGCGATGGTCAGGGTCTGCATGAGCTGACCCAGGCCGAGCCCGATCAGGAACATCGCGATCATCAGGTACCACAGCGGCTTGTCGACCGTGAGGAATGTCAGCACCAAGTAGCCGATCGCCATGGTGAGCGTGCCGGTCACCGGGAAGATCCGGTAGTGGCCGGTCTTCGACAGGATCTGGCCCGAGCCGATCGACGAGAGCATCAGACCGACGATCATCGGGATCAGTGCGAAGCCCGACTCGGTCGGGTTCAGGCCGGTGACGATCTGCAGGTACAGCGGCAGGGTCAGCATCGCGCCGAACATCCCGAAGCCGACGAGCACGCCGAGCACCGTCGACATCGAGAAGACGCGCGAGTTGAACAGGCGCAGCGGGATGATCGCGTCCTGGCCCATTGCGCGCTCGATCAGGATGAACGCGACCAGGCCGACAGCGCCGATGATGTAGCAGGCGAAGGCGGCCGGCGAGGTCCAACCCCAGGTGCGACCCTGCTCCGCGATCAGCAGCAGCGGCACGAGTGCCACGATCACCGAGGTAGCGCCCCACCAGTCGATGCGAGGCTGAACCGTCCGGTGGAATTTCGGCAGGTGCAGGAACGAGATGACCATGAGCAGGGCGCCGACGCCGATCGGCACGTTGATCAGGAAGACCCAGCGCCATCCCGTGATGAACAGGATCTCGGGCGCGCCGGCGAACAGACCGCCGATCAACGGGCCGATGACCGACGAGATGCCGAACACCGCGAAGAAGTAGCCCTGGTACTTGGCGCGTTCGCGCGGTGCCAGGATGTCGGCCATGATCGCGAGCGGAATCGACATCAGGGCGCCTGCCCCGAGGCCCTGAACGGCGCGGAAGCCGGCGAGCATGAACATCGAGGTGGAGAAGGTCGCGAGCAGGGATCCTGCCAGGAACACGGCGATGCCGAAGATGAAGAGCGGGCGGCGCCCGAAGATGTCAGAGAGCTTGCCGTAGATCGGCACCGAGATCGTCGACACGATCAGGTACGCCGTGGTCACCCAGGCCTGCTGGTCGAGGCCGTGGAGGTCGTCGCCGATGGTGCGGATCGCCGTGCCGACGACCGTCTGATCGAGTGACGACAGGAACATGCCGGCCATCAAGCCGTAGATGACCAGCAGGATCTGCCGGTGGGTCATGATCGGCTTGGAGGCTTGCGGGCTGTCGCTCGCGGGCGCCGTGGCGGGCGCGGTTGCTGTAGACAAGGAAATCCTTCGTGACGATGCGGAGTGGCCTGTTATTGCAGACTGTGCAATATTACACGAACGCATCTCTGCGTCAAGCGCAATATCCCTCCCGCATCCGAGGGACAGGTGGGCCGGACTCCAACCGCGGTTTTCGTCGATCGGCGCCCGGTCAGCGGCGAGATCGACCGTATTCGCGCAAGAAACCCGCTGATTCCGTTGCGCGGCTATTGTTCCGCCCGCCCGGGAACTGCTAGCGTCGCGCTACCCCGAGCATCAGGAGATCCCCATGACCCAAGTCGCCCCGGCTCGCGAAGAGCACCACGAACTGCGCGCCGACGGGATCACCGCGGCCGGTTCGATCGTGATGGCCGTCGCGGGCAGCGCCCCGGCATACTCCATCGCGGCGACCACCGCGGTGTTGATCGCCGCCGCTGGAGTTGCCGGGCCCGCAGCTCTGCTCTGGTGCGGCATCCCGATGCTCGGCATCGCCTGGGCCTTCTCGTACCTCGGCCGCGCCGACGTCAACGCGGGCGCCGCGTATTCGTGGGTGGGCCGTGCGCTCACGCCGATCCTTGGATTCTTCGCCGGCTGGGCGCTGGTCGTGTCGGCCACCATCTTCATGGTCGCAGGAGCCCTCCCGGCCGGAGCGGCGACGGTTTCGCTGTTCGACGCGAAAGCGGCGGACAACACCCTCTTGGTCACCGTGATCGGCGCAGTCTGGTTCCTCATCATGGCGGGAGCGGTGCTCGTCGGCGTCCGAGTGACGGCCAGGGCGCAGTGGATCATGTCGACGATCGAGGTCGCCATCCTGGTGCTGTTCGCCGTTCTGGCGATCGTTCACGCCGCATCCGGCCACCACAAGGGGCCGTCGTTCGACTGGAGCTGGCTGGGCTTCAGCCACTTCAACGGCGTCGGCGGCTTCGTCGCGGCCGCCCTGATCGCGGCGTTCTACTACTGGGGCTGGGACGTCTCGTCGAACCTCAACGAAGAAACCAAGAACGGCCGCAAGGCCGCGGGTCGTGGCGGCATCATCGGCGTGATCATCGTCTTCCTGCTGTTCGAGGTCTTCACCATCGCCGTCGAGGTGATCCTGCCGGCCAAGACGATCGCCGACAGCAACGGCAACTTGCTGAGCATCCTGGGAGACGAGATCTGGCCGGGCATCGGCGGCAAGATCCTGATCATCGCGGTCGCGCTGTCGACGATCGCCACGCTCGAGACCACGCTGATCCAGGTCACCCGGACCCTGTTCGCCATGGGCCGTGACCACACCATTCCGCTGGCGTTCGGCCGCGCGAACAAGCGGTGGCGCACGCCGGTGGTCGCCACGATCGTCATCACCTGCGTGTCGTTGATCCTGTTCGTGGGCTCGAACTTCTTGGGCAGCGTCGGCCAGATCCTGTCGGATGCGGTGTCGTCGATCGGTCTGCAGATCGCGTTCTACTACGCGCTCGCCGCCATCGCGGTGATCGTCGCGTACCGCCGGATCGTGTTCAAGTCGGTGAAGAACTTCATCTTCATCGCCCTGTGGCCCGGGCTCGGCGCGGTGTTCATGTTGTTCATCTTCGGCGCAGGGATCTGGGCGTCGCTCTCGACCCCGATCGTGATCGCGATCGGTATCGGCGCGCTCGTGATCGGCGTCATCCCGGTCATCGTCTTCTACCGCAAGGGCAAGGCGTACTACGGCCGCCGGCCGCTCGAGCTGCCCGAAGACCTGATGACCAGCCAGATCGCCATCAACACGAACGACCCGCGGGTCGAGTAGCGGCGAACTGCCACTAGCCGCCACCATCCGATCCCGCCAGACTGTGCGGCATGTCCCCACGCACCCTCGTCACCACAGAGTTCCCCTACGGCATCGCGAGCGGTGACCTGACCCCCGACTCCGTCGTGCTGTGGACGAAGGTGGCCGACCCGGGCGCCGAGGTGGCGTGGTGGTGCGAGCCGGTCAGCGGCGGCACCCGGCTCGACGGCACGGCGGCCGCCGATCCGACCACCGGAAGCGTGCACGTGCTCGTCGACGGCATCGCCGGCACCGACCAGTATCGCTACGGCTTCACGGTGGGGGGCGCGGCATCCCCCGAGGGACGGTTCAAGACCCTGCCCACCGACCGGCCCGCGCGCTTCGCCGTGGTGTGCTGCGCCAAGTTCAACTCGGGATTCTTCAATGCCTACCGCGCGCTGGCCGAGATGGACGACATCGACTTCGTGCTCCACCTCGGCGACTACATCTACGAGGCGGCCGAGGTGCCGGTCGGCAAGCAGACGCCGGGCGCCAACATCGGGCGGCCGATGGATCCGCTCGGCACCTGCGTCACGGCGGCGGACTACGACACCCGGTACCGCGAGTACCGCGGCGACCAGGATCTGCTGCTGCTGCACTCCCGGCACGCGATGATCGCGACCATCGACGACCACGAGCTCTCGGACAACGCCTGGTCGGGCGGCGCCGACGAGCACGATCCGGCGCGCGACGGCAGCTGGGACGACCGCAAGACGGCCGCGATGGACGCCTGGCAGGACTGGATGCCGACCATGCGGCATCCGCTGAGGCCCGGCCTGGGCGAGAACGGCCACGTCTGGCAAGAGATCCCCCTGGGAGACGCCGGCCGCATCCTGCTCTGCGAGACCCGCCTGGCCCGCAGCGATCCGGCGGGCGCCGACGGGGCGGAGAAGACCGAGCTCGGAAGCGAGCAGCGCGACTGGCTGATGTCGGCACTCGAGACGCCGACGCCCGGCTGGACCTTCCTGGCCATGCCGTCGATGCTCGCCAGCGTCGAGGGCGCGGCATCCGATCCCGATGCGCTGTTCGCGCTGCGCAAGTTGAAACTCACCGACGCGGATGCGGTCGAGACCTTCCACGACCTGTGGGGCGTCTTCGCGCACGAGAAGGCCGAACTGCTGCAGGCGGTGCACGCCGCGGAGCGCACCATCGTGCTGAGCGGCGACGTGCACTTCTCGGCGGAGCACATCACCACGCCCGACGGGTCGGGATTCGTCGAATGGACATCGACCTCGATCACCTCGCCGAACCTCGACGACAAGATGGGCTGGCCGCGCGGTGCGGAGTCGCGCGACTACGAGGCGGCCCTGCTGAAGATGCTCCCCGACCTGCAGTGGTGCGACCTCGACAGCCACGGCTTCCTGGTCGTGGAGGCCGGCCCGCAGTCGGCGTCGTGCCAGTGGTGGTTCGTCGACACGGTGCGCGAGCTGAGCGATGTCTCGGTGATGGGGCACCAGGTGGTGATCCCGTCGCATCCCGTGGGCCGCGACCAGGACGACCTGGCGGAGGCTTAGAACAACTCGGCGACCAGGTCGGCCAGCAGCTCGTCGGCGTAGCGCTCCAACCCGCGGCGGGTGAACCAGTCGCAGATGTTGGTGCAGTCGCGTTCGAGGAAGGTCATTCCGCCGGGGTTGGCCACGACATCCACCAGCTGCGGCAGATCGATCACCACCACCCGACCGTGATGCACCAGCAGGTTGTATGGCGAGAGGTCGCCATGGGCGGCGCCGATCCGGGCGAAGCCGTGCATGATCGCGACGACCTGCTCGAACTGGTCACGCAGCTCGTCGCCGCTCGCCCGGGTCTGCGCGAGACGGGGAGCGGCCTCTCGACCGTCGCCGATGAACTCCATCAGCAGTTCGGTGTCGTGCACCTGCACCGGGTACGGAACCGCGACTCCGGCCTCGGCCAGCCGGCAGAGCGCATCGAACTCGGCCCGCGCCCAACGGCCCGCGGCGACGCTTCGGCCGTACGACGAACTCCTGGCGATGGCGCGCATGTCGCGGGTGTTTCGCAGGCGGCGCCCTTCTTGATAGCGCTCGGCGCGATGGAAGTCGCTGACCTCGGCTCCGCGGTAGCGCTTGGCCGCGAGGATGCAGCTCTGCTCCGGGTCGTCGGGCACGGCCCGTTCGAGCAGGAAGACATCCGCCTCCTTGCCCGACTTGACGATGCCGAGTTCGGTGTCGAAGGCGCCCGCGTCGGTCACCAGCCAGTCGGGTCGGGGCAGCGGACCGCGTTCGGTCGGCGTGGTCGTGGGCCAGGTGGTCCAGCGTTGGCCCTCGCCCGGTTCGAGGCCGGCGAAGGTCGGGATGGAGAAGGTGGTGCGGGGGAAGAAGTCGTCAGACAGCACAGTGATGGTCGCTCCAGGATGCGGGGCGACCCGTGATCGGCGTGCGATCAGCTGCGAGCGGCCCCTGAGGGGTGGTGAGGTGTGAAAACGGGCACGACATCCGTCGTCATGGCACGCTCCTCTCGCTCGGCTGGGCTCCTGCGTCGGCAGGGCTCAGTCATTCAACCAGGATGCGGGCGGCAACGGAAGAGCGCCGGGCCAGGAGCACCCGAAGCTCCTGGCCCGACGCGCCCATCCGAGGGCCGCAACTAGAGAACGTGGATGGCCGTCGCCCGCCAGCGGCGGTCGAGGCCTTCGAGCCGGATGGCAACGGCCCGGGCGCGCGCCCGGCCGCGCACGATGACGACCGCCTCGACGACGCCGTCGCGGGGCTCGCACACCGTCGTGGAGCCGAGCGAGAACGACGGTCGAACGGGCGCCTGCCCCTTCGCCTGACGGGCCCGGGTCGAGATGACGACGCGCTTGAGCAGGTGGCGGTAGACGTCGTCGCTCAGCCAGCGCGCGATCTGCTCGAGCTCGCGCGCGCCGGCCAGGATCTCGATCACGCAGCGGGTGAGGTTCTCGAGCAACGGCGCCGGGTCGGGCAGCGCCTGCGTCGAGGTCGGCTGCTGGCCGAAGAAGTCTTCCGAGTCGAAGCGGGGCCGCAACGCACGCGCCGCCGTGCCGTCGAAAGCGGTGCCGTCGAAAGCGGCGTCGTCTGCCGGCGCGGTGTCGAGCGCGGTGCTCATCTGGCCTCCGAATCGTGCTGAGGATTCGCCCCCCGTCCGGGGGTGCGAACACCCAACCACGCCATCCGAGATCTTGTCGATGGGCAGAACTCCCCTGTGGATAACGTCGGAGGCCGGCGCCGACGGTGAATAGCGTCGCCGCATGCGCTGGGACGACCTCTTCGACGACCTGGAGAGCCAGCTCGAGCAGGAGCTCGGCGCCGAGGAGGGCGACCTGGGCGCCGAGGAGGAGCGGCTGCGCCTGGGCCGACTCACACTCCGCGACCGGTTGCTCGCGATGACGCGGCCCGGAGCAGGAGCTGCGGAGCAGCTCAGGCTCGCGCTGCGCGACGGAACGGTGGCGACCGTCGCCGTCGGTTCGGTCGGACGCGACTGGCTGGTCGGCGAGCTGATCGGGGCGCGCCGCGGGTCGTGCATCGTACCCCTGGGCGCCGTCGCGGGACTGGTGCCGACCGCCGAGCAGCTGGCGCGCAGCGTCGTTTCCGACTCGGTGGTCGAACCGACCGTGTCGCTCTCGGCGCGACTCGGCCTCGCCTTCGTGCTGCGCGATCTGTGCCGTCGCCGATCGGCTGTCGACGTGAGTACGGCATCCGGCGAGCGCCTGCACGGCACGGTCGACCGCGTCGGCCGTGACCACCTCGACCTGGCTGAGCACGAGCCGGGCGTCCCGCGGCGCGCAGCATCGGTGGGCCGCATCCGGATCCTGCCGTTCAGCGAGCTCGTGCTCGTCCGGTTCTCGCGCGGCGCGAGCTAACGATCACGCTCGGCGAAGAGCTCGGGGATGTCGGTGAACTCGGCCTGATTCCACAGGTTGCGCCGGCGGTTCTCTTCGTACTTGCCCGCGATGTAGCCCTCGAGCACGTCGCGTTCGATGCGCCACTGCCCGTGTCCGCCCTGGTCGCCGCCCCGCCCGCTGCCCGCCCCACCGCTGCCGATCTTGATCGCGGGCAGCTCGCCCGAACGCACGAGCGCATACGCCTGACCTGCCGAGATGTTGAGCACCTCGGCGGTGTCGGCCAGCGTGAGGAAGCGACCGAGACCCGACGAGTCGGGCGGCGGCGCGAGGGGTGCCATGGCTCGATTATGAACTGCGGCATCCCGGTGCAACCGCCGTGTGGATAACTCGCGGCGCCGCCGCGCGTCGCGGGCGACCATGATGCGCATGACTGCTCCGACCGCCGTCTCGCGGCGCCCTTTCTCGAAAGCAGGTCGCGCCGCGCCCGATCTCCGGCTCGTCCTCGGTGTCCTGCTCGTCGTCGGGTCGGTTGCCGGCGTGTACGCGATCGTGGCCGCCGCCGATCGGCGCGTCACGGTGTACGCCGCGGCGTCGGCCCTCACTCCGGGGGAGCGGATCGACGCGGGTGACCTGGTGCAGCGCAGCGTCGCGCTCGACGGGGCGGACCGCCTGTACCTGGCGGTGGGCCGCATCCCGAGCGGCGGGCTCGTGGTGACGCAGCCCGTCGCGAAGGGTGAGCTGTTGCCGACCTCCTCGGTTGACAGCAGCTCGGGGGTGCGCTCCACGTCTCTGGTACTGCAGCTGGCCACCCGGGTCAGCGGGGCGGTGGTCCCAGGTGCGACGATCGACATCTGGGCGGCGGCCGATCCGGACGCGGTGGGGACGGTCACCGCATCGAACACACCGGGCGATCCGGCAACCGACTCGATGGATTCCGCGCCGTCGGCAGGCACGGTCGCACCGACCGTCATCGTGTCGGCGGCCACCGTGGTCAAGGTGCTCGACGACTCCGGTGGATTCTCGGTGGCGAGCACGGGCAGCTCCGTCGAGGTGCTGGTCCCGCGCAGCAAGGTGGCGAGACTGTTGCAGGCGATCGCGCAGAAGGCCTCCCTGTCCGTGGTGCCGGCCGGCATCTCGATCGCCGAGTCCGCTCGGTCGGGTGACGGCTCGTGACCTCCGTGGCGCTCGCCCTGCCTCTCGCCGATGAGCAGCGCCTCGTCGCGGAGGCGGGTCGGCACGGTCACCGGGTCGTGGCGCGGTGCTCGGGCGCCGACGATCTGGCGGCGCAACTCGAGACGGCTCGGCCGGAACTGGCGGTCGCGGCCGCCGCACCGCAGTATCTGAGCCCGCGGGTGGTGGCGGCCTGCGACGCCATCGGGGTCCGGCTGCTCGTCGTTGCCGGCTCGGTGCAGGAGCGGCGCTTCGCGGCGACGCTCGGCGTCGTCGATGCGGTGGATGCGCCATTCGAGTGGGCGACTCGGCGCGCGCCGGCAGACGCGGGTGTCGACGAGGAGACCCGGGTTCGCCCCGCGCGGGTGATCCCGACTCCGAGTGCCGACGACGAGCTGACGCGCCCCGGAACTGTCGTCGCGGTCTGGGGACCCTCCGGAGCTCCCGGTCGCACCAGCCTGGCGATCGCGCTGGCCGCCGAACTGGCTGACGCGCAAGCCGGTCGGTCTGGCGGTCGCGCGGCCACCATCGGCCTCGCCGACGCCGACACCCATGCCGCCTCGATCGCGCCCGCGCTCGGCTTGCTCGACGAGGCGCCGGGATTCGCCGCCGCGTGCCGCTTGGCCGGTTCGGGCGCACTCGACGCGGCTCAGTTCGAGCGGATCGCGCAGCCGCACCGAGCAGGGCGCGGCGACATCCACGTGCTCACCGGCCTCGGGCGCGCCAGCCGCTGGCCCGAACTCACGGCGGAGCGCGTGAGCGGGGTGTTGGCGGCCGCCCGTGACTGGGCCAGCGTGACCGTCGTCGACGTGGCCGCCGGCTTCGAGCACGACGAAGAGCTGATGACCGATCTGAACGCACCGCGCCGCAATGCGGCGACCATCGAGGTGCTGCGCTCGGCCGACCTGGTCGTGTCTGTCGGCGCCGCCGACCCCATCGGATTGTCGCGCTACCTCCGAGCCCACGCCGACCTGGCCGACCTCGTCGAGCCCGACCGCATGCTCACCGTGATCAACAAGGTGCGCTCCACCGCGATCGGGCTGAACGCCGGGGCGCAGGTGAAGCAGACGCTCGGGCGTTTCGGGGGAATCGAGGCAGCGGTGCTCGTGCCCTGGGATCCCGCGGCATTCGACGCCGCGCTCCTGAGCGGGCGGGCGCTGCTCGACGCCGCACCCCGGTCAGCGGCGCGGGCGGCGATCAGGGACCTGGGCGGGCTGATGCCCACCGCGATGGCGCGATCCGCTCAGAACAGCTCGTAGTCGCGGACGGACACCCGCATCCCGTGCCCGGAGGTCGCGTCGACACAGCGCACCTCGTCGGCCGCCAAGGCGGTGCACGTCACGGTGCTCCAGGTGATCGAGGCGCCGGCGGCCAAGGCGGGAGCGGGGGTGTCCCCGCTGAAGGTGGTGTCGGTGACGGTGAACGCTACCGCCGTCTCGCGTCCGGAACTGACGAACGCATTCGCCGTATCCGAAGGCCCTCCGGTGATCGGCGGGTACGGGTAGCCATCCACCGAGACCTCGCACCCGAACAGAGGCTCATGGTGGACGGTGTCAGCCGCAGGAAGCGGGTCGAAGATCGCACATTGCAACCCGGACCCTCCGGCGGTGAACATCACGCCCTTGCCTCCCTGGCTGAGTGCCGCGGCCGGCAGCGGATAACCGGCCGGGTCCACCGCCGTTGCCGTCGTCGGGGTGGGCGTCGTGGTGCTTGACGCGCTCGTCGAGTCGGAGGGCGCGTTCGGCCCAGGAGTGGTCGCCGCGCAGCCGTTCAGGAGTCCTGCCGCCAGCAGGGCGCCGATGACCAATCCTCGCGAGTTCATGCCTGCAGGCTAGCCGACGACCGCGGGGAACGGATGGCACGCTAACGTCGCAGCATGAGCGGTGAACGGGTCCTCGTCACGGGCGGGACGGGCTTCATCGGCTCGCACGCCATCGTCCAACTCCTGGCAGCCGGGTACCGGGTGCGCACCACCGTGCGCAACCTGTCGCGCGCCGACGACGTGCGCGCGCTCGCGGCGGCGGGAGCGGCATCCTCGGGCCAGAAGCTCGCGACCGAGACGATCGAGGTGGTCGCCGCCGATCTGATGAGCGACGAGGGCTGGCCAGAGGCGGTCGCCGACTGCACCTACGTGCTGCACGTCGCGTCGCCGTTCCCGGTGACGCAGCCCAAGGACGAGAACGAGCTGATCGCGCCGGCCCGCGAGGGCGCGCTGCGAGCCCTGCGCGCATCCCGGGATGCCGGGGTCAGGCGGGTCGTGCTCACCTCGAGCTTCGCCGCGGTCGGCTACAGCCCGAAGACCCACGACGGCGACTACGACGAGAGCGACTGGACCGACCCGAGCACGCCGGGTATCACGCCCTACGTCAAGTCGAAGACCCTCGCCGAGCGGGCGGCCTGGGACTTCATCGCCCGCGAGGGCAACGGCCTCGAGCTCTCGGTGGTGAATCCGGTCGGTGTCTTCGGCCCGGCCTGGGGCACCGATCTGTCGACCTCGGTCGAGTTGATGCGGCTGATGCTCACCGGAGGCGTGCCGGTCATCCCGCCGATCTCGAC
>Ga0207657_10006479_pt1 | contig 12132 bp, 11 predicted proteins | sample KBSC33metaG_FD_184316 | JGI IMG/M metagenome (GOLD analysis project Ga0207657, IMG submission 184316) | Corn rhizosphere microbial communities from Kellogg Biological Station, Michigan, USA - KBS C3-3 metaG (SPAdes) (version 2) | ecosystem: Host-associated > Plants > Roots > Rhizosphere > Soil ...
TGTCCCCAGTCCCGAAGGACTGGTTCTCGCTCGACTTGCATGTGTTAAGCGTGCCGCCAGCGTTCGTCCTGAGCCAGGATCAAACTCTCCGTGAAGATGAATGGCCGGCCCGAAGGTCGACCGATCTATCACTTTGAGCTCGTGCTCAAAGGTCGGAACCGAAGTTCCGACGAGGTTGATTCCTCTTCCCGGCTGGCCGAAGCCGACCGAGTCGAGGTCTCGACGTAAACGCTTGCTGCTGAGTTTTCAAAGACCGAGCCGAACGAACCAGCGGCGTAAAAAAGGCCCCGACTCGCGCCAGAGGCCTCAAGACATTCGGATCCTACGAGGGATTCGAGTGTGTTAGAGGCGCTCCATTGTCGTAGTTTGCAGGGACTTTCGTACTCCGCCCGTTTGGGCAGCCGGGGCATAGTAGCAACCCCGGGCACGCTGTCAAGCAGGTCTCAGCCGGAAAAACCGGCGTTTTCCCGCTTGCAGGAGCGCGCCGTCCAACGTAGCTGCAGCCAGCTCGTAGCCCGCGACGGAACCGCCGTCGACCTTGACGCCCCCCTGGTCGATCTGCCGCCGCCAGTGCGAAGCGGAATTGCCGGCGAGCTCGACGAGGAGGCCCGGCAGGTAGACGATGCCGTCGGCGGCCCGGAAGGTCGCCTCCGGCACCTCCTCCGGCGCCTCGTGGCGGCGGACGACGCGGGTGAAGTGCTCCTCGCCGGCGCGGGCGCCGTCCGCCCCGTGCCAGCGGGCCGTGATCCGGCGCGCGAGCTCGAGCTTCCACTCCATCGCGGCCTCCGGATGCTCGCCGCCGCCGGCGAGGAGCGCCCACCACTGCTCGAGAGCCTCGTCGGGGATCGACATCACCTTGCCGAACATCTCCGCCGGCGGCTCGAGAATGCCGACGTAGTTGCCGCGGGACTTCGACATCTTCTCGACGCCGTCGGTGCCGACGAGCAGCGGGTACGTGACGACGAGCTGCGGCTCGAGGCCGTAGCGCTCCATCACGTCGCGGCCCGCGACGAGGTTGTAGAGCTGGTCGGTGCCGCCGATCTCGACGTCCGCCTCGATCGCCACCGAGTCGTAGGCCTGCGCCGGCGGGTAGAGGAGCTCCGACAACGAGATCGGCTCGTTCGCGGCATAGCGCTCGGCGAAGTCGTTCCGCTCGAGCAGGCGGGCCACGGTGAGCGTCCGCGTCAGCCGCACCATCTCCGCGAAGGTCAGCTTCGCGAGCCACTCCCCGTTGAGGCGCACCTCCGTCTTGTCGCGGTCGAGGATCGCGAACGCCTGCTCGGCGAAGTGCTGGGCATTGGCGTCGAGCACCTCGTCCGGCAGGACCGGGCGCTCGGAGGACCGTCCCGACGGGTCGCCGATCCGCGCCGTGTAGTCGCCGACGATCAGGACGACCGTGTGGCCCGCGTCCTGCCAGGCGCGCAGCTGGTCGAGGACGAAGGCGAAGCCGAGGTGGACGTCGGGGGACGTCGGGTCGACGCCGAGCTTCACCCGCAGCGGCGTGCCCTTCTTCAGCTTCGCCTCGAGCCCGCCCTCGGGTAGGACGTGAACCGCGTGCCTCGTCGGTGCGAACGTATCCACGGGATGCAAATCTAGTGACCCGCGAGCTGGCCCACCTTTCCGACGAAGCCCTCGTCGCGCTCACGGCGCGCGCGGAGCAGTCCGCCCTCGCCGAGCTCTATGACCGCTACGGCCGCCCTGCATACGGCCTGGCGCTCCGGATCCTCCGCGACGAGAGCCTGGCCGAGGACGCGGTGCAGGACGCGTTCATGGCGATCTGGCGGACGGCGCCTCGCTTCGTGCCGGAGAAGGGCAAGGCGAGCACGTGGATCCTCACCCTCGTCCACCGGCGTTCGGTCGACGTCGTCCGGCGCGAGCAGCGCCGCCGCACGGATTCGATCGACGGGACGCACGAGCCGCGCACGCACGGCGCCGACGAGGAGGCCTGGTTGCGCCTCCAACGCGAGCGCGTTCAGCACGCGCTCAAACAGCTTCCCGACCAGCAGCGGGAGGCGCTCGAGCTCGCGTACTACGGAGGCTTCACGCAGACCGAGCTGGCCGAGCGGCTCGGTCAGCCGCTCGGCACGATCAAGAGCAGGATGTTCATGGGGCTGGCGCGACTGCGCGAGCTCCTCGGCGACACGGTCATGGAGACGGCATGGACACCCACGACTTGACGGCGGCCTACGCGCTGCATGCACTCGACGACGTCGAGCGCGCGGCGTACGAACAGCACCTCGCGCACTGCGAGCGCTGCCGCGAAGAGCTCGCCGTCCTCACGGAGTCGGCAGCCGCGCTCGCGTGGGCGGTCGAGTCGCCGATGCCGCCGGCGCACCTGCGCGGGCGCATCCTCGACGCGACCGCCGCTGACAACGTCGTTCCGTTCCGCGCGCGTGTGCGCCGGCCGTGGCAGGCGATCGCCGCGGTCGCGGCGTGCGCTGCGATCGGGCTCGGCATCTGGGGCGCGACCGTCAACAACTCGCTCCATCGAGCGCGCGCGGAATCGAGCACGCTCCACATCGTCGCCGACCCCGCATCGCGCAAGGTCGAGCTGAACGGGAAGTCCGGGATGGTCGCCGTCGCGCCCGACGGCGAGGGCGTGCTCGTCGTCGAGCATCTCCCGGCGGCGCCCGCCGGCATGACGTACGAGGCTTGGGTGATCCCGCACGGAGGCAGGCCGCAGCGAGCGGGCGTCTTCCGCGGCGGCGACGACATGACGATGGTGAAGCTCGGAATGCACGTGCCGCGTGGCGCCACCGTCGCAGCGACGGTCGAGAAGCACGGCGGCGCGGACGCGCCGACGTCGAAGCCGCTGCTAACCGCTCAGATCTAGCGGCGCAAGCTCGTCGGCAGGCTCGAATCCGAAGACCTGCGCGACGAACGAGAGCTCGGCCTCGAGCGAGCGGACGACATTCGCCTCGATGCGGAAGCCGTGCCCTTCGCCCTCGAACGGCAGGTACGCGTGGGGGATTCCCTTCCGCGCGAGCACGTCGACCATCATCTCCGCCTGCGCAGGCAGGACGACCTTGTCGTCGAGCCCCTGCAACAGCAGCATCGGACGCTCGAGGCGGTCGGCGAAGTGAATGGGCGACCGCTCGCGATAGAGGTCGGCGCGTTCGGGATACGGCCCGATCATCGAGTCGAGATAGCGCGCCTCGAACTTGTGCGTGTCCTTCGCCAGCGCCTCCGCATCCGCGACGCCGAAGTACGAGACGCCGGCCGCGAACGCCTCCGGCTCGAACACCATCGCGCAGAAGACGACGTACCCGCCGGCGCTGCCGCCCTCGACCCACGTGCGCGCCGCATCCGCCTCGCCGCTCGCAGCGAGGTGACGGGCTGCGTCGACGCAGTCCTGCCAGTCGATCACGCCCCAGCGTCCGTTGAGCAGGCGTCGGTATTCGCGCCCATAGCCGGTGCTGCCGCGGTAGTTGACGTCGACGACGCCGATGCCACGCGACGTGAAGTACTGGATGCCGATGTCGAAGGCCGGGTGCGTGTGCCCGGTCGGCCCGCCGTGGCAGATGACGCGCAGCGGCGGCAGCTCGTCGGCCGGGCCTTCCGAGTCGGCACTCGTCGGCGGATAGAAGAAGGCGTGAGCCGCTGCTCCGTCGCGCGTCGCGAAGTCGATCGCGCGCGGTACGGAGATCGACTTCGGGTCGAGCTCGAGGTCGAGCGAACGCTTCACGATCCGCTCCTCGCCGCTGTCGACGTCGAGCACTGCGAGCAGCGGCGATTCGGTCGGCGAGGACGCGATGTACGCGACCAAGCTGCCGTGCGTCGGGAACGAGTGGCCGTACGCGGTCCACCGCAGGCCGAGCGAGCGCAGCGTCTCGCCTTCGAGCACGCAGAGCTCGTCGGCGCCGTTGCGCGTGACGCAGCAGACGATCCGGCCGTCGCCGAGGAACGCGTACCGCGACATCCCGAACACCCAGGCCGGGAAGCCGATCTCCGCATCGTCGAGGTGCGTCAACTGGTCGCCATCGGCGTAGAGATTCCACCAACCGGTGCGATCGGACACGTAATGGAGCCGCCCGTCCGGCGACCACTGCGGGTCGAGGATCGATTCGTCGGCTGCGCCCGCGACGAGCTCGCCGTCGAGGCGCAGCTCCGTCCCGTCCCACGGCATCTGCGGGAAATCCCATTCGATCCAGGCCAGGCGAGCCCCGTCGGGCGAGACGCGCGGCGCCATGTAGAAGTCGCGCCCGGAGGCGACGACCGTGCCGGGCAACGACACGATCTCGTTGCTCACCCCGTCGGCGTCGTGGCGCTCGCGGACGCAGTAGGTCGTCGTGCCGTCCGGCGAGACGACGCCGTCGGCGTAGCGCAGGTCCCCGCCCTCGGGCGTGATCGGTCCGTGCCCGACGCGGTAGACGCGGCCGTCGGCGAACTCCGAGTAGTAGACGTCCTCGCCGTGGTACCAGACCTCGCCGCCCCCGTACTCGTGGGCGCGCGTCCGGGCATAGGAGCCCGCCGGCGTCAGGTCGCCGGCCACCTCGTCGACGACGACGCCGCGCCCGCCCTCCGCGGCCCGCGCCTCGGTCCAGCGGAGGTGTCCGAGGCCGAGATCGAGCGACGAGAAGCGCCGGCCACCGGCCCGGGCGACCGTGACCGGGTCGACCGCCGAAGACCAAGTCCCGTAAGGGCGCGAAGCCACGTCTAGAATCCTGGCACCTTCCGTGCCATTCCTGCGTGGACACCGTCCCGAACGGCGCAGGCGCCGGATCCGAAAGCTCCGTCTTCTCGCGCTCCTGGCCGTTCTCTTCGTGCTTTCCGGCACGGCGTTCGCCTACGGCGTCGTCGTCGCCGTCAACCAGCAGCTGCGGGGCCTCGACCCCTTCCGCCAGGCGCTGAAGCAGCAGTCCGACGGCTACGTGTACGCCGCCGACGGCCACACGATCCTCGCCGTCCTACGCGGCAGCCAGAGCCGCGTGCTCGTCCCGGGCGACCAGATCTCGCCGTGGATCAAGCAGGCGATCGTCGCGACCGAGGACCGCCGCTTCTACGAGCACCGCGGCGTCGACTTCCACGGCATGGCGCGCGCTCTCTGGGCCGACATCCGCCACCAGGGCACGGTGCAGGGCGGTTCGACGATCACGCAGCAGTTCGTCAAGAACCAGCTCGTCGGGACGCAGCACTCGATCACGCGCAAGCTGAAAGAGGCCGTGCTCGCGCACGAGCTCGAGTCCGGCGCGCACCACTGGAACAAGGATCGGATCCTCACCGCCTACCTGAACACGATCTATTTCGGAAACGGCGCGTACGGGATCGAGCGCGCGGCGCGCACGTACTTCGGACACAGTGCGCGCAAGCTGACGCTGCCGCAGGCCGCTTTGCTCGCCGGCATCCCCGAAGACCCGAGCCTGTACGACCCCGTCGCGCACCCACGCACGTCCGCGGCGCGCCGCAAGACGGTGCTCCGCCTGATGCTGCAGCAGCAGATCATCACGAGCGGGCAGTTCCGCGCCGCCTCGCACGCCCCGATGCCGAGCCCGCGCGACGTCCACCTCTCCGGCGTGGTCGGCCAGGCGCCGTACTTCGGCGAGTACGTCAAAGCGCAGCTGCTCGCGAACAAGCAGATCGGTCCGAAGCGCGTCTACGGCGGCGGGCTCCGTGTGCACACGACGATCGACCTGGGACTGCAGAAGCTCGCGCGCGACGCGATCGACAAATGGCTGCCGAGCACCGACGGCCCGCAGGCGGCGCTCGTCGCCGTCAATCCGACGAACGGCGCGGTCGTCGCGATGTACGGCGGCCGCAGCTTCCACGCGAGTCAGTTCAACCTCGCGGTCCAGGGCGAGCGCCAGCCGGGCTCGTCCTTCAAGCCGTTCGTGCTCGCGACCGCGCTCGAGCAGGGGATCGCGCCGCAGACGACATTCGTCTCGAAACCGATCTCGATCTTCCTCGGCGACAAGTACTGGCCGGTGCACAACTACGAAGGCGAGTACCTCGGGCCGATCGACCTCTGGAAGGCGATCTCCGCCTCCGACAACTCGGTGTTCGCGCAGCTGACGAAGCTCGTCGGGCCGCGACATGTCGCGACGACGGCGCATCGGATGGGAATCACGAGCCACCTCGACCCGATTTTCTCGATCGGCCTCGGCACGCAGGCCGTCAATCCGCTCGAGATGGCGCGCGCGTACGCGACGTTCGCGAACGGCGGCTACCGGATCGACGGCAACGTCTTCGGAGACGAGCCGCGCGCGATCACCGAGATCGACGGCGTCGACAACAACGTCCTCTACTCGAACTCGCCCATGCGGAAGCAGGTGCTGACGCCGACGGAGGACGAGTTGCTGACGCAGATGCTGGAGGGCGTCGTCACCGGCGGCACCGGCACCGCCGCCGCGCTCCCGGGCTGGACGGTCGCCGGCAAGACCGGCACGACCGAGAACTACGGCGACGCCTGGTTCGTCGGCTACACGCCGCAGCTCGTGACCGCGGTGTGGGTCGGCTATCCGGACAAGCTGCGGCCGATGCTGACCGAGTTCCACGGCGGGCCGGTCGCGGGCGGCACGTTCCCGGCGCTGATCTGGAAGTCGTTCATGCAGCAGGCGCTCAAGGCGATCGGCGCGCAGCCGCGCGGCTTCACCCCGCCGCCGTCGCTTTCCGTCGAAGCGCAACACGTCGCGTATCGCAACGGGCTCGTCGAGCTCGACAACGGAAAGTGCAAGGACACCAATTACGTCGTCTACTTCACCGGGCATGCACCGACGAGGACGGCGAACTGCAAGCGCAACGAGGTGGACGTGCCGAACGTCGTCGGCCTGCGCGTGCAGCGTGCACGCACGCGCCTGTCCGCGCAGCCGCTGACACCGATGATCATCTACAAGCCGGCGGCGCCGGGGGAGCCCGTCGGTGTCGTGCTGCGGCAGATCCCCCGCAGCGGCACGCTCGGGTCGTACGGGCGCGTCAGGATCGTGCTCGCGAAGCCGCTGCACGGAACCGTCCCGAAGATCGTCGGCCTCGACGTGCAGAGCGCGCGGATCGCGCTCGCCGAGCACAAGCTCAAGGTGACCGTCGTCTCCGCGCCGGGCAAGCCCGGCCGGGTGCTCTCGCAGAAGCCCGCCGGCGGCGCGGCAGCCGCACCGGGAATGACCGTCCAGATCAAGGTCGGAGCGGCCGGCTGAGAAACCGCGAGCCGGCGAGCGCGTAGCGCCACGGCAGCTCCGCCGCCCGCGTGATGCCGATGCGCGGACCGGTGACGATCTCCGGCTCGGAAGCTCGCGCGCGTAGCTCGAACGGCTTGCGGTCGAGCGCGAGACCGTCGTGCTCGCGCGTGATCGAGAGCGCCTGACAGAGCTTTCCCGGGCCCGAGCACAGAGCGCGCACGCTGTCGACGCCGCGCCGCTCGCGCATCGCCTCGACGCCGTGTGTCGGCTCGAGCGCACGGATCAGGGCGGCCTCCGCGCGGCCCTCGACGTCGCAGACGAGATTCACGCACCAGTGGATCCCGTACGAGCGATAGACGTACGCAAATCCCGGTGGCCCGAACATCACCCGGTTGCGCGGCGTCGGCCCCCGAAAGCCGTGGCTCGCGGGATCCTCCTGGTCGTATGCCTCGACCTCGACGATCGTCCCGCCGACTCCGTTCACGAGCAGCGTCGCGCCGATCAGCTCAGGTGCGACCTCGTGCACGGAGCGCGCGAAGAACTCACGCCGTAGCCGGTTGCTCACGTCTGTACTTGATCAGAGCCGGGAACGCCGCCGCGAGCAGAACGCAGCCGACGACGCACGCGATCCCGCCGGAGACGATTGACGTCCGGACACTCGTCAGCGAGGCGAGCGCACCCGCCTCGAGATTGCCGAGGGCGGGGGAGCTCGTCACCTGGGCGAACTCGATCCCGATGACGCGGCCGCGATACGCGTCGGGCGTCAGCTCGAGCAGCATCGTCCCGCGCAGCACGGCACTGATCAGATCTGCGCCGCCGGCGAGCGCGAGCAGCAGGAGCGCGAGCCACAGCTGATTCGCGAAGGCAAAACCGGCGATCGCCGCTCCCCAGACGGCGGCCGCGAGCACGACGACGAGACCTTGTCTCCGCACGTGATTGACCCAGCCGCCGAGCGCGCTGAAGACGAGCGCTCCGACGGCGGTCGCCGCGAACAGATAGCCGACGTAGCTCGCGTGGTGGAAACGGTGGAGGGCAATCGCCGGAAAGAGCGCGATCGGCATCCCGAAGATCATCGCGTTCGTGTCGACGAGCATGAAGCCCAGGATCACCTTGTTGTCGCGCGCGAAGCGGAAGCCGTCGACGATCGTCCGCAGGCTCGGTCGCGCGTCCTCGCCGCCCTCCGGCACGAGTGGCGGCAGCAGCCAGACCGCGACCAGGGTGGCGAAGAATGTTCCCGTGTCGACGGCATACGCGGTGACGAGCCCTGCGCTCGCGATCAGGAGGCCTGCGACCGCGGGGCCGGCGACGGACGCGAACGTCCCGATGAGGTTGTTGAGGTTGTTCGCGGCAATGAGCTGGTCATCACCGACCAGGCGCGGGACCAATGCGTTCTGCGCCCCGATCCCGAACGAGAACGCGCATGCGTCGACGGCCATGCATGCGAAGCACGGCCAAACGTGCGGGTGTGGCAGCGCGGCGTTCGCGAGGACGATGGCGCCGCCGACGATCATCCCCGATTGCTGGATCAACATCAGCCGGCGCCGGTCGAACACATCGGCGAATGCACCGCCGACGATCGTCATCGTCAGGAGCGGCACCAGCTGTGCGAGTGACAGCAGGCCGACTGCGAGCGTCGAGCCGGTCAGCTGGTACACCTGGTACGTCAGGGCGACGTAGCCGATCTCGCTGCCGATGAACGACACAGCCTGACCGAGCCAGAGACGTCGGAACGACGGCGATGTGCGCAGCGGCGACCAGTCGAGCGCGAGCTTCCTCAGCACCCGCGCAAATCTAGAGGGGACTGTCCCGTGTTACGGCTTCGTCACGGGCCGAGCCGGCTTAAGTGCCTGCATGTGCTCGAATGTCGCCTGGAAGAGCATGTCTGGTGGTCTGTCCCCGGTTACTCGAAGTACGTGTCCGAATGGGAGTACGGGGGCACGCAGCAGCAGAGGATGCGCAGTTCGCTCGTGCCGTTGTTGTGCAGCGAGTGCCAGGCGCCCGCCGGAATGAGCACCGCCTCGCCGACCGCGATGCGCTTGTGCTCGCCCTCGACCTCCATGTCGCCGGAGCCCTTCACCACGAAATAGATCTCCTCGGTCGCGCGGTGGTAGTGGCGCTCCGTCGCCTGATCAGGCTCGAGCGTCGCCTCCGCCAGCGACTGCGCCTCCGTGCGATGCAGCTCGCGGATGAACGAGCCGTCCTTCGTGACGAAGGACTCGACGCTGTTCACCGACGTGACCTTCACAGCGCGCCGGCGAGAACCTCGACCACGCGCTCCTGCTGGTCGCGGTCGATCGCCGTGAAGAACGGCAGCGCAAGGGTGCGCGAGCTGAGATCTTCGGAGACCGGGCACAAGCCCTCGCCGAAGCCGTAACGCTCGCGCATGTACGGCTGCAGGTGGATCGACGGCAGGTAGCGGTTGAAGCCGATTCCCTCCCGCTCGAACGTCGCGATCACGCGCTCGCGCGTCGCGTTGTCACGCAGCGCGACGACGTAGACGAACCACGACCGCACGTGGTCGGCGTCGTCGGGCGCAGGCGCCTGCACGCCGTCGACGTCGCGGAGCAGGTCGTTGTAGACCTCGGCGGCGCGCGCGCGCCGCGGCAGGATCTCGTCGAGCTTCTCGACCTGGCCGAGGCCGATCGCCGCCCCGACATCCGAGAGGCGGTAGTTGTAACCGAGCCGCACGTGCTCGAGCCAGCCGCCCGAATCGCCGCGACCCTGGTTGCGGAGCGACCGCAGCCGGCGCCACTCCTCCTCGGAGTGCGTCGTGACGATGCCGCCCTCGCCGGTGGTCATCTGCTTGTTCGGGTAGAACGCGAAGACCGCGCTCGGGCCGTGCGTCCCGAGCTGCGCACCCTTGTAGAGGGCGCCGAGCGCCTCGCACGAGTCCTGGATGAATGCGAGACCGTGCTCGTCGGCGATCGCGCGCAGCTCGTCGAGCTCGCACGGGTAGCCGTAGATGTCGACGGCGACGATCGCCTTCGTGCGCGGCGTGACGGCTGCGCGCACGGCGTCCGGGTCCATGTTGAGGGTGCGCGGGTCGATGTCGGCGAAGACCGGGACGCCGCCTTCGTAGATGAAGCAGTTCGCGCTCGCCGCGAAGGAGTACGGCGACGTGATCACCTCGTCGCCCCGTTCGATGCCGGCCGTGATGCAAAGCAGGTGCAGGCCCGCCGTACCGGACGACACCGCAGCCGCGTACGGGACGCCGAGGTGCTCGGCGAACGCCTCCTCGAAGCGGTCGATCATCGGTCCGAGCGACAGCCGCCCGGACCGCATCACCTCGAGCACGAGCTCCTCCTCGCGCTCGCCGAGATAGGGGCCCGAGAGCGGGACCCCGCGCGTCTCCTGCTTCACGCCTGTGTCTTTGCGGCCGGCGCGTACTCGAGCCACTGCGACCATCGTTCGGTGCGCCCGTGGCACGTGTCGAGGTACGCCTCCTGGATCTCGAGCGTCACCGGGCCCGGCGGCCCGATCAGGTGGTCGTCGACCTCGCGGATCGGCGTCACCTCGGCGGCCGTCCCGCACATGAACACCTCGTCTGCGAGGTAGAGATCCGTGCGGATCAGGTTCTTCTCGACGACGCTGTAGCCGAGATCCTGCGCGATCTGGATCAGCGTGTCGCGCGTGATCCCCGGCAGGATCGACGCGGAGAGATCGGGCGTGTAGATGACGCCGTCCCTGACGACGAAGATGTTCTCACCGGAGCCGTCGGCGATGTAGCCGTCGGGCGTGAGCAGGATCGCCTCTTCGTAGCCGGCGCGGTTCGCCTCCATCACCGCGAGCATCGAGTTGAGGTAGATGCCGGTCGCCTTCGCAACGTGCGGGACGACGTTCGCGCCGATGCGCTGCCAGCTCGACACCTTCGCGCGGATTCCGTTGCGCATCCCTTCCTCACCGAGATACGACCCCCACGGCCACGACATGATCGCGACGTCGGTCGGATTGCCGCGCGACGACACCCCGAGCTCGCCGTAGCCGAAGTAGGCGATCGGGCGCAGATAGCACGAGGGCAGCCCGTTCGCGCCGACGACGTCCCAGCAGGCGGCCTTCAGCTCGTCGCGGGTGTACGGCAGCTCCATGTACAGCAGCTTCGCGCTGTTGATGAGACGGTCGACGTGCTCGGTCAGCCGAAAGATCGCCGTGCCGTTCTGCGCCTCGTACGCGCGGATCCCTTCGAAGACGCCGGAGCCGTAGTGCAATCCGTGCGTGCCGACGTGGACCGTGGCGTCCGCCCAGTCGACGAGCTCGCCGTTCATCCAGATCTTCGACGTCTCTTGCACGACGTGCTCCTCTCCGTGGCCGGTTGGCGGAATCGTACCGTCAGGTCTCGGCGAGATCCGCGGGCAAAGCGGACGTTACGCGCGCGAGCTCGACGGGCGAGAGCCCGACCAGGTGGCGATGCGAGCCGGCGCCGGCCCACACGAGCTCGTGCCGCAACAGCGCTCGGTCGAGCAGGACCATCGACACGCCGGGCGACGGAAACGGCGCGACGGCGCCCGGTTCGAAGCCGGTGGCCGCGAGAACCTCGTCGGGCTTGGCAACCCGCGCATAGCCGGCGCCGGCGGCAGCCGCGACCTTCGCAGCGTCGGCCCGCTTGTCGCCCGGCAGCAACGCGAGCAGCGGCCGGCCGTCGCAGACGAAGACGAGCGACTTGACGATCTCTTCGAGCTCGCAGCCGACGACGCGGGCCGCATCGCGGGCGCTCTGTGTTCCGGCGGCGAATTCCTCGAGCCGCGCATGGATCCCGCGCTCTCGGAGAACGGCTGCGACACGCTCGACGGGCTCTGGCCAGGGCACCACCGCAACCGTAGAGGGCAGTTCTTCGTTGTCCAAATCGCAGACAGTCGAAAGGGAGACGAATGGACGACCATGTCAAGCAAGCTCGGACCGAGGCCCTTTTTCGCGACGTCAACGAACGCATCGCGGAGAGCGCCCAGCGCTTCGAGGCCGAAGCCACGCAGTTCGTCTGCGAATGCGCCGACCCGCACTGCACCCACCGGCTCGAGGTGACGCTCGA
>Ga0207657_10006481_pt1 | contig 12130 bp, 12 predicted proteins | sample KBSC33metaG_FD_184316 | JGI IMG/M metagenome (GOLD analysis project Ga0207657, IMG submission 184316) | Corn rhizosphere microbial communities from Kellogg Biological Station, Michigan, USA - KBS C3-3 metaG (SPAdes) (version 2) | ecosystem: Host-associated > Plants > Roots > Rhizosphere > Soil ...
GATGAAGATGCGCTTGCGGCCGAAGCGGTTGGCGATCCAGCCGACCGGCGCGGTCATGATCGCCGCGGCGACGATGTAAGACGTCAACACCCAGTTGATCTGGTCCTGCGACGCCGACAGGCTGCCTTGCATGTAAGGCAGCGCCACGTTGGCGATCGTGGTGTCCAGCGCCTGCATGATGGTCGCGGTCATGGCGCAGATCGTCACCATGTTCCGGCGTAATCCGGGAACCGCAACGGGATGTGCGGCGTGTGTGGTCATGATCGGACTACTTGCTCTTGGCGGACGCGAAGCCGAGCAGGCCGCCAAGCGTGCGATGATGGTTGGTATCGATCGACACGTACGAACTCATGCCGGCCTTGAGCTTGCGCACGTTCTCGTCATGGCTGTCGAAGTAGATCCGCACCGGCACGCGCTGCACGATCTTGACGAAGTTGCCGGTGGCGTTCTGCGGCGGAAGGATGGCGAATTGCGCACCGGTGCCGGGGCTCAGCGATCCCACGGTGCCCTTGAAAGTGTGATCGGGGAAAGCGTCGACGTCGATGGTGACCGGCTGGCCGACCGCGACATAGGTGAAGTCCGATTCCTTTGGATTGGCATCGACCCACGGCGTTGAAATATCGATCACGCTGAACACCGGGGTGCCGGCGGCGACGAAGCGGCCGAGCTGGATGTTGTCGACCTGGGTCGCGACACCGTTGATCGGCGCGCGCAGTTCGGTGTGCTTGAGATTGCGTTGCGCATCCTCAAGCGCCGCCTTGGCTTGTGCATAGGCGGGAAACTCCTCGAGTGGCAGCTCGGGATTGCCGAGCAACTGGTTGCGGGCCGTGGAAATGCGTTGTTGCAGAATCTGGTTCAGCGCCTGCGCCTGCACCAACCCGGTAATGCTGTTGTCGAGATCGAGCTGCGAACCCGAATTGCTTTTGACCAGCGATGATTTGCGTTCGACATCGCGCTGCTTCATCTCGATGCTTCGTTGCGACAGTTCGGATGATGTTGCGAACGATTTCAGATCGGAGCGCAGGTTGTCATAGGTGACTTTGGCTTCATTGAGCTTGGCGGTCGCCTGCTGAACGGCGAGGCGGAACGGCACCGGATCGATTTCGAACAGCACGTCGCCTTGCTTGACCTGCTGGCCCTCCTTCACCACCACCTTGTCGATCTTGCCGGAGATGTCCGGCGTGATCAGCACTTTCTGCGCACCGACATAGGCGTCGTCGGTGGTCACGTAACGGCCGCCGTTGAGATAGAACACCAGCCCGGCGACAACGGCGATGGCCGGCAGCACCACGAGCAACAGGGTTCGGCGATAACGCTGCCAGGCGTTACGCGACGGTTTGCTTGGCGTCGTCACCTCCGCGGCGGGGGCTTGTTCGGGCGGTTTGGCTTTTTGCTCGGGCGCAAGTTTGAGGGCGGGTTCAGCCATAACGACGTTCCTTGGTTTTGGCGGTGCCGTTCGCGGATTGCAGCGCGTCACGGACGTTGTCTTTGATCAATTCGAGTTGTTCGACGAGACGATGCGCCTCGGGGATGCTGAAGCCGGTGAAAGCCGTAGCGGTGACCGCCGAACGCAGCGTGGCCAGTTTGGCCATCAGCGGTCGCGCCGCCTTGGTCAGGTAAAGGCGATTAACGCGGCGGTCGCTGACATCGTTGCGCCGTTCGATCAGGCCGCTGTCACACAATTTGTCGATCAGCCGGGTCAGGGTGATCGGCTGCATCTCCAGCATTTCGGCGACTTCGGTTTGTTTGAGGCCTTCGGAGCGGTTGACCTTGGCAAGCACCGCCCACTGTGTCCGCGTCAGTCCGTACTGTGACGCCTGCTTGTCGGCATATAGCCGCAATAACCGCTGCACTTCGAACAGTGCGAACAGGAAGTCTGCGTCGAGGGATCCGGATCTGGGCATGCCAACTCCTAAGCTTGCGATATAATAAGCATTGCTTACGAATTTGGCCATTTCACTCTTGGGAGTGCAGACCTGCGAGCCGCTCATGGCTATCGTGTTTTCGAGCGAAGTGGGCACCGGTTCGCGTCAAGAAAACACGTCAAAACAGCAGTTTAGGGCCTCGGTTCTGATTTTGTCAGAACCAAAGCCCTAATGGCGTGGTTAAGGAAGTCGCAAGTTCCGGTATCGCTTCAGGCCCACTCAACGCCGGATTCGGCGGCGAGGTCGAGCGTGCTTTGGCGGCCGATATCGTCGAAGTGCTGGTCGAGGAAGCGGTGCGCGGCGCGCTGCCCGGCCCGGTGTAGCAACTCGAAGAAGTCGAAGTCGGTCTTCATCTTGCTGGAGGCCGTCAGCCGGGTGCCGAGGCCGCCCAGATGGATGCGGTGAATGTTGAGCTTGCGATACTGGTTCTTGCCGGTTCCGCGCTGCAGCCGGCCGTCGTCGATCAACTGATTGGCGAAATCCATCGCGCGCAGTTCCGAAATCATCGCCGAGTTGAAGGTGATTTCGTTGAGCCGGTTGATGATTTCCGACGATGTGCGCGGCGTCGTGGCGCGTGCGACCGGATTGATCTGCACCACCACGACGTCCTCGGAATCGGCTGACTGCAGGAACGGAAAGATCGCCGGATTGCCCATATAGCCACCGTCCCAGTAAGGCGTGCCGTCGATCTCCACGGCGCGAAACATGAAAGGCAGCGCGGCGGAGGCCATCACGGCTTCGGCGGTGATGGTTTCGCGCGAGAAAATGCGCAGCCGTCCCGTGTGCACATTGGTGGCGGCGATAAACAGCGCAAAATCGCTGGCGCGCACCGCCTCGAAATCGACGAAGCGGGCAATCAGGTCTTGCAGTGGATTGATATTGAGCGGGTTGAGTTCGTAGGGCGAAAAGTAATGCGCCATCGCCTCGAACCAGTTTTGCATCGGCGTCGCCGCGAACGGCATCAACGAGAACAACCGGTCGGTCACGGCGCGCTGGATCGGCGGCAGGTCGCCGCCGGCGCTGGCGGCGCGCCAGAAATCCGCAAGACGCTTGCGTGCCTCTTCGCGGCCACCCCGCGCAAGTCCGTCGGCGACCATCACCGCGTTGATGGCGCCCGCCGACGCGCCCGAAATGCCGACGATCTCCAGCCGGTCGTCAGCTAGCAATTGATCGACCACACCCCACGTAAAGGCTCCATGGGCGCCGCCGCCTTGCAGCGCCAGATTGATTTTCTTGGTGCCGCTGGAGCCGGGCTTGCCGATCCCGGAGATGTTCCAGTTGGCGAGACCGTCGAGATAGGATTTGAGGGTACCTGCCAATTGCGTATCTTTCTGTTGTCCGCTGGTGCCGCAAACGGACGTACCGGGAACCGGCGGCCGTGCGGACAGCTGATCGTTGAACGCATTTGGGGCTTTTATGTTGCAATGCAATAGGAATTGTTGCGTTGCGAAAATTTCATGCTTGTGACTTTTTTTGGTCGTAACCGGTGCTGAAAACAGCGGCACAACGAGATCAATCAGGATAAACCTCGACTTATGACCGTCACGAAGCCCATTTTCCCGGCGCCCGACCACGATCATGGCCGCTGTACGACGGACGCCATCGCGCACGCAGAGCGGGTCTGTCGGGACCGGGGGCAGAAATTCACCCCGATCCGGCGGCAGGTGCTGCAAACGCTGTCATCCAGCCATCGCCCGCTCGGGGCCTATGAGGTGATCGATGCATTGGCGGCGCACATGGCGCGGCCGGCGCCGATCACCGTCTACCGCGCGCTGGATTTCTTGATCGAGAACGGCCTGGTGCATCGCATCGAGAGCCGCAACGCTTTTCTCGCCTGCGCGCACGATCACGACACCGCATCGATGGTGGCGTTTCTGATCTGCGATCGTTGCGGTTCAGTTGGCGAGATGGCCGCCGCGCCGGCAACGCAAAGTCTCAACGATGCGGCGCGCCAGTCCGGCTTCACGCCCAAACTGTCGGTGGTTGAAATCACCGGCACTTGCGCGCATTGCCATAGGACGGAGTAGACGCGGCCGGTAGCCGCCAACATTCAACCGGCGTTATTCGCCGGACAAACAAATAGAAGCAGCAGCCCGTTGCGGGAATGAACTGACGAAATGACCGAACCACAGCCGTCCTCCACAGAACGCCCGCTCGATACTTCGGCAATTGCCCTCGTTCTGCTGCTCTGCCTGACCTGGGGCTTCAATCAGGTCGTGATCAAGCTTCTGTTGCCCGACATCCCGCCGCTGACGCAGGCGGCGCTGCGCTCGTTTGGCGGACTGCTGGTGATCGTAATAGTGGCGCGGCTGCGCGGCGTCCGGTTGCTGGCACGGGACGGCACGCTGCGCGCCGGTTTGTTTGCCGGCGTGCTGTTCGGCATCGAGTTCATCTTCATGTATCGCGGGCTGGTGTGGACGACGGCATCGCGCGCCGTGGTGTTTCTCTATACCGCTCCGTTTTTTGTGGCGTTCGGCTCCTATCGCTTTCTCGGCGAACGCCTGAGCGGCATGCAGTGGACCGGGCTTGCCCTGTCATTTGCTGGCGTGGCACTCGCCATCGGCGTGCCGCAACCGAATGTCGACGCCAAGGTCCTGCTCGGTGACGTGTTCATGATCGCGGCCGGCAGCCTTTGGGCGGCGACGACGCTGATCGTCAAGGTGAGCCGGCTGCGCGATGCCCCGGCGGAGAAGGGGCTTGGCTACCAGCTTCTCATCTCGATCCCGATCCTCGTGCTGGGAGCCCTGTTCAGCGGCGAATCGATGTCCCGGTTCCCGGGAACTTCAGCAACCCTGCTGATGACCTATCAGGCGGTTTGGGTGGTTGGGGCCACATTCCTGTTATGGTTCGGGCTGGTCAAAGCCTATTCCGCCAGCAAATTATCGGCATTTACCTTCTTCACCCCTTTATTTGGCGTCGCGGCGGGCTATTTCATCCTGAATGAGCCGCTGACCGCTGCCTTTGGCGTCGCGGCTGTCCTGGTGACGGCTGGCCTCTATCTGGTCAACCGACCCGCGCCGCGCGCGACTGATCCATTGCTGAACGTCACAAAAACCTGATATTTGAGACCCCATGAACAAGCTCGAAAAGCCTACCCAAACCGACGTTGCCGGGCCGAAAGCCCGCCACACCACCACTCAGGTCAAGGTGGGGGACGTCGCCGTTGGCGGCGGCGCGCCGATCGTCGTGCAATCGATGACCAACACCGACACGGCCGACGTGGCCGGTACCGTGGAACAAGTCGCAGCGCTGGCGCGCGCCGGTTCCGAACTGGTGCGCATCACCGTCGATCGCGACGAGGCGGCGGCGGCGGTTCCGCACATCCGCGACGGCCTGCGCAAGCGCGGCGTCACCGTGCCGCTGGTCGGCGATTTCCATTACATCGGCCACAAGCTTTTGGCCGATCATCCGGCCTGCGCCGAGGCGCTCGACAAGTACCGCATCAATCCGGGCAATGTCGGCTTCAAGGACAAGCGCGACCGGCAGTTCACCGACATCGTCGAATTCGCCATCAAATACGGCAAGCCGGTGCGCATCGGCGCCAACTGGGGTTCGCTCGATCAGGAATTGCTGACGCATCTGATGGAGGAGAACGCCAAGCTCCCTAATCCGCGCGATGCACGCGCCGTGATGCGCGAAGCGATGGTGCAATCGGCGCTGTCGTCGGCCGAACGTGCCGAAGAAATCGGGCTGCCGAAGAACCGCATCATTCTCTCGGCCAAGGTTTCCGCGGTGCAGGATCTGATCGCGGTCTATCAGGATCTCGCATCACGCTCCGATTACGCCATCCACCTGGGCCTCACCGAAGCCGGCATGGGTTCGAAGGGCATTGTCGCCTCGTCCGCGGCGCTCGGCATCCTGCTGCAGCAGGGCATCGGGGATACCATTCGTATCTCGCTGACGCCGGAGCCCGGCGGCGACCGCACCCGTGAAGTGCAGGTGGCGCAGGAACTGCTGCAGACCATGGGCTTCCGCACCTTCGTGCCGCTGGTCGCGGCGTGCCCCGGTTGCGGCCGCACCACCTCGACCACGTTCCAGGAACTGGCACGCAGCATCCAGGATTTTATCCGCGACGAGATGCCGGCGTGGAAGACGCGCTATCCTGGCGTCGAAGCGCTCAACGTCGCGGTGATGGGCTGCATCGTCAACGGTCCCGGCGAATCCAAACATGCCGACATCGGCATCTCGTTGCCCGGCACCGGCGAAGCGCCGTCAGCGCCTGTCTTCGTCGATGGCAAGAAATTCCGCACGCTACGTGGTCCGACCATCGCTGCCGACTTCAAGGCGTTGGTGATCGATTACATCGATCAACGCTATGGAGCCGACCGGGTGAGCGCGGCGGAGTAATCCGTTCGCATTACAACGGCGCGTTCTTCTCGCGGTTGTCGACGACGGCTTCTTCCAGATCGAGATCGCGTTCGATGCGCCGACGGGTTTCGTCGGTGATCTTGCCGTCGCGCAGCAGCTTGTGCAGCAGCGTGCGCTCAATGGTGATGATCTCGCGCACCATCGAAGCGCCCTGCGTGGCCGGTGTCGGCTGACCGTCCTCGGCCGGCGGGTCTGGCAGCGCGCGCATCCGGGTTTCGTGGCGCGCTTCGAGGAATCGCGCGAGGCTTTTCGGCAGGTTGCGTTCGGCGATGATCTTGTCGAGCGAACCGCGTGCCGATTGCAGAATCTCTCGGCGCGCCGCAATTTCGGCTTCGCGCTCCTCGATGGCTTCGTGTTGGCCGTGATGCGACAGGCCGAGTCCCTTCACCACCAGCGGCAAGGTCAGGCCGATGCCGACCAGCGTGACGAAGATGACGCCGAAGCTCACGAACAGGATCAGGTCGCGATAGGGAAATTCCTGTCCGTTCGGCAAGGTCAACGGTAGCGCCAGTGCCACCGCCAGCGAGACCACGCCGCGAATGCCGGTGAAGCCGATGACGGTGATGGCGCGCCATGAGGGCGCCGGGTCGCGTTCCGCATGGCGTTTGCTCAGCAGGCGCGGCAAATAGGTACCGGGAATGACCCAGAGGAAACGGGCGACGATGACGATCAGCGAAGTGATGGCGATGGCGATAACGACTTCGCTCATCGGCCAGTCGTGGGCTTTCTCCAGCAATAGCCGCAACTGAAAGCCGATGGTCAGGAACAACACGCCCTCGATCAACCAGATGACGAAGTCCCAGAAGAAGATGCCCTGCAAGCGCGTCGCCGACGAAATCAGCAACGGGCCGTTCCAACTGACGTAAAGCCCGGTCACTACCGTCGCCAGTACGCCCGAGCCGCCGAAATGCTCAGGCACCCAGAACGCGAGGTAAGGCGTCAGCAGCGACAGCGAAATCTCGACGCGCGGATCGTGCGCCCATTTGCGCAGTCGCAGGCTGAGCCAGCCGACGGCGATGCCGAACACCACTTCGCCGAACAGGATGGCGACGAACGTCTCCGCCGCCGTCGTCAGCGAGAACGTGCCGGTGCTCACCGCGAGCACGGCGAAGCGATAGAGGATCAGCGCGGTGGCGTCGTTGGCGAGACCTTCGCCTTCGAGGATGACGAGGATGCGATGCGGCAGTTTCAGTCGCCTGGCGATCGCCAGCGGCGCCACCACGTCGGGCGGCGACACGATGGCGCCGAGCACGAAGCCGACACCCCATGGCAGCCCGAGCACCCAATGTGCCGCAGCGGCGACCAGCACCGTGGTGAAGATGACGCAGCCGATGGCGAGCAGCGCGATCGGACGCAGGTTGAATTTGAATTCGCGCCAGCTCATCGAGACGCCGGCGGAATAGATCAGTGGCGGCAGCACCAATAGCAGCACGCCTTCCGGCTTCATTTCGATACGCGGGAAGCCCGGCAGGAATGCGATGACGATGCCAACCACCAGAAACACAATGGCCGGCGCAACCGCCAGCCTTCGCGCCAGCGTCGCCGAAGCGGCCAGCACGGTCAGGATCAGCAGGAAGGTGAGGAATGACGCAATCATTGCAGGATCAAATCGTGCGAGGCGCAGCGGGCAAGTGGTGCTGCCGCGCCTCTTCGTGTCGGGTGACCGTCGTTATTCGACGAGATCGTAGCGATAGGATTTCGAGACGATGCGCCAGCCGTCCGCGAGCTTCATGGCGACCAGATAGTCGGTGAAGTAACGCGGCGGCAACTGGCATTTCACCTTGATGAAGGCCGTATTCTCGTCGGAATGATCGATTGTCATGACAAAATCGTTGCGCGGCTTGCCTTCTGCCTTGGCGGAGGGGCGTTTCCGCACCAGCGCCATCCAGTCCGGCACGGTTAGAATTTTCAGTTCGCCCTTTTCCAGCCAGCGCAGGTCTGCGGTCGGGTGGAAGATGGCTTCGAGCTTCTCGGCGCTGCCTTCGTAAAGACCGTCGAAATAGTGATTGACCACGGCTTCGACGGATGAGCGGTCATAAGTCAAGATCGGCCTCCTGAGCGTAAAACGACTGTGGTGAAGCTTATGTGGTTTTGCGGGATTCAACCACCGCCATGATTGCGTGGCGGATGCGCGGTCAGATGGCGCTGGCAGCGATATTGACCATCAGCGCCAATAGTGCGGTGTTGAAAATAAATGAAATGATGCCGTGCGCGGTCGCGGTGCGGCGGATCGTCTTGTTGGTGATGCCGACATCGGACACTTGCGCCGTCATGCCGACCACGAACGAGAAGTAGACGAAGTCCCAATAGTCGGGTTCTTCGTTCTTGGCGTCGGCGCCGGGAAACGCCAGCCCGCCGGGCGTGGCGCCGCGATAATAATCATGCGCGTAGTGCAGCGCGAAGGTAGTGTGCACCATGGCCCATGACAGCGCGATGGTGATGGTCGCCAACGCCAATTGCGGGCCGCCGCGGTGCGCGGCGCCGAGCTCGAACACGATGGCTGCGATACTCGCGAAAGCACCGAGCGCCGTCACCATCAGAATCAGAAAGCGGCCGTCATCCTGCATCACCGCGTTGCGGCGGACGTATTTGACGCCGCCACGCAGGATCATGGTGTAGGCCAGCAGCAGGTAACAGGCGATGAAAACGTCCCAGCCGATCAGTTGACGCGTGACCAGCCGCAACGAGGCGGGTAGCAGCAGGAACGCCACTACGCCGATTGCGGCCGACATGAAGGTGCGCGGCCGCGCATAGACGATGCGAACCGGGCGCGGCAGGCGGTTGAAGCGGGTAAGGTGTTGATCCTGATCGTCCTTGCCAGCCATTGCTGCGATCAGCTTTTGCGTTCGGCGACGAACCGCGCTGTGGCGCGGAGCACATCGCCGCGCGCTCCGAATGGCGCCAGCGCTGCATCGGCCTTGCCGAGCAAGTCAGCAACGCGCTTCTTCGCGCCATCGACGCCGAGTTGGGTGACGAAAGTTGTCTTTCCAAGCGCCGCATCCTGGCCGGTCTGCTTGCCCAGCGCCGCCGCGTCGCCTTCAACGTCGAGCAGGTCGTCGGCGATCTGGAAGGCTTCGCCGAGCGCGCGGCCGTAATCGTCGAGCGCTTGATATTCTGGCTGCGTCGCCTGACCGAGGATGGCGCCGGCGATGCAGCCGTAGCGCAGCAGCGCGCCGGTCTTCATTTGCTGCAGGCGCGCGACATCCACCGGCTCGCGGTCGCCGAAGCGGCCTTCGCCGGCGAGATCGAGCATTTGTCCGCCGACCATGCCGCCAATGCCGGACGCGCGCGCCAATGCGCGGGTCAGCAGCAGCCGCACCGTGGGATCGCGATGAATCTCGTCACGGGTGACGATGTCGAACGCCAGCGTCAGCAGGCCGTCGCCGGCAAGGATGGCGGTGGCGTCGTCGTATTTCTTGTGCAGCGTCGGCCGGCCGCGGCGCAATTCGCTGTTGTCCATCGCCGGCAGATCATCGTGGATCAGCGAGTAGCAATGAATGCACTCCAGCGCGGCACCCGCCAGCAGCGCCGCATCACGCGCGACGCCAAATACGGCGGAACTTTCGACGACGAGAAACGGTCGCAGCCGCTTGCCGCCGCCGAGGCTGGAATAGCGCATCGCCTCCATCACCCGGCGCGGGCGCGCGATCTCGTCCGGCAATAACGTATCGGACAACAGCTTGGCGAGCAGGGCTTCGGTGTCTTCCGCGGTCTTGTCGAGCCGCTTGGCAAAATCCTGGGGTGACGTTCCGGTAGTCATTTAGAAGGGCTCCAGATAATCTCGCCGCGACATTGATAGCATGGCTCAAGCTTCGTCAATTCCGCTGTTCCTGATATCGGGGCTGACGCGTGGTATGAGTTAATTCGGAGGAGAACTGGGTGCCAAGGCGGATCGTGGTGCTGGAATTTACATTGGAGGGGCTGCAGTCCTGATGCGGAAAGTCATCCGCACTGCGCTGCTGGTTCTGCTGCTGTTGCTGGCGCTGCCTTATGTGCTGACGCCGCTTTATGCCGGCGGCCATCCGGTTTCGACGCTGATGCTGTGGCGGTGGGTGACAGGCGCGCCGGTGTCGCGGCAGTGGATCGACTTCAAGCAGATTTCGCCCGCCCTGCCGCGCACCGTGATCGCATCCGAGGATGCGCGGTTTTGCAGCCATCGCGGCATCGACTGGGACGCGGTGAAGGACGTCATTTCCGACGCCGAAGACGGGGACATTGGCAGGGGCGGATCGACCATCACCCAGCAGGTCGCGAAGAACCTGTTCCTGTGGCAGGGCCGCAGCTACGTTCGCAAGGCGCTGGAATTCCCGCTGGCGCTGTGGATCGATCTGATCCTGCCCAAGCAGCGGGTGCTGGAACTCTACCTGAATATCGCCGAATGGGGCCCGTCCGGGCAGTTCGGGGCCAATGCCGGGGCAGGTTATGCGTTCGGACGGCCGGCCACGGAACTGTCGCCGCGTCAAGCGGCGCTGCTGGCGGCGATCCTGCCCAATCCGTATATCCGCAGTGCCCGCAAGCCCGGCCCGGGCGTCCGGCGGCTGGCCGCGACCTATGTGGTGCGGGCGCGGTCGGCGGAATTGCAGCATTGCTGGGCCGAAAAGCGGCCAATTTGAACTGTTTCGGGGCGATTTTGCCCCGCGCCGACCCTAGCTTTGGGCCGCGCCTTCCGCTATAAGCGCGGCCTCAATCGCATTTTCGCATCCGCGAAGCGCCGGGCCGCCCCGATCAGGCGATGCCCAAGACTAGACCTTGCAAGGACTTTTGCTATGGCCGTTCCGAGAAGAAAAACTTCGCCCTCGCGACGTGGCATGCGCCGCTCCGCTGACGCGCTCAAGACCCCGACCTATGTTGAAGACAAGGATTCGGGCGAACTGCGCCGTCCGCATCACGTCGATCTGAAGACTGGCATGTACAAGGGCCGGCAGATTCTGAAGGCCAAGAAAGAATCCTGATACGCGCTGCGACAGCGAGCCGCCGACGGCGGTTCGCTCGGGTCGCGACCAGCGCGTGACGACCTGCGAGCGTCCGACCGGACTCCGGTCGGCGCCGATCCGGACGAATTCGGCGGCCGCCATCAGGCGCCCGAATTCGCTCCAACTCCGGGATTAATGCATTGTCATTCCGCGAACTTGAATTCGGTTCGCGCCGGAAGCATGATTCCCGTTTGCATGAAGGGCCTCGCCGATGTCCATGGTCGGTTTCCCGCTGCTGCTAATTCCGCTCGCCCTGTTCAACATCATGGTCTTCCTGATGCCGGGCGTGTCGTTCTCGGCACCGGTTTTCACCTTGACCCTGATGTCCGGCGTATCGTGGGCTGTCACCCTCGGTGACATCCTGCTCGCGGCCGGCATCCTTCTGCTGATGCTCGAGGTCATCAAGGGCGCCCGGCCCGGCGGCAAGTATCTCACCGATCATCTGCTGTCATTGCTCGTGCTGGGCGGCGCGGCGGCGGAATTCGTGCTGTTGCCGCAGTTCGGCAATTCGATTTATTTCATGCTGACGGCGCTGGCCTTTGTCGATTTCGTCTCCGGCATCGCGTTGCGGACGCGGCGCGCCAAGCGCGTGGTCCCCGCTGCCGCGCCGGTCAACGAAACCCATGTGCGTGAACCCGAGCGCGCGGAGCCGCGCGTCGATGCGCCGCCGGCTTCGCCAGCACCGCATTCGAAACCTGCGGTGACGTCGCCGCCGCATCCCGAACCGGTGGTCATCGAGCCTTCCGCGCCTGTCGTGACGGCAGCCAACGATTCGTCACCACAGGTGCCGTCGCCGGGCCTGCAGCCTCCGAGCGAGCCGCCTCCGAGTGAGCCGCGGCCGTCGACCGATACGCCGCCGCGCCA
>Ga0207657_10006482_pt1 | contig 12129 bp, 9 predicted proteins | sample KBSC33metaG_FD_184316 | JGI IMG/M metagenome (GOLD analysis project Ga0207657, IMG submission 184316) | Corn rhizosphere microbial communities from Kellogg Biological Station, Michigan, USA - KBS C3-3 metaG (SPAdes) (version 2) | ecosystem: Host-associated > Plants > Roots > Rhizosphere > Soil ...
GAACGCCGTGCGGACTGCGTCGACGCCGCCGTCGAGCTTGTACGGGTTCGTGCGTGAGGTGCCGACGATCGTGCCGCCGCGGGGCAGGATCCCCGAGATCTGCGACCGACCGAGCGGCTCGAACAGCTGCTCGACCATCCCGCGCCAGCCCTCGCGGACGCCGACCACCTCGTGCCCGTGCGACCACGACCGTCGCGCGACCGCGCGGATGACCGCGTTCAGGCCGGGGCAGTCGCCGCCGCCGGTGAGGACACCGATCTTCATCGCGTAGCCGAGTTTACGGACGCTCAACACGCGCTCAATCAGTACCCGCTCAGAATCGCGACGTGGCGTTCCTCGTCCTGGCGCTCGCGCTGTTGCTGCACTCCAGCGGCCCGGCGCTTCGCGACCCGGCGCCGTGCCCCGGCGTCACCGGCTACACGTGCTCGACCCTCGACGTGCCGCTCGACCGCGCCGGCCGGCATCCGGGGACGCTGCATCTCCGCGTCGGCGCCGCCGACAACGTGATGGCGCCCCACGGCGTGCTGCTCGTTCTCTCGGGTGGCCCCGGCCAGCCCGGCCTCCCGATCCTCAACCGGTTCGTCGACAAGGCGTTGGCCGCCGAGAAGGAGACCTACCGGATCGTCGTCTTCGATCAACGCGGCACCGGCGCCGGCGCACTCGACTGCGAGGCGATGCAACTGCAAATGGGGTCGTCGGATCTCTACCCGCCGACGGCCGCAGCGGTGCGCGCGTGCGCGGCGAAGGTCGGTGTGCGGCGGCAGTTCTACGGCACCGACGACGTCGTCGAGGACATCGACGCGCTACGGCAAGCGCTCGGCGTCGACAAGATCGCGCTCGACGGCATCTCGTACGGCACGTACGTCGGCGAACGCTACGCGCTCGCGCATCCCGACCACGTGTCGAAGCTCGTGCTCGACTCGGTCGTGCCGCACGTCGGGCTGAGCGACCTCGGGGTCGTCGAGTTCCGTGGGACCGCACGTGTCCTGCGCAGCGTCTGCGGCAACCGCTGCGTGAACGATCTGGCAGCAGTTGTGAAGCGCTACCACAACGGCGTCGACATCCTCGACGCGCTCACCACCGACAGCATCGTCGACCCGACCTACAAGACGTACTTCAACGTCCCACAGGCGCTGCGCGCTGCACGCAACGGCACTCCAGGCCTGCTCGAGTCGTTCATTGCGAGCATGCACGCCGGGGGCGCCGCGCCCGCCGACGCGCTCGACCAAGGGCTCCACGCGAGCGCGCTCTGCGCCGACTGGCGCTATCCGTGGGGCACCTCGGCGGCGCCGCTCGCCGGCCGCGAGGCGGCGCTGAACCGGGCGGTCGCGAAGCTGCCCGCGAGTGCGCTTTTCCCGTTCGACCGCAAAACCGCCACCGGCAACGGGTTCATCCGCCAGTGCCTGCCGTGGGCGCCGACGCCGCCGACGCCGCTCGACCGCGGGAAGATCACCGTCCCGACGCTCCTCGTCAACGGGAATCACGATCTGTCGACACCGCTCGAGTGGGCTAAGCAAGAGCTCGCACGAACGACGCACGGCAAGCTCGTCATCGTGCCCCGTGCAGGCCACTCGACCCAGTCTCGCTCGGTCAGCGACGTCTCCCGGACGTCCGTCGCGGCGTTCCTGAATGGGTAGCGTGGAAGGATGATTCCCGAGGCACCTCTCGAGGACGGTGGGCACGGGCTCGTCCCGCGCGGGGAGGGCTGGTTCGTGCTGAACACGCACGAGGCCCGCTGGTGGCACGCGCCGAACCGTGGTGCGATGACGTTCTACGAGGGCGACGTGGGCTTCCCGCAGCTCGGCATCAACGTCTGCGTGCTCCAGCCCCGCCAGGTGATGTCGCTCTACCACTGGGAGGCCGACCAGGAGGACTTCCTCGTCGTCTCGGGCGAGGCGCTGCTGATTGTCGAGGGTGAGGAGCGGCCGCTACGCCCGTGGGACTTCGTGCACTGTCCGCCCGGCACGAAGCACACGATCGTGGGAGCAGGCGAGGGGCCTTGTGTCGTCGTCTCGGTCGGCGCGCGGGTGCTCTCGATCACCGACGATTGGGGCGCGTACGTGCCCGATGAGGCATCCGCGCGACACAACGCGAGCGTGGCGGTGGAGTCGACCGATCCCGAGACGGCGTATGGCGAGATCGGCGAGCGGGCACCCGCCCGCTACGACGGCTGGCTGCCCGGGTAGCCGCCGACAAGCGCCGACTCGACCTCGTCTGCGACCACGGCGGGATCTCCCTCACGTTCACCGAGGTCGCGCCACTCCCACTGCTCGAGGTACGCGTCGCTGCCGAGCAGCCCTTGGTCCATCGCGACGCGGTCGATCTCCTGCTGAAACCACTCGGGCAGCTGCCGCTTCACGTCGCCGACGCGCACGACGGACGGGATGTCCTGCCAGTACAGAACCTGCACGCGCGTCACGGAAGACGGAGGTTAACTCCACCTGGGGACACCGGCTGGTGCCACTTCGGCCCGTTGCCCGTCGCGGCATGCTTGGCGGCATGAAGACGTCCTTGCGGTCATTCGCCTACCTCGCCTCGGCGCTCGTCACCGGCGCGCTCGGCTTCGGGCTATTGCTGGCCGGCTGGCTCGCGACCGGGCTGCTCGCCGTGACGCCGCTCAGCGTGCCGGTGCTCGTGGGCTTCCGGTGGGGAGTCGGCGCGCTCGCGACGCTCGAGGCGCGGCTCGCGCGCCTCGCCGGTGTCGATCCCGGCCCGCAGAAGCTCACCTCCGGCGGCGCCGGGTACTGGGGCCGCGGGAAGGCGGTGCTCGCCGACCGGAGCTTCTGGCGGCAGCACGGCGTCGTGCTCGCGCGGACGTTCGTCGGCTGGCCGATCGCGGTCGGAGCGATCTCGCTCGTCGGGTCGGCGCTGTGGTTCGTGTTCCTCCCGATCTACTACCCCTGGGTCGACTTCCACATCGGCTCCTTCGAGGTGGACACGCTCGGGAAGGCGCTGCTGGGCATCCCGTTCGGCGTCGCCGGAACGATCGTCGCGCTCGCATTGGTGCACTGGACGGCCCGAGGCTGGGCGCGCATCGCGCTTCCGTACCTCGGGCCGCCGCGCGGTCCCGCGAAGAGCTTCTTCGTACCGCACGCCGCACTGGTCGCGGTCACCGACGTCGTCGTCCTGATCGTGTGGGCGTCGGTCGGCGGGCCGTTCTGGCCGAAGTGGGTGCTCGCGGCGACGACGCTCACGATCTCGCTCCACGCGTGGCTCCTTCGTGCGCCGAGCGCGCTCGCGCGTGTGGCGGGCGTCGCAGTGTTTTTGGAGGCCTTCCAGATTGCGCTGTGGGTGTTCGGCGGCGGCGGCTACTTCTGGCCGATCTGGACGGCGATCGGCTTCGCCGCCGCCGTTGCGGTTGCGGTCGTCGTGTTGCGCCGCGGACGCCTGGAGCACCGGATCGAGGTGCTCGAGACGACGCGCGCCGGTGCGGTCGACGTGCAGGAGACGGAGCTGCGCCGCATCGAGCGCGACCTCCACGATGGGGCGCAGGCGCGGCTGGTCGCGCTCGGCATGAACCTCGGCTTGGCCGAACAGAAGCTCGCCGGTGATCCCGAGGCGGCGCGTGACCTCGTCGCCGAGGCGCGGGCCGGTGTCGAGCAGGCGCTGCGCGAATTGCGCGACCTCGCGCGCGGTGTGCATCCGCCGGTGCTGACCGATCGCGGGCTCGGTGCCGCCGTCGCGTCGCTTGCGCACGCGAGCGCGGTCCCGGTCGTCGTCGAGGAAGACGTCCCGGAGCGGCCGCCGGCGGTCGTCGAGACGGCCGCCTACTTCGTCGTTGCCGAGGCGATGGCGAACGCGGCGAAGCATGCGAAGGCGACGCAGATCACCGTGCGGATCGCGCGTGACGCCGACCGCCTCGTCGTCGAGGTCACCGACGACGGACGCGGCGGCGCCGATCTGGCCGGCTCCGGCCTCGTCGGGCTGCGGCGTCGGGTCGAGGCGCTCGACGGTACGCTCGCCGTCACGAGCCCGTCCGGTGGTGGGACGGTGCTGCGTGCAGAGCTGCCATGCGAGTCGTGATCGCCGAAGACCTTGCGCTCCTCCGTGACGGCCTGACCCGTCTGCTCCGGGACAACGGCTTCGAGGTGGTCGACGCAGTCGACAATGCGGACGCACTCGTCCACGCCGCTCGTGCGGAGAAGCCGGACATCGCGATCGTGGACGTCCGGCTGCCGCCGTCGTTCAGGGACGAAGGGATCCGTGCCGCGCTCGAGCTTCGGGCAACGGTTCCGGAGACCGCGATCCTCGTCGTGTCGCAGTACGTCGAGCAGGAGTACGCGACGGAGCTGCTCGCGTCTGGAGAGGGCGGAGTCGGCTACCTGCTGAAGGACCGGATCATGCACGTCGACGACTTCGTCGACGCGGTGCGGCGCGTGGCTGCGGGCGGGACGGCGCTCGACCCGGAGGTCGTGGCACAGCTCTTCTCGCGCCGCGGGCCGCTCGAGGGTCTCTCGCCGCGCGAGCGCGAGGTGCTCGGCCTGATGGCCGAGGGCCGCTCGAACGCCGCGATCGGCTCGATGCTCTACTTGAGCGTCGGCGCGGTGGAGAAGCACATCGCGAGCATCTTCACCAAGCTCGGACTCCGGCAGACGGCAGAGGACCACAGGCGGGTGCTGGCGGTGCTCACGTTCCTGCAGTCGGAGGGCTGAGGCGAGTCGCTACTGCGCTGTTCGGGCTCGCGCTCTCAGCCGTGCGACCGCATAGGAGATCGAGATCGTGACCAGCAGGGCGATGACGGTGATGACCAAGTCGCCGTCGATGTGCTCTCGGTGGTCGAAGAAGTTTCGGTCTACGATTTCGTTGGCGGCGACGACGAGGACGACCAGGCCGAGCCAGCCGCGCAGGTGGGATGTGAAGTGCCGACGCACGCGTCAAGCATTGGCTTCGCCTCGCCAAGGTTCAAGAGACGCCGAATTCATGAACCTTGCATCAGGTGCCGTGCGCTTCGGTCGTAGGCTGTAGGGCGGTGTCGCCCCAGACCCACTACGCGAAGTCAGACGATGTGAACATCGCCTACCAGGTCGTGGGGGACGGGCCGACGGATCTCGTGTTCGTCATGGGGGCGATGACGAACCTGGAAGTGCTGTGGGAGGACCCCGACTACCGGCGCTTCTGCGAGCGGCTCGGGACGTTCGCGCGGGTCTTGCTGTTCGACAAGCGCGGAATGGGGCTCTCGGACCGGGTTCGCATGGGCACGCTCGAACAGCGGATGGACGACGTGCGGGCGGTGATGGATGCCGCAGGCGCAGAGTCGGCGGCGCTGATGGGCGTCTCCGAAGGCGGGCCGCTGTCGATGCTGTTCGCGGCGGCGCACCCGGAACGGACCCGCGCGCTGATCCTCTGTGGGGCGGAGGTGAAGGAAGAGACGACGGACGACTGGCCCTGGGGCGAGGCGACGCGGGCCGAGTTCGAGGAGTGGATGGACCCCGACCACGTGATCGAACGCTGGGGGACGGGGCTCACCGCCGACTACATCTTCCCGAACCGGCGGGGCGACGAAGCGTTTCGCAGCTGGTTCGGGCGGCTGCAGACGCAGTCGGCGACTCCCAACGACGCGATCGCGTTCATGCGCATGGCGTTCGAGATCGACGTTCGCCACGTCGCGCCCAGCGTCAAGGTCCCCACGCTGATCCTGCACCGGACCGACGATCCCGTCTGCCACGTCGAGAACGCCCGCTGGCTTGCGCGGGCGATCGAGGGAGCGCGCTATGTCGAGTCGCCTGGGAACGACCATGTCCCCTGGGTCGATCGTGAGGAGATCCTGGCCGAGACGCAGGAGTTCCTGACCGGCGTCCGGGAGCCGGCCGAGCCCGACCGCGTGCTCGCCACCGTCCTGTTCACCGACATCGTCGGGTCGACGGAGCGTGCGCAGGAGCTGGGCGACCGCAGCTGGCGCGATCTGCTCGAGCGGCACCACCTCGTCGTTCGAAACGAGCTCTCGCGCTACCGCGGCCGCGAGATCGACACGGCCGGGGACGGCTTCTTCGCCACGTTCGACGGCCCGGCCCGCGCGATCCGGTGCGCACTCGCGATCCGGGGCGCGGCGCAGGAGCTGGGGCTCGAGTTGCGGGCCGGGCTCCACACCGGCGAGTGCGAACTGCTCGGCGACAAGGTCGCAGGGATCGCCGTCCACACCGGCGCGCGGGTCGCAGCACACGCTCGGCCGAACGAGGTGCTCGTCTCGTCCACCGTTCGCGACCTCGTCTCCGGTTCGGGAATCGCGTTCGAAGATCGCGGTGAGCAAGACCTGAAAGGGATCGGACCGCGACAGGTCTTCGCTGTGCTCTGAAGGCCCGAGCCGTAGCCGCACGCTGCGGCGGATGGTAGAACCGCCACGTGGCCTCTGACGACGCTCTTCCGAGCGGAACGGTCACCTTCCTGTTCACCGACATCGAGGGATCGACCGATCTGCTCAAGCGGCTCGGGCGCGATCGCTACGAGAACGTTCTGGCGGAGCACTCGCGGATCCTGCGCGAGGCTGTGGCGGGCCACGATGGTCGTGTCGTCGACACGCAAGGCGATTCACTGTTTTGCGTGTTCAGGTCGGCTCACGATGCCGTCTCGGCGACCATCGAAGCGCAGCATGCGCTGGCCGAGGCGGAGTGGCCGGACGACGTGCGTGTCCGCGTACGGATGGGGCTGCACAGCGGTGAGCCAAAGGCGAGCGACGCCGGTTACGTCGGGATCGGGGTGCATCGAGCTGCCCGAGTCGGCGCGGCGGCGCACGGTGGGCAGGTGCTGCTGTCGGAGACCGCGCGTGCGCTTGTCGCAGACGACCTGCCGCCGGGAGTGTCCCTTCGCGACCTCGGCCTTCACCGGCTGAAAGATCTCGACGAGCCTGCGCGGCTCTACCAGATTGTGGCGCTCGGGCTCGAGGGTCGCTTCCCACCTCTGCGAACGGTGCGCCGCGGCCGAGCGCGTCGCGTCTACGTCGTGGGGGTCACGGCGGGGTTGGTGCTCGTCGGTGGGGCAGCCGCCGCTGTGCTGCTCTCAACCGGATCTGCCTCGGCCAAGCCGGTGCGACTGGTCGCGAACTCGATCGCCGTCGTCGACCCGACGTCGGGGAAGCCGGTCGCCGACGTGCCGCTCGGGTTCAGTCCCACCGCCGTCGACGCAGGTGGGGACGACGTCTGGGTCCTCAACACACCTGCGCGAACTGCGACCGCGATCGACCCGCACACCCTCAGGGTCGTTCAAACGGTCGGTGTTCACGGCAACCCCGACAGCCAGTACGCGGTCGGCGGCACGGACTGGGTCGCGTTTGCCGGAGGAGTCGACGAGATCGACAGCGGCGGCGCACACAAGATCACGCTCTGGCGACCGGGCGCAACTACCCATGCGAGCGCCGACGGAACTGCGTGCTTCGCGTACGTCACCGGCGACGGCCGAAGCGTGTGGGTGTCGGAGGGCCAGAATGTCGCAGTCATCGACGCGGCCAGCGGAAACGTTCTTCGTACCTTGCGGCTCCCGGTCGCACCGGGATATCCGCCGAGCCTTACTTGTTACGGCCTGCGCTACAGCGGCGGCGCACTCGTGGCGATCCGAAATCCCGACTTTTCGATCGGGACGGTCGACCTGAGCTCCAACTCGTACACGCCGATCGCCACCAACCCGTTACTCAACACCCAGCAGTCCTTCACCTCCGCAAACTGGGCGGCGGGATTCGGCTCGTATTGGGTCGGGGATACCACGCCGAACAGCAAGACCGGCCTGACGGAGAACAACTTGACGCGTTTCGACCCGACGAGCGGAAAGGTCACCGGCCGAATAGTCAGCGCTCCGGGTTTCTTCAATCTTGCCGTCGACCCGAGCAGCGGCGTTTGGGGGATCGGCCACGTGCCCGGCGCGACCTTCGCCCAAAGCATCGAGTCCGCTGTTGCGGTCCGCGTCGACCCGAGTAGCGGTCAAGTCACAGAGACGATCAGGCTCCATCACCTTCCGTGCTGTCCTCAAGGGTCGGTGGGCAACGGCGTCGCGGTCGGTCACGGCCGCCTCTGGATCGCGCTCGACTCCCCCTAGGTCGTTTCGATGAAGCGATAGCCGAACCGGCCCTTGATGCAGAGGTTCCCGCGCGTCACGTCGTGGTCGTCCGGCGAGGTGACGTTCACGATCCTGTCGTCCTGCACGTGCAGCTCCAGGTTGCAGCCAACGCCGCAGAACGCGCACACCGTCGTCACGACCTCTTGCTGGGACTCGTCCCACGTTCCGTCCTGCCGCATGTCGTACTCGCGCTTCGACATCAAGGCGCCGGTCGGGCAGACGGCGATGCAGTTGCCGCAGTAGACGCAGGCCGAGTCGGGCAGCGTCACGTCGAGCTCGGTCGAGATGTGCGCATCGAAGCCGCGGCCGGCGACCGCGATCGCGAAGGTGTTCTGGTAGTCGACACCGCACGCCTCCACGCACCGGTAGCAGAGGATGCACTTCGAGTAGTCGCGCACGTAGAGGTCGTTGTCGATCTTCACCTCGTGCTCGACGCGCGCCGCGTCAGGACCGAAGCGGTCGGGCTTCGCGTCGTACTCCTCGATGTAGGCGAGCGCCTCGGGCGCCGTCGAGAGGTCGACGGACGAACCGAGCAGCTCGAGCACGAGCCGACGCGAGGTGCGCACTCGCTCCGAGTCGGTGTGCACGACCATCCCCGCCTCGGCCTTGCGCGAGCAGGACGGCACGAGCGTCCGTGCACCTTCGAGCTCGACGACGCAGACACGGCACACGTTCACCGGCGTTAGCGTGTCGCCGTAGCAGAGCGTCGGCGTCTCGATCCCGAGCTGCCGACACGCATCGAGGATCGTCGAGCCTTCGAACACGCGCACCGCCTGCCCGTCGACGGTCAACTCGATCATCTTCTTGGCAGTCAAGAGCGTGGTCATGCGAACACCTTCAAGTTGGCGATCGCGGACTCGATCGCGTTCGCCGCAGTCTGGCCCAGGCCGCAGATGGACGCGTCGCGCATCACCTGCGCCACCTCGCTGAGTGTGTGCAGCTCGTCGTCGTGCGGCCGCCCGGCGGCGAGACGCTTCAGCGCCTCTTCTTGCCGCACCGTGCCGACGCGGCAGGGGACGCACTGGCCGCACGACTCGTCGCGGAAGAACTCCGCAATCCTCAGCAGCGCCGGCACGAGCTCGGCCTCGTCGTCGTAGACGATCACGACGCCCGAGCCGAGCGTGACGCCGGCGGCGCGCGTGTCCTCGTGTGTGAGCTTCAGGTCGAGGAGATCAGACCCAACGAACGCGCCTGCCGCACCGCCGAGCAAAACCGCCTTTACCGTTCCCACGCCGGCGAGGTCGAGCAGCTCGCGCAGCGTCGCGCCGAACGGCAGCTCGTAGAGCCCCGGCCGCTCGACGCAGCCGGAGAGGCAGAAGAGGCGCGTGCCGGCTGACCCCTCGGTGCCGGTCTCCGAGTACGTCGTGCCGCCGATCCGCAGCACCTCGAGCACGTTGAAGAGCGTCTCGACGTTGTTCACCGCGGTCGGCTTGCCGAAGAGCCCGACCTCGACCGGGAACGGCGGCTTGTTCCGCGGCTCGCCGCGCTTCCCCTCGATCGACTGGAACAGGGCGGTCTCCTCGCCGCACACGTAGGCGCCGGCGCCGATGCGGAGCTCGAGCTCGAAGCCGTCGCGCAGCGACTCGGTCTCGTCGATCGCGTGTTGCACGCGTGCATGGGCGAGCGGGTACTCGGCGCGGATGTACACGTAGCCCTTCTGCGCGCCGGTGGCGAAGCCGGCGATCGTCAGCGACTCGACGAGCGCAAACGGGTCGCTTTCCATCAGCACGCGGTCCTTGAACGTGCCGGGCTCCGACTCGTCGGCGTTGCAGACGACGAACCGCGTCTGCTCGACCTGGTCGCGCACCGCGCGCCACTTGACGCCGGTCGGGAACGCGGCGCCGCCGCGGCCGAGCAGCTTCGACTCGGTCACCTCGGCGATCACAGCGTCCGGCCCCAGCTCACGGGCGCGTGCCAGCCCCTCGAACCCACCGGCCGCGACGTACGCGTCGAGCGAGGTCGGATCGACGCCGTCGGCGATGCGGCGCAAGAGGCGCAGTCCGTCACGCTGCGGCAGCGGCCGTGATTCGGCGGGGATCTGCTCCTCGTAGGGCGCTTCACCGGCGACGGTGCGGTACTTGGCAGGCGCGCGCTCACACAGCCCTAGGCATGGGCTCGGATGCTCGCCCGGACCGACCGTTGCGCCCTTCAGCGCGCAGGAGAGGTCGGTGCACACGTGCGTGACGTCAGCGGGTCGCTCCTTGAGCGAGAGGAGCGCGTAGAAGGTCGCGACGCCGTACGCCTCCGCGGGCGGGACCGAGAGCCGGCGCGACGCGTACCCGAGCGCGCCTTCGCTCACCCAGCCGATGCGGCGCTGCGCGGCGCGGAGCGCGGGGAGGAGGAGGTGACGGCTTGCACGATCGGCGCGTGCGGTGCGGTGGCCGTTCGCCTCGACGGGCGCGCCGAGCACGGCGTCGATCGCCGCACGTTCGGCATCCGACGGCGGAGCGTCGAGCAGCTTGAGGTCAGCCAACCGGAGTGACCTTGATCGCCGTGGCTTTGAACTCAGCCGTCCCGGAGCGCGGGTCGGTGGCGTCGATCGTCAGGATGTTCGTGTCGACGAGCTCGGGGAAGTGCAGGTTCAGGAAGGCGAGGCCGGGCCGAAGCGTCGAGTCGAAGGCGACCGGTGCTTCGATCGCGCCGCGCCGTGATGCAACCAGGGCGCGGCCGCCGTCGGTGAGCCCGTAGCGCGCTCCGTCCTCGGGCGAGACGCGCAGCGCCTCGCCGTCGACGTGCAGCGGCGACGAGAACCTCCCGGTCTGGACGCCGGTGTTGAACGACTCGAGCCGGCGGCCGGTCGTCAGGCGCAACGGGAAATCGGCATCCAGCAAGTCGACCGGCGGCGAGTGCAGCACCGGCGTGAACGGCGCGCGCTCGGCGACGACGTCGTCCCACAACCGGCCGTGCAGGAACTGGTCGCCGGGATGCTCGTCGTCCCAGCACGGCCACTGGATGCCGCCGAGCTCCTCGAGCCGCGCGTAGCTCATGCCCGCGTGCATCGGCGAGAGCGAGCGCAACTCGTTCCAGATGTCCTCCGGCCTCGAGCTGCCGAGGTCGTGCCCGAGACGCCGCGCGATCTCGTAGACGATCTCGATGTCGTCGCGCGCCTCCTCTGGCGGGTCGAGCGCCTTGCGCACCCGCTGCACTCTTCGCTCGCTCGATGTGACCGTCCCTTCCGACTCGACCCAGCCGGCGCAGCCGGGCAGCACGACGTCGGCGAGCTCGGCGGTCTTCGTCAGGAAGAGGTCCTGCACGACGAGATGGTCGAGGCCCGAGAGGAGCTGCACCGCGCGCGTCTTGTCCGCCTCTGACTGCGCGGGGTTCTCGCCGATCACGTAGAGCGCGCGCAGGTCGCCGTGCTCCATCGCCTCGAACATCCCGGTCAGGTGCAGACCCGGCTCCGAGGGGATGGCCGCGTCCCATGCGGCCTCGAACTTGCCGCGTGCGGCATCGTCCGTCACATCCTGGAACCCGGGCAGCTTGTTCGGGATCGCGCCCATGTCCCCGCCGCCCTGCACGTTGTTCTGCCCGCGGAGCGGCTGCAGCCCGGCGCCGTAGCGACCGACGCCGCCCACCAGCAGGGCGAGGTTGATCAGGGCGAACACGTTGTCGACCGCGTTGTGATGCTCGGTGATTCCGAGCGTCCAGCAGAGCTGGGGGTTCTTCGCGTTGCCGTAGGCGTGCGCGAGCTCGCGGATCGCCGCCGCCGGGACGCCGGTGACGCGCTCGCCCTCCTCGAGCGTCCAGGGCTCGATCGACTCGCGGAACGCCTCCCAGCCGGTCGTCGCACGCGCGACGAACTCCTCGTTCGCGAGGCCCGAGACGGCGATCTCTCGCGCGACCGCGTTCGCGAGCGGGATGTCGGTGCCGACGTCGATCCCGAGCCAGAGGTCGGCCCACTGCGCCGACGTCGTGCGCCGCGGGTCGACGACCATCAGCTTCGCGCCGCGGTGGACGGCTTTCAGCACGTGGTGGAAGAAGATCGGGTGCGCCTCGCGGGCGTTGGAGCCCCAAAGCACGATCAGGTCCGCGACTTCACGCACCTCCTCGTAGGAGCTCGTTCCACCGCCTGCACCGAACACCGTC
>Ga0207657_10006483_pt1 | contig 12129 bp, 9 predicted proteins | sample KBSC33metaG_FD_184316 | JGI IMG/M metagenome (GOLD analysis project Ga0207657, IMG submission 184316) | Corn rhizosphere microbial communities from Kellogg Biological Station, Michigan, USA - KBS C3-3 metaG (SPAdes) (version 2) | ecosystem: Host-associated > Plants > Roots > Rhizosphere > Soil ...
AACCGTTAGTGTTTTATTCGTTTGTCCGTCAATCGTTAATCCTGTTACGGAAACAGTATTACTTCCTGCAAGGGCGTCATCGCCATATTTATTCCATCCGTCGTATGCAATATTGTTGGCTCCGTTTAATGAAGGATAAGCAGGATTTGCAGTGTTTTTATTATTTGGATTTTGATCAGTGCGGGTATCAGAAATCCAGTCTGTGCCCTGCAAATAACCCACGTTGATCTTGAAAGCAAATTTATCATTAAAGGCTTTTGCATATCGTATAGCCGTCTCCGTTAGTATGCTCGGTGAATGATTAATTCCATCTACGTGATTCACACCTGTTCGCTGAAAAATACTCAATCCCTCTGATGTGAAAGGGTTTTTTGTGATAAGATTTGCCATCCCGTTAATAGCATTCATGCCATACAATGCCGATGCAGCGCCGGGAGTTACTTCGATACTTTGAATATCCAATTCAGTAGGCCCGATTGCATTTCCCAGTGGAACTCCAAGCGTAGCCGCCTGCATATCTATGCCATCTACCAGTTGCATAAAACGGAAGTTGTTGGGAATATTAAAACCTCTTGTATTGGGCACTTTAAATGTGATGGATGAAGTGGTTAACTGCACTCCTTTTACATTTCCCAACGCATCATAAAATGAAGCTGCGGGAGTTTCTTTCAATGCTCTGATATCTAATTTCTCTATTGACACAGGTGATTGCAGAAGCTTCTCTGCCTTGCGGCTGGCGGTTACGACAATTTCATTGGCGAGATAATTTTGTGTGGATAATTGTACCGCTAAATTGGTATTGGGATTTCTGATAACAATTTCCTGTGGCGCAAAACCTATTGATGAAATAATTATTGTGAAAGGAAATTTCTGGTTAGTGACCAGAGAAAAATGGCCAGATGAATCAGTAACAGTTCCGGATGAAGTTCCCTTTATGGAGACGCTTGCATTAGGCACTGATTCCCGCTTATCATTAATTACATGTCCGCTTAATAAAACAGATCCGTTTAATTGTGCGTTCGTAAATACCGGAATTAAAAATAGTAAAGTGAATATATTTTTCATGTTGTTGTATTCTTGATTAAGTTTCTTAAAATTTGTTTTATTCTTAAAATTTAATGGTCACAACAACATCGTTTCTGATTCTTTGATAAATATTTTAAATGACTTTTCATTACCTGGTTTTTATTAGTCTATAAATTTGATAGACTAAATAGTTCAAAAAAAATCTTTCATTTGAGAAAGATTTTTTAAATTGATTTAATTGAGATTATACAAATAAAGTACGATGGGTGTAATCGCCAAATGATTCACCATTGACCCTGTCTTTTTTAAAATTGCCAAACAAGGTGTCGAGTTCAGAAAGAAGCCCCGCTTCGTCCAGGCTTTCCTTGTATAATTTGTTTAGCCTGTAACCTTCGTGATCGCCGCCTAAATTAAGATTGTATTTTCCTATACCTGTTCCAATAAATCCAATTTCTGAAACAGAAGAACGGCCGCATCCGTTGGGACAACCCGTCATCCGAGTAATAATATTTTCATTTGAAAGATCATATTTTGATAGTAATACTTCAATCTTTGTAAGTAATGAAGGAAGATATCTTTGTGATTCTGCAAGAGCCAAAGGGCATGTTGGCAATGCCACGCAAGCCATTGAATTTTTTCTGAGTACAGAAGCATTTTCAGTATGTTCTATAATCTTAAATTCTTCCAGGATATCATTGATTTCTTTTTTATCTTCCGGCTTTACATCGCTCACGATTGCCTTTTGATTTACAGTACACCTGAAATTTACTTTTCCTGTTTTTGCAATTTTATACAGCGCAGATTTTATAGCAACTTGTTCCGTATCCATTACTCTTCCGTTTTCTACAAACAGCGTATAAAACCAATTGCCTTTTGTGTCCTGTTGCCATCCGTAATAATCTTCGCGTTTGGTAAAAATGTAAGGTCTTAATTCTTCAAACTGGAACCCCATGCGCTTTTCAACCTCTGCTTTAAATTTATCAACGCCCATTTTATCAAGGGTATATTTTATCCTGGCCTGTTTTCTATCCACGCGGTCGCCATTATCTCTTTGAACAGTTACTATTTCATAAATCGCTTTAAAAGTTTTTTCTCCTGCCGGAACAAACCCAATTTCTGTTGCTAATCTTGCATAAGTATCGGGGTTGCCAAAAGTGAATGCAAGGCCTCCGCCGACTCCAATATTAAAACCAATTAGTTTGTTGTTTTCAACAATGGCTACCATTGAAAGGTCATTTCCAAATACATCTATATCATTGTTGGGAGGAATGCAAATACCTACTTTAAATTTTCGCGGAAGGTATGAGTCCCTGTATAAAGGATCTTCTTCGAGCTTTTTATCTACTAATTTTTCTTCATCCAAAAATATCTCGTAATAAGCCCTGGTCTTTGGTTTCAGCATGTTACTGATTTGAGACGCATAAGCAAATATTTCATCGTGCAAAGGCGACTGCACCGGATTTGGGCTGCAGGTTACGTTTCTGTTATCATCACCGCAGGCAGCAATTGTATCAAGATGAACACTATTAAAAGTTCTATGAGTTGGTTTCAGTCTTGATTTTAAAACGCCATGCAATTGAATGGTTTGCCGGGTAGTAATTTTCAGTTCATCTGTAGAATCTTTCCCTGCAATATTGTTCAAGGCTATCCATTGCTCTGAAGTTAAAATGCCTCCGGGCATGCGCAACCGTATCATAAATGAATATAAACGCTCGAGTTTTTTTTGCGCTCTTTCTTCGCGGCGGTCGCGGTCGTCTTGCTGATACATGCCATGGAATTTCATAAGCAATGTATCTTCTTCGCGCATGGAACCTGTTAACTCATCATTTAAGCTTTCAACGATAGTTCCCCGAAGGGCGTTCCCTTCAACTTTTACTCTTTCTAATAGTGGTAATTTTTCTGACATAATAATTTATAAATTCGTTTCGATGATCCTAAAGCAAATTCTGTTTTATTTATTTGTTTACTGGAGCTTATGTGTAAAAAATGAAATTTTCGTTCATCATATTACGGTTGGTGGGGACACCAACCGCGGTGCTCTGCCGTGGCCGGTGTCCCCACCGGCCACTTTTTGTAGCCTCACCCCAACCCCTCTCCGATGGAGAGGGACACGCTCTGGAAGGCACATTATGAATTACTGAATTATTGATTATTGAAAATTAATTATTGAATATTGATTAGTTAAATTGAAATTCGACTTATTTGTTTGTTTACTGTCTGATTGCACATTGCCGATTGCCCATTCACCATTGCCCCTTCACCTTCTTAATAAACATCTACAAGATATCTTCCTAGTTCTTTTAATTCTTCAACATATTTTTGAGCTTCTTCTTTTGTTCTTTCTCCAAATTGTTCAACCACCTGCACAATCGCGTCTTCAACATCGCTGCTCATTGGTGTTTTAGCGCCGCAAACATATACGTAGCTTCCTGATTCCAACCATTCAAAGAACTGAAGGCCATTTTTTAATATTTTGTGCTGCACATAAATTTTTTCCTGCTGGTCTCTTGAAAAAGCGATATCTACTTTTGTAAGTGTGCCCGTTTCCAACCAACTTTGGATTTCTGACTGGTAAAGAAAATCTGTGATAAAATGTTGGTCTCCAAAGAAGAGCCAGTTTTTGCCTGCAGCGCCTGTAGCATCTCTCTCAGCTATGAAAGAACGAAAAGGCGCGATACCTGTTCCGGGGCCAATCATAATAACACTTTTATCTTCTTCAGGCAAACGGAAACAGTGGTTGGGATGAATATAAAATTTCAATTCATTATCCTCATTAAGAAGAGATAAAAATTCAGAAGCCAGGCCATACTTCACTTCTTCGTTTACAGTAAAGCAATTTTTTGCAACTGTTATATGCACTTCGCCGGAATGCGCTTCAGGTGAGGACGCGATGGAATATAATCTTGGAGAAATTGGCTCTAATATCTTTAGAATCTCTGTAAACTCTTTTTGGTCTTTTACCGGAAATATTTTCAACAAATCCGGCAAATCAATTTTTGTATCAGGAATTTCCTGCTGCACAATGGAAGCGTATTTTTTTATTACACGTTCGGGCAAATGAACGATGTTTAATTTTTTCTGAAGCAAGTCATACACGGAAATCAATTCATCTTTGTAATCAATATTTTCCTGCGGATCAATACCGGTTAACGCAACTATCTCTTCTACAATTTCTTTTTTATTTTCAGGAATAATACCAATAGAATCACCAGGTTGATATGCCACATCCTGTGCTTCAATTTCGATATGATTGGTTTCCTTAAGGCTGCCTCTGTCATTGAGATTGATACGGGTTAATATTTTACCGGAATATATTTTTTTACCCGCTGTTTTCTTTACCGCAGGAGTTGGTAAAACTATAGTTTCAGTTGTCTGGGTTTCTTTTAAATTTTTGAATACACGGTCAAGCCATTCGTCAGCATCGGTGCTGTAGTCAACATCGCATTTTTGCAAAGGAGCAATGCGACTGCCTCCCAGTTTATTTAATTGCGCATCCACATCTTCACCGGCTTTGCAAAATAAAGGATAAGACGTATCGCCCAGGGCTAATACACTGTATTTTAATTTAGGCAGTTGAAATCCATTCTGATGCAAATGGTCGTAAAATTTTTTTGCAGTTACCGGTGGCTCACCATCACCGTGAGTACTGATGATTGCTAAAAAATATTCTTCTTTGGGGAGATCATTTAATTTATATTGATCGAAGGCCTGCACTTTTGCATGAATGCCTTGCTTTTTAGCTTTAGCTGCAAATTCTGTAGCAAGTCTTTTGGAATTGCCGGTTTCTGTTGCGTACGCGATAGTGATTTTATTAACGCCATTATTTTTTGGAACTGACTGTATTTCGGTTGTCTCGTTCCTGGAAAGAATGCCATTGAGATAGCCGTTCACCCATACCAATTCATCGCGGGTAGAAGCGCTAATAAATTCCTGTAAAGTTTTCAGCCTGCTTTCAACTAACATTTTCGTATATTTTTTCCGTGTGATTTAAAGAGTTGAGATTTTTTTGAATCGGTTTAAAGTAATACTCACTGCTGTTACTGTTTTCGAGCCAACGAAATTTTTCGTGAAGCGATACTACTTTTCCAATAATTACTAAAGAAGGAGAAATAAAAGAACAATCTTTTAGTGTCGATTTATAATCATACAAATTGGTTACATGCACATTTTGAAGTGGGGTAGTTGCCTGTTCAATTACGGCAAGCAATTTATCTTCATGGATATTATTTGCGATTAAATTTTCAACAACTTCATCCAGCGTCTCGGAGGACATATAAAATACCAGCGTGTCATCTGTGTCCGCTAATTCTTTCCAGTAATCTTCAGAAATAACAGTTGATTTATAGCTGGTAAGAAAACGAACAGATGTAGCGTAACCCCTCGCTGTCAGAGGGATTCCCGCAAAGGCCGCCGCTCCCAGCGCGGCAGTAACCCCGGGGATTATTTCATAAGGAATATGATGTATGGTTAATGTTTCAAGCTCGTCTAAAATGTTCGAGAATATAGAAACGTCTCCGCCTTTTAAACGCACCACTAATCTTCCCAATAAGGCATGATGCACCATTAAATTATTAATCGTTTCCTGCGGAGTAGAAACGCCGAGGCGGCATTGTTTTCCAACATGAATAATTTCCGTATCGGGGCGAACGTAATTATCCAGTATTTGTTGGCTTACTAAGCGGTCAACCAGCACCACATCTGCGATTTGCAGATATTGGGCGGTTTTTACCGTGATCAAATCCGGATCACCGGGACCCGCTCCGGCCAGGATCACTTTGCCTGTTTTCAATTGTGTGCTCATAAAAAGTCCACTAAATTAGTAGGGTATTATTTAAAAAAAATTTAATTCATTATTGTATCATACAAGCGCCTACTGTTACGCAACTTGTTTCATCAATCAAAATAGCGCCACCGTTTTGTCTCAGTTCTTTGTAAGAGTCAAAAGCTACCGGAGAGGCTGTTTTAATGTTAACTTTTATGATATCATTCAAGACTGCCTTTGTCGGCGATTCGTTTTTCTCCAGTGTATTTACATCCAGTTGGTACTGAATTTCTTTTACTACACTTCTTACCACGCGGCTGTTTGTTTGCAGTAAATATTTGTTGCCGGGTATCAATGGTTTATTGTCCATCCAGCAAATTAACGCTTCAAATTCCTGTTCCAGTTTTGGTTGATTATTTACAGGAACAATCATGTCGCCACGGCTAATGTCTATGTCATCTTCAAGATGCAAAATCACACTTTGCGGTGCGAAGGCCTCCGGCACTTCTTTACCGGCAATTTCTATAGCCTTAATAGTGCTTTCGACGCCTGAAGGCAGCACATTTATTTTATCTCCTTTGCGATAAATGCCACTGATGATTTTACCGGCATATCCCCTGTAGTCATGTAGTTCAGGCGCCTGCGGGCGGATGACATACTGAACCGAAAAACGTGCATTTGCAAGATTTACATCAGAATCTAATTTTACATTTTCTAAATAATGCAATAAGGAATCGCCTTCGTACCAGGGTAATTTTTCGGATGTTTCAACGATATTATCTCCATTTAATGCACTGATAGGAATATATTTTATGTTTTTAAGCCCAAGTGTTTTTGCTACTTTTTGATATTCTATTACGATGTTGTTATAAATATCTTCAGAATAATTTACCAGGTCCATTTTATTAATGGCTACTACTACGTGTGGCAGGTTAAGCAATGATGCAATGATAGAATGGCGGCGTGTTTGCTCTACCACTCCGTTTCTTGCATCTATCAAAATAATAGCAAGTTCAGAATTGGATGCGCCGGTAACCATGTTCCGGGTATATTGAATATGGCCGGGAGCATCGGCTATAATGAATTTCCGTTTCGGAGTAGAAAAATATTTGTAAGCTACATCAATAGTAATTCCCTGCTCGCGTTCTGCACGTAAGCCATCTGTCAAAAGCGCAAGGTCTATTTCGCCATCATTTTTATTCTTACTTTGTTTTTCAATTGCCTCAAGCTGATCAATTAAAACTGATTTACTGTCATACAATAATCTTCCGATTAAAGTACTCTTTCCATCATCAACACTGCCTGCGGTTATAAATCTTAGTATGTCCATGTTTGTTGGTTAATTCGTTAATTAGTTTATTGGTCAATTGTCAATGGTCAATGGTGAATTGTCAAACGTTAGGATATTATTCACCATTGACCACTCACCATTCACCTTAAAAGTATCCTCCCTTCTTCCTGTCTTCCATAGCTGCTTCAGAAACCCTGTCATCAATTCTTGTTTCTCCTCTTTCACTTGTTCTGGCAGCAATGATTTCGCTAATGATTCCATCAATATCATCGGCATTTGATTTTACGGCGGCGGTACAGGTCATGTCGCCAACAGTACGATACCGTACTTTGGCTTTGATAACTTTATCTGAAGGGTCCAATTTTATAAATTCAGAAAGTGAAACGAATTGTCCTTCATGTTCTATCACTTCTCTTTCATGCGCAAAATAAATTGAAGGCAATTCAATCTTTTCTCTTTTTATATAATTCCATATATCCAGTTCTGTCCAGTTGCTTATGGGGAAAGCGCGTACATTCTCTCCTTTATGTATCTTACCATTATAGATGTTCCATAACTCAGGCCGTTGCAATTTTGGATTCCAACCACCAAATTCATCCCTTACAGAAAATATTCTTTCTTTGGCTCTTGCTTTTTCTTCATCTCTTCTTGCACCTCCAATGAGCGCATCAAATTTGAACTCTTCAATGATGTCAAGAAGCGTATAAACTTGCAAGCCATTTCTGCTGGCGAACTTTCCTTTTTGTTCCGTAAGATGTTTTTCTTTAATGGTATCTGCTACTTTACGAACAATTAGATTTTCACCAATTTCGGCCACCAGTTTATCACGAAAATCCAATGCTTCCGGAAAATTGTGCCCTGTATCAATATGTACCAAAGGAAATGGAAATTTTCCGGGGCGAAAGGCTTTGAGGGCAAGATGTACCAGGGTTATAGAATCTTTACCACCTGAAAATAATAATGCCGGGCGTTCAAATTGGCCTGCAACTTCCCTCATAATATGGATTGCTTCAGATTCAAGTTGTCCTAAATAATCTAAATGATATCGGCTCATTTTTATGTTTTATGTATTGTATTAAATTGGAAAAGGTATTTTTTGGTTGGGGGCATTGCTTTATATTATTGACAGCAACACATTGAGTAGGAGAGAGCATGCATGCACATTATACTGGTAGCAAAAGACGTTATCATGTTTATTATTTTGAATAGTCTACCGCAAAGGTAGGGTAATAGGGTTTAAAAAAATAAAAAAATTTTGTTTATTTTTTTTAGGACAATATCTATGGGTTTTTTTTAGCTTAAATTTTGGCTTTATTTGTATCTAAATCGTTTGTGGTCAATAGTTTTATTGATTCTTTTAATTTTTAACGAGTCAAAAATTATTTTTCCACATTTTTATTTTGTTCTCAAATCCTTGCATTATTTATTCGCAATTAATCCGGTCGTTGGTGGTGTCAGGTTGTGAAATAACTAAAAACTCAAGCGCTTCCTGTGTTTCATTAGCTATATAATGCCTTGTTATCGGTATTGCCAGGAAACCCTGTTGCGATTCTATGGTTTCTTTTTTGTCATTATGGTAAAAAGCTGCCTTACCTTTCAAAACAAAGAAAAATTGTTGCGCATTGGAATGGAAATGTAATTTTTCTTTTGTGCCGGCAGGCATCTTTTCCAGTTTTACCGATAAGCCAGGAATACCCAGCTATCGCAATTATCTGCCCATTGATAATAGCTGGAAGATTGTTTGTCAATGATATTATCCATAAACTTTAAGATTGAAGTTCAAACTTTATAATTCAAAAATAGATATAATCTGAGCTTTAAAAATTCGATTTCAAATTATTGCCGGTTGGTACTGCAAAGGTTGCCAACCTTAACAAGCTCATTTAGGTTTAAAGACTCCATTTCAAAGGTTGGCAACCTTTAACCCGTCGCCATATTTTGAAATGCACACAAATTGAAAGAAGATACTTTAGACGAATTAACGGGCGTTTTTAATTAGCATTCTTTTTTTATAATTAACTTCGCGAAAATTAAAAAAAAGATAATCGTTTCTTCAGCTAAAATATATGACGGGCTGCTAAAATATGTTGAGATTATCAATCACTGGCGTAAACAGCGGATTTCAAATGCCAATTTTTTAATTTTAGCAGCAGCAGTGGTAGGCATACTTGGTGGAGTTACCTCTTCCGTATTGAAAGAACTTACGCACTATGTAGCCAATTTTCTGCAAAACGATCTGCACTGGCAATACAAATACTATCTCTACTTTTTCTTTCCTCTTATAGGTATCTTTCTTACGGTTTTTTATATACGCACATTTATCCGCCGAAGTAAGTTTCATCACGGAATTCCTCCGATAATATATAATGTTTCGCATGGTTCCGGCAAACTTGATTTTCATAATATTTATAGCCAGGTTATTTCAAGCGCTCTCACTGTAGGCCTTGGCGGCTCGGCAGGCCTCGAAGCCCCGGCAGTGGCCAGTGGCGCCGCTATTGGATCCAACATTGGGCGTTTTTTTGGCTTGAATTACAGAGAGACTATATTGTTATTGGCATGTGGCGCAGGTGCGGGCATAGCTGGCGCATTCAACAGCCCGATAGCAGGAATGATTTTTGCCATTGAAGTAATTCTGCCTGAATTTTCTATTCCTGCAGTGATACCATTATTGATTGCCTCGGCCATATCATCGGTCGTTTCGCAACTCATAGTAAGTAAGCCTTTATTTGTTTTGGTTACGAGCGGATGGACAGTGCAGGCATTTTGGTATTACATCCTTTTAGGTATTCTTGGCGGAATTTACTCCATTTATTTCAGCCGGTTAAATTCTTATATTCATAGCGTTTTTGCAAAAATCAAAAATCAATATAATAAAGTATGGATCGGTGGAATTATTTTAGGAGCCATGATAGCGCTTTTGCCGGCGCTATATGGAGAAGGATATATTACGATCCAGAAATTATTGGACGGCAATTACCAATCCCTTCTTGCAAATAGCTTGTTTCCAAAATATCAGACAATAGCGTGGGTTTTGGTAGTTTTTGCCGCGCTTTCACTTGTAGGAAAATCTTTTGCGTGTGCCATTACTATGAGCGCCGGAGGCAACGGTGGTATGTTTGGCCCCAGTGTGGTAGTCGGTGGATTGTTTGGTTTTGTTTTTGCGTTTGGGCTTAACCAAACGGGAATTGTACACCTTAACGTCACCAATTTTATTATTGCGGGAATGGCTGCTTCCATTAGCGGTATGATGCACGCGCCTTTAACCGGTATTTTTTTGGCTGCAGAAATTACGGGTGGTTATTCGATGATGGTGCCTTTAATGATCGTTTCTGCTATTTCTTATTTTATCAATAAAGGTGTTTTAAGATATTCTATTTATACCAGGGAACTTGCGGAACAGGGTGAACTTGTAGCGCAGGAAGACAGGGACCATAATGTATTGAGAAGAATCAAATTAAAATATCTTTTGGAAAAGGATTTCGTTATCCTTCACCCTGAAGAAACTCCCCGGAGCAGAAGCGCTGATATTGTGCATTCCAACAGAAATGTGTTTCCTGTAGTAAATATGAGTGGTGAATTAATAGGTGTTTTATTAAGTGATAAATTGCTGGAACTTTTGGTGAGTAACAAGCCTGGAGATCAAAATCAGTTAATCAGGGATATTAGTCAACCTCCTGATAGAACCGTTAATATTAATACCTCTATGTATGATGTGATGCGTATAATGGATAGCCTGGACACCCGCATCCTGCCCGTAGTTGGTGACAATAATACTTATTTAGGATTTGTGACCAAGAACGGAATTTTTAATAAATACAGGCATATATTAATGCGCCAGGGAGATTATATGCAGTATTAAAAATTGCGCTGAAATAAAATCTGTATTCAGTAAACCAACAAATATTGTAAATTCTAATTCGGGTATTTCAAGCTGATAAAAAAAATCTGTTGTAAGCGGCAATTACTGAACGAACCTAAAATTTCGTATCTTCAAATTAAAATTTCAAACAATGGCAAAGAAATCAAATCATGTGGTTCCATCATCGGCAGGGTGGGCGGTGAAAAAATCCGGAGCCGAAAAAGCATCAAGAACTTTTGCAACAAAGGAAAGGGCGGTTGTGTACGGGCGTGAACTAAGTAAATCAGAAAAGACAGAGTTGTTTATTCACAAAAGCAACGGGATGATACAAAATAGAAATTCGTATGGGAATGACCCTAATCCTCCAAGAGATAAAAAACATTAGAATAATTAAATGAATTTCGAAACGAACGTTTTCATAAACTGCCCTCTTGATGAAGCATATATCAACGACTTACTTAAGCCAATATTATATGTTATAATTAAGAATGGATATAATCCGCGACTTTCTTTAGAAGTTTCAGATTCTGGCGAAGTTAGACTCGAAAAAATTACAGAAATAATTAAATCTTGCAAATATAGCATTCATGACCTGTCGCTTGTAAAATCTAAAAAAGCTAAAGAATTTGCAAGAATGAATATGCCTTTTGAATTAGGAATTGACTATGGACTTAGAAAAAGTAGTATTGACCCTTTGAGTGAGAAACAGTTTTTGATTCTTGAGGCGACAAAGTATGATTACATGAAAGCTATTTCGGATATCAATGGCTTTGACATTAAAGTTCATAGTAACAATACGGAGAAAGTGTTCGAATGTATGTATAGTTGGTTTAGTGAAACACTTAAAATAAATAAGCAAGAACCTCCACTTAAGACCTTCTATGACTTTATAGATTTCAACACGAGTTTATTTGAAGAAAAAGTATTAGAATTTAGTTCCGACCAGATAGCAAAAAACTACATCGAAAAAATAAGCATTCCTGAATATATCCAGGAAATATTGGACAGAGTATAACTGCCGCTTACATTCCAATGGTATCAACTTTTTTGGTTTCTATTAGGCAGCAGTCCGGGCTGAAAAATCTCTGATGAAATATGAATCATAATATCATCTTTTTGTTCGTTTACTGTACTTTTGTTCGGGCTGGAAATTCATTGAATGCCCAGACATCACTAATGCATAGACGAAAG
>Ga0207657_10006484_pt1 | contig 12127 bp, 11 predicted proteins | sample KBSC33metaG_FD_184316 | JGI IMG/M metagenome (GOLD analysis project Ga0207657, IMG submission 184316) | Corn rhizosphere microbial communities from Kellogg Biological Station, Michigan, USA - KBS C3-3 metaG (SPAdes) (version 2) | ecosystem: Host-associated > Plants > Roots > Rhizosphere > Soil ...
AGGTAGCCGACACCCACGTCGTCCAGGAACGTCAGCCGCTCGCGGATCTCCTTCACGATGCGATGCCCGATCAGCTGCTCGGTCGGCGTGAGGTCGAGCTCGTCGAGAGACTCGAGCGCGCGCTTGACCGACATCGATGCGAACTCGTTGATCGACTTCGCGGCAATGGTCACGGCCAGCACCTCGGGCTTCAGGCGCGCGCCCTTGCAGACCGGGCACGGCCGGAGCGACATGTACTCCTCGATCCGCTCGCGCTGTGTGGCCGAGTCGGTCTCGCGGTAGCGACGCTCGAGGCTCGCGACGATGCCGTCGAACGCGAGCGTGTACTGGCGCCGGCGGCCCATCTTGTTGCGGTACTGGACGTAGACCTTCTCGCCGTCGGTGCCGTAGAGGAAGTAGTCCTGCTCCTCCTCGGTGAGCTCGTCCCACGGCAGCGACGTGTCGATCTCGTAGCGGTCGGCGACCGCCTGGATCACGGCCTCGTAGAAGCCCGACGAGCCGCCGAGCGACCACGGGACGAGCGCGCCGTCGTCGACCGAGAGCGACGGATCCGGCACGACGAGGTCGGGGTCGATCTCCTGCTGCGAGCCGAGGCCGGTGCAGCGCGGGCACGCGCCCTGCGGCGCGTTGAACGAGAAGATGCGCGGCTCGAGCTCGGCGAGCGAGACGCCGTGGTCGGGGCACGCGAAGTTCTGGGAGAAGAGCAGCGACTCGCCGTCGATCACGTCGACGATGAGAAGGCCCTCCGCGAGCGCAACCGCAGTCTCGATGGACTGCGTCAAGCGCGCCCGAATGTCCGGCTTCATGATCAGGCGGTCGACGACGACCTCGATGTCGTGCTTGACCTTCTTGTCGAGCTCGGGGACGCCCTCGTCGAGCAGGGTCTCCTTGCCGTCGACCTTCACGCGCGTGAAGCCCTCGCGGACGACCTCCTCGAACAGATCCTTGAACTCGCCCTTTCGCCCGCGCACGACCGGCGCGTTCACCGTGAACCGCGCGCCCTCCTCGATCTGGAGCACCTGGTCGACGATCGTGTCGATCGACTGGCCCGCGATCGGCTTCCCGCAGACCGGGCAGTGCGGCCGCCCGACGCGCGCATAGAGCAGGCGCAGGTAGTCGTAGATCTCGGTGACCGTCCCGACCGTCGAGCGGGGGTTCCGCGACGTCGTCTTCTGGTCGATCGAGATCGCGGGGCTGAGGCCGTCGATGTGGTCGACATCGGGCTTCTCCATCATCTGGAGGAACTGCCGCGCGTACGCGGAGAGCGACTCGACGTAGCGGCGCTGCCCCTCCGCGTAGATCGTGTCGAAGGCAAGGCTCGACTTCCCGGAGCCCGAGAGCCCGGTGATGCAGATCAAGCGGTTCCGCGGCAGGCGGACGGTGATGTCCTTCAGGTTGTGCTCGCGGGCGCCGTGGACTACGAGTGCGTCGGCAGCCATCTAGGCGGCCATTCTACCTAGCGAACACCTGTTCGTGAAGGTCTAGCCGGCGAGTCTTTGCACGAGCCCGCAGACCTCGCGCGGCCGTGGCACGCAGGCGATCTCGAGGTCGCCGGCCACGACCGTCCCGTAGCCGAGGAGCCGCCCGAGGAGCGACTGGTCGAGCTCGACGGTGCTGACCTTCGCGAGCCGGACGGCAGCCGCCTGCCTGCGGACGACGCCGTGGACGACGAAGAGCTTCTCCGTCGTGACGACGACGTGCGTCCGGTCCCAGCGCCAGACGGCGACGATCGCGAAGCCCGCCGCGAGGGCCAGGAGCGTGGCCCCGGCCAGTGAGGCCGGCCAGCCCACCGCGAAGCCGACGAGCCCGAGCACGGCGAGCGCCAGCGCCCGCGCGAGCGGCCGCACGAGCACGATGCCGTGCCGCCGTGCATCGAGATAGACGTGCTCTTCGGGCTGCGCGAGCATCGGGGTTGCACGCTTCGACAAAAAGGAGAGGATCCCTGGCTATGGGGGGCACTGCACGCCGCGCAGCAATCGCGACGCTCGTCACCGGCGGGATCGTCGTCCTTGCGCTCGTGCTCTGGAAGATCAGGATCGTCATCGCCCTCGTCTTCCTCGGCTTCATCATCGCCGCGGCGATGCGGCCCGGCGTCGAATGGCTCCAGCGGCGCGCCCGGCTGCCACGGGGCGCGGGCGTCCTCGTCCACTACCTCGCGCTCGCCGGAGTCATCGCGCTCGTCCTCTGGATCTTCGTGCCGCGGGCGATCGACCAGGTGCAGCAGGCCACGTCGACGTCGACAATCCACCAGCAGGCCACACACTCGACCGGGATCAAGCACGACATCCTCACCGGCCTCGACAAGCGGCTCAGCCGGCTCCCGAGTGGCGCGAACATCGTCCACCCCGCGGTCGAGGTGACGAAGACCGCGTTCGAGGTGCTCATCGGGATCTTCTTCATGTTCGCAGTCGGCGCGTACTGGATCTTCGAGCGCGACCGAACGATCGGGCTCGTGCAGTCGATGGTGCCGGTAAAGCACCGGCGAGTCACACGCGACACCTGGGTGCTGATCGACCAGAAGCTCGGCGCGTTCGTGCGCGGCCAGCTGCTGCTGATCGCGTTCGTCGCGATCCTGCTCTCCGCGGGATTCTTCGCGATCGGGCTGCCGTATTGGCTGCTGATCGGCTGCTTCGCCGGCGTCGTCGAGATCGTGCCGGTGATCGGCCCGCTCGCGGCCGGGGCACTCGCGATCGGCGTCGGAGCGACGCAGAGCTGGCACATGGCGCTCTTCGCCGGGCTGATCGTCGTCGGCGTGCGCCAGTTCGAGGATTACGTCGTCGTGCCGCGCGTCCTGGGACACGCGACCGGGCTGTCACCGCTGCTCGTCCTGTTCTCGGTGACCTCGATCGGGATCCTGCTCGGCGGCTTCTACGTCCTGCTCGCGATCCCGATCACCGCCGTGCTCGCGACACTCGTCGACGTCGTCGTGCGCGACGTCGACCCGGCCGAGCAGGAGGTGCCGGCGTTGCTCTTCGCCCAAAAGGAAGAGACGACCTAGCCCGGGTGCCGCTTCACATACGCCGCGACGAACGGGCAGAGCGGCACGATCTCGAGACCGCGAGCACGCGCATCGTCGAGCGCGTCGTGCACGAGCCGCGTGCCGAAGCCTCGGCCCTCGCAGGCGGAGTCCACCTCGGTGTGCGTGAACGCGATTCGGTTGTCGCGGCGGTGGTACGCAGCGAGCCCGATGCGACGGTCGCCGAGCCGCAGCTCGTAGCGGCTCTCCTCCGGAACGTCGACGACGACTGCATCAGCCGGCGCCGCCTCGACCTCCGGGCCGGGCTCGTCGTGCCGGAACCGCGCGACGATCTTGGCCATGCCATCCGACTTGCGCGCGTCGGCATGGTCGAGGAACCGCTGCCGGTGGGCGTCGGCGTACTGCCACGGCTCGCGCGTCTCGAGGTACTTGAAGATCTCGCGCGTGCCGCGGAAGATCTCGCCGTCCTCGGTTTCGAGGACGGGGATGCCGTCCGTCCCTGCGAGCGTACGCAGCCGGTCGCGTTGCTCCGGCTCGGGCTCGACCTGCCGCGCGACGAAGTCGAGGCCGAGCTCCGTCAGCACCTCGCGGACAGCGGAGGAGTACGGGCACCATTCCGCCTGGTACAGCGTGAGCGGCATTTAGTCGACGATAACGTCGAACTCGCCGGCGAGGACGCGATCGAGACGGCCCGTGCGCCAGTCGCGCACCGCATCGCGGACAAGAGGTGAGGGCTTGGCGCGGTACCGCCGCACGATCGCTGTCGACGGCTCCAACGCATCGAGCGCGAGCCGGGCCAGCTCGACTGCGTCGCCCTCGGGCGGAGCAGGCAGGCGCGGCGCGACCGCCACGTGGACGGCGACCCGGTCGAAGGAGCCGTCCTCGGTCGGCGACTCGAAGACGTGCAGGCCCGTCTCCGCCGACAGGATTCGGTACGCACCGATCCCGCTGACTGCGCGCAGCTCACTTCGGTCCGACCGCAAAGGCTGAATGCGCATCCCGCGCCGCCGCGCCCACCCCTCGTACATGGCGCGCAGCTCGAGCGCGAAGTCCTGCTCCAGGCGATCGACGCCCGCGGCCCTGATCTCGAGAAAGGCGTCGGCAGGCTCCGATGCATCCGTTCCCGCGCACGCGCGGTCGAGCAGATAGAGCCGTTCGGCGAGCAGCCCGACGAGGTCGCGCGCCGGCCCGCCTCCGTTCCGATCGAGGCGCGCGAGGCGGTTCGAGAGTTTCTCTGCCGTCCGGAATGCGGCCTGCACTCGGTCGACGTACTCGATCCGGGCCAGAACCGCGAGTCGTTCCGGCGACTCCCAGAACATGTCGCTCCGCATTGCAGCGAGGTCGCGCTCCTTTCGGCCACCCCACCCGTCGCCGTCGATGATGCCCCGCAACCGCTCGGTCTCTGCCTGCAGAAACGCCCGCTCCTCCGGGCTCCCACCCGGCACGAGCACGAGCCGCTCCAGACGGAGCGCCGCCGCGGGCGGGATCACCGCGGGCTCGACCTCCTCGGCGTCGGGGTCGACGAACGTCACATCGATGCGATCGTCGCGAGCAGTGATGAACAGGAACTGCTCACCGGTGGGAAAGGTGCGCGAGACGATGGCGGCGGCCAGCGGGGCCAGCAGATATCGCTCCACGGCCCGCTTCAACGGGCGTGCGCCGAGCTCGGGGCTGAAGCCCTTCTCGGCAAGGAACTCGAGCGCGGCCTCGTCCCATTCGATCGCCCACGGCCGGCCGCGGAACCCGCGGCGCTCGAGCACCTGTACCAACTCGCGCTCGAGCAGCGCCCGAATCTGCTCGCGCTCGAACGGCCGGAAGACGACGATCCGGTCGATCCGGTTCAGGAACTCCGGACGGAAGACGCGAGCGAGCTCTCGCTCGACTGCTGCAGGGCGGAACCGTGGGCCACCGTCGGCGGTGAACCCGAGAGGCCGACCTCCCTCGACCGCTGCCCCGAAGTTCGACGTGAGGATGACGACGCACCGCCGGAAGTCGGCCGTGCGCCCCTGGCGGTCGGTCAGCCGACCGTCGTCGAAGAGCTGCAGGAACACGCTCCAGATGTTGCGGTGCGCTTTCTCGAATTCGTCGAGAAGCACCACGGAGAACGGTTTTGCGCGGACGGACGAAATGAGTGTGGCCGCCTCGTTGTGCGAGCTCGAATCGGCCAAGAGGCGCTCGAAGGCGTGCTCGGTCTGGAACTCGCTCATGTCGAGCCGGACGAGGCGATCGGGCGAGCCGAAGAGGAACTCCGCGAGGGCCTTCGCGATCTCCGTCTTGCCGGTGCCGGTCGGCCCGACGAAGAGGAAGACCCCGAGGGGCCGGGTGGGGTCGGTCAGATGCGCCTTGATCAGCGCGATGCGATCGACGAGGCAGTCGACCGCCTCCGGCTGGCCGAGGACCCGCGTCGAGAAGAAGCGGCGAACCTCCTCGAGATCGAGCGGTGTCTCGGGGTCGACGACGTGGAGCGGCAGTCCTGTCGCCTCCGACAGCGTCTCGAGGACCTGCTCGGCGCGCACCCGGCCGCCGCCCGTGCGCACCGCCGCCGCAAGCGTCGCCTTCAGCAGGCGCAGGAGACCCGCCGGAGCGGCGACCGCTGGGAGGTAGTGCTGCGCAAGCTCCTGCGTGTCCCCGATCGTCGCGTCGTCGATGTCCGCGCCGACGCGATCGCGCCAGTCGCGGGCCACTGACATCGCCTCCTCACGGCTGAGCGGGTCCAGCCGAAGCGCCTCGAAGAGAGACGCTGCGCGCGGGCGATGCTGGATCAGCAGCTCGTACGCCTTCGGCTCGACCTCGCCGACGACGACGAGCTGCCCCGCTGCCACGTACGGGAGCATCGCGTCGAGCAAGCCGCGCGGACTGCGCATGTGCTGCCCTGCCCACAATGTGTCCTCGAATGCGGGCAGCACCCATACCGTCGGGCTCCCGGCGGCGTGCTCCACGATCTCGTGGAGACGGCCTTCGAGCTGGCCGATGTGGACCTGGCCGGCGTTGACGTCTGCGGCACCGGCTTCGAAGACGAGCCAGCCTTCGTCCTGGAACGGGCGGAGCGCCTCGCGGACGACCGCCGACTTGCCGACACCGTGCTCGCCGACGACGAGCACCGACCGGGGCACGGCGTCCCGCAGAGCGGCCCGCAGCGCGGCGACGACCGCCCCGCGTCCACCGACCGCGGTCAGCGCCGGGAGATCGCGCGGCGCGTGCCAGATCCGGCCGAACGACCCGAAGAACTCGAGTCGCTCACGCCCCCGCCGCCACTGCTCGAAGTCGCGGACTGTCTCGGGCGGCAGCGTGCCTTCGAGCTCGGCTACGACGGCGGCGACGAGCCCGACCTGCTGCTCGTTGACGAAGGCTTCGAACTCGGCCGCCGTCGGGATCTCCCCGGAGGCGACGCGACGCGCTGCGAACGCAGTCACGACGTCGACCAGCCATCCCTCGGGCCAGTGCTCGTCGCAGCGGGCGAGCACGCGCGCGATGAACGGCGGCTGCCCGTGACGCTCGACCGCCTCCAGGAGAAAGGCCAGCTCGCCGGCGTACGTCCCCTTCATTCGGCGGTAGGCCCAGTCGAGCCAGTCGGCAGAGACCTCACCCCGCAGCGCCGTTGCACGATGGGCGATTGCCGCCAGGATCGGCTTCGACGCGCGGCCAAGGCGTTCGACGGTTTCGAGCGAGACATCCGGAGCGGCGAGGCGCGTGCTCGCGCGCACGAACTCAGGATCCTCGCCGAGGCGCTCGGGCTCCGGCCACTGGGTCTCGAAGCGTTCCGCGATCGACCGAGCCGCCGCGCGAGCCGCCGCCTCGGCGTCTTCGACCGCGTTGGGCTCGCCGGTCGCGGGGTCGTCGCGCTTCTGCTTCCTCATGGCGTCCCGTACACGCTAGCCCTGAAAGGCGTAGCCGGACGAGACCGACGCTAGGCCTTGCGCCAGCGGCCGAACACGAGGCCACCGAGGGTGAAGCCGAGCCCGAACGTGCCGACCGCGAAGCCGCTGATCGCGACCGCCTTGCGGCGCCCTGACAGGCGCTGCCAGCGCCCGAGGGCTTCCTGCTCCTCGTCCGTCAGCGGCTCGCCTCGACGCTGTTTGCGCAGGGCACCGCCGGCCCGGAGGCCGAGGTACAGGTCGTCGAAGATCTCCGCGGAGTCGTCGGCCATGGCTTCCATTGAATCTATAGCCTCATTCGGTCGTGTCGGGGCGCCTCCTCCATGTATCCGACCTGCACACGGGTACACCTGAGGATCCGGCGGTCGAGCAGGCCCTCGCCGCCCTCGTCGAGCGGGTCGAGCCGGAGCTGATCGTCGCCTCGGGCGACCTGACCCACCGGGGCCGCCGTGAGCAGCACGAGCGGGCCGCCCGTTTCCTGCGTTCACTCGGGCCGCCGGTGCTGACGGTGCCGGGGAATCACGACATGCCGTACACGTTCCCCGCGCGGTTCACGCGGACGTTCGTGGAGTTCGAGCGGCAGTGGGAGACGACCGAGCAGACGCACTCGTCGCCGTCGCTCCACGTCGTCGGGCTGAACTCGGCGCGGCCGTACCGGCACCAGAGCGGCGGGCTCCGCGAGGCTCAGCTGCGCCGGGGCAAAGAGCGCCTCGAGGCGGCGCCCGAGGGTGCGTACCGCGTCGTCGTGCTGCACCACCACATGGTCGGCGCACCGTGGCGGGCGTCGCGCAAGCGGCCGGTCGCGCACCGGAACCGCGTGCTGCGCGAGCTCGTCGCCTCCGGCGCCGACCTCATCCTCGCCGGGCACATCCACCAGGCGGCGGTGAGCGAGCGCCACGAGTTCGAGGTCGTGAGCGGCGACGTGAGCGCGGCGGTGATCTCGATCGCGCCTGGGCTCGGGCAGCCGCGCCCGAACCGGCTCGGCGAGGCGCGCGGCCTCCACGTGTACGAGGCCGACGAGCGGTCGCTCTCCGTGCACACGTACATCTGGCGCGGCGACGACTGGGGCCTCACCGCGCACCGGGTATTCCCGCGCGGGCTCGGCCCCTTAGCCGTCGAGCAGGGCTAGATCGCCGCGGTTTCTCCTCGCCTGCCGGTGTACCGGCCGACGAGCGCGACGAGGACCACGGCGACGATGACGCCGATGATGAACGCGAGCCAACCGCCCGAGATGGCAGCCGCGATGATCATCGAGATGATGCCGATCGCGATGGTCAGGAGCCAGCCCATCGGATCGCGCCCGGGATGAATGAGGCGGCCGAGCGCGCCGACGAGTGCTCCGACGAGGATGAACCAGATCCAGTGCATGTCCCTGTTCTGTCCAGGGTCTGCGACGGTAAACCGCGCTAGCCGCGGGTCAGCGGCCGCTTCTGGACGAAGCGGCGGTACAGATAGAGCAGCAGGATCGCGCCGAGGATCGAGAAGATGACGCCGCCCGCGGTGCCGACGAGGACGTACGCGACGATCCCGCCGATGAACGAGCCGCCGAGCCCGAGGCCGATCGTCGCGAGGATCCCCATCGGATCCGGCCCGGGGAGCGCGAGCCGTGCAAGCGCACCGATGATGAGGCCGGAGATGAGCAGGGAGATGATGATGCCGATGCCCACGTGGTGCCCTCCTACGGGTTGCGGAGCGATTCGAGCAAGCGGGTGCGCGACGCGGTGTACTCGTCGTCGCTCAGGACGCCGGAGTCGTGCAGCTCCTCGAGCAGCTGTAGGAAGTGCGCCGGGTTCTCGGTCGGGATCTCCCCGGCCTCGCGGCTGACCGGCGCCGCAGCCGGCGCGCCGCCCCGCGCAGCCTGTTGCTGCTGGAGCGCCATCGCCATCTGCGAGCCGATCGCCTCCGGGTCGATGCCGGCCCGCTGGAGCCGCTCGCGGTACTCCTCGACGCCGACGCCGCGTTCCGGGAAGCGGTAGGCCTCCGGGCCCCAGAGGGCGCGCTTCTGCACGAAGCGGCGGTAGCCGATGACGAGCGCGATCGAGACGGCGAAGCCTGCGATGCCGACCCAGGCCGGGTCCTTGCCGACGACGGCGAGGACGATCCCCGCGCCGATGAGCGTGCCGATCAGCCCGATGAGGATCGTCAGCCACGCGGGCATCGGGTCGGGGCCCGGCACGGCGAACCGCGCGAGCGCGCCCGTGAAGAAGGCGGTGACGATCACCGAGATGATGCTGCCGAGCATGCCCGGAGGGTAGCGCGGCATGATCAGCGTGTGAGCGCGACGGCCCCGACGGCACCGTTCATCCACGCTGTTCAGATCAGGCCGCGGCGGCTCGACGAGATCGAGCGGGATTACACGGACGAGCTACCGGCGTTCGCCGGCGGCGACCGTATCGAGCTCGATCCGCGCGTCACGTTTCTCGTCGGCGAGAACGGGAGCGGCAAGTCGACGCTCGTCGAGGCGATGGCGGTCGCGTCGAAGCTGAATCCCGAGGGCGGCGGCCGCACGTACCAGTTCAACTTCGCGACGCGCTCGTCGCACTCGGGCCTGCACCGCCGCCTCGAGGTCGAGCGGGCGACGATCGCGCCGCTCAACTCGTTCTTCCTCCGCGCCGAGAGCGTCTTCAACCTCGCGACGGCCGTCGAGGCTTCCGAGATGGCGGACGTCTTCCAGCGCCCGCTACACGAGCAGTCGCACGGCGAGTCGTTCCTCGACATCGCGGTCAACCGCCTCGGCGCGCGCGGCCTCTACTTCTTCGACGAGCCCGAGGCCGCGCTGTCCGTGAACGGCCAGCTCGCGCTGATGCGGCGAATGCACGAGCTCGTCGAGCAGCACTCGCAGTTCGTCGTCGCGACGCACTCGCCGATCCTCATGGGCTACCCGAACGCGACGATCCTCCAGCTCGGCGACGACGGCATCCGCCCGGTCACCTACGAGGAGACGGAGCAGGTGGAGCTCACGAAGTCGTTCCTCGAGGATCGCGAGCGGTTCTTCCGGCATCTGTTTGCAACCTGACTTCAGTCAGGTTGCAGTCGTCGGTTCCGTGCGGGCGACGCCCAACGACTGCAACCTGCTTGAAAGCAGGTTGCTGAGCCCGGTGTCGTCGCCGCGACCGACATGGCGGGCGCGGCACCCCCACGCCCCGCCGTCAGCCGGCGCGCGCGAAGCGCGCGCACACCCGAGCCGGAAAGCGCAGCGAAGCGGAGCGGGGCGAGGGACTACGCGTGCACGTGCTCTCGCACGCGCGGCGCGGCCGCGGTCTCGAGCTCGCCGAGGAGGCGCCAGGAGATCTCCGCGATCTCGTCGACCGCCGTCTCGAAGGCGGCGACGTTCGCCTGGGACGGCTTGCGGTAGCCGCTGATCTTGCGCACGTACTGCAGTGCGGCCGCGCGCGCCTCTTCCTTGCTCGCGGCCGGCTCGACGTTGTAGAGCGTGTGGATGCTTCTGCACATGGTTAGGCCCTCACTTCCTGAATCGCGTTCAACTCACGGCGCAGATCCTTGATCTCGTCGCGCAGCTTCGCGGCGTACTCGAACCGCAGCTCCTCGGCGGCGACGAACATCTCTTCCTCGAGCGTGACGACGAGCTTCTCGAGCTCCTCGCGCGAAAGCCCTTCGACCTTCTTCGAGCCGCGGCGCCGGCGCGAGGGAACGGTCGGCGACTCGAGAGAGAGAAACTCCGCGATGTCGGAGACGCCCTTCGTGATCGACAGCGGCGTGATGTCGTGCTCCTCGTTGTACGCGAGCTGGATCGTGCGGCGGCGGTTCGTCTCGTCGAGCGCATCCTTGATCGCCTCTGTCTGCTTGTCGGCGTACATGAGCACCCGCCCGTTGATGTGGCGCGCCGCGCGGCCGATCGTCTGGATGAGCGACGTGCGCCCGCGTAGGAAGCCCTCCTTGTCCGCATCGAGGATCGCGACGAGCGACACCTCGGGCAGGTCGAGCCCCTCACGCAGCAGGTTGACGCCGACGAGCACGTCGTAGTCGCCAAGTCGCAGCTCGCGGATGATCTGGATCCGCTCGAGCGTGTCGATCTCCGAGTGCAGATAGCGCGCCTTCACGCCCGACTCGAGCAGGTAGTCGGTCAGATCCTCGGACATCTTCTTCGTCAGCGTCGTGACCAGGACCCGCTCGCCCACCTGCTCGCGCTTCCGGATCTCGCCGAGCAGGTCGTCGATCTGGTTCTTCGTCGGCCGCAGCTCGACCTCGGGATCGACGACGCCGGTCGGCCGGATCAGCTGCTCCGCGACTCGCTTCGAATGCCGCAGCTCGTACGCGCCGGGCGTCGCCGACGCGAACACCATCTGCGGCACCTTCGCAAGGAACTCGTCGAAGCGCAGCGGGCGGTTGTCGAGCGCGGACGGCAGCCGGAAGCCGAAGTCGACGAGCGTCTGCTTGCGCGACCGGTCGCCCTCGTACATGCCGCCGATCTGCGGCACCGTCTGATGCGACTCGTCGATGAACACGAGGTAGTCGGACGGGAAGTAGTCGAGCAGCGTGTGCGGCGCCGAGCCGGGCGGCCGCCCGTCGAGGATGCGCGAGTAGTTCTCGATCCCGTTGCAGAAGCCGAGCTCCTTCATCATCTCGAGGTCGTACTCGGTGCGCTGCCGGATCCGGTGCGCCTCGAGCAGCTTGCCCTCGGACTCGAAGAGCCTGACCTGCTCCTCGAGCTCGTGCCGGATCTCGTCGGCCGCGCGCTCGATCGTCGGCTGCGACGTCACGTACTGCGTCGCCGGGAAGACGGTGATGTGGTCGTACTTCGAGAGCACCTCGCCGGTGAGCGGGTCGAAGTGCGTGATCGCCTCGACCTCGTCGCCGAAGAACGAGATGCGATACGCCGTCTCCGAGTACGCGGGCTGCACCTCGACCACGTCGCCCTTGACGCGGAAGCGCCCGCGCCCGAGCAGCGTGTCGTTGCGCACGTACTGGATGTCGATCAGCTTCCGGAGCATCAGGTCGCGGTCCTGCTCCTGGCCGACCTCGACGTCGACGACCCTCTCGCGGTACTCCTCCGGGGAGCCCAGGCCGTAGATACACGACACCGACGCGACGATGATCGTGTCGCGCCGCGTCAGGATGTTCGAGGTCGCAGAGTGGCGCAGCCGGTCGATGTCGTCGTTCCGCGACGAGTCCTTCTCGATGTAGAGGTCGGCCTGCGGGACGTACGCCTCGGGCTGGTAGTAGTCGTAGTACGAGACGAAGTACTCGACCGCGTTGTGCGGGAAGAACTCACGGAACTCGTTGCAGAGCTGCGCGGCGAGCGTCTTGTTGTGCG
>Ga0207657_10006485_pt1 | contig 12125 bp, 19 predicted proteins | sample KBSC33metaG_FD_184316 | JGI IMG/M metagenome (GOLD analysis project Ga0207657, IMG submission 184316) | Corn rhizosphere microbial communities from Kellogg Biological Station, Michigan, USA - KBS C3-3 metaG (SPAdes) (version 2) | ecosystem: Host-associated > Plants > Roots > Rhizosphere > Soil ...
AGACCACCCAGGTGCCCTCACGGTCGACGAACGGCAGCTTGTTGAGCCAGTGGTTGAGGTCGATGTCCTCATAGGCGTTGCGATTGACCAGCAGCAGCTCGTGGTTTTGCAGGTTCGGCATCATGCTGAGTCCGTCGACCTTGAAGTTGAGGACGAGCATGCGCACGCCGAAGAAGATCACCGCCGCAAGCAGGACGGTCTCGATGATCTCGCGGGCAGCCCGCGCGGCGGACTTGCTCGCGTTCGCGGGCCGGTCGTCGGTCAGGGCCGGTACATCGCTGTCCCAGGTGGAGCGGAGAGGATCGGACCCGGCCGTGTAGCCGTCGGGCACGCTGTGTGCGGCGATCTCGCTGCCGATGCCGCCCGCTGCGCCGCCGCGATTGTCGATGACCACGGTCTGCCCGAAGTTCTCGGACAATTTCTGCGCGACCATGCGGCCGACGATGTCGGTGCCGCCGCCGGGCGGATAAGCAACGATCATGCGGATGGGTTTGGTTGGATAACTTTGCGCAAGTGCGCTAGTTGCCGGCACCGCAATCGCACAACACAAAACGAATCGCACCGCTTTACTCATCATTCATCACTCATCATTTATCATTGGTCACCCCGCCAGCGGCAGCTTGACCGTGTTGCCGTGCCACCGATGCTTCCAGGTAAATGACGGTCGCGCGGAGACTCATCCCCGTCAAATCACGGATCTTCTGGCCCTGTTCGTTTACACCGAACGGGCGAAATTCCATGTATTCTCGCTCAAGAATGGTTTGATATTTCGGATACAAAACTATTGTGGATGGACCAGCACGAAGGTCTTGCGCCGCACGATTGTGCATGACTGACGCTCCGTTTGTAGAGACGCGTGAGACGTTGAGAGCGCCCGTGACCGGCGCCCTCAGAAATGCGGACTGGCCCTACTGCTTGATCGACCGTTTCAGGGTCTTCTCCACGCTGGCGACTTTGGACACCAAGCGCCCGGAATGACCCTTCCGAGCATCCACTTTGATACTGCAGGAAATGCGGTTGCAATCCTTTTTCATGCGTTCATAGCACTGGCGCACGACGGCGAACACCTCATCCCACTCTCCTTCGAGGACTGTCCCCATGGGGTTCAACCGATACGGCACGCCACTTTTATCGACGATGTCCAATGAGCGAGAGACAAACTTGCTCACGCTTTCCCCCTTGCCCAAGGGGGACATGCTGAATTCCAGCAAGACCATGCGGTTCCTTTCTTCGACCGTTACGATGTGCGTTTGCCACCCGTCGACGCCGCTCGTCTTACGTTCTCACCCGCCCGGCCCAGGCGCAATCATTCTCACCCACCGACCCACCGATTGCTTCGCAATCGTTTACCCGGTACGCGCCTTTAACCTTCTCACCCACCCACCCCAGGCGCGCCGAGACGCGCCTTGTCCCGTTCATCGAGCCATACTTTGGGATACTGCACCTTGCCCAGCAGACGGAAACCATCCAAGGCTTCCCGCAGCATCGTGCGTCGCTTCTCGACGTCAGGCTCATTACTCTTCGCCTGCTCGCGCAGTTGACCAAGCCAGTCGACGAACGCCACGAACTCACTATCTAAAATGCGCTCGAGATCTTCTTTCATGAATCCGGACAGCGCCGGCGCCATGCCGCTCGTGCTGATCGCCACGCGCGCATGCCCGGCTTCGACCACCGCCGGCATGTTCACCGTGGAGGCTTCGGGAAAATCGACGGACCAGAGCAAAAACTTGCGCTCCCGCGCCTTGGCAAACAACGACCTGGCAAAATCTCTGTCGCCACGGATCATGTTGAGGACAAAGATCGCGCTCTCCAAATCGGTTTCACGGAAGTGCCGTCCGCGATGGATGACTTTGGCGGAGGCGGCCAATTGCTTCAATCGCTCATGCAAGGTGGGAGAGATCACAATGACTTTCGCGCCGGCATCGAGAAGGCGTTGAGTTTTTTCTGCGGCCTCTTCGTCGCCCCCCAACACGAGCACCACATAGCCTTTGACGTCGAGTGTGACCGGAAATCCAGGGTTCGCTGCCATGACAGTTCCTCCATTCCGAAAAGGAGGGCCATCATACAACAGAGCCTTTTCCAGGGTAAACCATGCGTTCCCTTTTTTTGTGGGAGGCCGGTATAATGCAGCGCTTTTTACCACCATTTTCGTAGAGGACAATGAATGGCTGCATATAAATTCGGCGCGGTCGGCATGGCCGGCGGCATCATCGCGATCGCGGCCGTCGCCGCCTGGTTGGGCCTGGCGCACGTCTTCGACCCGAAAGGCGGAGAGGGCGTGATTGCGGGTCAGGTCCTGATTTCTCCTGGGCTCACCGATCAGGTCCGCCCGACCGACGTGTTGTTCGTGATCGTGCGAAGACCGGGCGGCACACCAAGACCCGTGGCCGCCAAACGCATTGAGAATCCGAAATTCCCTGTGCCGTTCGAGATCACGAATGCGGATGTGATGGTCCAGGGTGCCGAGCTTCGTGGGATGGTCGACGTGCTGGCGAGATTGGATCGCGACGGACAGGCGGGGCCGGCGCAGCCAGGCGACATCGAAGGACGCTATGCGAAGAATCCCACGCTGCCCGGCGGGCGCGACTTGGAAATTGTCTTAGATACGGTGAAGAATTAGGAAGGTGGATTCGTAACGGTGGCGCTGTGTTCTGAGGTCTGCGAATTGAAACGTGGAACTACGGTCCCTCGGCGTCCAACTCCATGTTCCAATACAAATAGTCCCGCCAGCTTTCCGGTGTATTGCGTATCCCGATGGTAATGGTGACGATGGGACTCCAGCGCGGCTTCACGGGCCGCTTCATCAGCCGCATGCCCGCTTCGTCCGGCGTCCTTCCGCTCTTGCGATTGTTGCAGCGCCAGCAGGCCGTCACGATGTTCTCCCACGTCTTTCGCCCGCCCTTGGCAATCGGCACGACATGATCGAAGGTCAGTTCTTCCGTACGGTATTTGGTGCGGCAATACTGACAGACATATCCGTCTCTCGTGAAGATATTGATCCTGGAAAACTTGACGGCTCGGTGGCTATCTTTTAACCGGACCAACTTCAAGAGCCGCATGACGGCGGGCAGCTTGAATGAGATCGTGACTCCATGGATTTCGCGGTCATAGACCTCGAGGACTTCGACTTTGCCTTGCCAGAGAAGAGCGATGGCTTTTTGCCAATGAACGACACGCAGGGGTTCATACGTAGAGTTGAGCAGGAGGGTCATTTCCATTCAATAACCTCATTCCCAACCGAGGCTCCTTTCGTGAGAAGGGCCTTGAATCGGTCTGGGTACGCTCGGCTATCTTCTATGCCATAAGATTTGGGCGAAATCAAGTTCTGGGGCCATTCTGCGGAGGACGGATCGCCCTCCGCATCACAATCCGTGAGGCCGCATGTCTGAGTTTATCACGGTGGCGAAAGTCGAAGAGATTCCGCCCGGCACCGGCAAGACCGTCGACGTCAACGGCGTGTGGATCGCGTTGTTCAACGTGGACGGTTCGTTTGTTGCCGTCGACAATACCTGTCCGCACGCCGGAGGACCAATCGGCGAAGGCTCGCTCTCCGGTGAGATCGTCACCTGTCCCTGGCACGGATGGCAATTCAACATCCGCACCGGCCAGCGTGACGGCAATCCGAATTTCACGATCGCCTGCTGCCCGGTCCGTGTGCAAGATGACCACGTGCAGATCGCGCTGCCGCCAGAATTTAAGTAACTCGGTGAAAGGCGCGTCTCGGCGCGCCGGGGTGGGCGGGTGAGATAAGCGTCCGATTACGCAGGACCGAGGATGTTTGGTTTCGGAGGACTTGGTGCAGCCGGCTCGTCGGTCTCAACCGGCTTCGGCGTGATCCCATCCGCCGGCAACGACGCGGCATTGACTCGTTTCAATGACAGGTTGGCGTGCCAGATGAATTCGCGCTCGAACCACTGTCCGCTCTCGCCTCTGTCCCGCAGCTGCACACGCACTTCATAGAGATCGCCGTCCACCTGTTTGACCCGCCATTCTCCGAGCCGGGCATTGAGCCCGCGTTCCTTCATCGAGCGCACGTGCTCCGTCATGGCTTGTAGCAGCGTGGGATAGCCCAGCGCCCGGTGCGTCTGGACCATCGCCAGTGCGTCGGCGCCGCGTCGGTCGAGCATCGGATTGATCGTCGGCGGCTTGGTCCAAACATAATAGATGGCGCCCAGTGCCAGCACGCCGAGCACAAGATAATGAATGATTTTTACCATCGACAGGCGATCCCGTGCGCATGGGGACTCACAGGCATATTAGGAAGCGACCTCACGCCAAGTCAATCCGACGTGACAGACACCCCTTAACGCTTGTGCCACTGAAAGAGGGTATGTTAGAAGAATAACCCTTCAATTTGTGAGGCCACGCGCGACTTATGAAGTTCTTTCTGTACGCCGATAATCTCCATCCGACTCAGCTCAAACGACGGGCGCCCGAACATCAGTTCCAGATGCTGGCCACGCTCCCCGACCACACCATCCAGTTTTGCCGCTGGTCCTCCCAGTGGCGGTGCGGCCTCGCCAGCGTCGTGCCGTCCGCGGGCGAGAAGGCCTGGGGTGCGATTTTCGAGCTGACGGACGAAGACGTCAAACTGCTCGATCAACTCGAAGACGACGTGCCTCCGGAAGCCTTTCGTCACGTCCAGGTGACGGTCCTCAGCGAAGCCGGAGAAAAGATCCTGGTGACCACCCATGCGGCGAATCCGATCGGAAAATTCAAACCCAAGGATCATTACCTCGATTGGGTCATTAAGGGCCTGAAGCATTGGAAGTTTCCGCAGGAAGTCATCGAGCAATGGGAAGCCTACCGGCCACGCTCATGACGGCGAGGAACGCGGACGACTCTCACATCGCACATCTCAAATCTCACAGTCGGAGAAGAGGGAGCATTTCAACTTTTAGATAGAGGAGCCTATGCCAAAACCCAAATATCACATCGTCGTCTGCACGAACGCCCGGCCGCCGGGACATCCCAAACCCTCATGCGGCAGCGCAGGCTCGGCGCAATTGCTGATGGCGTTCAACATGGGGCTGATGCAGCGCGGCGTGATGCCGGGCGAAGTGCTCGTCAGCGGCTCCTCGTGTCTGGGTCCTTGCGAGCAGGGACCGACCGTCGTGGTCTATCCGGAGGGCACCTGGTACTCGAAGGTCACGGAAGCCGACGTCGCCACGATCCTCGACGAACACATCAAGGGCGGCAAACCGGCGGCGAAGCTCAATCCCGACGCCGTCTGGAAATGACTGTCGTCAGTGCTACCGGATAAACGTACTTAGTTCTTCCATTGAGGATGCTCAAAATGGATTTGAGGCCGGGCCGCAGCGAGCGAAGTTCTGAGGCGTACGCTTTACAGTACGTCGAGGATCTGAGCGTTGCGAGAACGCAGCCTCAAACCATTTTCAGCATCCTGTGACGCCGTGGCACACTCAACTCACCACGAACACAAAGCCCATGCACCCAAATCCATTGGGTGCATGGTGATTACTTGCAGCGATACCCGCACGCCGGACACCGACACCAGCGGACAATTGATCCAGAAGCTCCTCAAGGAGCAAGGCCACACGATTGCCGCCTATCACCTCGTCAAGGACGAGCCCGCACAGATCAAGGCCCGGATAACCGAAGGCACCGGCAACGATCAGGTGCAGGCCATCATTGTCAATGGTGGAACGGGGATCTCGCGGCGGGATTCGACGTTCGAGGCCGTCGACGCGATGTTGGAAAAACGATTGGACGGTTTCGGCGAAGTGTTTCGCTATCTCACCTATCAGGAGATCGGCTCTCCGGCCATCATCAGCCGGGCCACCGCAGGCATCATCAAGGGCCGCGTGCTCTTTTCTACCCCCGGTTCAGAAAACGCCGTCCGCCTCGCGATGGAAAAACTCATCCTCCCAGAGCTCGGGCACCTCGTCAAAGAATTGACAAAATAATAGGGCATGGGCGGGGGTAACCCCTGCTTCAGCGAGGGCGCAGGCAGTTACCCGACCCATCCCTATGGAAAGGGGAACGATCGAGCTCGGAAGGAGCATTTGTAAGCGCGCTTGGAGAGCAGAGGGCGCTCAAAACGAGTTTGGAACAAGGCCGCAGGAAGCGTGGCGACTGAGGCGTACGTTTTTCGGTACGTCGCAAGGAGACATGCGACCGAGAACGCTGTTACAAACCGTTTTCAGCGTCCGTCAGTCTTGGGCGATTTTTGGTTCCGAATATCCCATAGCCGACGGAATCTTCGACTGCGCGTAGCGCTTGTAATGAAGGAGTAAATCGCGCACCGAGACGACCCCGATAATCTCTCCGTTCCGCGTCACGCCCAAATGACGGATACTGTGATCGCCCATCATGTCCTGCGCGTCATCGACTGGACGGCTCGCCTCGATCGTGCGGATGGGCGCTGTCATGATCTTCTCCACCGTCAATTTCCCGAGCGGCTTGCCCGAGGATACCGCCCGCCGGACGATATCGGTATCGGTCACGATGCCGACCAGCTGCTTCCCTTTCTTGACGAACAACGAGCCGACACGTGCCGACTTCATCGTTTTGGCTGCACTCACCACCGACGTCGTCGGGCCCACCGACTTAGGTTGCTTTGTCATGATGCTGGCGACTGCTGACATGGTTCCCTCCTTTCAAAGAGTGTGATCTCGATAGGAAAGAACGTCGGCTCTATTCAATCCCTCGATGGTTGTCATCTTATCAAGAATTCCGTACAGTTGTTCATCCAAAACGAAATCAGAACGACAACGTCCCTTCCATCACCATCACGCACTGCCCGCCGACTTTTACTGAGTGAATCGCCTGTCCGTCGGATTCGATTTGCACGAGGATCCTGGACGGCCGCTCGACTTCGTATCCCTGCTCAATCACGATCTCGATCTTGGGGCTCACCTCCACGATGCCGTTCTGCACGAGATAGGCGCCCAAGGCGCCGCTGGCGCTTCCCGTCGCCGGGTCTTCGGGAATGCCGATGGCAGGCGCGAACATTCTCGAGTGCACATTCGAGAAGGGTTCCACGGTCACCGTCGTAAAAGCGGTGATGCCGTTCGCCCCGAACCGGCCGCATAGATCCACGATGGCAGAGGGATCGGGATTGATGGAGCGCACGGCCGTCAGGGTACGCACCGGCACGACCAACACCGGCAATCCGGTCGACACTACTTCGACCGGCCATTTCGTATCGGCGATCGTGTGCTTGGGGATCCCTAATGCCGCCGCCACCTTATATAAGTCTTCCGTGTCTTCGACGCGCTCGAGAAATTGCGGTTGCGGCTGGGTCATGACGACGCGCATCACCTGCCCGTCCCGCATCAGCAGATCGACGGGAAAGCATCCGATGTTGCACTCCTGCACCACACGAGTCACAGGCTCGGGAGTGGCAATCATGCCAAGTTGTGCCAGGACATGCATGGTGCCCACGACCGGATGACCCGCGAAGGGAATTTCCTGGGTGGGCGTGAAGATTCTCAGCCGGACGACGGCAGCCGGGTCCGTCGGTGGGAATACGAAGACGGTTTCGGAGAGATTCATCTCGCGGGCGATCTGCTGCAGCTGATCGTCGGTCAGTCCTTGAGCTTCGGGAAACACCGCCACGGGGTTGCCGCCGAACGGTTGAGCCGTGAACACATCCGCTTGATAGAATTTCAGCGAGCGACGCTCGGCCGGCATAATAGCGGGCACTCTAGGTCAAGAAACAAGCTCGTGTCAAACCAACAGCTTTCCAAACAGTTCCGAGGCAGGGCGAACTAAAACAGTTCACACTCGGCGGGCCATTCCAGACGTCATTCCCGGCATTCCGGCTCCTAACAAGTCTTACGCACTTCGCCTGATTTACAGCCCACTAGGGATCCCTCTAGGATTCCCCTGCCTCGCACTTACAATAGGGAGGGATCATGCTGAACCTGCGCATCTGGCTGCAAGGTGGGTTGTTGCTCGGTGCCGTGACGGTGGCTCTGGCCGATAGCGGTTTTCTCCCAAATCTCTTCCCCTTTCAAGACCCCTCTGGAAAAGTTGAAACGTTCAGCACGACCGGGAAAGTCGATCTCACCGGGCCGTTTTTCCAGATTCTGGGCTCGAGGGAGAATGGCCGGAGTTGCGCCAGCTGCCACCAGGCGAGTGATGCCTGGTCTGTCTCCGCAGCCCATGTCGCACAGCGATTCGAAGACACCCAGGGTATGGATCCCATCTTTCGTCCCAATGATGGTTCCAATTGTGATCATAATATTGATGTGTCAACCCTGGAGGGCCGGCGACAAGCGTACAGCCTCCTGATCAGCCGCGGTCTGATCCGCATCGACCTCCCCATACCTGATGGTGCAGAATTTGAAGTCGTCAGTGTGAGCAATCCGTACGGATGCAATGAAACGTCGACCCTCTCGATGTACCGGCGTCCGCTTCCTTCAGCGAACCTCCGATTTCTCAGCACATTGATGTGGGATGGTCGTGAATCTTCAACGCAGACTGGAACAACCCCGATTGCCTTCGCGACAAACCCAGCAGACCTTTTGTCAAACCTCAAGCATCAATCGGTGGACGCCACGACTGGTCATGCGCAAGCGACGACTAAGCCTTCGGCGGACCAGCAACAGCAAATCGTGGCGTTCGAAATGGCCTTGTCGACCGCGCAAGATTTCGATTCGGTCGCAGGCTCGCTCGGGTCCAACACCGCAAGCGGCGGACCGACGGCCTTGGTCGACCAACCGTTCTTTATCGGAATCAACGACCCGCTGGGGCTCAACCCTTTTAAGACGCCATTCAATCCGACGGTGTTTACGTTGTTCAATAACTCGTGGGTCAATGCCGCTTCAGGGGCTGCTCGCGAACGGCGAGCCAGCATCCTCAGAGGGCAAACGCTGTTTAACTCCAAGCCCATCAATATTACGGGAGTGGGGGGCCTCAACGATGCCACCGGGCTCCCAGTGATCAAGGGGACTTGTGGCACCTGCCATGACTCACCGAACGTGGGCAACCATTCGGTCTCGGCGCCATTGAACATCGGCGTAAGCGACGTCAACGGTCCGCTCGACGTCAAGTACTTGCCCGTGATCACACTTCGTCAGAAGAAACACGGACACGATGTCATCGCCACCACCGATCCTGGCCGGGCTCTCATCACGGGAAAATGGGCTGATATTGGCAAGCTGAAAGGACCAGTCCTGCGAGGATTGGCGGCACGCGCCCCCTATTTCCACAATGGGTCGGCGGCAGACTTGAAGCAGGTCATCGATTTCTACAACGTCCGATTTGCCATGGGCCTGACGGACGCCGAGAAAACCGACCTCGTCAATTTTTTGAACGCCCTGTAACCGCACAGGCTGACGAGAGGGTCATCAAGGGGTGCCATCGTGAGATGGTATCCCTTTTCTTTTAGTTCAAATCGCTCGATCCGATTCTCCCTTACCCCTCCCTTATCTCACCCACCCACCCTAGCCCGCGCCGAGACGCGGGCTTCACCCATGGGCGCGGAGCAGGCGAGGCTGATCTTACGTTTTTCCTTCCAAATAATGAGGGACGTTCAGCCCTGCTATGCGACATGCACGGAGGCGAGGGCCCCGCGCTTGCCGAAAGCTTGCGGTCCTCAGCATGAGGACGGTGGCGCATGTCTGATGTTCAGGTCGCGGAGCGGAACCTGAACGAGTTTGCGACACCGAGCAGCCTGAGGCTTAGCGCGGTCGAGCCGAAGTGCGGAGCAGGCAGGGCTGAACGTCCCTCGACCTCTTCTTGACTTGGCCGCTGCACGCCGCCTATTCTCAGAGCGCCCAACCGATAGGAACATTCAATGGCCCGCGAGTTGGAACTCAACGTCCGCCCGATCTTCTCGACACCGCTCCTCGTGTTCTCCATTCCCGAGGCCGAGCGCCTCAACGCCGAGCTCACGCGGGCGGTGCTCACGCGGGAAGCCTCCGAACCCGCCTATCACGACCGCGAAGTCATCGGCTGGTCCTCTCCCCACGACATGTCCATGATGGACTGGGCCGGCGGCCCTCTCAAAACACTGTTCGAGTACGTGATCCAGGTCGCGACTCAGGCAACGGAGTATTCCGAACGCACTGGCAAGGCATCACAACGGCCCGCCTGGCAGGTAGTCGAGATTTGGGCGAACGTCCAGCGGTCCGGCGGCAGCAACGGCTCCCACGCCCATCCGGGCTCCTTCTGGTCCGGTGTCTATTATGTGGATGCGGGCGATATCTCGGAGAAGGAAAAGAACGGCGGGGAACTGCAGCTCTTCGATCCGCGCGGCTGCCTCCCGCGCATGTTGGCGCCCTACCTGCGTTATGCGATTCCGGAACTGCACGACGCCGGCAACACCATCTCCTTCACGCCTGCCTCAGGCCAGTGCGTCATGTTCCCCGGCTGGCAGTACCATGCCGTGGCTCCCTATATCGGCAAGGCGCCTCGCATCAGCGTCGCCTTCAATCTGGATCCAATCCTTCCCAAATAAGGCCTCTGCTCATTCCAATGAACGTCGAACCCATGCACATCGGTGGTGCAGTGCTCGTTGGGATCGGCGCGATCGTGATCATGGACCTCTGGAACCTGTTCTTACACCAGGCTCTGAATATTTCTTCGCTCAATTTTTGCCTGGTCGGGCGTTGGTTGAGCTACATGCCCCTGGGCACGTTCACGCACACGAACATTGCCGCGGCTCCAAAACGACCGGCCGAATGTGCGATCGGTTGGACCGCACACTACTTGATCGGCGTGACCTTTGCGCTGATGCTCGTCCTTTTCACATCCGGCAGTTGGCTGGATCATCCATCTTTCCTCCCAGCGTTGTGGGTGGGAATAGGGACAGTGCCGATTCCCTATTTCATCATGCAGCCGGCCTTGGGACTCGGGATCGCTGCATCCAAGACGCCTCACCCCACCCAGGCCAGGCTGAAAAGCTTGATGACGCATACGGTATTCGGTGTCGGCCTATATCTCACGGCGTTACCAGTGAGTTATGTGATGCACGTCTATGCTTAGACAGTTCACGTCGGGGCTTGAATTAAGACCGCGAGGAGGTTCAGAGTAAGAGCAGCGGCTGTGGAGGCTGCCATGACACATGTCCAGCCGGTCATGCTCGCGGCGATCTTCATTTCGGTGCTTTCCCTCGTCGGCAGCTTGGAGGATGTCACGGCAGAAGCGCCGCGACAGATGAGTCCTAAAGCCGCCCAGCAGTATGCGGCCGATTCTGAAAAAGCCGCGAGTGGAGATCCCGAGGCGGCCTACCGTGTGGCTGAAGCGCTTGAATCAGGCCGCTTTGGCGGTCTGAAGGATCTCAATAAAGCCCTCTCGTTTTACAAACTCGCTGCGCGGAACGGTCATCGGGATGCCGCCGCGCGAGTGACGCAACTTGAGCTCGAACTGAACCAGAGTCAGAGCCAGCAGAAGTCCTCGCCGCTTTCTCAGGGACGCTAAGCAGGAACAGGTAGGCTCTCAAACGATTGCGTCAGCGGATTCTGCACGTAGTCTTCCACGTAATTCTTCAGCAGGCAGTTTCGCCACAGCAGCTTGTTCGCAAATTTCGTATCGATCTTGTGCAGCACCGTGGCCTTCACGCCGGTCTTTCTCATGAACTGTTCCAGCGTCACTCCGCCGATGTCGGTGTACAGACCACGGCCCGACTGCATCATGCATTTCGGAATGTGCACACGCTTGTGGCCGTTGACACAGCGTGCGATGTCGTCGAAGGTCAGCAGCACCGAGCAGTCGGAATCGCCGCCGAGCGTCGCGTTCGGGACCATCAAATACCTGGCGCGATTCTTCCGATACATGTTCAGCACTTTGTAGACACTCTTCGCCATCACCACCGTATCGCGCTTCTCCAATTCGAGTGAGTCGAACGCGCTCACGATCCGTTTCCGATTCATGAAGGCCGTGATCGGCGCCTCGGTCTGGATCGTTTGGATGTTCGGCAAGCCCTTCTCGTAGAGCCGGACGGATTCTTCCGCGAGAAATTTCCGGCCTTGCCGCATCAGATCGGCCGTCGGGTCCTTGATCCCGCGCACCGGCGTCAGGCAGCCCATCCACAGCACGCACTTCTGATTGATCTTGGAGATCATCTCCGCGTCCTTCGACATCGTGTGCGAATCGAAGGCGTAGAAGTTCGCCGATGAGACGGCCGGGCCATCCAGCACCTTCATCAAATGCTT
>Ga0207657_10006488_pt1 | contig 12123 bp, 9 predicted proteins | sample KBSC33metaG_FD_184316 | JGI IMG/M metagenome (GOLD analysis project Ga0207657, IMG submission 184316) | Corn rhizosphere microbial communities from Kellogg Biological Station, Michigan, USA - KBS C3-3 metaG (SPAdes) (version 2) | ecosystem: Host-associated > Plants > Roots > Rhizosphere > Soil ...
TCTTTGTAAGTAACATTCGAGTACCATTCATTATTTGCTTCATTGAACAAATTGAGATAATCAATGTGCACACCATTGTCGAGATATGCTTTCAAATAATGCGAGTAATACCTTGCCAATGCGCTATAGTATTGAGGTTTCACATGTTTTTCTCCCTGTTTCAAACTATAGTACATCCAGTCAGGCGCAAAATCCATTGGCGATTCAATTTGGAATTTTCCAAACTGTGCTGCATTCTTTATAAAAGTGATAAGACCATTCGGACCTAAATCCCTTTCAATGCTAAAATGAGTCATTAATGTATCATCAGGCGTTTCATTATAAGAATACCAGGGACCTGCGGATGCAAAATCACAAGCAGCGATCGGAGATTTCATTATTGTAAACCCTGAACCTTTTACAGAATCAAATAAAGATGCAAATACATTGTTTTTATCTTCAGCAGAAAGTGAATTCAAACAGATCATTCCTGCCTCATTAAATGTTGCGCCGAATCCTTCCATTGTTTGAAAAGATTTTTTTTCATTCACTTTTATTACAGGCGACGATGATTTTGTATCCGAAGTAAAAGTTGCATCATCCTTTCTTGTCAATCGGTCTCCTGCTTGTGATGATACATATACTTCAATTTTATTTTGTGCAATAGATAAATCCACAACGACAACAGAAGTCAATAACGCAAGAAGAATCTTATTACAAAAATTCTTTGTCAATTTATTTTTCATGTATTTCTATTGAACGATTATAAAATTGAATGATCTCATTTATTTGCATGCTTCAATAAATTGCTGTGCTGCTTTCTCAATTTCTTCGTCACTTGAATTAATGTTGATGCCCCAACCTGCACCCAATCCGCCATCAACTACACCAATGCTTATATTCATTGCACGACTAAGAATATCATCTGTTTGTGAATAAGCTCCTTTTGTATGTGGCTGCCCTATTTTTTTCAAATGCGCTAATACATGCTCCATGTTTGCATACACATGCCATCCGCTTGCATCAATTGTTTTTGATCCCAATGTTTTCGAAATTTTTACTGCTTGCTCACGTGTATCAAAAATAACAGTGCAAAGTGTTGCACAATCTCCTTCCGGATCATTCAATGTTCTGAACTTAAAATCCTTTGCTTCTTCGATCAACTTCTTTAGTTTGCTCCTCTTCTCTCGAAGCGTTGAAATGATCTTATCAATCTTTCCTAACTGCGCAAGCGCAACTGCAGCAGTTAGTTCATTCATGCGAAAATTTAATCCAAGCATATTGCGCGAACCAACCTCAACACCAAGCCTGCTTGGTTTATGTCCATGATCATGCATGCCGAAAGCAATCTCATAAATGTTTGCATTATTCGTTACAGCAAGTCCGCCATCGCCACTATTGATCGTTTTAAAAACATTAAGTGAGTATGCACCAATATCACCGATCGTTCCAACTTTTTTCCCTTTGTATGATGCTCCTGCAGCCTGGCAACAATCTTCAAGCACAAGCAGCCTATGTTTTTTTGCAATCGCCATTATTCTGTTCATGTCGCACGAATTGCCAAGCATGTGCACAGGCATAATTGCTTTTGTTCGCGAAGTAATGCGGTGTTCGATATCATTCGGATCGAGTGTAAGACTTTCATCAATTTCAGCAAGCACGGGAATCACTCCGGAAAATATGCACGATGTATAACTCGCAACAAAAGTGTATGCGGGAACAATAATTTCATCGCCCGGTTTCAATCCAAGTCCAATCACGGAAGCGATCAATGAAGATGTTCCGGACGAAGTTGCCAATCCAAATTTTGCTCCGCAATATTTTGCAAACTCTTTTTCTAAAGTCGCAACTGTGTGCAAAAAATTCGGATCGTCTTCACTTCCATATCGGAAAAGATGCCCGCCTTGCATCACGCGTGTTACCGCGTCTATTTCTTCTTGTCCAAACCAATAAGCGCCCGGTCCTGGCATAAAAAATTTTTTTTGATTTTAGAATGAAAATTTCGTTGAATAAATATTTTTATTTTCTATGATACCAGAAGTGGTATTTTCATGGCATCTTCGTTGCGTCGCAATCACTTCATCTGAATATCATATGGCATCTTAGCTTTAACAAAATTATCTCAGAATTTTTTTACAGCTTCTATGAAAACGTAATCACCGGTGTTTGCTTTTTAAATCCTTTTGTTCTTATTGCGAGATAAATAATACCTGTGAGCATCCACGCTCCTCCAATCATAAAGGTTCTCGCAGGTAAATTCAACCAGATAAAAAGGCAAATAATAAAACCGATTCCTGCGGGTAAAAAATTTATGAAAAAACTTTTCATTGTTTTCTTTTCTCTCCTGAAAAAATATTCCCTGATCGATGCAAGGTTTACTGCCATAAATGCGAAGAATGCTCCGAAGTTGATAAGACTTGCACATTCTTCATAATTAAAAAAGAGAGAACTTATCAACGCAATAATTCCAATCAAAATGATATTGTAATTCGGAGTGGCATATTTTTTATCAAGGTGACCAAAAAATTTTTTAGGAATAATTCCGTCGCGTCCCATGCCGTAAAGAAGTCGTGATGCACCGATTTGCGCAGTAATACCCGAACCAACACTTGCAACAAGAAGAACAACTGTCAATGAAATATCAAGAAGAGAACCACCAACGCGATGCGCAACAGACATAATTACTGTATCGAGTGCATTGTTTCGTGCAACATCACTTGTTGCTTCACGAGTGAAAGAATTCCAATCAGGCCACGATAATTGTGCGAGATAAATTTGTGCGCCGCTCCAAACACCTGTGATCACACAAACAAGTACGGCCGCCAGCAAAACATTCTTCTTCGGATTTTTTACTTCTTCCGATAAAGTTGTAATGCCATCAAATCCAATGTAAGTTAAAGCAGCCAATGCAGTGCCTGATGCAACAGCTTTCAAAGAAAAATTGTTGGGGTCATAAAACGGGCGAAAAGAAAATAAACCTTGCACACCATCTCGGTTGAAAATATAATAAATCGCAGCACCAATAAAATAAAAAACAACAATACTCATAATGATCATCAAAATCCAATTGGTGTTGGATGCCATTTTCAAACCTCTCAAATTAAGTAGCGTGAATAGCGTCGCAAAAATGAATAACCACAACACATAAGGAACAATGGGAAAAAGATGAGTTGCAGTAATACCGCAATAGATAGTGCAGATAATCGGAATAAACATATAGTCCATAAACATCGACCATCCTGCAACAAAACCAACGTAAGAATGTATGCCTTTGCTCACATACGTGTATGCTGAACCTGCAGCGGGATACAGATTTGCCATTCTTCCGTAACTGATAGCCGTAAAGATCATACCAACCATTGCAATGAGTATTGAAGTAACAGCATGTCCGTGGGAAATATCATTTGCATGACCGTACAAAGGAAGTGCAGCAACGGGTTGAATCAATATGATACCATAAATAACAAGATCTTTCAGAGTTAAAACACGATGAAGATGTTGATCAGTTTGAGTGCTTGTAGTAGTCATTTAAATTTTTCTATGAACTATGTTGAAGATAAGTATAAACTACAATCGTTAAAGGTTTCTGATTAAACCAACATTTATTTCTTCAAAAGATTTGATAACAAGATCTGCCTTGCTTAAGTTCTGATTACCGGAATTTGGATTTGCAAAACCAATGCATTTCATACCTGCTGCTTTCGCCGCCGCTACACCATTTTGCGAATCTTCTATCACAACACATTCTTCGGTTTTACTATTAGCAAGGTTCGCAGCTTGTAAAAAAATTTCAGGATGTGGTTTGGAATGCACGAGTTGTGTTCCGCTAACAGTTGCTATAAAATAACTTGACAAATTGAATTTTTTCAGCACAGCATCTATCACTTCCAAAGGAGATGAAGAAGCGATAATTAGTTTAAAATTGTTTTCATAAAGTTCTTTTATTAATTCTGCAGCACCATGAATAGGATGCAAATTTTTCTCGTTAATAAGATGGTCAATATAAAGTGAATGTTTCTTTTGCACTAACTCCGAGGGTAGATAAGGTAAGTTATGCTTGTTTACAATTGTTGACCACATGTTTTCAGAAGACATTCCAACATAAGAGTCGTGCTCTTCCGATGACACCGCAATTTGCAATTCATTAAGCATTTGTTTTTCCAATCTGAAATGAACGGGCTCACTATCTATTATTACTCCATCTAAATCAAATATCACCGTTTGAATCATAAAGCAACTTTGTCTACGAAGATAAAAGGAATATAATGCTGTTGAAATGATGTACATTCTATATCACCAGTTTCCCCATTCCTCTTCCTGTCATTCGTATGAATGCCTCTGCGGCTTTCACACCAAATTCTCTTCCACGAAAATCCTGCATTGCAGGATGTCCGCAATCGATCATGTTAGCAGTGTATTGATCATTTACTACAATGTCCTGGCTTGCATGACACGCCAGCGCTTTCTTTTTTTGTTCTTCGAATTCAGTAATGTCAACATAATCGGTTGGATGAAAAACAAAAGATTGATAACCGGTGCAAACCTCATAAAAATATAAAGCAAATTTTTGCTCTGCTTCTTTCCATGACTGTATCGTTAATACACTTGCAACTTGATGGTCTTTGTGCTCATCAAGCGGCCAATGCGTAAAAACAATATCCGGTTTTTCTGCATAAAGTAATTTTTCAAACTTGCCCATTTCAGTATTGTTTAAAACACTTTCACCATCTATCTGACCTGCAAAAAGAGGTTTTGTACCTAATACTTTGCAAGCATCAATACATTCTTTTTTTCTTATAGCAGCAGCTTCCTCCCACGATTTACCTTCTATACCTTCTTCACCGGTTGTGAGGTACATCAATGTTACTGAATGCCCTGAATTTACAAGCCGTGCAACTGTTCCTGCACAACCGCATTCAGGATCATCCGGATGTCCACCTACCACAACAATTTTCTTTTTATCTGCTGCATCATTTACTTGCGCATAAAGTAATGAAGGCAATGTGATCAACCCTGCAGTACTTAACGAATTTTTTAAAAACCCTCTTCTTGAATGACTCATAAAGATTTTGATGATTATATAAATTAATACGACCGATATATTATTTATCCTTCAATCACCTGATATCGGCAACAAAAAATTTTTGTAATATTACAGTATGTAAATTTACTTTACACTATGTGTCAAACAGACACTTATCTTACTACGCCATAACTAATGATTGAAGCCATTAAAAGAGGAGATGCTTTTGCTTATGAGCAAGCTTTCGTGCAATACCGCGATAAAGTATATTTTTATTTTCTCAAAAAAACAAGATCATCTGAAGACGCTAAAGACCTTCTGCAAATTACATTCTTAAAGCTTTGGAAATACCGGAACTCGCTTTCGGAAGATTATTTATTGGAGCAACACTTATTTCAAATTACACGAACTGTTTTCATTGATTATCTCCGTCGTGAAAATAAAGTTGTAAAAGTGAGAAAAGCAGTTAACGAAAGATTTGAAGAGAATAATAGTGTGTACACCGCAACTGAATTTGATCTGCAAAAACACGTGCACAAGGCTTTATCATCCATGCCTGCATTGCGCAAAAAAGTTTTTGAACTCAACCGGCTTCAAGGTTATTCTTATAAAGAAATTGCTGAAATGTTATTCATCTCTGTGAAAGCTGTTGACAATAATCTCTCAAAAGCATTAAGACAACTAAGAAAAGTTTTTTTACTCCTCGTAGTGATACTGTCCAATATTTTTTAAATTTCTTTGTACCCGACTGCAGAATAAAATCAGCTTTTGTTGCGTCGCACACTTGTACACCTGTTGCATAATTGAGCCATATTTCTGCAACTCGTGTTGCTTCACACGTAAAATTTTTTTTGTGCAGACGCAGGAAGTTTAAACTCTCCATCGTATTTCTTTTTATACCATGCTGTTACTGCAATGAGCGAGGAACTGATACAAAAATTTTTCAGAAAGAAATGTACCGCTGAAGAAGCTTCAGATGTACTGGAATTTTTGAAAAACAATCCAAAAATATTGGACGAATATTTAAGTAAAAAGGAGTGGGACGAAATTGAATCGAATATTTTGATGCCGGAGAAATTTTGGGAGGAAGCCTGGGATACAATTCAAAAAAAGAAAAGAGCGGATGTCAAAATTCTGTGGCTAAAACGCTCGGCCGTTGCTGCTTGTATTGCGGGTGTGATAGGTTTTGGATTTTTTAAAATGGAAGAGAAAAAAGCCAGCCTGCAACTTTCCACTCTTCCGGTGAAAAAGAACATAACTCTTGCAGTACAAAATACAACTATGATAAACACCTCCGGCAAAAAAGAAGAGATTGTTTTACCCGACAGCTCAGTTGTTGTATTATCAAAAGGAGCGATAATAAAATATACAGTTCCTTTTATCAATAATAGAAGAGATATACAACTTGAAGGTGAAGCATATTTTAAAGTGACTAAAGATAAAATGAAACCTTTTACCGTATACGCAGGTGGATTGGCTACAACTGCATTGGGAACTGAGTTCCGTATAACTGCAAATGGTTCCAGTAAAGTTCTTGTACAATTATTTGAAGGCAAGGTTGTAGTAAGATCTGTTAATAACAATATGAAAGAATGGAATAAAGAAGTGTATCTGTCTCCCGGCGAACAATTAAAATATGATTCTGCAAAAACACTTGTAGCTGTTGAAAAGATAAAAGGACTTAATGCAGATATGTTGGCAGTAAAACAACATAAAACACAAAAAAATCATTCACATGCCGTAACAAATGAACTTGTTTTTAGCAGCAGTGCTTTGCCTGATGTAATGGATCGGCTTTCGAAATATTTCAATACAAAAATTTCATACAACAAAACAGAAATAGAATCTATGAATTTCACCGGTACTATTTCAAAAAATGATTCTTTATCAATAATACTTAAAGTAATTGCGCAGATGAATGATCTGCAGATTTCTTCAACTGATAGTGGGTTTACAGTCGAGAAATTAAGCAACGCAATCAAAAAAGATGAACAATGAATTGAACGCTGAAGAGTGCGACGCAAGGAAGTTTAATCTGTGTTGCTAATGGCTGGCACAAAAAAATTTTACTTAATAATAAACCAAACAACTGCTATATGAAATGCATAACTGTGAGACATCGAAAATTGAAACTGCTTTTTTTCTTTTTCATTTTGATGCTGACTCAAACACAATTATCCGCACAGGAAACTGCTGTTGTGACCGGCACTGTAACCAACGACAAGGGCGATTTTATGACCGGCGTTACTGTGAATGCCACCGGTGGAAATAAGGAGAATTACACCGCTCTTACAAACGACAAAGGAATTTTTTCTTTTTCGAGAATGAGAGTAGGTGGCACTTATACTTTCACCGCTTCTTACATTGGATATGAAGCAGCTACCGTTAAATCATTTACCGTAAAACAGGGAAGCAATTCGTTACTGATAAGATTGGAACCGTCCGATAATTCGTTGAATCAAATTGTTGTGATTGGTTATGGAACACAGAAAAGAGAAACGGTAACAGGCTCCATTGCCACTGTATCGGCAAAAGATTTTAATTCGGGGCAAATAAATGATCCGATGACTTTGATCTCCGGAAAAGTTGCGGGTCTTTCAACAAGTAACACAAACAGAAGTGATCCTAATGCTACTGTTGATTTTTCTTTGCGCGGACCTGCAACAGTGGAAGGTAATTCACAACCTTTGATCGTTATTGATGGTGTTCCGGGTGGCGATCTTCAAACAATTGCTCCTGCCGATATCGCTTCTATCGATGTGTTGAAAGATGGTTCTGCTGCATCTATTTATGGTTCACGTGCAACAGCAGGCGTGATCATCATCACAACAAAAAAAGGAAGACCCGGTCAATTGCAGATGAGCTATAATGCTTACGTTACCACATCTTCCATCGCAAAAAAATATGATGTTCTTGATTCAGCGCAATTTGTAAAATTTGGACAGGATAATAATTTCGATGTGGATAATAAAGGAGCGAATACGGATTGGTTTGATGCAGTAACAAGAACACCAGTGAGTCATTCACATAACCTGTCGTTAAGCGGCGGAAGCGAGAAAACGACCTATTATGCTTCGCTTAATTATCGCAACTACCAGGGTATTGATCTTAAGTCTGATCGCGAATTTGTAAGTGGTACTTTTCGCTTAAATACAAAAGCACTGAATGATAAACTTGATATTGGTGTGCTTATAGATAATGCTTTTGAGAACAAGAATTTTGCTAACTATGGTGCAATAGCGCAATCATTAAATATGTATCCTACGTATCCTGTAAAAAATCCCGATGGAACGTACTACGAAAATTTTGATTTTCCTTTCGGGTTGCAATGGAATCCTGTTGCGAGCATAGCGCATAATACGAACAATAACAAGGAAAGAAAATTCATGGGCACTGCAAATGCCGCTTATCATTTTTTGCCATCATTAACAGGATCAGTTACATATTCTTTAATAAAGAATAATTATCTCCATAGCTTTTATGCAAGCAGAGAAGATTTTTTCCAGATAAACAATGGAACAGGCGGGCAAGCATCGCGCTCTGAAGATAATACCACAAACAATATATTGGAAGCAACACTAAATTTTAATCAAACATTTGGTGAACATCATGTAAATGTTATAGGCGGTTATTCTTACCAGGATATTTTTAATGAAGGATTCAGCGCAGGTAATAACACTTTCCTCACGGATGCTTACAGGTTTTATAATCTTGGTGCAGGCTCTGCTTTAAATAATCTCGATCCGAGTGCTAACAGGAGCGGCGTTTTTGTAGGAAGTTATGCGAATGAAAGAACAATACTTGCATGGTTTGGAAGAGTTATCTACGATTACAAACAACGTTATCTTTTAAATCTGTCTTTAAGAAGAGAGGGTGCATCTGTATTAGGTTCAGATAATAAATGGGGAAATTTTCCGGGAGTTTCCGCAGGCTGGATCATCAGCAAAGAAAACTTTCTTGCAGGTTCTTCAGTTATTAAAAATCTTAAACTGCGCGCAGGTTATGGAGTTACGGGTAACCAGGAAAGTTTAGCGCCATATCAGTCACTGGCAACAATAGGACCTTTCTATAATGGAACACAAAACGGTTATTTCGGAACACCTGATGGAGGTACATGGATTCAACCTTATGGTCCAACCATTAACGCAAATCCATTACTTGAATGGGAAACAAAATCTGAAATAAATATAGGAGTTGATTTTGCTTTGCTGAAGGATGGATGGCTCAATGGTTCAATAGATCTGTATGATAGAAAGATCAAACATCTTGTAGGTAATTACAGTGCACAATTGCCTTCAGAAATTTTCCCAACAATTTTTGCCAATGCAGGAACGATGGAGAATAAAGGCATTGAACTTTTGTTGGATGCAAATATTATCAAAAGCAGAAAATTCAATTGGAATGCAACCTTTACAGGTGCGTATAACAAAAACGAAATTCTTTCTGTAACAAGTAATCAGTTTTATGGAACAGCACACAATATAACAAGAGTCACGGAAGGAGTTTCCATTCAAAGACTTGCTCCGGGTGAACCGGTTGCAGTTTTTTATGGACCTGTGTTTGCAGGTTTCACGGCAGATGGTGCATGGTTGTTTAAAAACAAAGACGGCAAAGCAGTTGATCCAAGTGAGATTACAGGTGATGATTATGCTTATCTCGGCAACAGCATTCCTAAATTCAGTTATGGTCTTACAAATACTTTCAATATCGGAAATTTCGATGCGTCTATTTTGATAAGAGGCGCAGCAGGTTCTAAATCCGTGAATGGTAAACGTATGTTCCATGAAAACTGGACATATTATGGCAGAGGCAATCTTTTTGTTTCTGCTTCAGATCAGAAGATCACAAGTCCTCCGGCATTTTCAAGTTATTACATTGAAAAGGGAGGTTATGCAAAACTCGATAACATAACCATCGGTTATACGATACCTGTAAAATCAAATTACTTCAAAAGTTTTCACATCTATTTCACGGGTGCGAATTTGTTAACGATAACGGATTTCTCAGGAACAGATCCTGAATTACAGATAAATTATTTTCCACAAGATCCAAACCAGGAAACGGATAACGGTCCCGGCTTAGAACCGAACTATAGCTATTACCCAAGCACTCGTGTATATACTTTCGGAGTAAATATTAATTTCTAATTGTAATTATAAATTGAATTGACTTGTTGTCGCAGAATTGAAAAAAAATCATTTATGAAAAAGATAAATCATAAAATAATATTACCGCTGCTGATCTTAATGGGAGTTTGTTTTAGCAATTGTACAAAAAAATTAGATGAGACCTTGTATAGTGTTGATACCAATTCTAATTTTTATCAGAATAAAGACCAGGTGATGGCAGCTTATGTGTTGCCTTATTCATACATGCAAACACACGTTTACCAGGTGCATTTTCAGGATGTTGAATTTGTAACAGACGAAGCATGTGTGCCTGTTGTGTTTGGATATGTTGACCAGGAAGGTCAATGGTTGCGCTTTCATCAACATACATGGACGTCGAGAGATTTCTGGATTCTTCTTGAATGGCAAGACCTTTACCAGGCGATTGGTTACTGCAATAATTTTATTGATAACATTCAGAATGTTGATATAAGCACGATGGACTTGCCCATCAGCAAGGATCAAATGATCGCTGAAACAAGAATGGTAAGAGCGTTGCATTATTATTGGGCATTAAGTGAGTTTGGAAATATTCCTATCGTTGAACATGTTGGTGAAAAAAATCCTACCAACAGTACGCCTGCAGAGGCATTCGCATTTATTGAAAAAGAAATCAAAGAAAGCATTCCAAACCTCAGTGAAAAAGGTGATGATGGTTGGTATGGTCATTTCACAAAAACAGCAGCGTATTCTTTGCTTGCAAAACTTTACCTCAACGCAAAAACAATTACAGGCGAAGATCATTGGCAGGATTGTATTGATGCATGCGATGCTGTTATTCAATCAGGCAATTACCAGCTTGATGCACATTGGAATGATCCGTTTAAAGTGAACAATACATCAAGTAATGAAAATATTTACGTGATACCTTTCGATGCAAACAATGCGCAGAATTTTAATTTCATTGAACAGAACATTCATGAAAATATAATCGTTTACGAATATTCTTCAAATCCAGGTTCATACGATGTTGATTACGGATGGCGCAAGATCAGCACGCAGGAATCTTTCTTCGATTTATTTAAACCCAATGATCGTCGCATTAATCAATGGGTAGTAGGTCCTCAATATTATACCGATGAAAACGGCGACCAGCAACAGGTGCCCGACTGGAGCGATGAGCCTATGGATATCACTCCGCACATTAATGATCTATTTGATGCAACCGATGATGAAGGTGTGATGAACATAAAATATGAGATTCAATTTAATTATGGAAATTATGGCAGCAATGGTTTTGTAAACATGAACAACGACATGGTAATTTTCCGTTATGCAGATATACTTATGATGAAAGCTGAATGTTTGATGCGATTAAATGGAAATGCTGCTACAGCTGAAGCGGTAAATCTTGTGAACCAGGTAAGGGCAAGAAGCTTTTCGCAAAATGATCCGGATGCAAAATACACAACAGGAACACTTACAATGAATGAATTGCTGAACGAACGTGGTCGGGAATTTGCGTATGAAATGTTCAGAAGGGAAGATTTGCTGCGCTTTGATAAATTCAACGAGGCGTGGTGGGAAAAAGAAACTTCCGATCCGCATTACAATATTTTCCCGATTCCATTTGATATTATCACTGCAAATCCTGCATTGAAACAGAATCCCGGATATTAATTGGTTATTTGTAGCAAGCTGCTGTATATATGGCATCGCCGGTTGTGTCACTCACTTCTACGTTTGAAACTCTATTTAGCCCTTTTTACACGTGACGGAAAATCGTCAGCCATTAAATGAGCTCTTTTTATAGCCTTGGAAAAATCTAAGGGCAACTGAAACAGGTGTTTTTATAACGTTGGAAGAATCCTATGCGACCAAAACAAGAGTTTTTATTGAGTATGGAGAACCATACGTGACCAAAACAAGAGTTTTTATTGAGTATGGAGAACCATACGTGACCAAAACAAGAGTTTTTATTGAGTATGGAGAACCATAGGCGACCAAAACACG
>Ga0207657_10006491_pt1 | contig 12120 bp, 14 predicted proteins | sample KBSC33metaG_FD_184316 | JGI IMG/M metagenome (GOLD analysis project Ga0207657, IMG submission 184316) | Corn rhizosphere microbial communities from Kellogg Biological Station, Michigan, USA - KBS C3-3 metaG (SPAdes) (version 2) | ecosystem: Host-associated > Plants > Roots > Rhizosphere > Soil ...
CCGCGTCGGCAAGCCTTCGCTCACGACGGGCACGGCGCGGAACGTGTCCAGCTGCGCGCGGAAACCCGTCGTGCTGAGGTTGGCCAGGTTGTTCGACGTCGTGGCCTGCTGCTCGAGGATGTGCTTGGCGCCGGAGGCGGCCGTATAAATCAACCTGTCCATCTGATCATCTCTCCCAAAAACCGTAGGGTGGGCACCCCGTGCCCACCATTGCATGCTCATTGGCACATCATGGTGGGCACGTTCATTTGAGGCCCCCGGCCTCAAATGCCGACCCTACGATGCAGCTCAATTAGCGCAGGCTCACCAGCGTCTGCAGCACGGAGTCCTGCGTCTTGATCGTCTGGGCATTGGCCTGGTAGACGCGCTGCGCGGTGATCATGTCGACCAGCTCGGCCGTCAGGTCGACGTTCGAGCTTTCCGTCGCGGACGACTGCAGCACGCCGAAGCCGCCCGTGCCCGGCGTGCCGAGCAGCGGCGTACCGGACGCCGACGTCTCGGTCCACGAGTTGTTGCCGATCGGCTCCAGGCCGTTCGAGTTGGTGAAATTGGCAAGGACGACCTGGCCCAGCGCCCGGGTCTGGCCGTTGCTGTACTGGCCCAGCAAGGTGCCGTCGGCCGCGGCCGAGAAGCGCTGCAGGTGGCCGGCCGTGAAGCCGTCCTGCGTCGTCAGTTTCTCGCTCGTGTCGGCGCCGTACTGCGTGCTGCCGTTGAAGCCGACGTTGATCGCCAGCGTTTCCTTGGCGCCCGTTGCCGGGTACACGGGGAACGACACGGCGAGCGGCAGCGTCTGCGGCGACATCAGCGGGGCCGACAGCGCGCCGTTCGAGTCGAACTTCAGCGTGCCGATCGGCACCGACGGCACGGACACGGCGGCGGCGATGTCGCGGTCGACCTGGTCCGGCGTGTAGCCGATCGTGGCGCCCGAGCTCGACGCGGCGGACTGGATGGCGGTGACGGTCGCCGCGGTGGCGCCGGCGGCGCCCGCCGCGGTGGTGACGGCGGTCGATGCGGCGGCGGCATAGCTGGACAGCGCGGCGGCGACGGCGGCCGGGTCCTGGGGCGACGCCTTCGTGGCGGCCGTCCAGGCGGCGCGCGCGGCCATCGCGGTCGGGTCGCTGCCGGCGGCCTTCTCCACGCTGACGTTGCTGATCTCGGTGCCGTCGGCGCCGGCGTACACGTCCCACGTGCCCGAACCCGTCTTCACGTAGTACAGCGACATCGTGTGCTCGTTGCCCAGCGAGTCGTACACGCTGACAGGGACCTGCTTGTTGTACGTGGTCGCGTCGTTCGCGCTGAACGGGAAGTTGGTGGGCGTCGCCTCGCGCGAGTCGAGGTTGATCGACGTGTCGACCTTGGTGGTCGCGTTCGGCTTCATGTCGGTCGTGCTGATCTTCAGCGGCGTCGGCGTGCTGGCCAGGATCTGGCCGTTCGCGGACACGCCGTAGCCCGTCACGTTGGCGCCCTGCGGCGTCACGATGAAGCCGTTCTTGTCCAGCGAGAACTGGCCGTTGCGGGTGTACTGGACGGCGCCGCCCATCTCGGTGCGGAAGAAGCCGCCGCCGTTGATGGCGATGTCGAGCGGGTTCGCCGTCGTCTCGATATTACCTTGCGTGAACTGCTGGGCGACGGACGCGACGCTCACGCCGATGCCGGCCTGCGTCGCGCCGGCGCCGCTCAGCGAGCGCGCGTAGACGTCGGCGAATTCCGTCGTCGAGCCCTTGAAGCCGACCGTGCTCGCGTTGGCGATGTTGTTACCGATGACGTCCAGCGATTTCGCGGCGCCGTTCAAGCCGCTCAGGCCTTGTTGGAAGGACATGTTGTGCTCCTGTTGTTCGTTCGATGCGTTGGGTGGCAGGTCTGCAAGCGCCGCTTACAAGACTTCCTTGATGTCGGCCAGCGTGAGCGTGCCGTTGCCGGACAGGTTCACCTTGACGCCATCGGTACTGTTGGTGGTGACGCTGGCGACGCTGTCGAACGACAGGCCCTTGGCGTCGGTGAGGTTGGCGCCGCCGCGCGTCGCCACGACCTTGAACGTGTAGTTGCCATCGCCAAGCGTGATGGGCTTGCCGCTGCTGTCGAGCTTGGTCGGATCGGGCACGCCGTTCCATGCCAGCGGCAGCACACCGGCCTTCTGCGCACCGAGGTCCATCGTCTCGACTTCGTTGCCCTTGGCGTCGCTGATGACGACCTTCAGGTTGTCGGCGTCGCTGCCCAGTTCCACGCCCAGCACGGCCTTGCCGCTGGCCAAGGTGACGCCGCTGCCCGCGACGAGCACGCCGTGGCCGATCAGGTTCGTCGCCTGCATCGCTTCCGAGCTCTGGTAGCTGGACTTCAGCGATTCCAGCGTGGTGTTCAACTTGTTCACGCCCGTCACCGTTTGCAGCTGCGCGAGCTGGCTGGTCATCTGGGCGTTGTCCATCGGGTTCAGCGGGTCCTGGTTCTGCAGCTGGGTCACCAGGAGGGTCATGAACTTGTCGGTATCGGCGGAGACGCTGTCGGTGCTGCCCGGCTTCTTCGCGTTCATCGTCGCCATCAAGTCGGTGGCGCGGGTGCTGGTGGTATCGGTTACGGTCGCCATGGGAGCGTGTCAGTGTGAGTAAGCGGTTATCGAATTACTGGCCGAGGGTCAGCGTCTTGAGCAGCATGGTCTTGGCCGCGTTCATCGTCTCGACGTTCGTCTGGTACGAGCGCGACGCCGACAGCATGTTGACCATTTCGTCGACGACGTTCACGTTGGGCATCGAGACGTAGCCCTTGTCGTCGGCCAGCGGATTCTTGGGGTCATACACCTGCTTCAAGGGCGAGGCGTCCTCGACCACTTCGCGCACCTTGACGCCGGTGCCGCTTTCCATCGGCACGGCCTCGAACACGACCTGTTTGGCGCGGTAGGCCTGGCCCGTGGCGCTCGTCGCGCTGTCGGCGTTGGCGAGGTTGCTGGCCGTCGTGTTCAGGCGCTGGGCCTGGGCGCTCATCGCAGAGCCGGCCACGTTGAAGACATTAAATAAAGACATGATTACTGGCCTCCCTGGATGGCCGTGAGCATATTGCGGATCTGCTGGTTGAGCATCGTGATGCCCGCTTCGTAGCGCAGCGCGTTGTCGGCGAATTGCGTGCGTTCCGTATCCATGTCGACCGTGTTGCCGTCGACGGCGCCCTGCGTCACCGTGCGGTACAGCACGGGCGTGGCACCGTCGCCCAGCGTCTTGCCGTCGGCCGCCGCCTTGGCGTTCGGATAATGCGCGCCGGACGTCGTCGCCAGCGGCGCCGAGTTCGTCGCACGGGCCAGCGCACCCTGCAGGGCGCTGGAAAAATCGATGTCGCGCGCCTTGAAGTTCGGCGTGTCCGCGTTGGCGATGTTCGACGCCAGCAATTCCTGGCGCTGCGAACGCAGGCTGAGCGCCGTTTCATTGAAGCGCAGGTAGTCGTCGAGTTTGCCGATCATGATTGCTCCGTGGTTGCCAGGCATCTGGTGGTGGACAGGATGGATCATACGGACGGGCGAACTCTTCCAATCGGGCAATAAAGAGACCCAAACCACGGCTATTCGACCTTTCGACCGGGCCACGCCGGACCTAAGATGGCAGCGTCGCAAAAACCCGTACGCCCTCTATTTATGAAACGCACGCTCCTCATCGCCCTGCTCGCCGCAACCGCCTCGCTGGCGGCCGCGCAGACGCAGCCCGCCGCCGCCGGCCGCCGGGACGCCGGACCGCAGAACGTGAATGCCCTGCGCACCGTCGTCGAGCAATTCCTGCAGACGCAGACGGCCGGCCTGCCCGGCACCGTGACGGTGAAAGTGGGCGCGATCGACGCCCGCACGGCCCTCGCAGCCTGCCCCGCGCCGGAAGCCTTCCTGCAGCCGGGCGCGCGCGCCTGGGGCAAGACGACCGTGGGCGTGCGCTGCACGGCGCCGTCGAACTGGACCATCTTCGTGCAGGCGCAGGTGAACGTGCAGGCGGAATACGTCGCCGCCGCGCTGCCGCTGGCCCAGGGCCAGGCGATCGAGCAAAGCCAGCTCGTGTTGGTAAAAGGCGACATCGCCGCGATGCCGAACGGCATCATCACGGACATGGCACAGGCCATCGGCCGCACGCCGACCGTGTCGCTGGCAGCCGGCACGCCGCTGCGCCTCGACACGCTGCGCAGCAAGCCCGTCGTGCAACAGGGCCAGGCCGTGCGCATCGTGTCGAACGGCAATGGATTTTCGGTATCGGCCGAAGGCAAGGCCATCGGCAACGCGGGCGACGGCCAGGTCGTGCAGGTGCGCACGCCGTCCGGCTCGGTCATCAGCGGCACGGCGCGGGCCGGCGGGATGGTCGAGGTGGCGTTTTAAGGCAGCATGGAGCAGCATGGTAGGCGCTGGCAGCGGGAATCCGGCCTGATGGGACTTTCAAACACGGCATCCGGCCGCATTTGTTTGATGTCCCCTAAAGTTTTCGGCAACATGGCCGTTACTTCAGGCAGATCCCGGGCTTTCTGCTCCGACCTGAGAAGGATGATGCTGTGAAAATCAACGATACACTCAAGAGCAACGCAGGCGTTCAAGCCAACAACACGCCGGCCACGACTGCGAAGAGCAGCGACGCGGCCGCCGCGAAGACGGTCACGCCTGCAGCAGCCGATACCGTGCGCCTGTCCCCGCAAGGCCAGGCGCTCGCGGCTGGTGGCACCAGCCAGGTGTTCGACAGCAAGAAGGTCGAACGCATCAAAGCGGCCATCGCGGATGGCCAATTCCACGTCAATTCCGAGAAAGTGGCGGACGGCCTGCTGGATACAGTACGCGACCTGCTGCATTCCCGAAAACAGTAGATAACCCATGGCCATTGCATCCCCCGGCGCAACCCTGCGCGACGAACAGCAAGTGATCGGTTCCATCGTGGAACTGATGAAAACCGAGCAACAGCTCCTGATCAGTGCGGATGCGGATGGCCTCTCGACCATCACCCCCAACAAGCTGCAACTGGCGCAGCGCGCCGCGACCCTGTCGCGCGTACGCCACAAGGCCCTCGCCGCCGCCGGTTTTCCCGCGGACGAAACGGGGATGGAGCCGTGGCTGGCCGTGGGCGGCAACGAGGAGCACCGCGCGGACTGGAACCGCCTGCTCGACCTGACCCGCGAAGCAAAAGAACTCAACCGCGTCAACGGCATGCTGGTCAACCGCCAGCTGGGCCAGACGCAGGCCGCGCTGGGCGAATTGCGCGGCCCGGGCGGCAATCCGGGCGGCGTCTACGGCCCGGGCGGGCAGACCATGTCGACGGGGCCGTCGCGGCGGTTCGTGGTCGGTTAAACGCTGTAGGGTGGGCACCCCGTGCCCACCAATGCATGCGTCACGTGAACGCACGGTGGGCACGGGGTGCCCACCCTACGATCCTAAATGTTCGCATCACGCGGGCGTGCGCGTGGGCACGGTGGTGTCCACCCCACGATCAAGCAATTCTTCGATCTGCTCCGGCCACACGGGCGGGCTGAAGTAATACCCCTGGATTTCATCGCACCCGTTCTCGCGCAGGAACGCCACCTGCTCGGCCGTCTCGGCCCCCTCCGCCACCGCTTCCAGGTTCAAGGTATGCGCCAGCGCGATGATCGCGCGCGTGATCGCGGCGTCGTTCGCGTCGGCCGTCACGTCGCTGATGAACGAGCGGTCGATCTTCAGCACGTCGATGGGGAAGCGCTTCAGGTAGCTGAGCGAGGAATAGCCGGTGCCGAAGTCGTCGATCGACAACGCCACGCCGAGCGCCTTCAGCGAACGCAGCACGCTCGCCGCCTCGGCCGTGTCGCGCATCACCGTACTTTCCGTGATCTCGATCTCCAGGCAGCCCGGCGGCAGGCCGCTCCTCGCCAGCGCCGCCTGGACGCGCTGCGCGAGGCCCGCCTGCTGGAACTGGCGCGCCGACAGGTTGACGGACACGCGCAGCGGCGGCAGCCCCTGCGCGCGCCACGCGGCCGCGCGCGTACAGGCTTCGTCCAGCACCCACATGTCGAGATCGTCGATGAGGCCCGTCTCCTCGGCCAGCGGGATGAAGCGCGCGGGCGGCACGAGGCCCAGCACCGGATGGCGCCAGCGCACGAGGGCCTCGACGCCCTGCACGGCACCGGTGGCCAGGTCGACGCGCGGCTGGTATTGCAGCGCGAACTGGTTGCGCTCGATGGCGTGACGCAGCAGCGATTCCATGTCGACCCGCTCGCGGATCGCCAGCGCCATCGCGTCCGTGTGGAAGCGATACCGCGCCGGGCCCTCGGCGCGGGCCCCGGCCATCGCCACCTGCGCCATCTGCAGCAATTCGTGCGCACCGCAGCGGCCGTCCGGCAGCAGGGCGATGCCGACGCTCGCCGCGAGGAACACGCGCTGCCCGCCGACGAGGAACGGCTCGCGCACGGCCTCCAGCAGGCGCTCGGCCAGCGCCGTGGCGGCGTCCTGGCCGGCGTGTTTCTGCACGACGATGAATTCGTTGCCGCCCTGGCGCGCCAGCATGTCGCCGCCGGCCAGCACGCCGGACAGGCGGACGACGCATTCGCGCAGCACGTCGTCGCCGCCGGCATAACCGTAGCCGCTGTTGATCTTGCGGAACTCGTGCAGGTCGAACACGAGCACGGCCAGCGTGCGCCCGTCCTGGCGCGCGCCCGCGATCGCCTCGTCCAGCGCCTCCAGGATGCGGTTGCGGTTCGGCAGCCCCGTCAGGGCGTCGTGCGTGAGCTGCTCGACGAGGGCCCGCTCGAGCCGGCGCCGCTCCGACAAATCGCGCACGATCGCCACCTGCTGGCCGCCCGGCATGTCGGCGCGACGCACGTCCGCCGGGAAGGCGGGGCCGTACAGGCGGCGGCAGTCCAGCTCGGCGTCGCCGGCGCCGGGCGGCACGAGCACGTCCAGCGGCAGGCCGGCGGCCGTCTCGCGCGGCACGCCGAACAGGCTTTCCGCGCGCGCATTCATCATCGTGATGCGCCCTTCCCCGCCGACCAGCAGGATGGCGTCCGGCGCGCACTCCATCAGGCTGCGGAAACCCGCTTCGCTCTCGGCCAGCGAACGTTCCGACCGCTGCAGCCGCAGGTACGGCGCCTGCACGGCCGCCACCCAGATCGCGCGGTGCAGGCACAGGTAGGCGATCACCTTGTACACGTGGCCGACCAGGTTCACCACGTCGTCCGGCCGTGCGTACGACGCGAAACTGACGCCGCCCAATGCCATCACCGCGGCCGTCGCGGCCAGGTAGCGGTCGGTGCGCAGGCCCGTCACGAGGGCGCGGCGCAGCAGGAACAGCGCGGCGAGCGCATTCAACGCGATCAGCACCACCTCGCAACCGACCTTGAACGGCGTCAGCCCCCGCCCCGGCACATACGTCGCCGGCAATGTCAGCGGGTCGGCCACGGCGAGCCAGTAACCGAGCGCGGCGAGCGCGAGCGCGGCCAGCACCGCCCAGCCGCGCACGCGGCGGCCGACGGTCCGTTCGCGCGGGGCGAACGCGGCGACGAGCAGCGCCGCGGCGCTGACGGCGCGGGCCAGCAGCCAGAACTCGATGCCCCACCCCGCACTGCCCGGCATGCCCGCCACGGACATCAGGTGGCCGAAGTCGAGCAGGCCGACCGCCAGCGCGGTGGGCGACAGCAGCGCCACGCGGATCGGCATGTCGCGCCCGATGCCGTGCCAGCCGGTGGAAAACACGAGCATGGCGACGATGACCGAGAACACTTCCATCGCCGTATGCGCCGTCAGGTACCAGCGCGGATCCCACGGCAGCAGCGCCGCGTGGCCCAGCACGAGCCAGCCCATGAACACGGCCAGCAGCGCCGTCAGGACGGACAGCCGCACGGTGGACGGCATCTTGCGGGCATGCCGGCTCATGCCGCCCCGCCCGCGCGCGGCCGGTCCGCGACGGGCGCCGGACGCGCGCCGGGACCGGTCGTGCGGAATCCGCTCATGCGGAAGGCGGGGCTGTCGTGCTCGATAATCATGTGTTGAAACATAGGTGCCGTACGCTCGCGCGGCGGCCGGGTGGAGTAGATTCCCTGATGAAACATTTATGCTCAGAGAATCAACAAATGATATCAACTTATCAAATGTAGATCGAGCAATACTTTATCATCTTGGCCAAATTGTTGCGATAATGCAGCAAGTTGCTTGCTTACGGCAAGTTATCGCAACGAAGAAGATGACCAGACGGTCATGGCGCGATGTGGCGGAACATCACGGTGTCGGTGACGAGGGGCGTCGTCGCGTCGAGCTGGTGGATGTCGGCCAGCGCGAGGCCGGCGTAACGGAGTTCGTAGGTGTGGTCGCCGGAGCGGAACGCGTAGTCGGACGTGATGTCGACCGTGTGCGTGTGGGCGGAATGCGGCGCGAGCTCGACCCAGTCCGACGCGGCGCCTGCGGTGCCGGGCGCGGCCCTGCCGACGAACGCGATCGCCACGCCGCCCGGATGCAGGCGCACGTCGAACAGGCGGCCGGCGGGCCGGGTGTCGGCGGCGAGCCCGCGCGGCAACCACACGCGGCGCTCGCCGCGGTTTTCCGCCCGGAAGGTGACCCAGACCTTGTCGTGCCGCGCGTCGACGCTCAGGCTTGCATGCAGGTTCATCCGATCTCCTCGTTCCATCGACGTCGCCGTCGGGTTGGAACGATTGTACCGTGCGCGCCCCGCGCGCACGAGCGACCGCTACGCGCCGGCGCCGGACAGGATGGTGATGGCCACGCGCCGGTTGCGCGCGCGCCCGACCGGGTCGCCGTTGGACGCCACGGGCCGGTTGGCGCCGCGCCCGACGGCGGCCAGGCGCGCCTCGGCCACGCCGCTGGCCGCGAACAGGCGCACGACGGTCGTGGCCCGCACGGCCGACAATTCCCAGTTCGACGCGAACGCGGGGTTGCCGATCGGCGTGTCGTCCGTGAACCCTTCGACCTCGATCCCGTGCGGATCGTCCTTCAGCAGGCCGGCGACCGTGCGCAAGGTCTCCTGCGCGGCGGGCGTCAGCGCGGCGTCGCCCTCGTCGAACAGGACGCTGGCGTTGATCTCGAGCGTGATGCCCCGCGCCGTCTGCGTGACGCGCACCTTGCCGCTGTTGACGAGGGGTTTCAGGATGCTGTCGAGCTTTTTCGCCAGCAGGTCGAGGCGTTCGCGGTCGCGCTTGGCGGCCTCCGCCCGCTTGTGGGCGAGGATGTTCGACAGCGGCAAGGTATCGACCTCGACCATCGTGTTCGTCCGGTTCGCGGCACCGCGCCCGCCGAAGGCGTCGCCGAGCGCTTCCGACAGCACCGTGTACTTGCCGATGTTCACGACCGACACCGCATACATCACGACGAAGAACGCGAACAGCAAGGTGATGAAATCGGCGTAAGAAATCAGCCAGCGTTCGTGGTTCTCGGTGTCCTGCTCGTACGGTCTGCGGCGCGCCATGGACGGCCCGTCAGTGATGCGCCAGCAGGCAGGCGACGCGCTCTTCGATCACGCGCGTGTAGTCGCCCGTGGCGATGTCGTGGAAGACGTCGGTCAGGATCTCGTACTGGGCCACGCGCTCGGCGACGATGCCCTTGATCTTGTTGCCGACCGGGTAGAAGAACAGGTTCGCGAGGCCGACGCCGTACACGGTCGACACGAACGCGACGGCAATGCCGGCGCCCAGGCGCGACGGGTCGGACAGGTTTTCCATCACGTGGATCAGGCCCAGCACGGCGCCCAGGATGCCGACCGTCGGCGCATAGCCGGCCGCCGATTCCCAGATGCGCGCGGCCTGGCGCTCGCGGAATTCGTAGCTGTTGATCTCCGTATCCAGCAAGCTGCGCAGCTTGTCCGGTTGGATGCCGTCGACGACGAGGCGCAAGCCCTTCTGCACGAACGGATCGGACTTCGCCATGTACTGCTCGAGCGACAGCAGGCCGTCGCGCCGCGCGGACAGGCTCCACAGGTGGATCTCGCGGGCCAGCGCCTGGCGGCGGTCGGGCGGCGTCACGAACACCCAGCGCAGCATGCGCACGCCGCGCAGGAAAGCCTGCGACTTGGTCTGCAGCAGCACGGCGCCGAACGTGCCGACGACAACGATGGCAAAGGCCGCCGGCTGGATCAGCGAGGAAAATTTACCGCCGTCGAGCGTGTGCCCGACGAAGATCCCGGCCAGCGCCAGCGCGAGACCGAGCAGGCTGGTCAGGTCCACGAGCGCTCCCGCAGATAAGTACGCAGGCGCGCCACGGCCTGGGTGTGCAACTGCGACACGCGCGATTCCGACACACCCATCACGGCACCGATCTCCTTGAGGTTCAGTTCCTCTTCGTAGTACAGGCCCATCAGCATTTTCTCGCGCGGCGGCAACGCGTCGATCGCGTCGATGACGGTCTGGCGGAAGTCCGTGTCGAGCAGGCTCTTCAGGGGATCGTCGTCGTCGACGGCGTAGCGGTCGAGGAAGCTGTCGTTGCCGTCCTCGTCGTGGAAATCTTCGTAGTAGACGAGCTGGTGGCCGCCGGAATCGCCCAGCAATTCCTGGTAATCGGCCAGCGGCAGCTTGAGCGACTGCGCCACCTCCGATTCGCTGGGCGGACGGCCCAGCTGCTGCTGCAAGGTGGCCATGGCCTGCTCGACCTTGCGCATATTGGCGCGCGTGGAACGCGGCATCCAGTCGCTGCTGCGCAGCTCGTCGAGCATGGCGCCGCGGATCCGCAGCACCGCATACGTCTCGAACTGCGCGCCGTGGTTTTCCTCGTAGCGGTTGATCGCGTCGAGCAGGCCGATCATGCCTGCCTGGACCAGGTCGTCGACTTCGACGGACGGCGGGAGCTTGGCCTTCATCTGGTGGGCGAGACGCTTCACCAACGGCATGTGCTCCGTCAGCAAGAAGTTCTTGTCCGCTTTCCCTTTGACCGTGTACATGGTTCCAGTGCTTGGTTAGTCAATGCCGCGTCAGGCGGCCCGTCCCTGCTGCATCCCCGTGCGCGCGAAGCGCCCGGCCAGGCGGCGGAACGCCACCGATGCGCCGGCCAGCGGGAATGCGTCCACGACGGCGCGCCCGAGGCGCGCGGCGCGGTGCAGGTACTCGTCCGCCGGCACGGAGCCCATCGAGGTCAGCGTTACCGCCAGGTAACGAGTTGCCGCAGATGACATATTATCGTATACCACCTTCGCCTCGGCCTCGGTCGCGCCCGTCACGAGGATGCCGAACGGACGGCGGCCCAGGTGCTGCGACAGGCGCTTGATCAGCGCATAGGCGTTCGTGATCGACGTGGCGCTCGTCGACACCTGCACGACGATCTCCGACGAGGCCATGATCGGCACCGGGAACGTGCCGTCCGCCGAAAACTCGCCGTCGACCATGATGATGCTGCCGGCCTGCTTGACGAGCACGTCGAATGTCTTGGCCAGCCGGCGCGCCTCGTCCGCGCTCGCGGATGGCGTACGGGCCATCGTCGTGACGGCAAAGCCTTGCGGCACGGAATGGATCACCTGGTTCAGCGCGCACTCCTGGCGCGCAACCTGCTGCAGGCTCGGGCCGCGGTCGACGCCGAGGCGCTGGGCCACGCCGTAGTCGCGCGTGCAGGCGTCGACGATCATCACGTCATTGCCGGACTGGGCCAGCGAGGCGCCCAGGTTGACGAGCATGGCGCCCTTGTCGTCCTCGGGCGTGGCGGAGAGAAAGGTCACGATGCGCGGCTTGGGGCCCGCCAGCATCCGGCGCAGGCCCTCCGCCTGGTCGAAGTCGAAACTAGCCAACATACACCTCGCGCAGCGAACGGTCGTTGTTCAGGTTGCCGAGGCCGGACATCATCAGCGGCAGGTCGGCGTCGGCGATCTGGCTTGCAGCGTCGCGCTTGGTGCGAAACGCGCGGTCGACGAGCATCGCGCGGTCGGCCAGGTGCAGGTCTTCCGGCACGCGCTGGCCGTTCGAGATGTAGTGCAGGTTCAGTTTCTGGCGCACGAGCACGTCCAGCACGTTGCCGATCGACGCGGCCTCGTCCATCTTGGTCATGATGGCGCCGGCCAGGCCCGTGCCCTGGTAGGCGCGCACGACTTCGTTCAGCGTCTCGTTGGTCGACGTCGCGTTCAGGCACAGCAGGCGTTTCACGTCGGCGCCGGACTCCGTCAGCATGGCGACCTGCTCCGTCACCATCTGGTCGCGCTGCGACATGCCGATCGTGTCGATCAGCAC
>Ga0207657_10006493_pt1 | contig 12118 bp, 10 predicted proteins | sample KBSC33metaG_FD_184316 | JGI IMG/M metagenome (GOLD analysis project Ga0207657, IMG submission 184316) | Corn rhizosphere microbial communities from Kellogg Biological Station, Michigan, USA - KBS C3-3 metaG (SPAdes) (version 2) | ecosystem: Host-associated > Plants > Roots > Rhizosphere > Soil ...
GTGAAGTCGCTGCTTAAGTACGCAATCGTCATTCAATACGAACTCCGTAGTCCGGTGCTTTAATTCAGCTCGCTAAATGGGAGAATGGGGCGTGCCTCACAATGTCAGCTTGATCACCACCATCGCCGCTGCGCTCGGGCTCGCGCTCGCCATGGGCTTTGCCGCAATTCGCCTCAAGCTCCCGCCCCTGGTCGGTTATCTCCTTGCCGGAATTATCATCGGTCCGGCAACACCGGGCTTCGTTGCCGATGTAGAGCTTTCACAGCAACTCGCTGAAATCGGCGTCATGCTATTGATGTTTGGCGTGGGTCTGCATTTTTCACTCGCTGACATTCTCGCGGTGCGGAGTATTGCGCTTCCCGGCGCGATCGTCCAGATCGCCGCCGCCACTGCTCTCGGCGGTGCGGTTGCTCATTATTGGGGATGGAATATTGCCGCCAGTATATCCTTCGGGCTTGCGCTGTCAGTCGCCAGCACCGTGGTGCTGCTGCGAGCTCTCGAAGACCGTGACATTTTAGAAACACTCAATGGCCGCATCGCCGTCGGCTGGCTCGTCGTTGAGGATCTCGCGATGGTTCTGGTCCTGGTGCTCCTGCCGTCGGTTGGGGCTTGGACCGGTATACATATGAGCGGAACTGCTCCTGCAATAAGCGATCGCAGCTTGGCAGCAACACTTGGACTAGCCCTCGCAAAAGTTGCAGTTTTTGTTGGACTGATGCTGCTGGTGGGACGCCGTCTTTTCCCATGGCTACTCTGGCAAGTGGCGCGCATCCGCTCGAGGGAGCTTTTTACGCTTTGCATCATCACCGCCGCGGTCGGCATCGCCTATGGATCAGCCGCATTGTTCGGCGTATCGTTTGCCCTGGGCGCATTTTTTGCCGGTATGGTGATGCGCGAATCACCGTTGAGCTACCGCGCTGCCGAAGAATCTTTGCCATTCAGGGACGCCTTTTCGGTCCTGTTTTTTGTTTCAGTGGGTATGCTCTTCGAGCCTCGGGTACTGATTCGCGAACCGCTCCACGTCCTTGTCGTCCTCGGGATTATTATCGTCGGGAAGTCGCTGGCCGCTTTCCTCCTCGTGCTGCTGTTTCGCTACCCACTCAACACCGCGCTCACGGTTTCGGCGAGTCTCGCTCAGATTGGCGAGTTTTCATTCATTCTCGCCGGATTGGCGGTCTCCCTAAAACTCATGCCGGCCGAGGGTCAGAGCCTCGTTCTCGCGGGAGCCATCATCTCGATCGGATTAAATCCGCTCGTGTTTCGCGCCATCGAGCCCGTGCAAAACTGGATTCGTTCCCGCTCCAAGCTGGCCCAGGCATTGGAGCGTCCGACGGATCCTCTCGCCGCATTGCCGACTTCCATCGATCTCAAGCGGCTCACCGGACAAGTTGTTCTGGTCGGATATGGCCGAGTGGGAAGTCGCATTGGCGCGGCATTAACGGCGCAAGGCATTCCGTTTGTCGTTGCCGAGGAGAATCGTGAAATCGTGGAAAAGCTCCGCGAAAAAGATATTCCCGCGGTTTCGGGCGATGCCTCCGAGCCGGCCGTGCTCATTCAGGCGCATATCCACCGTGCCCGCATACTGGTGACGGCGATCCCGGACATCGTGCAAGTGCGCCGCATCATCGAAACTGCGCGAACGGTCAATCCGCGCGTGGAAATCGTTGTGCGTACGCACAGCGAAAAAGAATCCGCTTTGCTTGAAAAGGAAAAAATCGGCGCAATCTTTTTCGGTGAGCACGAGCTCGCGCGCAGCATGACACAGCATTTGCTCGATCGTTACGGCATCGAAACGGTCACACATTCTTAGACACGGGCTGACATCTCTGGGCGATTTTGAAACGAAAGGCATATCCATTATTGTCACCACGGAGCGCAGAGGACGCGGAGATATAGAGTTAAATTCTCCCTTGTCTCCGCACCTCTGTGGTGAGTTTCGTCCTTAGCGCTATCTACGAAGTACTTACGCTCCTGACTGCAGGCTGCCATAGACGTGCTCAGGCGTAATCAGAATCAGGCTGCGCTCTTCCTCACGCATCTGACGGGCAAAATCCTCGTCTGTGCCCTTCTGCGTGCGCCCCATGGAACCATAAAAGTCTTTCAGTCGTTTGATGTGCGCCGGCGTATTTTGCCACGGCTCGATGGATGCCGCTCCCTCCACGGTGATATAGCGCCGATTCTCGAGCTTGATCACGGTAATAGCTGCGCGGCCTGTCCGTTGGATATTTTTGAGCTTTACCGTCCGCGGCCGCGAAGCGAAGCCCAGTTTGTCGTCGAGCAAGGCTGTCGACACGATAGTCGACTGAGCATACCCCTTGGGCGTGATGCTGATGGCGACACCGGTGTGATTCTCTCGCAACAACGGGAGCGCTGCTTTCCATTCCATTTAATCGGTCCTCCGCATATTGATCTTGTGAGCCGCATAGAGCGAATCCGGCACCTATAACGCTCCCGGTTCTTACTCGTCAAGTCGATTCGGGTTTATCCTGCATCAGGGTCGGGATCACACAAATCCTTCAGTTTGCCCGGCTCGAGCCGGCGAGCCAGATGAAGACCACCGATGCCAGTGCCATTACCTGAGCAACGCAGAACGCCCAGTAATATCCGCCGGTCGAATCGAAAATGAGCCCGCCGAGCCACGGACCGATTCCGGCGCCCGCCCCGATGAACAAAGCAATAGAACCGATGATCGCGCCAAAGGATTTGCCATGAAACAAATCCGCCGCGATCGTCGGGTAGAGCGATTGGCGCGATGAAAAGCCGATCGCGACGAACGGTGGAAAAGCATAGAACAACCAAATGCTGCTCATCGCGTTGACCATCATCAGGAAAAAAATTCCGATCATAAACGCGGCTGATCCGAAGGCGTAAGCCAGTTGTCGCCCAATGCGGTCGGCCAACAGGCCCATTCCTATCATCGCCGGCGCGGTAAACAGTCCGATCAGTCCAAGCGCCCACGCGGCCGATTCCTTTGAAAACCCGGCATCGCTGACGGCGGCGACTTGATGAATCAGGACCATGTGCAATGGAATCGCGCCGGCCAATACTCCCAGCGCAAATGACCAGAAACGCCAATCGCGCAGCGCTTCACGCAACGTAGGACCAGGGGCAGTCTTTACCTTCACCCCGTCAACCGAAATAGTTCCTGTCCGGCCAAAATCCGGTTTGAGATTCATTTCTTCCGGCCTCTGTCTTTGAAATAGAAAATTCACCGGCGCGACGATGAACGCGAGCACTCCGGCGAGAAGAAATAAAGCCGAGCGCCAACCGTACGCCGCGATCAGCCATTGGCTCCAAGGCACCACGAGAAGAATGCCTAACCCTATGCCGGATGCAGCGATACCGATCGCCATGCCACGTTTCCGAACAAACCAGTTGCTGAGAAAGGTCGCCTGCGAGGTCATTGTCAGAGCGGCAAAACCAACCCCCATAAACACACCCATGCCGATGTAGTATTCAATTGCGCTGTGGGCCAATCCGCTGATCACAAACCCGAGCGCCATTATGATTGCGCCGCCGGGAAGAACGACGCGCGGCCCGAAACGATCGAGAGCCATCCCGATTAGTGGCGCGGCTATTGTCCACAGCACCGATCCGAGCATGAGCGCGCCAGACGCCAGCGCTCGGCTCCAGTGGAACTCTTCGATGACGGCTATCAGAAAAACCGCAAACGCATTGCGGCTGCCGAACGCCATTGCCACAGTCAGAAACGCAATTCCGATGACGACCCAGGGATAATAGCGCTGGCGCGCAAGGCTAGCGGTCGTTTCTATTTCTTGGATCGACACAACAAAACTCACCGCTACTTCCGAAACCCGGCGGATCGGGAGTCAATGTTTGGCCCATTCCTCTCATGAATCCGTGGCCGTTTCGAGACGCCAGGATTTAAACAGACCGCCTGCGTTATCGAAAGAGATTTCGCTGGAAATGCGTGGCTGATAATTTAGTTAGGGAGCATGGGTCGGATCCCAGCAAGTTCGCAAATCTTCATTGAAACCGTCGAGAAGCTCCATATCCGCTCGACTGATCTCGAAATCGAAAACATCGGCATTTTCCAAAATGCGCTTGGGATTGGCTGATTTGGGAATCACCACCAGCCCGTGTTGGAGCGCCCAACGAATCAGGATCTGTGCCGGTGATTTGCTATTCGAGTTGCGCGAAAATTTTCCCAGGATTGATGGCCGCGACTGGGAATTCGCCCCCTCTCGCGGCGACGTTGGGTATTTGTTAGCAATCGCGACAAGTTTCCGATCCTTCAACCGCTCTCCTTTAGTCAACGGGCTATAAGCCTCGAGGACAATGCCACTGCGGCGGCAAAACTCGAGCAGGTCCCGCTGATATAGATACGGATGAAACTCGACCTGGTTGACGGCGGGAATGCACTTCGTCTCCCGAAGTAACTCCGTCAAATGCCTGACGGTGAAATTGCTGACGCCGATCGAGCGCGCTTTGCCCCGTTCGCGGAGCAGTTCCAACGCGTGCCAGCTCTGAATGCGTCGCCGCACGGGATAATGAATCAAATAAAGATCCACGTAATCCATTTTGAGCCTATGCAGGCTTGTCTCCAGCGCTCGCTCCGGGTTTCCGTGATCGGAATTCCACAGTTTTGTCGTGACGAAGATTTGCTCACGGGGAATACCGCTCTTGCGTATCGCGGCGCCCACGCTCTCTTCGTTACCGTACATCGATGCCGTATCGATGTGGCGGTAGCCCGCTTCGAGTGCTGCGAGGACCGCTGCCTCGCAAGTCGCCCCGGCCCGAGTCTGCCACACGCCCAATCCGAGCTGAGGAATCAGCCGCCCGTCGTCGAGAGAAACTTTGCTTTCGATCGTCAAGGCCGGCTTCATAAAAATGGCTCTAGGAAAGCCCTTCGTTATCGTGGCGCTGCGCCGATGCGCCGGGTCCACTCGACCAGATTGGTGAGCAGCTGGCTGATCAATTTTTTCGTCGTCTCATCCTTGAGGTTTCCCGCTGAGTCGAACCGTTCCGCGGCATTGCCGATCATCACTTCGGGCTGATTGATCGGAAACATATTGAGAAATACGAAAGTCTGTCGGAGATGATACTGCGCCCGCGCCGTGCCGATCGCGCCAATTGAAGCGCCCATGATCGCCGCCGGTTTCCCTGCCCAGGCACTATCACCGTACGGCCTCGAAGCCCAATCGATCGCGTTCTTGAGCACGCCGGGAACTGAATAGTTGTATTCCGGCGTCACGATCAGGATCGCATGGGCATCGCGCACGCGGCGTTTCAGCTCCACCACCTTGGCTGGCGGATTTTTTTCCTCGTCCTGATTGAAGCCTGGTATGCCGTCCAGCTCAAATACTTCGAGATTTGCCTGTTGAGGCACAAGCTGAGTTGCGGCTCTGAGAGCGGCGCGATTGTACGACTCGCGCCGTAAGCTCCCGGCAATCCCGAGAATGCGGATGGTCTGGCTCATTTCTCCTCCCTAGTTCAACGGGTTATAGAACAGTCATGATCGCTCGTTCCGAGGCCGGCCTGAACGGAGACAAAGCCGGAGCGTTATGCGGTGCACAGAGCAAGACTTGAATAACAGTTATTTGATTTGAGCGTATACCTAGGGCTGGGCCAATCAAGTTGTGCCGGAGTAAAATCGTCCGGAGTCCCGCTCGCTTGAGCTCAACGAATGCCGAAAATTTCCTGAAACAGTTTGATGTAGCGGTCGAAGCTGTCGTAAACCTCCGGCTCCGTAAATGCCGGTGTAATTCCCTGGATCAGGTTTGGCGGGTCCGGTGGGGTATCGATGCGATCCGGAATGCGTTTTAGGCCGCGCACGACTTCCTGCCCTTTTTGCGACAGCATGAAGTCGATGAAGAGTTTCCCGAGGTGCGGATGGGGCGCTTTGGCGTTCAGCGCCACCGGATGCAGATTGGCGAAACTCGGCGGGAGCGCCACCCAATCCACCGGGGCGCCGCTCTGCTTAAGCGAGTCGAAATTATGAATATAGGCGGTGAGCGTACCGTTGAATTCCCCCGCCGCGACCAATTGGGCCAGAAGAGTTCGGCCCACGCGCAGGTCGGGGTTCTGCGCTGCCAGAGCGCGCATATAGCTTAAGCCCTTTTCCCGGCCCATGCCGCTGATTGTCGCAGTGAACCACTCGTACCCACGCCCTTCCATGCCGACCTGGCCTTTCCACGCTGGTTTTAAGAGATCTTCGTGACGCCGCGGTACAGCCGATTTCGCCACCGTGTTGGTGTTGTAACCAAATACCGCATAGGTCGTATAGGTCGAGGTCCAAAATGCTTGAGGATCTTTGAAACCGTCGCGGAAATACTTGCGTTCGGGAGAATCGTATGCGGCCAATAATCCGCGTTTCTTCAGCAGGTAGCCATAGTATCCGGTGGTCGATACGACATCCCAAAGCGGCTTTCCGGCACGCGCTTCGGTCAAGATCTTCTCCATGAGTTGCGAATCGGTGCTCCGTTCAAACTGCACATCCACTTTGGGATACAGCCGTTTGAAGCTGTCCGTCACCGCTTTCGTATCCGCCGTATTCGATGTTGAGTAAAAAACCAGCTTCCCCTGGGGTTCGTTCCCTTCAGCGCCGAGTGCAGCGATTGCGTATCCCGAGATCAAGACTATCCCAGTCAGCCAACATGCAGTTCGCGTAACGGCGCTCGTTCGAGCTGGGCTCGATTTCATTTGTGCTTGCCCCTTTCCACTCGCTCGCAAGCCACCCAAAATACGGATAGGCAAGCCATTCAGTCAAGGGAGAAAATATCTGCCCAGTCAAACCGAAGTTGCTAAAAATCTGCAAGTGATTTTTCCCAACTGGCAGCAAAAATCAGACACTGCAAGCTCGATAATTCTCCTGTGCGATTTTGACACGACCTGAAGAATCACCAAGATCCTAGAGTCATTTGTCTTTTCGCAACAGATTTTCCGCTGATCAGACTGGTACTGTTTTTGCGCCGAAAACACGGCATCAGCGCGTGTCGTACAACTATCTCATTTAATACTTTCGTGCCGGTGAAGGAGGAATTATGTCCACGCAAAAAAATAGTTCTGGAGAAGTACAACAAGCGATTATGAAGGGAGCCATCACACGAGAATACAGAGCCGATGCGCAGCAAGTGATCCAGCGGCTGAACGCTCTGCGCTCTACTGAGATCATGAGCTATCTTCAGTATATGCAGCATCAGTACATGGCGGTTTCCTTGCTTTCGCCGGCATTGAAAACCGAGTTTCAGACCCATGCCACTCAGGAATTGGATCATGCCAATCGCCTAGCCGAAAGAATCCAACAACTCGGCGGCACACCTATTTATGACCCCAAGGAAATCGCCGCGAAGGCTGCCAATGTAGGAGTTGCGCCCGAGCAAGGCGCTACTCTAACTGACATGGTCGTCGAAGATCTGATGCTCGAACGACAGCAGATCGAAGCCTACACCGCTTTGATTCGTGAAATCGGTGATCAGGATTTCGTCACCCGGCATATGCTTATCGCTGTACTCGCCGAGACGGAGAAGCACGCCAACGAATTGGCAGATTATCTCAAGCGCAGCACGTGATTGGCATCGCCGCTGAAGTCAATTGCAGCGCGTTGACGGGCGTCATGTGAACCGCGGATGGTCGGATCACTGTATCCAGCTTACAAATCCCATGTCGTGGTTGGAACAGTTCGTTTAGGCGGGACTTTGCAATGTCTCAGAGTCCGTAGAACGCCTGCGAATTAGTTTCCAGAATCTTCTGTGCCTGCCCCTGGGTAATTCTGCCCTCGTCGACCCAACTGCGCACTTCATCGAGTCCGCTCAGGTTCGCGGAAATGTCCGTGTGGCTGTAATCGGTGCCGATCATGAAGCTGTCTTCCGTGCCGAATTTGAGCAGCGACTCAATGTCATCGATGGGGTCGATCGTGATGTAAATCCGGTTTCCTCGAAAAATTTCCGGCTCTAATTCATAGAGACGGGGCAGTCGAGTTCCCTTGCCGCGAAGGGATTGCCTCTTTACCGCTCCCAGTTGCGAAATCGTATAGGGAATCCAGGAAGCGCCCGATTCGATTAATCCAAAGCGCAGCTTGGGGAATTTTTTCGGCACGCCGGAGCTCACCAGCGCGGTAAACGAGTACATGATTGGAAAGCCGCGGTCCCATTCGTGGAAAGGCAGTGGGTGTCCGGTATGGATGCAGAGCGGAATGTCGAGTTTGCTCGCTTCCTCGTACACGGGAAAGAAATGGCGATCGGTGATGTTCCGGTCGAGATCGAATCCCCTTTTGTAAATACCGCAAGCGTTGTGCTCCTTGGCCCACCGTAGCTCCTCGACCGCTTTATCGGGCTGCAGCAGCGGAAGCACCGCCGCCCAGCGCAGCCGGCCGTTGGTGCTTGCGCACTTCTCGGCCATCCATCGGTTATAGGTAGTGGTCAGCGCCCACTCAGCCTCGGCGTTATTGGTATTGTACCGGATGAAGAATGTCGGGAAGATCACCTGTACATCGACGCCCATTCTGTCCATGTGCGCCAACCGGCCCGCGACATCCTGAAGCTCGCGAAAGACCCGCGGTGGATGATTGACCTCATCGCGGATGGCGCGATTTTGCAGGCGACCCTCCACGACCCAACAGCGGCTATTTGTCGGATTGTAGCCGGCGCGCTTCGCTTCGTCGGCCGGCATAGCAATCGTCACGGGAATGTACTTCGCGTACGGTGTTCCCTCCAACTTCTTCCAGGTATCTTCACACTCGTCCACATGGGTATCGGCATCAATGATCGGCATCGTGACATCTCCTATTCTCTACATAAATGTGAACAAAATCGTCCAAACTTCAAGAGTGGATTCGAGAGCAGCCCGCCATATTCCAGCCGCTTGCGATCGCGCCTTCGAACATTGGAACGCGGAAGGTTGAACGGTTATACGCTTGATTGCTCCCGGTTAAAAACGCTAAAAGCACAATCATCCTGTGGAGCGCGAAATGAACATGACCGACGAAATCCGCATCATGACTTCGGGGGCGTTTACGGCCGCATATCTCACACTTATTCCGCGGCTCGAGCCGCTCACAGGGAAAAAACTCGTTACCGCAGCGACCTCGATCGGAACCGGTGAAACTTCCATTCCCAATCGACTGCGCCGACACGAATCCGTTGATGTCGTCATTGTCGCGGACGCCGTGCTCCTCGGCTTCATCAAAGATGGATTGATCGTGGCGGACAGCTATACGCCCCTCGCGCGTTCCGCCATCGGCATGGCGGTACGCAAAGGAGCCCCCAAACCGGATATCGGCACGGTCGATTCCCTCACATCCACGCTGTTGCAAGCACACTCGATCGCTTACTCGGCGAGCGTTAGCGGAGAATATCTCACCACTGAACTGCTGCCGCGATTGGGCATCGCGGATCGAGTTTTACCCAACTGCCGGCGTATTGAAGGCGGTGAACGCGTCGGCGCCGTGATCGCGCGCGGGGAAGCGGAGATCGGCTTTCAGCAGTTGAGTGAGCTGTTGCCTGTGCCCGGCATCGATCACATCACGCCGTTGCCGCCCGAAGTGCAGAAACTCTCGGTATTCTCTGCAGGCATCGCCGTAAGCAGCACCGATTCAGACGCAGCACGGAGCGTCATCCAATTTTTGTCATCGCCCGAAGCGTTCGAGGCGATCAAAAAAAGCGGTCTGGAGCCGATCGGAAGTCAGTAAGCGATTTTGCCCAAGTCAGTTTCACGTGCGACGCTTCGTCGGCTAGCGCCAGCCTTTCTCGTCCAATTCCTCAGTTCCGTGCGCCAATTTATCGGAAAAACTTTTTACGAAATAAAAAAGCACTCCTGATCGAGCGATAGTTATCCACATCTGTGGATAACTGGAGTTCGGCAGGCACAATCAGTTCTTGGGAGTTCGATCAACAAAATATAAACAGGCGGCGTTAATTTTTACCTAGAAAAATTTCGCGTGCGAGACGTTTTTGTCTTGACAATCTTTACCGGAAAAATTACAAATCGCTCCTCCTCGCATCAGCTTCGTTCGACAATTTAGATCTGCCGCGATGGAAATCTTTAGATGGTTTTCCGGCCGCCGAGCACGGAACGCGGTTAACGCTTTCGCTGAATTCAAACCGGTGGCAATGGCTCTAGGAGGCGACTGCAATGAGCGAACTTCCGAGACTGCAACCGATCACGGTGCTCGAGAGCCATTTTGAATTTCGTGAAACACCTTTCGGCGTAACGCCCGACCCACGTTTCTTTTACGATCATCCGCTTTATTCCGAAGGCTTGGCCGTGCTGGTCCACGGAATCGAATCCAAGAAAGGATTTATGCTCGTCACCGGCGAGGTCGGTACTGGTAAAACGATCCTTCTGCGTAAGCTCATGCGTCATTTGGAGGGGCGCGTCCAATTCGTTTTCGTCTCCAATAGTCATCTCACCTCGTACGGCTTGACCGAGCTGGTGGTTCAGAACCTCGGCCTCGCGCAGAAAGAAAAAAACCGGCTCGACATGATTCAAGAGCTGAACAATTACCTCGTCGCGGAATTGCGCGCCGGGCGGACGATCGCGCTTTTGATCGACGAGGCGCAGAAACTGAGCGATGAAGCGCTCGAAGGCTTGTGCGATCTGTCCAACCTGGAGACCGACCAAGAAAAATTGCTCCAGATCGTGCTCGTTGGCCAACCGGAAATCACCACAAAGTTGAATAAAACTTCTCTTCGGCGAATCAAGCAAAGGATTGCGCTCCATCACCGCCTCTATGCTTTGCAGACCCCCGCGGAAGTCGATCAATATATTTGGCATCGCTTGCGCATCGTCGGGTATGAAGGTCCGGATATCTTCGGCAAAGAAGCCGTTGAAGCGGTGTGGCACTATTCCGGCGGCACGCCGCGTTTGATAAATATTCTATGTGACAACGCCCTCGGCGCCGCCAGCTTAGCTGGCAAGAAGAAAGTGTCACCCTATTTAGTCATGAAGGCTGCGGGTGGACTGATGCTGGAGCAAGGAAGCGAAGCGGCAAAGCCTGCCAGCGGCGACATCGCTCTGCTCAAGACCAAGCTGAGCCCAACCCGCGTGAACCTAAAACGCCCCGAGCCTAATGGTCATACGGGGGAGCAGCGTTCGGAACCCAGCATCATCCCGCTGCGCGACTCGGACCGCATCGCGCTATCGAGGGTCGCCACCGGCGGTCCCGCGGTTTCCGTCCAGTTCTTCGATCGCCTGACTCGCGCGGCCACCGAGGCGATGGGACCCATGGCCAAACGCATCGTCGGAGATCAAATCTCGGCGCTGGGCGAGTCAACTCAGGCGTTTCCCCAAACCAAGCTCGCGGAGCTGGTTTTACGGGTAAGCGGAGAGATATTGAACGAAACCATGCGCACCCGTTTCCAAAGAACGATGGTCGATGAAATCGCCACGCTCAAAATGATGTGAGCGCGGCCCAGGAGGAACCAATGGAACGTCAATCGCGACGCTTCGGACTCAAATGGAAGATCGGCGGCATTTATACGCTGGTCATGTTCCTCTTGGGAATTTGCGTGATTGCCGCGGTTTATGAGCTCACCGGCAGCACGCTTCGAGATCAACTCGATCGCCGGTCTCTGGCGATAGCGCGCAATTTCAGCGATGCCGCCGCCGGATATGTGGCCGGACGAAATACCCTCGCGCTGAACGCATTGGCAGGAAAGTACACCCTCAATGACGGCGTCGCGTACGCTTACGTGGAAGATGGTCGAGGCGAGATTCTCGCTCAAACGTTTGGCAGAGTTCCTGAGGATCTTCAGTCGGCAACAGTATCGATGACGGAAATTGGGCGACGTGAATGGCGCTGGAACGGCAAAGCGATTTATGAAACTTCCGTTCCGGTCCTCGAGGGACAGATGGGCAAAGTCCACGTGGGATTTTGGGCCGATGACTTGGATGCGGAGATCCAGCGCGCCCTCGTTCCGATTATTGCTGCCGTTGCGATCATTCCGTTTGTTGGTGCGCTGCTGTCGTTCCTCCTGGCACATTGGCTCGTTCAACCGATTGTCGGACTTACGCGCATCGCTGACAAAGTCACCATGGGCGATCTCGAAACCTCCGTCGGGGGAAATTGCGTCAGCGCGCGCGACGAGATTGGCGACTTGGCGCGCGCGCTCGAGCGCATGCGCTCGAGCTTGAAGGCGGCGATGCTACGTCTCGGGCG
>Ga0207657_10006494_pt1 | contig 12118 bp, 11 predicted proteins | sample KBSC33metaG_FD_184316 | JGI IMG/M metagenome (GOLD analysis project Ga0207657, IMG submission 184316) | Corn rhizosphere microbial communities from Kellogg Biological Station, Michigan, USA - KBS C3-3 metaG (SPAdes) (version 2) | ecosystem: Host-associated > Plants > Roots > Rhizosphere > Soil ...
GCCCCGAAGTGCTCACGATCGCGCCAGTCGACGTTCGTGCGGCCACGGCTCGGGCCGTCGCCGCAGTCCACCTCGATCAGGGCGTCGCGGACATCGACGAGGCCCGGGTCGACCAGGTGCGCGATGCAGACCGGGTCGTGCATCGGCGAGCCGTCGAGCTCGGGGTAGCGCGCCTTGTGAAATCGGGCGTAGAAGTCCATCAGCTCCGCGACCACCGTCCCCACCTTTCCCGCGCCGCGCAGCTCCTCCGTGTGTGCGTCCGTGATCAGCGCGCGATGGGTCACGTCGAGCCCGACCATCGTCGTGTCGAGGCCCTCGACGAAGACTCGCTCCGCTGCCTCCGGGTCGGCCCAGATGTTGAACTCGGCCGCGGGCGTCCGGTTCCCCTCGCCGACCGAGCCGCCCATGAGGACGATGCGCTCGGGCCGCACCTCGGGATGGAGGGCGAAGAGCAGCCCGACGTTCGTCAGCGGCCCGGTGGCGACGAGCGTGATCTGCCCGGCGCGTGCTGCGATCTGCTCGGCCAGGAACGCGACCGCATGCTGCTCTCGTGCAGCGGTGGTGGGCGGCGGTAGGTCGGGGCCGTCGAGGCCCGACTCGCCGTGCACGTGCGCAGCCACGTCGCGCTCGCGGACGAACGGCCGGTCCGCTCCGACGTGCACGGGGATGTCGGCTCGGCCGGCGAGCTCGAGTATCCGCAGGGCGTTGGCGGTCGTCTTGTCGACGGTCTGGTTGCCGGAGACGGTCGTGACGCCGACGACCTCGAGCTCGGGCGAGGCGAGCGCGAGGAGCAGCGCGATCGCGTCGTCGTGGCCCGGGTCGCAGTCGAGGATGATCGAAGTCTGTGTCATGCGTCCAAGACTGCCTGCAGCCGCTCCGCCGCGGGAAGCGAAGGTTGCGCCCCGAGCGCGGACGCGGCGAGCGCGCCCGCGGCGCACGCTCGCCGCAGAGCCTCGCTTCGCTCGCGTCCCTCGAGGAGCGAGACGACGAGGCAGGCCGCGAAGGCGTCTCCGGCGGCCGTCCCGTCGACCGCGTCGACGCGTGGCGGTGCGGCGCGCGCGACCTCCACACCTCCTTCGAAGAGGGCGGCACCGTCGGCACCGTAGGTGACGGCGACGAGGCGTCCGCGCGAGACCACCTCGTGCTCGAGCCTGTTCACGATCAGGAGGTCCGGTTCGATGTCGATGCGGTGCGCGGGCGACGCGTTCAGAGCGAAGAACGACGCGCCCCGGGCCGCGGCGACCACCACGTCGTCCGGCACCTCGAGCTGGCAGAGGACCGCGCCGCCCGGCGAGACGGGCGCGACGTGCGCGTTCGCGCCGGGTACGACGACGATCTGGTTCTCGCCGTCCGCAGCGACGAGGATCACGGCGATCCCCGTCGTGCCCTCGCGCTTCAGCTCGAGCTCGACGCCTGCGTCGACGAGCCCCGCGAGCGCCTCGGCCGCCAGCGGATCGTCGCCGACCGCGCCGACGAGGCGGACGCGCGCGCCGAGCCTGGCCGCGCCAACGGCCTGGTTCGCGCCCTTCCCGCCGGGAAACCGCTCGAACGAGCTGCCGGCAACCGTCTCCCCTGCGCGCGGCAACCGCTCGACGCGGGCGACGAGATCGAGGTTGATCGACCCGACGACGGTGAGCTCGACAGCCATGGGCGGGAAGCCTACGCAGCTCGACTTCGTGACAGGCGCGGGGACATGTCCCACGCGATGTGATCCGTCCACAGCCACCCGTCCGCCCCGGACGGTGGCCCCCTGTCCGAAATGGGCACAAACCGGGCACCCGGACAGGTCCCGGCCGTGGACGGTCCGCGACGGTGGCTGCCGCCGGACATGGCTCGCGGAGGCACGGCCGCTCGGTGCGGTTTGTGACACGCCTGCCGGCGCGGGGTCCGGGCTTGCCGGCGCGCCCTACGCGGCGAGGGCGCGGAGGTCGTCGAGCGCGCGCCCGAGGAGGTTCTCACGCAGGTCGAAGAGGCCCGCCCAGAGCGAGCCGCGGTCGACGGAGGAGTGCCAGCGCACCTGTGCGGAGAGGCCCTCGAGCGCACGCACGAGCACGGCCAGCTCCAGGTATGCGGCGGCGACCCGGTGTGCGGCCATCTTCACCCCGGCCCGGTCGAGCACGGGCTCCCAGTCGACGAGCTCGGCCCGGCCGGGCTCGCCGAACCACGAGCGCCCCTCGGCGGAGTCCGCCTCGAGCTCGACCAGGTAGCGGCCGAGCGGATCCTCGAGGCCCGCGAGCGCCGTCTCGACCCGGTCGGCCGCCCGTCGCAGCGCCGCCTGGCGCCGGCCGGGGGTGCTGGGCTCGGCCTCGCCGCGCGCCCAGCGCTCGAGTAGGCGGCAGAACGCGACGGCCGCCACCTCGAGCGAGACGAGCTGGCCGATCAGCCGCCTCGCGGTTGCGTCCTCTGCCGCATGCTCGGCGATCACCTCCGCCCACTCCGGGCGGGTTCCGAGCGGGATCATCAGATCTCGACGACGACGGGCAGGATCATCGGCCGGCGGTGGGTGCGGTCGTAGACGAGCTGCCCGATCCCGTCGTGGATGTGCTCCTGGAGCAGCTTGATCTCGCGGATGTCGTCGGCGAGCAGGTCGCGCACGATCTCGTGTACCTCCTGGCGCATCTCGGAGAAGAGCTCGTCGCTCTCCGCGAACCCGCGCGCGATCAGCTCCGGCGCGGAGGCCGCCCCGTCGGAGAGGGTCGCGACGACGATCAGCACGCCGTCCTCCGACATGTGACGCCGGTCGCGCAGCGCGACGTCGGAGATGTCGCCGACGCCGAGGCCGTCGACGTAGGTGACGCCCGCTTCGATCCGGTCGGCGAGTCGCACGCCCGAGCTCGACAGCTCGACCACGTCGCCGTTCTCGGCGATCACGATCGACGCGGCCGGCACGCCCGCCTCCTGCGCGAGCCGTGCGTGCGCCGCCTGCATGCGGTACTCGCCGTGGATCGGCATCACCGCCTTCGGACGGAGCAGGCTGAGGAGCGTGCGGAGCTCCTCGGCGCGCGCATGGCCGGAGACGTGGACGTCCGCGTTCTCCTCGTGCAGGACCTCCGCCCCGCTCTTCGTCAAGCGGTTGATCGTGTCGTGGACGCGAAGCTCGTTACCGGGCACCGGACGCGAGGACATGATCACGGTGTCGCCTCGTTCGACCCTGATCGCCGGATGGTCGTTGTAGGCGATGCGCGTCAGCGCCGAGAGCGGCTCGCCCTGCGAGCCGGTGCAGAGGACGAGCTGCTCGTGCGGAGGGATGTCGTCGAGGTTCGCCGGCTTGACGAGCACGTCCTCGGGGACGGACACGTAGCCGATGTTGCGCGCCACGTTCATGTTGCGCCGCATCGAGCGCCCGACGACGACGATCTTCCGGCCGCAGTCGACGCCGACCTCGATCGCCTGCTGCATCCGGTGGATGTTCGAGGCGAAGCTCGAGACCAGGATGCGCCCGCGACGCGCCGGGATGATCTGCCGGAACGCCTCGCCGACGACGCGCTCGGAGCGCGTGAAGCCAGGGCGCTCGGCGTTCGTCGAGTCGCCGCAGAGCAGGTCGACGCCGCGGTTCCCGAGCTCGGCGAGCCTGCCCACGTCCGTGCGAAGGCCGTCGACCGGCGTGTGGTCGAGCTTCCAGTCTCCCGAGTGGAAGACGAGGCCGGCGCGCGTCTCGATCGCGATCCCGACGGCGTCCGGGATCGAGTGCGCCATCCGGATGAATTCGAGCCGGAACGGCCCGATCTCGACCGGCGGCCCCGCGGGATCGGCCTCGCGCAGCTCCGCCGCGCGCAGAAGGCCGTGCTCGTCGAGCTTCGACTTGACGAGCCCGAGCGTCAGCCGGGTGCCCCAGATCTCGTGCACCGTGATCTCGCGCATCAGGAACGGCAGCGCCCCGACGTGGTCCTCGTGCGCGTGCGTGAGCACGACGGCGCGCACGTTCTTGCCGGCGAGGTAGCCGAAGTCGGGCAGGATCACGTCGACGCCGAGGTGCTCGTCGCGCGGAAAGGCCATTCCCGCATCGACGACGATGACGTCGTCGCCCGTCTCGTAGACGGTCATGTTCTTCCCCACCTCACCGAGGCCGCCGAGCGGGATCACGCGCAATACGTCAGTCATAGGCCCCGCAGTGTAGGGCGGTCACGGGCTGAGCCGCGCGCGGTCCCGCGGAAAGAGCGTTGTCTCCCGGACGTTGGACGCGCCGATTGCCTGCGCCATGAAGCGCTCGAGTCCCATGGCGAACCCGCCGTGCGGGGGCATTCCCCATCGGAAGGCGTCGAGGTAGCTGCCGAACGGCCCCGGGTCGATTCCCCGGGCGGCGAGCGCCGACAGGTAGTCGGCGTGCCGGTGCAGCCGTTGACCGCCGGTGACGATCTCGAGCCCGCGGTAGAGGAGGTCGAAGCTGCGCGACCGGTCGGGCCGGGCAGGGTCGGGATGCGTGTAGAACGGGCGCTTCGCGGTCGGGAAGCCCTCCACGAAGACGAGCTCGCCGTGCTCACGACAGATCCGGCGCTCGTCGGCGGGCGCGAGATCCGGCTCCGCCCCGCTCCGAACGTCTTCGAAACGGACGACCGGGATCGAGCTCGGCGGTGGCAGCCCGACGGCGGAGAGCATCGAGGAGACGCAGGCGCGAACGACCTCCATCACGTCGCGATGATCGGCGATGAAACCGAGCTCGGCGTCGAGGGACATGTACTCCGCGAGATGCCTTCCGGTGTCGTGGGGCTCGGCCCGGAACACCGGCCCGGTCTCGAAGACCCGTTCGAAGACCCCTACCATCGTCTGCTTGTAGAACTGCGGGCTTTGCGCGAGGTACGCGTCGCGGCCGAAGTAGTCGAGACGGAAGACGTTTGCGCCCCCTTCGGTCGCCGTGGCGACGATCTTCGGCGTCTGGATCTCGGTGAACCCGAGCCCGTCGAGCGTCGCGCGAAAGGCCGCGATCGCCCGGGCGGTCAGCCTGAAGCGCTCGCGCACCATCGGATGCCGGAGCGCAAGCGCAGCGTTGTCGAGGCGCGTCGGCAGAGCCTCCCTCGGCTCCGGCCGGTGCAGCTCGAGCGGCGGCCGGCCCTCCGCCGAGGCAAGCACCGTGAGCTCCGCGCCGTGGAGCTCCACCCCGTTCGGTGCCTGGGCGTTCTCGACGACGATCCCCCTCGCCTCGATCACCGTCTCCGGCCCCAGCTCGACGGCGTCGTCGAGCACGACCTGTGCGGTGCCCCGGCCGTCGCGAAGGACGACGAATGCGACCGACGACAGGCGGCGCTGACGGTGGAGCCAGCCGCGCAGGAGAACCTGCTCGCCGACGTGTGCGCCGAGCTCGCTCGTAGAGATCCGTTCCACTGTCGCACCTCCCCTCGAACCCTCGCCTAGGGGTGCGGGCGGGAGGCGACTCCCGCGGTGCCACCGCACTTCGCCGTTCGAGACGGCCTCGTTGCGGCCCTGTGACGTGGGCCGGACGACCCGCTCGGGAGGCGTCACACTCCGTCGCCGCAGGCCGGAACAGACTAACTCAGGCGGCGACGAGCAGGCCGAGCCGCTCGAGCGAGGCGCGCACCGCGGCCGTCTCGGCGTCCGTCGGCGGCACGAGCGGCAGGCGGTGACCGCCGACCGGATGGCCGAGCAGGTTCAGAGCGCACTTGATCGCGATCGGGTTCGGCGCGGCCTTCAGGAGGTCGTAGCTCGGTGCGAGCTCCCGGTCGATTGCCCGGGCGGCCTCGAGGTCGCCGTCGAGCGCCGCCTTCACCTGCGCCGCGACCTGGGGACCCACGACGTGCGTGTGCACGCAGACGCCGCCGATGCCGCCGAGCTCGAGAAACGGCTGGATCAGGTTGTCGTCGCCGGCGTAGAGGTCGAGGTCGCTCGCGACGATGTGCCGTGCCTGTGCCAGGTCGTCGTTCGCCTGCTTGACCGCGTGCACCGTCTCGATCTCGGCGAGGCGCGAGATCGTCTCGGGCTCGATGTTGATCACCACGCGGCCCGGGATGTTGTAGACGACGATCGGCCTGTCGGTCGCACGGGCGATCGCCTCGAAATGGGCGACGATCCCGCGTTGCGGCGGCTTGTTGTAGTACGGCGTCACGACGAGCAGCGCGTCGGCACCGAGCTCCTGCGCGCGCTCGCTCAGGTGGATCGAGTGGGCGGTCGAGTACGTCCCGGTCCCGGCGACGACGGTCGCGTCGTCGCCGACGGCCTCGATCGCCGCCCGGATCAGGTCGAGCCGCTCCTCGTCGCTCAGGTTCGGGCTCTCGCCCGTCGTCCCGGCAACCACGATCCCGTCGGAGCCGTGCTCGACGAGGTGCCGCGCCAGGTGCTGGAACGCGTCGAAATCGACCGACTCGTCCTCGCGGAAAGGCGTCACGATCGCGGTGAGCACGTGCCCGAGCATGCTCCGGCAGGATACTCCCGTCTCCTCCGGCACCGGGCGGCACGATCGGTGAAACTACCGGCATGAAACTCTGGAACCTGACGACGCTCCCGCCGTCGACGCAGAAGGAGACCGATCGCGCGCCCGGGCCGGATGCGCCGCGCGTCGAGTCGGACGGGCGCCAGATCCCGCGGGTGCTCTTCTCCTCGCCCGAGTGCCGGGCGGTGATCATCGAGCTGCGGGCAGGCGAGGAGATGGGCGAGCACCGCGTGCGCGAACGGGCGCTCGTGCAGGTCGTCTCCGGCTCGGTGACGATCGAGCACTCCGGCTCGTCGACCCGCTGCGACGCGGGCACGCTCGTGATGCTCGACCCGAGCGAACCGCATGCGATCCTCGCCGAGACCGACGCCCGGCTGCTCCTCGTGCTCGCTCCCTGGACCCGGGGCGAGCATCTGCCGCGGAACGCGACCGCCGACGCGGCCAACGCATGAGGCGTCCATGACGCGTGGAGGGTGAGCCGGAGCTCTCGCCCGGCCGGCTCAGGAGCTTTCGCGAGCAACTGACGATCGGCGAGGATGTCGTCGACCCACGGACCTGGGCGGGCTCGGTCCCCGAGGCGTCCGGGATCGCGCCGCGCGTCCGGATCGGGCGCAGCCGGTGGTTCAACCTGCTCTGGCTGCTGCCGATCGGCTTCCTCCTGCTCATCTCGGCCGTCGCGCTCGCGAAGGGCCTCCGCGGCACCCCCTCCGTCCAGCGCTTCATCGCCCGTTACCCCGGCACGATCGAAGGCGCCGCCGCGCAACGAGATGCCGGCTTCGGGCTCTGGGCCGTCGCACAGCATCTCCTCAACGCCTTCCTGATGATCTTCATCGTTCGCTCGGGGTTGCAGATCCTGAGCGACCACCCGCGGCTCTACTGGACGCGGCACAGCACACCCGGCAAGGACTGGTTCCGCATCCAGAAGCCGGTGCCGGACGATCCGCTGTGGACGGCGAAGGAGGACTCGATCAGCCTGCCCGGACAGGTCGGGCTCCCCGGCCTGCGGCACACGATCGGGCTCGCGCGCTGGTGGCACCTCGGGACGGACGTGCTCTGGCTTCTCAACGGGCTCGTCTTCTTCGCGCTTCTGTTCGCGACGCCGCACTGGCGGCGGCTCGTGCCGACGACCTGGGACGTCTTCCCGAACGCGCTGTCGGTGCTGATCCAGTACCTGTCGCTCGATTGGCCCTCCGACAACGGCTGGGTCGCCTACAACGGGCTGCAACTCCTCGCCTACTTCGTCACGGTCTTCGTGGCCGCCCCACTCGCGCTCCTCACCGGCCTCGGGATGTCACCTGCCCTCTCGACCCGGTTCAGGCTCATCAGCAGGCCGCTGAGCATCCAGACGGCGCGCTCGCTCCACTTCCTCGTCTTCGCCTGGTTTCTGCTCTTCATCGTCATGCACGTCACGTTCGTCTTCACGACGGGGCTGCTGCGCAACCTCAACCACATCTACGCCGGCCAGAACACCGGCGGCTGGCTCGGCTTCTCGATCTTCGCCGCGTCGATGGTCGTGATGGTGATCGCGTGGGTGGCTGCGACGCCGTTCACGCTCCGTCATCCGCGCATCGTCCAACGCGCGGGGTTCGCGCTCATCGGTCCCGCACAGCGACTCTTCGAGCACGTCGACGCGAAGCCGGGCCAGTACGGCGAGAAAGACATCTCGCCGTACTTCTGGCACAACGGCGCGTATCCGGTCTCGGATGAGTACCGGGCGCTCTACGACGCGGACTTCGCGGACTACCGGCTCCGTGTCGACGGGCTGGTCGGGAACCCGGTCGAGCTCTCACTCGCGGAGCTCCGCGCCTTGCCCTACCACGAGCAGATCACGCAGCACTTCTGCATCCAGGGCTGGTCCGGCGTCGCCAGGTGGGGCGGCGTGTCGATGCAGACGATCCTCGACCTGGTCGAGCCGCGACCGGAAGCGCGCTGGGTCGCCTTCTACTCGCTCGGCGACGGCCCGGACAAGGGCCCGTACTACGACGTGCATCCGATCGAGCAGATGTCCTACCGCCTGACGATGTTGGCCTACGACATGAACGGCAAGCCGCTCTCGTACGGGCACGGAGCACCGCTACGCCTGCGAAACGAGGTTCAGCTCGGCTTCAAGCAGGTCAAGTGGATCCGGGGCATCGAGTTCGTCGCGGACTTCGCCGGCCTCGGCGGCGGCTACGGCGGCTACAACGAGGACCACGAGTTCTTCGGCTACCGCCAGAGCATCTAGACCCGCTCAGAGCAGCGCATCGAGCCCGACCGTCAGCCCCGGCGGCAACGACGGGAGCTTCTCCAGCGCGAGCAGCACGCCCGGCGTGTACGCCTCGCGCGAGGTGGCGTCGTGCCTGAGCGTGAGCAGCTCGCCCGGGCCGCCGAGCAGCACCTCCTGGTGCGCGGTCAGCCCGGGCAGCCTGACGGAGTGGATCGGGACGTCGCCGCTCATCCGTGCGGCGGTCGCCTTCGCCGTGCCGGACGGGGCGTCGCGCTTCTCCGCATGGTGCAGCTCGACGATCTCCGCCCGCTCGAGGTGCCTGGACGCCTCCTCCGCGAAGCGCATCAACAGCACCGCCCCGATTGCGAAGTTCGGTGCGTAGAAGACGGCGACCGGCGCAGCCTCGAACTCGCCCGTCTCCCACCCACTCGTGCCGACGACGCACGGGACGCCGGCGGCGACCGCCGCACGCACGTTGCCGGCGGCGGCGTCCGGGCGCGTGAAGTCGACCACCGCGTCCGCGTCGGCGAGCGAGTCGACGAGCTCGTGGCCCGCCGCCTCGAGACCCGGAGCGAGCACCGAGCCGACCCGGCCGTTGCGGCCGTTCAGCAGGACCTTCACGCCGCGCGTGCCAGACCGGGCGTGATCTCCTCGAGCGCCGCGAGGAACCGCTCCTCGACCGGCCCGATACAGGCGGCCGAGAGCCGGTCGGTCGCGAGGAGCGCAGCGGCGAGGTCGCACACCGACTGCGCCTCGACGGCGTCGATCTCGGCGACGATCCGGTCGAGCGACAGGAGCTCGGAGTCGGCGATCAGGGACTTGCCGAGCCGGTTCATCCGGGTGGAGGTCGACTCCATCGAGAGCAGGATGCGACCCTTCAGGTTCTCCTTCGCGCGGTCGAGCTCGCGCGGGTGGAGGTTGCCGCCCGCGACGTCCTCGATCTGTGCGGCGGTGATCTTCAGCGCCTCTCCCAGGTTGTCCTCGCGCGTGCCGAGGTACACCCCGATCTGCCCCGTGTCGGTGTACTGCGAGACGAACGAGTAGACCGAGTAGGCCATGCCGCGCTTCTCCCGGATCTCCTGGAAGAGGCGTGACGACGCCGATCCACCGAGGATCGCGTCGAGCAGCGACGCCGCAAACCGGCGGCGATCCGAGCGCGAGATGCCGGGAGCCGCGAGGCACACGTGGTACTGCTCCGTGTCCTTCTGCTGGAAGCGCAGCTGCGGCGGAGGCGCCCGGACGAGCGGCGGCCGGACGTTCGCGTGGGACGCCGCCGAGCCCTGCCGCCGCTCGAGCCCGCGGACGACGAGGTCGACGATCTGCTCGTGCTCGATGTTCCCGGCCGCGGCGACGACGATGTTCGCCGGCACGTACATCTCGTCGTGGTAGCGGCTGATCGACTCTCGCGGGATCGACGAGATGACTTCGGCGGTCCCGATCACGGGCCGGCCGAGCGGATGGTCGCCGAAGACGGCGTCGGCGATCAGGTCGTGGACGAGCTCCTGCGGCGCGTCGTCGTACATCGCGATCTCCTCGAGCACGACCTCCCGCTCGGAATCGAGCTCTGCGAACGCAGGCGCGAAGACCATGTCGCTCATCACGTCGACGGCCGTCTCGAGATGGTGGTCGGGCACGCGCGAGTAGACGAGCGTGTGCTCCCGCGACGTCGCGGCGTTCAGCTCGCCGCCGAGGCCGTCGAAGATCTCTGCGATCTCGAACGCGCTGAACCGCTCGGTGCCCTTGAACAGGAGATGCTCGATGAAGTGCGTCACCCCGGCCTCGCCGGGACGCTCGTCGCGCGAGCCGGCGCCGATCCAGTACCCGACGGCAGCGGAGCGGACGTGCTCGAGCCGCTCGGTGATCACGCGCTCTCCCGAGTCGAGCTCGGTCAGCATCCAGTTCTGCACGGCCGTAGCGTAGTGCGCTGCACGCGCTGCCGCTTCCTCGTCGCGGTAGCACCCGAGCCGCGCACACGCGCCGAGTCGGTGCCAGGCACCGTCACACGGGCAGCGTCACAGAGGCAGCGGCACAGCGGCACCGTCACAAGTGTGTGCCAACGCGTGACTGCCTCTTGCGGCCCGCGGCGGCACCAGGCACGATCGGCGCACGGCGGGACGCCGCGGGACACGGTGCCTGGCACCGGCCCGGCACGCATACCGGCAAGGCGGGTGGGATGCCCGCGCACGGGCCGGAGTATCCTCAGCGGTAGCGCAGCGAGATCACGATCGTCGCGATGCTGACGACCGCCGCCACGACGTTCGGGATGATGATCGCGACGTTGTGCAGCGCGACCCCGTAGGAGATCCAGAGCAGGAAGCCGACGAACAGCACCTGCTGGTAGCCGACGGAGACGCCCTGCGAGGAGCCGTGGGCGCGGATCGCGCGGATCTGGAGGAGCGGGGAGACGGCCATCGCCACGCCCCAGGTGGCGGCTGCAACGGCGAGGTACTCGGTGATCACCGGCGCACGGTAGCTAGCGGGCGTCCTCGGGGAGCAGCGACCAGACGATCGCGTCCTCGCGGCCACCGTGGAGCCAGATCGACCGGCGCTCGAGCCCCTCGCGCTGGAAGCCACACCGCTCGGCGAGGCGCTGCGACGCGACGTTGTCCGGGTGCGTGCGCAGCTCGAGGCGCCCGACGCCCTGCTCGAACAGCCAGTCTGCAAGCAGCGTCACCGCCCGGGTCATCCGCCCCGTGCCTCGTCCCGGCGCCTGCGCGAGATACGCGAGCTCCCAGTTGTCGCGCGGCCGCCGTGAGGCGACGACGTTCCCGAGCGGCGTGTCGTCGTCCGCCGTCGTGACGGCGTAGTCGAGCCGTCCGCCCGAGCTGAACCCGTCGGCGATCGTGCGCAGCAGCGAGTCGAAGTCTGCGTCTCGGGGTGTGGTCGGCATGTTCAGCCACCGGCGCACCTCCTCGTCGCGCATGGTCGAGAGGACGACGGCGCGGTCGCCTTCGCGCAACCTGCGAAGGACGACCACGCCGTCGGTGAGCGTGCTCGGCGGCTCCATGCCGCCGACCTTAACTACTCGCTCCGAGAGCCCTCGCGTTCACGACGGGGACCGCCCCGGCCGCCGCCGCGGGGACCGTCGCGGCGCGGGCCGCGATCCTCGCGAGGCTCACGCGGCGGGGCGTCCTTCGCCCGCTCGATGAGCTCCTCGGGGCTGACCATCGTCTCGCCCTCGTGCTTTTGGACGAGCTTCAGGCCGATGCGACCGCGGGCCTTGTCGACCTCCTGCACCACCACGTCGAGGATGTCGCCGCGGGCGATCACGTCCTCGATGTGGTTGACGCGGCCGGGACCCACGTTCGAGACGTGGAGCAGGCCGTCGGTGCCCTTCTTCAGCTCGACGAACGCGCCGAAGTCGGTGGTCTTGACGACGCGACCCGTGTAGGTGTCGCCGACCTCGGGCTCCTTCGTCAGGTTCCGGATCGCCTCGACGGCGGCGTCACCCTTGGTGCCTTCGGTGGCGTACACGAGGATCGTGCCGTCCTCCTCGATGTCGATCTGCACCTCGTAATCGTACTCGAGCG
>Ga0207657_10006495_pt1 | contig 12116 bp, 9 predicted proteins | sample KBSC33metaG_FD_184316 | JGI IMG/M metagenome (GOLD analysis project Ga0207657, IMG submission 184316) | Corn rhizosphere microbial communities from Kellogg Biological Station, Michigan, USA - KBS C3-3 metaG (SPAdes) (version 2) | ecosystem: Host-associated > Plants > Roots > Rhizosphere > Soil ...
GCTTACATAGTATTTAACTTCACTATCAGTAATGAAATCAGTTCTTAAAATAAGTTGATCTTCGATGTCGAGTGCGCTGATAAGTTCATCATAAAATTTTTTATCATCATAAAACTCACCGGCAACTAATAATTTCGGATTTCGGATTTCAGATTTCCGATTTTGTTTTAAGATACTCATTGCTTCAAGTAAAAGATCAAGTCCTTTGTATTTACGGATGAAACCAAAAAAGAGAATAATGTTTTCATTTGGATCAATGTTTAAGTATTCTCTTGCTTTTGATTTATCAACTTTCTCTCCGAAGTTGTCATACAAAGGATGCACAACTTTTTTTGCAGGTTTATTCGTGAACTTGTAAAGATCACTCATCACTTTTTCACTCATTGTAATAAATGCATCAATGGGTTTAAGGAAATATTGTGTGAACTGTTTATCACCTGCACGTTTTTCATGTGGAATAATATTGTCTGCAATGCAAACGATCTTTGTGAAATTATTTTTTTTCACTCTTCGCAAAATTGTTCCAAGCGAAGGTCCCATAAAGGGCAGCCAGTAACGGACAACAATTATATCAGGCTTTAAATTTTTTAACTCGTTTCCAACTTGTATCCAGTTTAAAGGATACATTGAGTTGATACAAACTTTTATTTTGAGATCTGTCGGAGGAGGCTCTGTTGAATATTGTGTTTTACCGGGAAACAAAAAGCCTGGATATTGCAAAGAAAAAGTGTAGATCGTTACGTCATCACCGGCCTGTTGAAATGCACGTGCAAGCCTTTCATTGAAAGTGGCAAGACCGCCGCCGCGCAAAGGATATGCAGAACCGAGAATGACGATGTTCATATGCAGCGGAAAATTTTCTAAAAGGCAGGTATCATTTTAAATAATGCTATAGTAATGAAGATCATTTGTAAACCAGGTGGTAAACTGCTTATCAGGTATTAGTCCATCCTGCACTTTCCTGGTTGTTCAAAAATTCTTCTATTATCTTTTGAGCTTCTTTTATGGCCTTATTTACTGACATTGTTTTGATGTAGGCAAAAATAAGATGAAACCGCGTGCAGGAAATGTATTTATTACCACCGAAACCAATTTTTGGTTTATCGATCTCCTTAACGGATGCAATTTCATTATTTGTAAATATTACCTGGAAGGTTTTGTTTCTCGGCATGATGAAAACTTATTTTTCAATTGTGCAATGCATCTCCTGAACAATACAGGAGATATGAGTTTAAATCATAAGTGATTCCTTTTGTTTCAACTTCCCAAAAAAATCATTTTGACTTTTGGTGGTTCCTTCGCTTGCGTTTGATCACGATCAACTTGTTTGAAGTATAAAATTGTGTTGCCCAGTGATCATCATTCGGTTTACTAAAAAGGCGGTGCAATTTTACAAAGATAAAAGCTGCAAATAGAAAAGATAAGGATGATGCATCGATAACAGATAAGAAAACAAATGTATTCATAAGGTAGTTTTAAAATTTCAGGATTGGCTATGTTCCGAACGATGCGAGGTTCTTTTTGTGATTCTTTACTTTCGCATAATTCTAAAATCGAGCGGCAAATTAAATAATTTTTTTGTTCCGAAATAATATCTCAGAGAATATCAGGATATCGTGGGTTCAAATTACCGATTATTATGCTCTTATATTGAAACTAAAGAGAGAACAACCATTTACTTTTTACAGATTGAAAAGTAACTCTCGAAAGAATAATTTTCTTTCTAAACCATATTAATATGATTAATAAAATGAATCAATTAACTTTCGAACTTGCGTATATTTAATTATTCTTAGTAAATTTTTTGTTAATCATCCTTAAGATCAAAACAATGAATAAGGAGATTCAGGCATACAATGAATCTTTGTCGGATAACGACAAAGCGATCTGCACATTACTATTACAGGAGATTAACCGCAATCTTTCTGACGCCGAAAATAAAATATGGCATGGGCATCCTGTATGGTTTTTAAACGGCAACCCTATTGTTGGTTACAGCAAACTCAAAAACAGTATCAGGTTACTGTTTTGGAGTGGTCAATCGTTTGATGAGCCCGGTTTACAACCTGAAGGAAACTTCAAGGCTGCCGAGATGCGATACACGTCGGCTGAGCAAATTAATACCAACGATTTAAAACGCTGGTTTGAAAAGTCAAAAAAGATTCAATGGGATTATAAGAATATCGTTAAACGCAAAGGTGTGCTGGAAAGACTAATGTAGCTGATAATTTAATCAAATGCTTTGTGGTTGCATTGTTCAACCTAACCAAAACTTACTTAACATCTTAACAGATGGAAGCTTTTCCCGAATTAATTACAAAAAGACTGAGGCTAAGAAGAATTCAGCTTGATGATGTGCCTTCATTGATCAGATACGCCGATAATAAAAAAATTTCCGACCAGGTGCTTAATATACCTTTTCCTTATGGTGAAGAAGATGCGATTCGCAGAATGAATTTTATTATTGATGGATTCAAAAACAAAGAGCGCTATGTTTTTGCTATTACATTTAAAGATAAGAATGAGCTTATAGGGGAGATTGGTTTGCATATAGACAAAAACAATAACAACGCTCAATTTGGCTATTGGGTTGCTGAACCATTTTGGAGCAATGGGATTGCAACAGAGGCGGTCTCTGCGATTTTGCAATTTGGATTTGAAAAATTAAATCTCAATAAGATTTACGCGACGCATTTTCAGGACAACAAAGCATCGGGAAAAGTAATGCTAAAAAATAAAATGGTAGCGGAAGGTGAATTGAAAGATCATTATAAAGTGAATAATGACTACAGGAGTGTAATTCAATATCGCCTAACAAAACATGAATACGAGGAACAGAAAAACATAAGACAGAAACGTATATAGGAACTATTACCTCGGTTTTTCTTTGCTGAGAAATGGGAAAGTAGTTTTTAAGACTTAAATTAAAGATTAAAAAATAAATGTAAAGAATTGTAAATCAGATAAAAAAGAAAATTTAATTGAATCGGTTAACAACATTTCAATGAGCGAAAACCCCTAAAATAATTTGAATAATTCACCTCTTGTTTTTTGCATTTCGATTAAATTACCTTAGTTCCGCTTTTAAATAAATTTAGAAATTTTTTGATTTCTAATCTTTTTTTAATGTCCCGCTTTGGGAACAGGTACGAAAGTTGCTAATGCTGCGCGAAATTTATTACACAATAAAAATCTTCTCATGGGTACTAGTAGTTTTAAATCCAAAGTGCACAAGTATGCACGTATGCAATCGTTTATCCTAGGAAAAATTTCTGGGTTTCGTATTTTCAAAAGTTCAAAAAAAGCGTTGAAATTTGCGCAACCGGCAGTAAAAATGCGGTTTGAAAAAAAGCGCACCGGAGGAATTTATCAGTTTGCTGTCATAGCAATTGCAGCGCTAATTTTCAGTAGTTGTCAGAAAGAAGTGAATAATCCTGCTCCTGCTCCTTCTGCCGACGTCACGAGTATCGAATCAACTGATACCTCCGCTGCAACCGCGTCTCTAAAAACAATGTATTGGACCGTTGGCGGTGTTCAACGACAAGCGACTGTTTATATTCCAAGTACTACAGGTTATCATCCTATAGTCTTTGGCTTTCATGGTGCAGGCGGATCAGGTGCGGGTTTTGGCCCGAAATATTGTTATTTTGAAAAAAACTGGCCAGGGGCAATCGTGGTTTATCCTACGGGCTTGACAATAAGCGGAGAAAGAAGATGGCAGCGAAATGTGGGTCAAACAATTTCAGGTGTGGTAGATATGGACCTGAAGTTCTTTGATGCTATGTTATCTACTTTCGTGAATAAATACCATGGAAATTCAAACCAGGTCTTCTGTCATGGCTGGTCTTCGGGCGGTGAATTTATTTATAACGTTCTCTGGGCAAAACGTGGAGGTAAATTGAAAGGTATATCTGTAGCGGGAGCAACGTTGAATACAACAAGTGGAAAAAGTTATTTGAAGGCTATGCAGATTGCAGGTACAAAAGATCCGGTTATAAGTTTTACCAGGCAGCAGTCAACTTCCCAATCAATCCGCACATTAGATAAATGTGCTAAAACGGGAACTACATGGGCAACAGGTCCATACGCAACTGTAGCAACGCATTTTTCTTCTTCCGTAAGTAATCCTGTAGTGTTTTTAAAATACGATGGTAATCATACTTATCCGACCAACGTTCCTCCATTAATTGTAAAATTCTTTAAGCAAATAGCTTCAAATTCAATTCAATAATATTACCGTTTGTTTCTCGCAAAAAGGATTTCCTCTCAAAGAGATATTCAGACGATAATTAAACATTACAGCAAGAGCCGTTTTTTATAGAACGGCTCTTGCCTTTTTGGAAAGGCATTCTGCGATACGAATGTGAAAAGATAGAATAGAAAAGTAGTCATTTATGTTCATGTACAGTTATTAACAACAAGAAGCAATTATTTTTCAGTCTTTTCGGAATCTTCACAGCAAAGCTATATGTACAGCGAGATCTTGCGGCATATTCAGCACAATAACTAAAATATAAACTGCTCAATAAAAGAACAGAACGTACAAGGGAGTGACAACAAAAACTAGCACTCCTACAACTCGCTACCAAAAACAATTACCTTTCATAACATTACATTTCGGAAATATTTTCTTTACTTTTATTTTCATACTTCAACATATTAATAAATAAACTTCTGCTTATGAAAAAAATCGCGGCACTCATTACGCTCTGCTGTGTTATGTCTATTGCTGTATTTGCACAAATCGATGCGGGCTTGTTTCGCTATCCTGATGTATCGCAAACACAAATTGTTTTTTCTTACGCCAATGATCTTTGGATAATACCAAAAGAAGGCGGCACCGCAATAAAAATAAGTTCGCCTCCCGGTGTTGAAGCTTATCCTAAATTTTCTCCCGACGGAAAATCAATTGCATTTACAGGGAATTATGATGGAAATAAAGATGTATATGCAATTCCGGCAACAGGTGGTGTGCCTTTGCGTCTAACGGAACATGGTTTTCCTGATCGTGTTGTTGAATGGACAAATGATGGTAAACGCATTTTGTTCGCCTCAATAAGAGAAAGCGGCAAAGCACGCTTCAATCAATTTTATACAGTTCCTGCAACAGGCGGCCCTGATGAAAAACTTCCGCTTGCTTATGCAGAGTTTGGTTCTTATTCTCCTGATGGAAAACAAATGGCGCTTACATTTCGCACACAGGTTGGAAGAAACTGGAAACGTTATCGCGGAGGATGGAAAGCAGATATAGTTATTTTCAATTTTGCCAATCAAACTTCTGAATACATTTCAAAACCAACGGATGTAGGATACGAATTTCCCATGTGGCATGAAAACTTTATTTATTTTCTGAGTGATGGCGGACCGGAACAAAGAATGAATTTGTGGCGTTATGATATGAGCAAAAAATCTTTTGAACAGTTAACGAAGTTTACAGATTACGATGTTCATTTTCCTTCACTTGGTCCTGATGATATTGTATTTGAAGCCGGCGGAAAATTATATCTCTACTCATTATCATCACAACAACAAAAAGAAGTAAAAGTAAATGTTGTAACAGATGAAGCGATGCTGAAGCCAAAATTAGAAAGCGTTGAAAAATTGGTGCAGCATGTTTCAATAAGCCCTGATGGCAATCGTGTTTTGGTTGAAGCAAGAGGCGATATTTTTTCTGTCCCTGCTGAAAATGGTTATGTAAAAGATCTTACGAGAACTTCAGGTGTTGCAGAACGTTATCCTGCATGGTCTCCCGATGGAAAAAAGATGGCTTACTGGAGTGATGCCTCAGGCGAGTATGAATTGTATGTCGCAGAATTAGGTAAAGAAAATGATGCGAAAAAATTAACCAGTTATGGTGCCGGTTTCAGGTATAATTTATTCTGGTCGCCTGATAGCAAAAAACTTGCATTTATTGATAAGGCAAACAGGATAAAAGTGTTTGATATTGCAACAGGTGAAACAACAGATATTGATAAAGCGCTTCGCTATTCTCAGGGTTCCTGGGAGAATTTTCTGTTCACGTGGTCTGCAGACAGTCGTTGGCTTGCTTATACAAGAGACCTTGAGAATGGACACAATACTATTTTTATTTATGACTATAAAAATAAAAAGTTGCAACAGCCCTTCAGCGGTTTTTATAATTGCTACAGTCCTGTATTTGATGAAAGCGGAAAATATTTATACGTTGTGATGAATGAATCTTTTCAGCCTTACTACAGCGACCAGGATAATACTTTCATTTATGCAAATTCAGGAAAGATCGGTGTGATCAGTTTAACAAAAAATACTCCTTCTATCATCGCTCCGAAAAATGATACAGTTTCTGTAAAAGAAGATGAAAGCAAAAAAGAAGAACCAAAGAAAGACGAGAAAAAAGATACCACTGCAAAAAAATCTTCAGAAAAAAATATTGATGTAGATCTTGAAGGATTTGAATCAAGACTTGTATTACTCTCGTTGCCGGAAGGTAATTATGGCAATCTTGCTTCAACAAAAGGAAAAATAATTTATCTAAAATATCCAAACACAGGCTTACCCAACGATACAAAACCAACGCTCTACTATTACGATATTGACAAACGTGAAGAGAAAAAAATTCTTGATGCCGTAGATGCTTACTGGCTTTCTGCAAACGGACAAAAAATTTTAGTTGCAAAAGCAAATTCATTTGATGTGATTGATCCGGCAGAAAATCAAAAATTTGAAAAACCGCTTCGTCTTTCAGAAATGCAGATGATGGTTGATCCGAAGCAGGAATGGAAACAAATTTTCACGGATGTATGGCGCTTGGAACGCGACTACTTCTATGATGCAAACATGCATGGCGTTGATTGGAATAAAGTAAAAGAACGTTACACAAAAATGCTGAACGGTGCAATGACGCGCGAAGAAGTTGATTTCATCATTGGTGAAATGATTGGTGAATTAAATGCATCACACACTTATCATGGCGGCGGTGATGTAGAAGAAGAGAAGACTCAATCTGTTGGTTATCTCGGTGTGAATTGGGAAGCGGACGGTGATCATTACAAAATAAAAACCATTATTCGCGGAGCACCGTGGGATGCTGAAGCCCGTTCTCCGCTTGACATGCCGGGCATCAACATTAAAGAAGGTGATTATATTCTTGCAGTGAATGGCGTGCCGCTTACAACTATGCAAGAACCTTATGCAGTGTTCCAGGGATTGGCAAATAAACCTGTTGAATTAACTTACAATTCCACAGCTTCATGGACCGGTGCTAAAACAGTTATTGTTCAAACAATGAATAACGAATACAGGTTGCGCAATCTCGCATGGATCGAGAACATGCGTAAACGGGTTGATGAAGCAACAAACGGTGAGGTTGGTTACATCTTTGTTCCAAGCACCGGTATTGACGGGCAAAATGAATTGATGCGACAGTTCAATGCACAGTGGGATAAAAAAGCACTAATCATTGATGAACGTTTTAACGACGGCGGTCAAATTCCTGATCGTTTTATTGAAATGCTCAATCGCACACCGCTTTCGTTTGTTGCAACGCGTGATGGAGAAAACTGGCAGTGGCCGCCTGTTGCAAACTTCGGTCCTAAAGTAATGCTCGTAAATGGTTGGAGCGGTTCAGGCGGCGATGCTTTTCCGCTTTATTTCAGGGAAAAAAATCTCGGGCCGCTCATTGGCGCAAGAACATGGGGTGGTCTCATTGGCATAAGCGGTGCGCCGGATTTGATTGATGGCGGCGGCATCACCGTACCTTCATTCCGTATTTATAATCCTGATGGCAAATGGTTCAGTGAAGGACATGGTGTTGATCCTGATATTGCAGTGGAAGAAGACCTCGGTGCAATGGCAAAGGGCACAGATCCTCAACTGGAACGTGCAATCGTTGAAATAAAAAATTTAATAAAGACAAAAGGCTATACTGCACCGGGCAGACCTGCGGCAGAAAAACGATAAGAATATTTTTCAATACCTGGCAGGTTTCTCAAACCTGTCAGGTATTTTTATTTTATGTACTTAGCTGCGATCAACAACAATAATTATTCAAAATATTTTTACCAACATAGATTACAGATTGAATTACTTCAATTATCGACTACTTATATTCCTTCACCGATTTATATTGTCTTCCGCAAAACAGATAGCTAAATTTATTTTTATTTGGTCGTTTTCATTTATCAAGAATAAATAAAAAGAACCCGTACACTATTACTTTTAAGAAAACCCGTACAATAAAATCTGTCACTATGAAACAAATCCTTTGCGTTCTTGCATTTTGTATGACCATTGTTGTGGCATGCATAAAAGAGCAAACAACTCCAAAACCGTTGTCTTCTCAAATCGAATCAAGAGTAACTTTTATGGATGATTTTTATTTATCAAAAATCGTCAAGCCATTATTCCATCGCATAGATACTGCTACTATGGTGACTTTATTTTCCGATTCTGTTTACAATAACTTTGGCGGTTCTCTTAAGCGCATCAGTTTTCAATTCAGCAATTCAAACATCGTTTACAAAAATTTTAAACTTACTGTTACAAGTACAACCGGTGGGCAACGTAAAAGTTATGGCGCTGCTACAACTTCATTTCAAAATGGTATAAAAGAGTTAACCTTTGATAATATTTCAACGGGCATTTTACTAAGCCCCGGCTGGAGCACAATTGTTTTACGCGGACAAGTTTTCGGAAACCCAAGAGATAGTTTTCATGTTACTATCCCGCAAGGAGGAATTATTTATCACTCAATTAATGATCTGTCCGGAGCAGTGGTCGGATTGCCTCTCTCCACTGAAGGTTTAAGAATCCGGTAAGTTTTTCATCTGATGACAACAATCATGAAATAGTAAAAGAAAAAACAGTTTATCTCAAAATTTCTTCTGATACAAGACAGATAGGTTTTTATTATTCCATCAACGGAACGGTTTGGAATCTTGTAAGAGTTTTTAAAAATGAATATCCACAAACAATTTACATAGGTGTAGGAATTCAATCGCCCGCAGGCAACGGCAACAAAACTCTTGTTGAAAAGATTGAATTCTCTAATGAAGCAGTAAAAGACTTCAGATCAGGAATTTAAGGAGGCGTTTAATCTTCATTGTCCATTTTCAACTGTCCATTTTCAACAACTTTCTTTTTTCGATAATTCAACATTTTATTTTTTGCATTTAATGCATGAAATTGCGCAGGCAAGCAACTAAATATTTTCTTATGGCAACCATTCTTGATCTTGTTGGCAATACTCCTTTAGTAGAATTGAGAAATATTCCAAGAAATAAGAACGTAACGATTTATGCAAAAATGGAGGGCGATAATCCCGGTGGCAGTGTAAAAGACCGTGCGGCTTACGGTATGATAAAAGGCGCGTTGGATCGCGGTGAAATAAAACCCGGTATGAAACTGATCGAACCGACAAGTGGAAATACCGGTATTGCTTTGGCGATGATTGCGAGATTATTTGGAATCGAAATAGAATTGGTAATGCCCGAAGATGCTACACGGGAAAGAATGTTAACTATGCAGGCATTTGGCGCAAAAGTTATTCTCACACCGCAGGAACGTTCGATGGAAGGCGCGATTGATTATGCAAATGAACAAGTGGCAAAAGGTGGTTATTTAATGTTGAATCAATTTGCAAATCCTGACAACAACATGATGCATTACCACACCACCGGTCCTGAAGTATGGAGAGACACTGAAGGAAAAGTTTCACACTTTGTTTCTGCAATGGGAACAACCGGAACCATCATGGGCGTATCACAATATTTGAAAGAACAAAATCCTGATGTGCAAATTGTAGGTTGTCAACCAACCGATGGTTCTCATATTCCGGGTATTCGTAAATGGCCAATCGCTTATTTGCCAAAAATTTTTCAAAGAGAAAGAGTAGATCGCATAATAGAAGTAAGCGAAAGAGAAGCACGCATCATGAGTAAACGTTTGGCAAAAGAAGAAGCGATCTTTTGTGGCATGAGCAGTGGTGGTGCCGCACATGCGGCGGTAAAACTTTCGAATGAATTAAATGAAGGCGTAATAGTATTTATTGTTTGCGATCGCGGTGACAGGTATTTATCTTCTGATCTTTTTGATTAATTATCGTGCGTTTGAATGTTTGATTGTTCGATAGTTTGAATGTTGCAACGAACTTTCAACTGCTGAACAAAATTCAGAACGTTGAAGTGAGTGACACAACCGGCGATAAGTAGAATTAGCAAAAGCTCGTCACATAAAAATTTTCTTCTTTCTAAAAATTATTTTCTTTCAACCATGCAAGGCAGCTTGCAAACCAATCTTCGGTTGTAGTTGTGTTGTGTAATCCGAAACCGTGTCCGCCGTGTTCGTATAAATGTAATTCTGCAGGCACTTTGTTTTTGAGAAGAGCCTGGTAAAATTGAATGCTGTTTTCAGGATTCACACCGTCATCATCAGATGCATGCACCAAAAAAGTTGGCGGAGTTTGCGCATTAACCTGCTCTTCATTTGAAAATAAATGCAGCAACTTTTGATCAGGATTCTTGCCGATGAGATTATCACGTGAACCAATGTGACCAATGCTGTTGTTAAAGCTGATAACAGGATAAATGAGCAACATAAAATCCGGACGAATATTTACACCGCTAAGTTCTTTGCGAACAGCTTGTGTAAAATGCGTTCCTGCACTTGAAGCCAAATGACCACCGGCAGAGAATCCCATGATGCCTATCTTGTTGGGATCGATGTTGTATTGCTTCGCATGTGTTCGTACAAAGTAAATTGCCTGTTGCGCATCCATTAACGGAACAAATGCTTTATCAGTCATGCACTCACCTTTTGGTAAACGATAACGCAAAACAAAAGCAGTGATACCTGCTTTATTAAATTGCTGCGCAACTTCTGAACCTTCATGACCTGCGGCAAGAACACCGTAACCACCGCCGGGACAAATCACTACCGCCGTTCCGTTGCTTTTTTCTTTTGGTGCTTCATAAATTGTAAGCGTGGGTTTGGTTATGTGATCAACGATCAATATGCCATTTTTATTCCATGTTGTATCAATGAACTCATGATCTTTTTCATTGCACGGTTTTGCATTCGGAACTTCACCTTCATATAATGGAATTACTTGTTGTGCGCTTAATGTATGCATGGTAATAAAACAAAAAATGGATGTGATTAATTTTCTCATGGTAAAGAATGTTGGCGTTGAATCATATTTTTACAAGCGTCGAATGTAGAATAAAGAAATTGAAAAAATAATTTTATTGAATTGCCTTTTTACAATAGTACGTTATCCAAAATATGTTGGCTTTGCTGGATTGTTATCAATGGCTTTATTTCGCTTGCCTTTAATGATGAATAAAAAAATCAGTTTCCGAAAATTACTTGGCTGCGGTAAAAACGGAACTTTCGATATACATCCCGATTGGAATCAATGGGCAGTGTTGATTGTGAATGGTGAATGGTCAATGATGAATGAAACGGGTTCGAATAACTACAAACTAAAAACTATAAACTACAAACTCTTATACGGTTCATTTATCAATTGGTGGTGGAAATTTTTCAACTGTGAAGTTTATTCAATAATGCTTGAACCGATAGAAGGGCATGGAAGTTGGGATGGAAAAAAAATTTTTGGAGAACTTCCAAAACAAACAAATTATGAAGGCATTATTGCTGTGCTTACAAGAGCAACAATTCGCTTAAAGCGATTGAGGAGTTTCTGGAAACATGTTGATGGAGTTGCTTCTCAAATCCAAACTGCACCGGGTTTTATTATATCAGTCGGTATCGGAGAAGTTCCGTTGATCAAACAAGCAACGTTCAGCGTTTGGGAAAATAAAGAAGTGATGAAAACATTTGCTTACAAAATGCAGCAGCACACAGAAGTAATTCGTAAAACAAGAGACGAGCATTGGTATAGTGAAGAAATGTTTGTACGTTTTAAACCAATTGCATCATTTGGTTCTTTGAACGGGAATGATCCTTTAAAGGGAAAATTGTAGTTTTGTTTTGATTGTTTGCTTTATGAAGTATAAACGCTTCACATATTTACCTGTTATTCCATTTGCAATATTATTGCTGCCGGTTAATTTTTATATTCCTGATTAATGTGTTTTTTTATTCGTAACACATTCACACAACATCAGATTCAACAT
>Ga0207657_10006497_pt1 | contig 12114 bp, 6 predicted proteins | sample KBSC33metaG_FD_184316 | JGI IMG/M metagenome (GOLD analysis project Ga0207657, IMG submission 184316) | Corn rhizosphere microbial communities from Kellogg Biological Station, Michigan, USA - KBS C3-3 metaG (SPAdes) (version 2) | ecosystem: Host-associated > Plants > Roots > Rhizosphere > Soil ...
CTCGCGCCCACCTGCAAGACGAGTTGCTGAAGATCGTCGCCAAGACTCATTCCACGGTGATGATGGTCACGCACGATGTCGATGAAGCGGTGCTGCTATCGGATCGCATTGTGATGATGACCAACGGTCCGGCTGCGACCATCGGCGAGATCCTGCACGTGCGTCTGGAGCGTCCGCGTGATCGCGTCGCGCTGGCGCAGGACCCGTTGTATATCGAATATCGCGGCAGGGTGCTGGAGTTCTTGTATCACCGTCAGGTGCATCCGGTGGAGACGGAAGCGGCTTGATGACGAGTTGCTGAGGGAGATGAGACGGCGACGAATTGGCATTCTCGCCGTCTCATCATTAGGGGACTTGCATTCCGATTAACGGATGTTCTAAATCCCGGAGCTGCCACTGTCTTCTTTTTTCCTCACCGCTTCAAAATGCAAACCGCCGTTTCGTCCATATATGATCATCTGACCTTGGCCTAATGTGCTGATGTCGGTTTCAACGCCGCCACCGATAGTAGGAATGCCGTTCTGGCTTGGCACGACGATAATCGGATTCAATGCCTCGGCTTTGGCTTGAAGGTCGTCATCTCCCTTACGGCCTGTGCTCGCCAGTTCCTGCTTGACAAGGGTCGTCAGGGTCTGAAGTCTCTGATTTTCTCCGGCGGAATAAATTTCCAGCATGTCGCCGCCCCGATGTTCAGGGTCAATTTGGTCAAATTTTTCCCGGATCTTGTTAGCGAGGGAGGCTAACTGTTTGCTGTCATTATTCATTCCTGTTGCATGCTGCAAGAGAGCGAGAATGAGGCAATTGTTCTCGTCGCCGTTATTTGAAACAACTTCATAATTGTTTTTCTCAAACCATGCATCGGTAACTGGCGTGGCTTCTTTCAACTGATTAAGAAATTCCCCTCTCCAGCCCCGGCTCTCAGTCATTTCCATGGACGAGGAATTCTCTTCCATGAGAAGTTGCTCCAGCGTCTTACCCCTATCCATGTTGCTGTTCACGCTTGCAATTTCGTCGTGGGAAGCTGTTGGGTTGACGATGGCAGAGCCTAATATCTCATCGGCTCCATGGAGTGGGTCGTCTACCAGATTCTCAATAACTTCCCGCAAAAGGTTGGTTGCCTTGAGTTCTGCTGTTTTACAGTTATCCGCCGCATCCATATATGCTTGTGTCTGTTCCTGGGTTGGTTCTTCTATTTCATCAAAGGCTTCCTCCGCCGCTAAAAATTCCTCTCGTGCTGTCTGAATTATTTTTTCCGCATTTTTCTTGAAGGCCGGATTTTCCGTGATTGCTTTCGCCAAAGGCGCCCAGTCCATCAAGAAATTGGTGAAAGCGGTTTTTGCGGGGATGAACTCTTGAGTCTCTATCCCATTGCTCTTTTTTTTGACTTCTATTCCTTCATTGAGTCTTTTGTCGACTTCTTCTTGAACTGCCTTCAGTATTTTCGGGGTGACTATGCTCTCTACCGTTTTGTTGTAACCCATGCCTTGAATAGAAGCAGATATCCCATATTGTCTTCCCAGTGCTATTTCAACGGCATTGCCGATTTCAACTTCAATGCCAGGATATTTGGTTTCTTTCTCCCCTTTGTGTGTGATCAAATCACGCGTGACGTCCTTTAATGTCTCCTCATGGAAAAAGCTTCTTCCTAACGCCAGCAAATTTCCATAATTATTCATACCATCCTCGCCTTTCATGGCTTTATCGGCAATGACAGCGTGCGTCAATATTTTAAAAATTTGACGTGCATTGTTTTGGCAATCTGCGTCGGCGAGCTGGCACGTCGAAGCAAACTCATGAACGAAGGTTTCATCGCCTGTTGCCAGCCTGTTTGTCATTTCCACTACTGCGCTTAATATTTGAGGCTTTGAAACCGAGCTCTTATATTCCTCCATCTCCTTGATGCGGCTGAAACATCTATGTACGTCTTTCGCGGCGTTCTGGAATCCTTTTGCTTTTGTCTTTTCAATGAAGTTTTCCAAAAATCCGGAAGGAAAGCTTGCGTTTGGTATGCCGGCATTTTTTGCTTCGTTGTGATAGCCGGCAAGAAGGTCTGCTAATCGTTTTTGTTCAGTTGTTGCTGTTTGGTAGCTTGCAGTGTTGCTGTAGTTAGTGGCGTTAGTGGCATTAACAATGACGGATTTCGCCCTCGATGTGATCGGTGCGATGAATTTATGGTGGAACCGTTTTCTTTGTTCTACAACAGGGTTCGGATTGGTGCGGAATTTTGAAGGATCAATAAAACTATCATTGAAAAACCGCCGTAACGTCGTCTTCTTTGTTCCTATAAGCGCGTCATAATTGCGCTGCAAATCTTCAAACGCTTTGATTAAAAGGTCCTTATTTCCATCTGTGACCTGATTCCAATCCTGCCGCAATTTTGCTAGTTGATCTTTCAGCATATGCAGCGCTGTTCCTTGGGGCTGCTTGCGAACGGATTTTGTATATATGACGCCCGCCCCAAAAGCTAACCCGGCTCCTACGGCAACGGGGGCGGCAACAGCCGCCGTCGCGCCCAAAATCGATGCGAGCCCGAGCGGCCCCATAGTAGTTAAAAATGCAGTAAGGCCTAGGCCTTCTAGGTTATCAGAGAAGTTTCCACCACCTCCGCGGAGTCTGCTCAATTTTTGGCTTAAATCGCTAATATGATTCATTAAATGCGCTAAAACTTCAGCGACGTCATTGGGAGGCAAACTGGCGAGAGATTTCTCAAGTGTCCGTAATCCACGCCGTTGAGCATTTAGGTCGATGATCTTGTGATGTTCCAGATTCGGCAAGATATCGATGAGTTTTTTGAGTAGTTCTACATGCTTCTTATCGCTCGATATCGTAAGAGGAAATGCTTTTGCAAATGTTTCCAGCCCCATTTTCTGCGCAGAGTTTTGTTTTCTTCCATTTCCGTTTGATCTTATGAATGAAGTTTGAAAATTTGCTTTGTCTGATCTGTTTGACTGGAGATAGGCTATGACTTTCTTTTTAACTTCTTCAGGATTGTTGTTGCTTGTATCAAGCTGATATTCGTTTTGATATTTGGTCAAGGCTTTAATGAACGTGTCGGCATATTTTTCAGCATCGTTGTTATCGGGGGCGATAGGGCACTCATCAAGTTCGGCAAAAAGATGCTGCATTTTTTCAAGCGGCATTTTTAAAGAGGGATCGAAAAATGGCTTGTCCAGCAATTCCGTCAATATATTCGTGACAGCGCTTTCCTTATCTGGCTGCTTGAACGCATCTTGGATTTTCTTATCGATGGCGAGGATCTCGCTTCGGTTGGCATCGCTAATGTGCTGGTGGTATTTGTGCGAAATTGTTGGAGGAGAAGAAAGATTTTTCTTTTTGCCGTACAAACCAACATGGGAAGCTGCACCATTATTTTTTGCAGGTGCTGCAGGCGTCGGCACAGCAGCCGAGTTGGCTGGATGATTTGTATTGGGACCTGCCGGAATCGGTGCGGGATGAGGTTGATGCTTTGTACGAGAAAAATATGAAAAAGGTGATTTCATTTGTAATCTTTTAAGTGGTGTGTTGTCACATTTGCATTGTCATGTACTGTATGGCGCACTTGAATGAAGTGAAATTGCGCTTTGAAGATTAAGGCTGTTCCACTTACGTAATCATCAATCAACGCATCCATCGCTTCTGATAAGTGGTCATGCATGGAATTCGGTTCCCAATATGAGTCATAACAGGCTCTACTGATGACGGTAAGCAGATGTGCGTGGCGGTGCGGCAAGGCTTGCATATGGTTTTTTGCTACACGCACAAAGGCTGTTTACTGCGATTTCTCTTTATCTCCTGCAAGTCCGCAGTAATATGAAAATTGTTTCCAGGTTTTGCTACGGAGCAATGAGATCGAAGACACCGATCTCACACTATAAAAAGGAGGAAGACATGAAAATTGCAAATCTAAAAATCGGCACACGCTTGTGGCTGGGATTCGGGCTCGTGATCGGTTTGCTTGGCATGATCGTTGTCATTTCGTTCATGCGCATGAATGCAGCGGAAACCCGTATCAACAATATGCTTGAAGATCGCTACAAAAAAATAGCGTTGATGAATCAAGTCATGCACAACGTCGCCACCATTCACAAGCACATGCGAAACGCCCTGATTGAGGGCAATGCCGATGGCGTCAAAAGGGAAAGCGAAGCGATCAATGCGCTGCGGTCCAGGAACAAGGAATTGCTGGATAACTTTGACAAGATCATCAACGTGCCGCGATCAAGGGAGATTTTCAACGAAATCATTTCGGCGCGTGGCAACGACTTGGCGATGCAAAAGGAATTGTTTGCTTTGATTGAGGCTGGCAACAACGAGAGTGCGAAGATCCACCTCAAGAGCAAGGTGGTCGGAACCGAGCAGATCTATATCGGGAAGATCAAGGAAATGATCGAGCTGCAGTCGGGGAAAATGGAGGAGGAATCCCAGCTCTGCAAGGAGGAGTTTGCTCAAGCCCGTGTGATATTGGGCATAAGTGCCTCGATCGCTGTACTGCTTGGCCTGTTCGCGGCTTGGTATGCCACGCGCAGCATTACCGTTCCCGTAAGTGAGGCGGTGAGTCTGGCCAGGCGGGTTGCTGACGGCGATTTGACCGCGAAGATAGAGGTCAGGTCCAGCGACGAAACCGGGCAACTCTTGCAGGCGCTGAAGGACATGAACGGCAGCTTGGCAAAAATCGTGACGGAGGTGCGAGCCAGTACCACCACCATTGCTACCAAATCGGAAGAGATTGCTGACGGCAATATGAGTCTGTCGTCTCGAACGGAACAGCAGGCCAGCTCGCTGGAAGAAACGGCGTCCTCAATGGAGGAATTGACCAGCACGGTCAGACAGAATGCCGACAATGCCCGGCAGGCCAGCCACTTGGCCAATTCCGCTTCCAATGTGGCGCTCAAAGGCGGTGCGGTGGTTTCGCAGGTGGTCGAGACAATGGGGGCGATTAATGAATCCGCCAGGAAGATCGCTGAAATCATCAGCGTGATCGACGGCATTGCGTTCCAGACCAATATTCTTGCGTTAAATGCTGCGGTGGAGGCGGCGCGTGCCGGCGAGCAGGGGAGGGGATTTGCGGTGGTCGCCGCCGAAGTGCGCAATCTTGCACAGCGCTCGGCCAACGCTGCCAAGGAGATCAAGGAGCTGATCGGCAATTCGGTGGAAAAGGTCGATGCCGGCTCAAAGCTGGTGGATCAGGCCGGTGCGACCATGGACGAAGTGGTCGCCAGCGTCAAGCGTGTCACCGATATCATCGGCGAGATCACGGAGGCCAGCAGCGAACAATCGTCGGGCATCGAGCAGATCAACCAGGCGATTACCCAGATGGACAATGTCACGCAACAGAACGCGGTCATGGTCGAGCAAACAGCCACAGCGGCCGAGTCGATGCGAAAGCAGGTCAGCACACTGGTAGAACTCGTGAACATATTCCGGGTGGAGGACGGGCGGCAACCTGCTGCGCTTTTACGCTAGAGAAGTGCGCAACCGTCCCGGTTCTCGGGACGGTTGCTGTATGACAATCAGGTAATGGATATGGTTTTATTCTTCGAAGATCGCAACAGCTCGCGTCCAACCTGCTGACGCGCCACGGATCTTGTGCGGGAAGCAACTGATGATAAAACCATCCGGCGGCAGTGCTTCCAAGTTGTGCAGCTTTTCAAGGTGACAGTAGCCGATATCGCGCCCTGCCTTGTGTCCTTCCCAGATCAGGCTTTTGTCGCCGGTTTCGGCATATTTCTTCGCCGTGTACGAGAAGGGCGCATCCCAACTCCAGCCATCTGTTCCTGTCAGGCGTATGCCACGTTCGAGCAGGTACATGGTTGCTTCATAGCCCATGCCGCAGCCGCTGTTCACATAATCGGGTTGCCCATAACGGCTGCCGGCACGCGTGTTGATCACGACAATCTCCAGCGGCTTCAATTCATGGCCGATGCGCTTGAGTTCCGCTTCGACATCCTTTGCAGTAACGACATAGCCGTCCGGGAAATGGCGGAAGTCGAGTTTGACGCCGGGCTGGAAGCACCATTCGAGCGGGACTTCGTCAATCGTCATGGCGCGCTCGCCCTTGTTCATGGTCGAGTGGAAGTGATACGGCGCATCCAGATGCGTGCCGTTGTGCGTGGTTAGCCTGACCCACTCGGCTGCAGCGGCCTCGCCATCGGGAAGGTCTTCCGCTTTGAGGCCGGGAATCAGCTGCTGGAACTCCGCAACCGTATTCTTGTGCGTCTGGTACTCAATGCGTGGCGCCATCAACGGCGGATCGGAGATGACGTCGTTTTCGAGATAGATGGAAAGATCGATAAAGCGGCGGGGCATCTTGGTTTTCTTCCATGAGTTATTTTCGGAGGTGGCATTTTTGCACGGCGCGCCTCTCGATGTACAAAACAGCTAAGTGCCCGCGCATAAAAAACTGTGAGATGGAGGTGGTCCTGGCCGGATGCGATGCAAGGCGCTCGACTCGACGTAGTGCGAGCACTATTCGCTGTTGCCTTGGCTGACTTGCTTCGAGAATGTGTATCTCGCTGTGGAGCGGGTGTTCGACAGAAGCGAGTCCAAGGAAAAGCTCAAGGCGCGTACCAAGGCCGCGCTTGCGTTGGTGGGCTTGGCGCATGCAGAGCAGAAGCGCCCGCATGAAATCTCGTGCGGCATGCTTATGAACATCATCATGCTCTTCCTTGAAAGATTCCGCCAGCGTGCATGGCGTAATGCTGGCGGAACCTATAGCGCATCAATTTCCTATGAATGATCGTCTACAAGCTTTTTAATTGTTTCCCGTAAAAGCTCGTTGGCAGTTCTGCGTTCGGCCTTTTGATATTCGACCCCGGCAGCCTCGAATGCCTCTTTTTGTGCATAGGTTGGTTTTCCCTCTATCGCAAAATAAGCATTCTGTGCCTGGTCAAACTTCTCGTATGCTTGCTCAATTCTTTCTTCCACATTTTTCTTGAAGTCTGGGCTTTCTGTGATTTTTCTCGTCAAAGGCGTCCACGAGTTCATGATGAAGTCGATGAAAGCTTCTTTGTTACTGATTCTTTTTTTGATATTGCCTTCGATTGACTTTAGCTTCTCCGGTGTGACTAAGTTCGTTGTTGAACTGGCATAGCCCATTTCCTGAATGCGATCTGGTATTCCAAATCTGCTTCCAAGCGCAATTTCGACGGCAATGCCGACTTCAGCTTCGAGATTGTTGGCTAACGCATTCGAAAGCCGTATCTCCTCACGTGTGGCCGCCTTTAATTCCTGCTCATGGAAAAAGCCCCTCCCCAACGCCAGCAAATTTCTATTGTCATCTAGTCCATCTTCGCCTTTCAATGCTTTGTCGGTAATGACGGACTGCGTCAATGCCTTGAAAATCTGACGTGCATTGTTGTGGCAATCCGCATCGGAAGCTACGCATGTCGAAACAAAGTCCCGCACAAAAGTTTCATCGCCAACCGCCAGCCTGTTGGTCATTTCCACGATCTTGCTTAATAGCCGAGCCTTGCCAATCTCGCTTTTATATTCATCCATCTCATTTACGCGAGCAAAGCTCTTGCTCACAATCTCTGCTGCATTCTCGAATTCAGGGGCTTTTGTTTTTTCAATAAAATTTTCCAAAAAAACGGCAGGAAACTTTGTGCCCGGCACACCAGCTTTTTTCGCTTCGTTATGGAAGGCCGTGAGAAGATCAGCCAACTCTTTTTGTTCGGCTGTTGCTGTTGCGTATCCTCGCACTGTTGCGGATCCTCGCACACCAGATAAATTGACGGGTTTTGACGTTGAAGTGATCGGTGCCAGGAAATTATGACGAAGCCGTTTTTTCAGTTCTACGGCTAAGTTCGGTTTGGCATGGAATTTTGAAGGGTTGATAAAGTCGTCATTAAAGAACCGCCGTAGAGTCGACTTCTTTGTTCCTGCAAGTTCATCATAACTGCTTTGCAGATTTTTGAATGCATCGGTTAATTGTTGCTGATTGGCTGGTGTAACGTTACCCCAATCCTTCCGCAATTTTGCCAACTGGTCTTTCAGCAGATACAGTGCTGTGCCTTGGGGTTGCTTGTGCAGTGACATATATTTTGTCCCTCCCCATAGACTCACTCCCAAGAGCGCTACTGTAGCAGCCGGAATGGCTGTAAACGGTGTTCCTACCAACATTCCTGTGGCAATCGCTGTTGTTGACGTGGTCGCACCACCGATGGCAATACGCGCTGCTGGCTCGGATAGGACAGGATCAATTCCTGGTTGTAGTTTCAGAAAATTAGCCTTGCGCCTGCTCAGCTTCTGGCTTAAATCGGTAATGCCATCCATAAAATTTGCTAAAACGTTAGCAGCATCATTAGATGGCAAATTATCGAGAGCTTTCTCAAGCACGCGCAATCCGCGCCGTTGAGGATTGCGCTCAATGACATCGTGATGCTCCAGATGCGGCAAGGTATCGATGAGCTTTTTCAGCACAGTCAAATGATTCTTATCGTTTGATATGGTGAGGGGAAATGTCTTTGCAAATGTTTCCAATGCCATCTTTTGTGTGGATCCTCGTTTTTTGCTATCTACATTCAAGACGAGCATGTTTTCAAAGTTCGCTTTGGTTGACCTGTTTGACTTGAGATAGTGCACGATCTCATTTGCAAGCTTTTCCTTATCAGCGATGCTTGCGGCATCAGGAACATATTTCTCTTGAAGCGCGGTATAACCTTGAATGAATTTTTCCGCCGATCGCTTTGCATCATCGTCTGTTGGGGCGATAGGACAATCATCGAGTTTGGCGAAGAGCCGATCCATCTCTTCGTTTGGTATTTTAGCGGGTTGGAAAAATGGTTTATTCAGGAGCTTTGTCAATATCGCCGCGACGGAACCTGCCTTATCCGGCTGATTGAATGCCGCCTGGATTTCTTGATCGATGGCGCGGATCTCAGCTTGTGCAGTATCGTCAATGTGCTGGCGATTTTTGTGAGAAATGGTTGGAGAAGTGGGAAGCCTCTTCTTTGTGCCGTACAAACCAAAATGGGAGGCGATACTGCCACTCTTTGCAGGTGTTGCTGGTGCCGGTGTGGCCGGTGAATTATCACGCTGCATATCGGAGCCTGCCGAAGTTGAAGTCGGGCGGGCGTGGTTTGTGCGAAAGAAGATTGGCCTCATTCAAGATTCCCCTTTACTAAAAGATATGCCGCATTACTGTGTTTACACAGGTTCGCTGATTAGAGCAGTTTGCTGATCAGTGTACGGGGCCAATCTCGGGCCTGCGGTGCTCTGTGTACATTACATTTCGTACACGTCCGCTCCTCGGCCCGACCTTGGCCCCGTACACTGACCATCAAACTGCTCTAATACATATGACAATGATGTAAGCTTCATTCTGAAAACGTGACTATTTTATTTGTCAATTCATTCATCTGTGGATGCACTCCTACATATAAGTGGTCATGCATGGCATTAGGTTCCCGATAAGAACTCATGACAGGCTTTAGCGGCTTCTCGGTACGCGTGAGCCAATGGTAGTTCGAGGGGAAGATTTCGCGCCCGGTTTGGCGATGGGCATGAGTGGAGGGCGGCAGGTCCACAACACAAGCGTACATCAAGGTGTTGTGGTCAATGTTGTGCGAGCCGACAGCGCAGATCGAAAGACAAGCGTCGCTAATTGAATAACAAACCTTCTTGGGTATTAAGTACCCGCGCATAAAAAACTGTGAGTGTCTGCGGCCCAGCCCGGCGCGCTGCCGCGTTGCCCTCCCCTAGCAGTGCTCGCACTGCGTCGGGTCGGGCGCCTTGCATCGCATCCGGCCAGGACCACATCCATCTCACAGTTTTTTGTGCGCGGGTACTTAGCTACTGTCGGGTAATCGTTACTCATGAAGAGTCTGATCAATTAACGAACCACGACGAGATAAAGCAGCAAAAGATTCAGCACCACGGAGATTACCGCCACCGTTCGCCACAACGCTACCGGATCGCGCTTTGCCAGCGGCACAGGCCCGCGTGGTGCGGGCTGTGCGCTTGGTCCCCGCTCTAACGCCAACAGGAATTCTTCGGCAGTCTCGAATCTGTCGGCGGGGTCACGGGCGACCGCTTTCAGCAAGACATCTTCCAGCCATAACGGAAGGTCCGGCCGATAGCGACTCGGCGGCACCGGCTCGCTGAAACGCGGGCGCTGGAAGGGCTCGATCTCTCCATAGGGATAACGCCGCGTCAGCAGGTGATACAGCGTCACGCCTGCGGCATACAAGTCGGTCTGGCATGACGGTGGCGCGAACTCGAACTGCTCCGGCGCGAGGAATGAGGGCGTGCCGGCGTGTGGTGCCCTGACTTTGTCATGTTCTTCCAGGCCCGATTGCGCCACGCCCAGATCCAGCAGACGCAGTTCGTTGTCCGTGCCCAGATGCACATTGGCCGGTTTGATGTCGCGGTGAATGATGCTGCGGCGGTGCAGGGCACCGATGGCGCGAGCAAGCTGCATGCCGTGTGTGATCGCTTCGGGCACAGTGAAGTGTGTGCCGGCATCGAGCTTTTGCTGCAGTGTTTGTCCCTCGTGCCAAGTAGTGAGGTAGTAGAGGTAGTTACGTTGTTCCGGTGTGATGACTTGCGGGAAGAAGCGCGCCACGGTGCGCTTGGCAAGCCATTCTTCGTGCGCGAAGGCGCAGCGCTCCGCCTCATCGTTTGCGCGGTCGGGGTGCAAGGTCTTCAGGACCAGTTGACGCTGCGACTTGGGATCGGACACGCGATAAAGCAGCGTGGCTGCAGAGGCGTGAATCACAGCATCCACCACGTAGCCGTCAAGCGACTGGTCGGGTTTGAGCTTGGGCGGCACCGGCAGTTGCTTCGTCATCGACAAGACGTCGCGCAGGTTTTCTTCCGGCAGTGCATCGACGCGCAATACGATGGTGCTGGCATTGTCTGCCGAGCCCGCTTTGAGGGCGGCTTCGACCAGAATATCGGCAGCCTTTGCCGTATCGGTCTTGCCTAGCGCGACTTCGGACAGCATGCCAGCGATATCGTATTCGGTGAGCGCGGCCCATACGCCATCAGAGGCAAGCAGGAACACATCGCGCTCATGCAGTTCGCCCATGCCATGGTCGATCGCCAATCGTGAATCGAGCCCGATGGCGCGCGTGAGCACGTGCTGCATTTCGGGACGATCCCATACATGATCGGTCGTCAAGCGGGTGAGCGTGCCTTTGCGCAGCAGATAAAGACGGGTGTCGCCGACGTGGGCAAAGTAGTAAAAGCAGCCGCGCAGAACGACGGCAGTCAGCGTGGTTGCCATGCCGGCCAGTTCCCGACGCACCGAGCCTTGCTTTTGTACCCAGCCATTGATGGCTTTGATGACGCGATCCAGCGATTGCGTCACCGGCCAGGTGTCGGGCGTGGCGTAGTAGTCGGTGAGCAGGCCACGCACCGTGTATTCGGAGGCTTCGCGGCCGCCCTCGTTGCCAGAGACACCATCGGCGACGGCGGCCATCAAGCCCTTGGTGGACAGTTCGGGGTCGGGCGGCGTCACACCGTGGGTGACGCCGAGCGCCTGCCAGGCGAGCCCGGTGACGCGGAGCTCGGTCTGCCCGGTGTCGACGGCGGTGAACGTGGCGGCGCCGAGGCGGCATCCGTCGTAGACGGTGAACGCGTACGGGTGGTGGGCGAAGCCGTCGGCGACCAGCTTCGGACAGCGCTGCGCGCGCTTCCACGCTCGCGTCGAGCAGGTGACCGCACGCAGGAGCACGAGCGGCGCGGTGGCGTAGGCCGTCGGCTGCTTCGGCGTTCCCGCGGCCTGCGGCGCCAGCTCGCCGAACAGCACGGACGCCGCTGGATCGGCGCGCCGCACCGCCTTGGACCCGGCCAGGAAGAGGTTGCGGTACAGGGTCCCCAGCCGCGCGTCGCAGCCCGCTCCCCAGCGTCCCTTGCGGCAGTTCTTGGACGGCTGCAGCCAGGTGTGCCAGTTCGGCTCGTTCCAGATCGAGTAGCGGTCCACGCTTCCGCGGAAGTGCTCGGCCGCGTCACGTGCGAAGCGCCCGTAGGCGGACGCGCGCACCTCGCGAATACCGACACGGTGGTCGCCGGTCGCCCAGGCGGGCGCCGGCCCGGTCAGCGCCATCTGCAGCCGGATGCCGTAGCGCCGCGCGTCGGCGATCAGGCTGTCGTACGCGCTCCAGTCGTACG
>Ga0207657_10006499_pt1 | contig 12112 bp, 10 predicted proteins | sample KBSC33metaG_FD_184316 | JGI IMG/M metagenome (GOLD analysis project Ga0207657, IMG submission 184316) | Corn rhizosphere microbial communities from Kellogg Biological Station, Michigan, USA - KBS C3-3 metaG (SPAdes) (version 2) | ecosystem: Host-associated > Plants > Roots > Rhizosphere > Soil ...
CATCCCCGAAGACAAGCTGCGCCTGATCTTCGAGGCGTTCCAGCAGGCCGACGGCACGACGTCCCGCAAGTACGGCGGCACCGGGCTGGGCCTGTCGATCAGCCGCGAGATCGCGCGGCTACTCGGCGGAGAGATCCGCGTGCACTCGGAGCCCGGCAAGGGCAGCACGTTCACGCTCTACCTGCCGGCGACCTACGCCGCGCCGGAGCTCGGCGACGGCGAGATGCTGGTGCTCGAGGAGCGGCTCGACGATCTCGTCCGCGAGGGCGAGGCGCTCGTCGCCGAAGGCGCGCTGCTGCTCCAGCCGCCGCCGGCGTTCGACCTCGACCCGACGCTCCTCTTGCCGACGGAGGTCGACGACGATCGCCACGACCTGCAGCCGGGCGACCGCGTCGTCCTCATCGTGGAGGACGACGCCACGTTCGCGCGGACGGTGCTCGACGTGGCGCGCGAGCGCGGCTTCCGGGGGATCGTCGCCCTCCGCGGCGACTCCGGCCTGGCGCTTGCACACGAGATCAAGCCCGACGCGATCGTCCTCGACATGAACCTGCCGGTGATGGACGGCTGGACCGTGCTCGATCACCTGAAGCACCATCCTGCGACGCGTCACATCCCCGTGCACATCGTGTCCGGCTCGGACGACGAGGAGACGAACGCGCTGCGCGCGGGCGCAGTCGCATTCCTCCAGAAGCCGATCGAGAAGGACAGCCTCGACGCGATGCTCGAGGAGATGTCGTCGTTCATCGACCGGAGCGTCCGCAGCCTCCTCATCGTCGAGGACGACGACGATCAGCGGAATGCGCTCGTCGAGCTCGTCGGCGGCGGCGGGGACGTCGAGGTGACGGCGGTCGGTTCGAGCGACGAGGCGCTCGTGCAGCTCGGCGCGCGGCAGTTCGACTGCATGGTGCTCGACCTGAAGCTGCCGGAGACGTCGGGCTTCAAGCTGCTCGAGGTGCTGAAGAAGGACGAGCGCCATTCGAGGCTGCCCGTCATCGTCTACACGGGCCAGGAGCTGACGCGGCGCGAGGAGACGCGGCTCAAGAAGTACGCCGAGACGATCATCGTCAAGGACGCGCGATCGCCGGAGCGGCTGCTCGACGAGACGTCGCTCTTCCTGCATCGCGTCGAGGCGCACATGCCGCAGGCGAAGCGGCGCATGCTCGAGCAGCTCCACAGCGTCGAGGAGGTGTTCAAGGGCAGGAAGGTGTTGATCGTCGACGACGACGTGCGCAACGTCTTCGCGCTCACCTCGGTGCTCGAAGCGAACGGCATGGAGGTCGTCTTCGCGGAGAACGGGAAGGACGGGATCGAAACGCTCCGCGCGAACCCGGACGTCGATCTCATCCTGATGGACATCATGATGCCGGAGATGGACGGCTATCAGACGATGAAAGCCGTGCGTGAGCTACCCGAGTTCAAGCAGCTTCCGATCATCTCGCTCACCGCAAAGGCGATGAAAGGCGATCGGGAGAAGTCGATCGCGTCGGGCGCGTCCGACTACATCACGAAGCCCGTCGACACCGATCAGCTCCTCTCGTTGATGCGCGTGTGGCTGTATCGCTGAACCCCGGCGGCGATCCGGAAGCGGCACAGGCGGCTGCTGCGGATCAACAGGAGCTCGAGCAGCTCGAGGTCGACCTGCTGCTCGAAGCGGTCTACCGCAGATACGGCTTCGACTTCCGTCAGTACGCGCAGGCCTCGCTGAAGCGTCGGCTCTACCGGCGCATGGCCGTCGAGAGCGTGACCTCGCTCACGCAACTGCAGGACCGGCTCCTGCACGAGCCGGCGAGCATGGAAGGGCTGCTGCTCGATCTCTCGATCAACGTCACGTCGATGTTCCGCGACCCGACGTTCTACGCGGCCTTCCGTGAGAAGGTCGTGCCGGCGCTGCACACGTATCCGTTCACGCGGATCTGGTGCGCAGGCTGCTCGACCGGCGAAGAGGTGTACTCGCTCGCGATCCTGCTCACGGAGGAAGGGCTGTACGACCGCACGCGGATCTACGCGACCGACATCAACGAGAACGTGCTGCTCGGGGCGCGCGAGGGCGTCTTCCCGCTGGAGCGGATGAAGCAGTACACGCAGAACTACCTGCGCGGCGGCGGAAAGCGGGACTTCTCGGAGTACTACGTCGCCGCCTACGACGGCGCGCGGTTCTCGCGCTCGCTGCTCGAGAACGTCGTGTTCGCCCAACACAACCTGGCGATGGACAGCACGTTCAACCAGTTCAACGTCATTCTCTGCCGCAACGTGATGATCTACTTCGACCGCGAGTTGCAGGAGCGTGTGCACGGACTGTTCTGCGACAGCCTCGAGCGGTTTGGGATTCTCGCGCTGGGCCACAAGGAGTCGATCGCGTTCACCGGCTTCGCCGCCCGCTACGAGCCGATCGACGCGGAAGAGCGCATCTACCGCAAAGTCTCGTGAGGTGTACGACGTCATTGTGATCGGGACGTCCTGGGGAGGGCTGCAAGCCCTGAGCACTCTGCTCGACGGGCTCGACGATGCCGTGCACCAGCCGATCGTCATCGCGCAACACCGGTCGGTCGACGCCGACGACTCGATGCTCAAGCAGCTTCTCCAGGGCCATACGCGGCGGATCGTCTGCGACCCCGACGACAAGACGCCGCTCGAGCCCGATCACGTCTACATCGGGCCCCCCGACTATCACGTGCTCGTCGAGAACGGTCACGTCGCGCTGTCGACCGACGCGCCGGTGCAGTACTCACGGCCGTCGATCGACGTCCTCTTCGATTCTGCTGCGGCGACGTACGGCGAGCGCGCCGTCGGCATCGTCCTGACGGGTGCGAACGAGGACGGCGCAGCAGGCCTCGCGAAGATCAAGGACTGCGGCGGCGTCGCGATCGTGCAGGATCCCTCGACCTCGGCGCGGCGCACAATGCCGGACGCGGCGATCGCCGCGACCGCAGCAGATGCCGTGCTGCCACTCGGCGAGATCCCGGCGTTCCTCTACGGCCTCTGCGTGGAGTTCGGCCCGTGAGCGAGCAGCGCGCCAACGTCCTGCTCGTGGACGATCGCCAGGAGAACCTGCTCGCCCTCGAGGCGATCCTCGAGCCGCTCGGGCATCGCCTCGTCTCGGTCACATCGGGCACAGCGGCGCTGAAGGAGCTGCTCCTCGAGGACTTCGCGTGCATCCTGCTCGACGTGCAGATGCCGGAGCTCGACGGGTTCGAGCTTGCGGAGCTGATCAAGGCGCGGGAGCGCTCGCAGCACATCCCGATCATCTTCGTGACCGCGCTCTCGAAGGAGGAGCAGCACGTGTACCGCGGCTACTCGGCCGGCGCGGTCGACTACATCTTCAAGCCGATCGACGCAACCATCCTCCGCTCGAAGGTCTCGGTCTTCGTCGAGCTGTGGGAGAAGACGCAGCAGCTGCAGGAACAGGCGGAGCAGCTGCACGCGCAGGAGCTCGCCGCGCTCGAGCGCGCGAGCGAGGAGCGATACCGCCAGCTCGCCGACGCGATGCCGCAGATCGTCTGGACGTCGGACGTCCTCGGCGCCGCGACGTACTTCAATCGCCGCTGGTTCGAGTACACGGGCATGTCACCCGCCGACGCCGGGCCGAACGCATGGCAGCACGTCGTGCACCCCGACGACCTGCCCCTCGCGGTGAGCCGGCGCGAGCAGACGCTCGTGAGCGGCGCCGCCTTCGAGGTCGAGTACCGGTTCCGCAGCAAGGAGGGCGAATACCGCTGGCACCTCGGCCGTGCGGTACCGATCCGAAACGATGCCGGCCAGATCAGCTTCTGGGTCGGCACCGCGACCGACATCCACGATCGCAAGCTGATCGAGGACCAGCGGACGTTCATCGTCACCGCGAGCGATGCGCTCTCCCGCTCGCTCGACTACCGGGAGACGCTCACGCAGGTCGCGAAGCTCGCTGCGAACGGCGAGCTCGCAGACTGGTGCACCGTGCACGTCGTCGAAGCCGACGGCTCGCTCTCCGAAGTTGCTGTCGCGCACGCCGACCCGGCGAAGGTGACGCTCGCCCGTGAGCTACAGGAGCGCTATCCGCTCGACCCGGACGCGCCGACCGGTGTCGCCGCCGTGATTCGCGCTGCCGAGCCTGAGCTCGTCCCGGAGATCACGGCGGAGGTGATCGAGAGCATCGCGCACGACGACCTGCACCGCGACCTCATCGGCCAGCTCGGTCTGAGCTCGTCCATGTGCGTCCCGCTCAAGGGCCGCGAGCGCGTACTCGGCGCGATCACGTTCAGCCTGTCCGGCCCGGGACGGCACTACGGGGCGGACGAGCTGATCTTCGCGGAGGAGCTTGCCCGTCGCGCCGCGAGCGCGATCGAGAACGCCCGCCTCTACCGCGAGGCAGAGGCGCGCGCGCAGGCTGCCCGCGTGCTTGCCGCAATCGGCGACGGCGTCGCGCTCATCGACCTCGGCGGCCGCGTCCGGCTCTGGAATGCTGCGGCGGAGCGGATCACCGGGCTCGAGGCCGTCGACGTGCTGGGGCGCAGCGTCCGCGACGCCGTCCCGGGCTGGGAAGCGGTCGAGCCGAGACTGCCGGTCGCCACCGTCGGCGAGGCCGGCCGCGCGGAGAGCGTGCCGTTCGAGATCGGCGGCCGCGAGCTGTGGCTCTCGATGTCCGCAGTCGGATACGAGGACGGCACGGTCTACGCGTTCCGCGACCTCACGGAGGAGCGCGCGCTCGAGTCGATGCGGCAGGACTTCGTCGCCACGGTGTCACACGAGCTGCGGACGCCGCTCGCCGCAATCTATGGCGCCGCTCTCACACTCCGCCGGGAGGATGTCGAGCTCGCCGCGGAGCTCGAGGCGAAGCTGCTCGAGGTGATCACCGAGGAGTCGAACCGGCTCGCGGAGATCGTCAGCGACCTCCTGCTCGCGAGCCAGCTCGACACCGGGAAGCTTTACGCGAACGTCGAGGTCTGCGACCCGCGCTCGATCGCACAGCTCGAGCTCGATGCGGCGCAGACGCACCTCCCCGAGAACGTGGCGCTCGCGCTCGAGGCGCCGCCGAAGCTACCGGCGGTGGTCGCCGACCCGGGCCAGCTGCGGCAGGTGCTGTCCAACCTGATCGAGAACGCGGTCAAGTACTCGCCTGACGGCGGGACCGTGCGCGTCGCGCTCGCACCCGAGAACGGGCATGTGCGGTTCTCGGTCAGCGACTCCGGACTCGGCATACCCGCGTCCGAGCAGCGGCGCATCTTCGAGAAGTTCTTCCGGCTCGACCCGGACATGACCCGCGGCATCGGCGGAACCGGCCTCGGCCTCTACATCTGCCGCGAGCTCGTGCGGCGCGTCGACGGCCGGATCTGGGTGGAGTCCGACGGCCGCTCGGGCTCGACGTTCCACGTCGAGATCCCGCAGGAGGCCGTAACCACCCCCGCCGGCGCCGGCCGCCGCCACCGGGCTGCCGCGTAAGACTCGGGGTCGATTAGGGGACATCCCCAATGTGCCCGGCGGGTCGGCACAGGCAGACTGGCAGGGCTTGCGGATTCTGGAGATCGGAAGGGGAAGTCCTGTGCAAATCAAGCAAAACCTGGCCGCGCGCGCCGGTCGCTGGAGCGCCGCGCACTGGAAGACGGCGACCGTCCTCTGGCTCGCCTTCGTCGTCCTCGCGGTCGGCATCGGCCGCGCCGTGGGCTCGGTCAAGCTGACCGACTCCGAGCAGGGGACGGGCGAGACCGCGCGCGCCCAGGCGATTCTGGCTGACGCCGGCTTCAAGACGCCGGCCTCGGAGAACATCCTCGTCGAGTCGAAGACGCTGACCGCGGACTCGCCCGGATTCAAGGCGACCGTGCGCGATGCAGCAGCCGCGCTCCGGACGATGCCGCAGGTCACGAACCTGCGGACGACCGGCACCGGCCTCGTGTCCAAGGACCGGCACGCGCAGCTGATCCAGTTCGACATGAAGGGCTCCGCGGACAAGTCTGTCGATCACGTGCAGCCGGTGCTCGACAAGGTCGCCGCGGTGCAGGCGACGCACAAGGACTTCACGGTCGCCGAGTTCGGCTTCGCCAGCGCGACGAAGGAACTGAACGACACGATCGGCAACGACTTCCAGAAGGCAGAGAAGCTCTCCGTGCCGATCACGTTCCTGATCCTGCTCTTCGCGTTCGGCGCGTTCGTCGCTGCGGGCGTTCCGGTGCTGCTCGCGTTCACCGCGGTGCTCGCGTCGCTCGGCCTGTCGCAGATCGCGAGCCATGCCTTCCACGCCTCCGACGCGACGCAGTCCGTGATGCTGCTGATCGGCATGGCGGTCGGCGTCGACTACTCGCTCTTCTATCTGAAGCGGGAGCGAGAGGAGCGCGCCGCGGGGCACGAGGGCCATGAGGGGCTCTTCCGCGCCGCCGCGACCTCCGGGCAGGCGGTGCTGATCTCGGGCGTGACGGTGCTGATCGCGATGGCCGGCATGCTCCTCGCAGGCTCGGCGATCTTCACGTCGATCGGCATCGGGGCGATGCTCGTCGTCTTCACGGCGCTCGTCGGCTCGCTGACGGTGCTGCCCGCGCTGCTCGGCAAGCTCGGCGACCGGATCGAGCGGGGCATCCGCCAGGTGCTCGCTGCCGGCGTCATTCGGCTCATCGGCAGCCGCCGCGCTCCGCGCTGGCTCGTGTGGTTGCGCGACACGCCGACGGTCCTGCGGAAGGTGAAGGGCGACCGGCAGGAGTCGCGCATCTGGGGCTTCGTGCTCAGCGGCTCGATGCGCTTCCCCGCGATCGCCGCGGTTCTCTCTGCAGGCGTGCTCGTCCTCCTCGCGTGGCCGGTCCTCTCAATGCACACGAAGCTCCTGAGCTTCAGCGACCTGCCGCACAACCTCGCGATCGTCAAGACGTACGAGAAGATCCAGGCAGAGTTCCCCGGCTCGCCGGCGCCTGCGCATCTCGTCGTCAAGGCCGAGAACGTGACGACACCTCAGTTCCGGCGTGCGTACGCCGACTTCAAGCAGCGGGCGCTCGCGACCGGCGAGATCCATCAGCCGATCCAGGTCGCGGTGAACCCCGACAAGACGGTCGCGCGCATCGACATGCCGCTCGCGGGCAACGGCGAGGATGCCGCCGCCTACAAGGCGCTGAACGTGCTGCGCAAGCAGGTGATCCCGCCGGTGCTGAACACGCTGCCGCTCGGGACACAGGCGCTCGTGACCGGCGACACCGCGGGCTCGTACGACTTCAACCAGACGATGAAGACGCGCATCTGGTTCGTCTTCGCGTTCGTGCTCGGGCTCGCGTTCCTGCTCCTGCTGATCACGTTCCGGTCGATCGTCATCCCGATCAAGGCGATCCTCCTGAACCTGCTCTCGGTCGGGGCCGCGTACGGCGTGCTCGTCTGGATCTTCCAGTACGGCCACCTCGAGGGGCTGCTCAACTTCAAGTCGAACGGCGGCATCGTCACGTGGCTTCCGCTCTTCCTCTTCACCGTGTTGTTCGGGCTCTCGATGGACTACCACGTGTTCATCCTCAGCCGGGTGAAGGAGCTCGTCGACCGTGGCGTGCCGACGGAGGAAGCCGTCGCGCGCGGTATCCGCACGACGGCGTCGACGGTGACGAGCGCGGCCGCGGTCATGGTCGCCGTGTTCGCGATCTTCGCGACGCTCAGCACGCTCGACATCAAGCAGATGGGCGTCGGTCTCGCGGTCGCCGTGCTGCTCGACGCGACGATCATCCGCGGCGTCCTGCTCCCCGCGGCGATGAAGCTGCTCGGTGACTGGAACTGGTATCTGCCGCGGTGGCTCGAGTGGCTCCCGCGCCTGAACCCCGAGGCGGAGCTGGACGGCGAGCCGGCGCCGAGCACGCCTGCTGCCACGGTCAACTAAGGGCCTTCCCGGTGCCCGGCATCGCGCAGGCGGTGCCGGGCACAGCGTTCCGGCGAGCGGGGCGGCCGGGCCCTTTCCCGGCTAGCTTGGAAGGCTCTGGAGGACGCCGCCCTCTACCGCATCCTCGTCGCCGAAGACGACGAAGACTTCCTCACCGCGCTCGAATCGGTGCTCGCAGCCGACGGCCGGTTCGCGGTCGCCGGGCGGGCCCGGAACGGCCGCGAGTGCCTCGCTCTGGCCGAGCAGCTCAGCATCGACGCGGTCGTGATGGACATCGAGATGCCAGGGGTCGACGGCGTCGAGGCGACGCAGCGGCTGCGCGAGAGCCAGCCCGATCTCCCGGTGGTTGCGATCAGCGGCCACGACTACGAGGAGCGTGTGCTCGAGATCCGGAACGCCGGCGCCCAGGACTACGTGCGCAAGTCGAGGGTCGACGACGATCTCGTCGGCGCTCTCGTAGCTCTGCTTCGCACCTAGATACTTCTCGGCGTGGAGATCGCAGAGCTCTCTGCCGACGAGGTGCGCGCCGTTGCGGACGAGCTGGCGCAGCTGCTGCTCGACGCGCACGCGTCGAACATGGCGCTCGGCTTGCGCGGCCCGCTGACGGCCGAGCATGCGCGCGAGACCTGGCTCGACACCGCGGCGCGGGTCGATCCGGAGCGGCGCGTGCTCCTCGTCGCGCTCGAGGACGGCGCCGTCGTCGGGACGGTGCAGGTCGTGCGCGCCGAGGCGGAAAACGGGCAGCACCGGGCGGAGATCGTGCGGCTCGCGGTGCGAGGCGACCGGCGCGGGGGCGGCATCGGCAAGGCGCTGCTCGAGGCGGCGGCGGAGCGGGCGAGACAGCTTGGCCTGCGGGTGCTGTGGCTGTCGACGCATGCCGGGACGGCGTCCGACCGGTTCTACGAGGCCGCCGGCTGGTCGCGGCTCGGCGAGCTGCCGCTCTACTCGGAGCGCCCGGACGGGACGTTCGTCGGGTCGGCGTTCTACTTCCGCGAGCTGTGACGCCTGAAGCCGGAGGTCGGACTCGAACCGACGGCCCCCTCATTACAAGTGAGGTGCTCTACCAGCTGAGCTACTCCGGCGCGCGGCGCCATCGTACCGTCGAACCAACGACTGCAACCAGGCTGAAGCCTGGTTGCGGTAACGCCCACAGCAACCTGCTTTCAAGCAGGTTGCAGTCGTTGCACCGCCCTACTGAAGGACTTCGCGGGCCTTCTGGTGCGTGATGATCTTGCGCTTCACGCGCTGGAGGGCGTTGTCGATCGTCTTCGTGTCGCAGCCGAGCCGCTCGGCCATGTCCTCGTAGGACGACCCTTCGAGGTAGAGGCGGAGCGCGTCGGCCTCGAGTGACGAGAGGCCGCTGCCGAGGCAGAAGATCAGGCTCTGGAGCTCCTCGGTCGAGATGACCATCACGGAGGGCTCGTGCACTGCAGGCCCGGGGAGCGCATCGCCGAGCGAGCACTCGCCGTCGGAGTCCTGGCCCGCCGGGGTGTGGCTGAACGAGACGTAGGTGTTGAGCGGCGAGTGCTTGAAGCGGGTCGCCGTCTTGATCGCCGTGATGATCTGCCGGGTCACGCAGAGCTCCGCGAAGCTCCGGAACGACGTCTCCTTGTCGGGGCGGAAGTCCCGCACCGCCTTGTAGAGGCCGATCATCCCCTCCTGGATCAGGTCGTCGGAGTCGCCGCCGGCGAGGAAGTACGAGCTCGACTTCAACCGGACGAACCCGGTGTAGCGCCGGATCAGGACGTCGAGCGCGCCACTGTCGCCGTTCCGCGCCTTGAGGACGAGCTGCAAGTCTTCGAGCTCGCGCTGCTGCTTTTGCGGTGTCTGATATCTGTGGGCGGTTGCGGAGCGGGCTGCCACGGTATCCCCCGATGTCGTGTGGGTGAAGTCTCACCCTAAGGTTGAGGGCGAAGATAGCAAGAGGTCCAAAGAATTACAAGTCTATTTGCGATGGACCCAATTCACCCCGAACACACGTTCGCATCGAGTAATCGTCCCCGGAATGGCGCCCGCCAATTACACGGCGAGTTCGTAGAGCGCGGCGCGGCCGCGTTTCCCCGTCGTCGCGAGCCCGCCCGCATGCCGCAGGCAGTACGTCATCTGCTGCGCGAGCCTGCGGTCGATCCCGGCGGCAGCTGCGAGCTCACCCGTGTCGAACGACGCCGGCAGGCCCGCCGGGAGCAGGGCGAGGGCGTCGGCAAGGCACGAGACGGTCACCGAGCCCTCGACGCTCGAGAGTGAGCGGCCCGCGACGACCCAGCCGCGCCGCCGGTACGCGCGCCCCGGCCGGAACATGCGCACCTCCTCCTGGTGCGTCAGCACGACCTCGAGCTCGAACCGCTCGTGTGCAAGCAGCGACGGGATGCTCACGAGCTGAGCGAAGACGTCCTCGAGCCGCCCCGCTTTCGGCGACCGCCGCGCCGACAGCACGACGCCGTCGTCGGACACGCGCACGATCCGCCGTGTCACGGCGACGGGCGCAACGAGCCGCACGCGGTGCACCCGCAGCAGCTCCTCGAGCTTCCGCCGGAGCGGCGCGAAGTTCCCGGTCTGGATCTCGATCAGGAGATCGCCGCGCACGAGATCGACGACGTAGGCGCCGACCGGCTGCTCGACGCGGTCGCGCGGCCGGCGGTACCACTCCTTCAACTGGGCGTGGAGCGCGCCCTCGTTCAGCGTCCCGATCACCCCGGAGGGTTCTGCGCGGGCGGCTCCAGGCCTCTACTTCTTACCGCGCCGGAGCCGCTCGAGCCGCGCGAGCGTCTCCGGGTCGAGCCGGTCGCGCATGTCGCTCCGCGAACGGTCGGTGTGCTCCGGCCGCGCGAGCTCCGAGAGGAACATCCGCGACGACAGCTTGCGCACCTCGGCGCCCGAGGTCCCGCGCACCGCCTCGTCGGACGAGACGACAGCGACCTGCTCGCCGGCGCGGTGCTCGGCCGCGAGCCGTTCGATGAGGGCGTCGGCGTCGGGCGCCCAGCGCACTGAGAGCGGCCCGTGCTCGGCGTCGGTGCCGTGGCCGTCCCAGATGAGCACGCCGCGGGCGCCCTTCGTCGCGACCCAGCCGGCGAGCAGGTCGCGGAGCGCGTCCGTCGACTCGAAGCCGCCCGCGTGCAGGAGGTTGAAGCCGTCGAAGAGATAGAGCGTCGGCTCAGCCACCGCGCTGCCTGCGCGCCTCGTACAGCAACACCGCCGCGGCCACGCTGACGTTCAGGGACTCGATTCGGCCGAGTTGCGGGATCGCGACCGCGAGGTCGCACGTGCGCCGAACGAGCGGCCGCAGGCCCTTCCCCTCGGCGCCGAAGACGAAGGCGAGCCCACCCGAGAGATCCGTCTCCCACATCGGTGTGCCCGACTCGCCCGCCGCAGCCGCAACCCAGAGGTCGCCGCTCTTGATCTCCTCGAGGTAGCGGGCGAGGTTCGTCACGACCGCGACCGGCAGATGCTCGACCGCACCGGCGGACGAACGGCAGACCACCGGCGTCACGAGCGCCGAGCCGTGCGACGGCACGACGACGCCAGTCGCGCCCGCCCCCTCCGCGCTGCGGCAGACGGCGCCGAGGTTCCTCGGGTCGCTGACCTGGTCGAGGCACGCGAGGAGCGGTCTGTCCCCCGCCGCGAGCTCGTAGGCGTCGGCATACCGGTACGGCTCGCACCACGCGAGCACGCCCTGGTGGTCGCGCGTGCCGACCTCCTCGCTGAGCTCCCGCTCGAGCTTGACCTGCACGCGCGGCTGCTTCGTCTCGCGCAGCCAGTCCTCGGCCTTCACGGCGCGCTCGGTCGCCCAGAGCTCGAGCACCTCGCGGTTTGCGCCGCGAAGCGCCTCACGCACCGCCCGCCGGCCGTAGACGTGCTCGCGGGTCATCGCGGGACGAGCTCGAAGCCGCCCGCCACGTCGCGGACCTCCCAGCCGAGCTCCGCGATCGCGTCGCGCAGCCGGTCGGCCTCGGCGAAGTCCTTGGCCTCGCGCGCGGCCTGCCGCTGCTCGGCCAGCGCAACGACCTCGGGCGGCGCCTCGTCGCGCTCGCCGAGCGAGCCCAGGCCGAAGAGCGCGAGGCCCGCGTGCAGGTCGGCCGCAAGGCCGCGGCTGCGCCAGTCGTGGAAGAGCGCGAGCGCGTCGGGCGTGTTGAAGTCGTCGTCGAGCGCAGCCGCGAGCCGCTCCTGCTCCGACGGCTCACCGTCCGGCGGGTTGTCGACGAAGAAGTTGCGCAACGTCTCGACCTGCGCCTTTGCCTGCGCGAGCGTCGCGTCCGTGAAGTCGATCGGCTTCCGCCAGTGCGCGGTCATGAAGAAGAGCAGCGC
>Ga0207657_10006500_pt1 | contig 12109 bp, 11 predicted proteins | sample KBSC33metaG_FD_184316 | JGI IMG/M metagenome (GOLD analysis project Ga0207657, IMG submission 184316) | Corn rhizosphere microbial communities from Kellogg Biological Station, Michigan, USA - KBS C3-3 metaG (SPAdes) (version 2) | ecosystem: Host-associated > Plants > Roots > Rhizosphere > Soil ...
ATTCGTTGTAACGGGGGCCGTTCAGCGGCAGTGGCGGCGCGCCCAGCGGGCGGCGCGGCATCATGGGCGGTGGTATAGCGCATTCTCCTTTGGCGGCGGGATGCCGTCCTCCTTCATATAGAGAGGCGGCGGCGTTTTTGGAAGACGGGTGAGCTCAGTCTTTGATCAAGCGGTACGACTGGCCACGATGGGCTTCGTCGCGATCCGCGATGACCACCGCATTGACGCGCTTCACTTCACGGCGCGCAGGCGAATCTGCAGTTCGCGAACCACGTTCCAGGATTTTTCCGCCTCGCTGCGAAGTTCGTCGCGCGTGATCACGCCGTCCTCGACCTTCTTCCACCAATGGGGATCGTAGGTCTGGCTGGCGCTTTCCATCTCGAAATCGACGTCCATCACGAAAGCCAGCATCGTGTAATTGGCACGCGCCGCCATCCATTCGCGGTTCTGGCGCTTGGACATCATCCGGAAAGTGAGCGGCGTGAACGCGCGCACATGGGTCGGGTCCGACCAATACGTGTCGTGCCGGAAATGCGGAACATGGATCTCGACGATGCCATCCGGCCGCGTGACGCGGTAGAGTTCCCGCATCACCGCCGCGAAGCCATCGAACGTCGCGCCGACATGCTCCAGAACATGCTTCATCAGCACGAGTTCGAAGCCATCGGTGGGCAGATCCCATGGCGTTTGCTCGACATCCAGCAACTGGTCGGGCTGGCATTCGGGGAAATTATCGACGTTCAGCCAACCGTCGCGCTTGTCGAACCCGCAACCGAGATTTAGCTTCATCCTTTATTCCTCGGTCCGGATCAGGACCGCTTCGCCGATCAGCAGGAACAACAGGAATGGCGCCCAGGCGGCGAGCAAGGGCGGATAAGCGCCGATATTGCCCATCGCGAGCGCGAAATTGTCGGCGACGAAATAGGTGAAGCCCAGCGCCATGCCGATCACGGCGCGGATGAACAAGGCGCCCGACCGCGCCAGGCCAAAGCCCGCGACCGAGGCCAGCAAGGGCATCAGCACCGCCGACAACGCGCCCGAAATCTTGTGCCACAGCACCGTGTCGAGCGCGACCGTCGGCCGCCCCGCCGCGCGCAGATCGCCGATCGCGCGCGACAGCGCCTTGAACGACATGCCGTCGGGCCTGACCTCGGCCAGCGTGAAGCGGTCCGCGGCCACGCCCGGCGCGAAGCTGATGACCGGCCGGCTGGTCACTTTGCCCGCATTGACGTCGAAGATGCGGACATTGTCCATCCGCCAGCCGCCACGCGCGGGCACGGCGCGGGCGCCGCTCACCACCGCGGTCAGCCGGTCGCCCGTCCGATCATAATAGGTCACCTGGTGCAGTACGGTGGTGGGGCCCTTGCCCGTCACCTGCGCGGCATGGATCAGATCCTCGCCCGCACGCACCCAGACATTGCCGACCACGCCGTGCGACTGCGGGATCGGCCCGTAATCCACGTCTTGCCAGGCGCTCAGCACGTTGGTCGCGCGCGCCACCACATGATCGTTGAACCAGAAGGACAATGCCGCGATGCCGAAGCTCGCGACGATCAAAGGCGCCAATATCTGGTGCGCGGAAATGCCCGCCGCCTTCATCGAGATGATCTCGCTATTCTGGTTCATCGTCGCGAGCGTGATCAGGGTTCCGAGCAGGACCGAGAAAGGCAGGAAGCGCGAGACGATCTGCGGCAGCCGGAGCGAGACGTAATACCATAATTGCGCGTCGCCATTGCCCGGCACCGCGAGAATGTCGCCGGTTTCGCCGAGCAGGTCGAGCGCCATCAGGATGATCGCCAGCCCGGCCAGCACCGCGAAGCTGCGCACCACGAACAGCCGCGCCATATACCAGGTGATGGTGCGCGATGCGAAGAAGGACAGGTTCAATTTCATGACGTGACGGGCCGCGTCTTGGACCGGCCGAACAGCGCCTTCACCAGCGCGCCCAGCTTGGCGAATTGCCGCTCGAGCGCGCCGATCGGCTGGCCGCCCGGAATCCGGACGAGCGTGCGGTACATCCACCAGATCAGGATCGCGAACACGAGGAACGGCGTCCACAGCGCCAGCAATGGGCTGATATGGCCCCGTCCCCCAAGCGCCTCGGCATATTCGTTGATCTTGTAATAGGTGACGATCATCACGATCGACAGGAAGACGCCGAGCGCCGAGGTCGAGCGCTTGGGCGGCACCGCGAGCGCCACCGCCAGCAGCGGCAGCAGGAAGATCGTCGCGACCTCGGTCACGCGGAAATGGAACTCCGCCTGGCTCTTGGCGCGATCCTGCTCGGCCGGGTTCACGCTTGATTTGACCAGTTCGGGAATCGTCAGCTCCTCGCGCCCGCCGCGTTGGCGGAAGGCTTCCTCCTTGGGCAGGTCGATCGGCAGGTCATGGCTTTCGAAGCTCAGCACGCGTGGCACGGGGAAACCCGGCGCGTCGTGGACGAGCGTGCCGTTGTGCAGCCGGAAGATGATCGTGTTGGGGTCGTCGGTCGCCATGAAGCGCCCCTTCTCGGCGGTGACCGCGAGCGTCTTGCCGTCCTGCCCCTGGGCGTTGACGAAAATCCCTGAAAGCTGGCGCCCGCTTTCCTGGCTGCGTTCGATCCGCACCGTCATGTTCTTGCCGAGCTTGGTGAACTCGCCGACCTTGATCGACGCGCCGAGCACGCCCGTGCGCAGTTCGTAGCGCAGGCCTTCATAGGCATAACGCGAATAAGGCTGGAGGAAGCCGACGATGGCGAGGTTCACCAGCGCCGCGACGATCGCATACATATAAGGCACGCGCAGCAGCCGCCGATAGGAAAAGCCGCAGGCGAGCAGCACGTCCAGCTCCGACGAGGTGGCGAGCCGGCGGAAGGCGAGCAATATGCCCAGCATCAGCCCGATCGGGATGCCGAGCGACAGATATTCGGGAATCAGGTTGGCGAGCATACGCCACACCACGCTGACCGGGCCGCCCTCCTGGGCGACGAAGTCGAACAGCCGCAGCATCTTCTCGAGCAGCAGCAGCATCGCCGCGATCACCAGGCTGGAAATCAGCGGCACGGCGATGAGACGGGCGAGGTATCGATCAACGAGCGCTGCCGATTTCAAAATGCCGTCGCTCCGTCACCATGTTCTGGCCGCATTCACGACCAATCTGTCAATCGCATGGAGGCGAATATCGCCCGGGCGTCAACACGGCCCGGCCCTATAGCTTCCAGGAGTATCGAGGTCATGTCGAAATTGATGTCCCTGATCGTAGGCCTGATCGCCGCCGCCACGCCGCTCTCCGCGGCGGGCGCGGCCGTGCTCGGTCCGCATGCCGACGATTGCGACGGGGCCAAGCCGGCGATGCTGGTTCGTATCGAGGGATTGAAATCGCGCACCGGCACCGTGCGCGTCCAGGCCTATGACAACCCGGCGCGCTATTTCGACAAGGGCGCCTATCTGGAGCGGGTCGAAATCCACACGCCTGCCTCTGGCCCGGTCGAGGTATGCGTGCCGGTGCCGCATCCCGGCGTTTATGCCGTTTCGGTGCGCCACGATGCCAATGGCAACGGATCGACCGATATCGGCAGCGACGGCGGCGGCTTCTCGGGCAATCCCAGCTATTCGCTGTTCGACGCCATGTTCAAGCGTAAGCCTTCACCGGTGCAGGTTCAGGTGCATGTCACCGGGCTGACGCCAGTGCCGGTGGTCCTCAATTATGTCCATGGCACCAGCCTTGGGCCCATCGGCGCAGGCAAATAAGGACCTCGATGATCCAGATCGCGCTTCTCTCCAACCCGCGCTCGACCGGCAACCGGTCGCTATTGCCACGGGTTCGCAGCTTCTGCGCGCATCACCCTGAAATATTTCACTATGAGGTCGAGCGGGTCGAGCAGATCGATGCCGCACTGCGCACCATTGCCCGGGTCAAGCCGCGCGTCCTGGTGATCAATGGCGGCGACGGCACCGTCCAGGCGACGCTGACCGAGCTGTATCATGGCGGTCAGTTCGACGGCCCGCCCCCGCCGGTGGCGGTGCTGCCCAACGGCAAGACCAACCTGATCGCGCTCGATCTGGGTGCGGCGGGCGACCCGATCGAGGCGCTGGAGCGCGTGCTGCAACTGGCGCGCGAGGCGGACCTGAGCGAGCATATCGTCACGCGCGAGCTGATCGCGCTCACGCATGAGGAAGACGGGGTCGCCGACGGGCTCAAGCCCGTGCTCGGCATGTTCCTGGGCGGCGCCGGCCTGACCGAGGTCATGCTCTATTGCCGCTACAAAATCTATCCGCTCGGCTTGCCCAACTGGCTGAGCCACGTGCTGACCGCCTTCGCGCTGCTGCTGTCGCTCGTGCTCGGCGTCCGCGCCAAATTCCTGCCCGACCGGCCCGCGCCGGTGAAGGTGTCGCTGATCCGCCAGGGCGCGATCCAGGGCAGCTTCTCGCTGCTGATGGTGACCACGCTTAAGAAATTGCTGATCGGCTCCTCCATCGCGGCGGACCAGCCTACCGGCGCGCTGCAATTGATGGCGATCGACCAGAATCCGGTCGCGTTGATCCGCGCCTTGGTCGCTGGCCTGCTCGGCAGGCTCGGCAGCGGCATCATGAACGGCGTCCATATCCGCCGCGGCGATGAGATCCGGATCGAGGGCGACCGGTCGAGCGTGATCCTCGACGGCGAGATCTTCCAGGCGCGTTCGGGCCGGTCGATCGTGCTGCGCCCGACCAATCCGCTGCCCTTCCTGCGCCTGGCGGCGTGACCCGGTCCGGAAATCCGATCGCATCGGGTAAGAAGAATGCACCTCTTCGCGCGCTCGTCGCCGAAGAGCTGAGCCGGCCCGTTCAGCCGGCGATAGCTGACATGGCCGCCGCGATTGCGGCCGGATATCCCGGCGCGCGCGCCGTCCTCTATTATGGCTCGACGCTGCGCGACGCGCGGCTTGAAGGGCTGATGCTCGATTTCTACCTGATCGTCGCCGATTATGCGCAGGCGTTCGGCAAGACCTGGCTTGCGCGCGCCAACCGGCTGCTGCCGCCCAACGTCTTCCCGTTCGAACATGGCGGCCTGGTCGCCAAATATGCGGTCCTGTCCGAGGCGGATTTCGCGCGGCTCGCCTCGCCCCGCACGCGCAACGTCTCGGTCTGGGCGCGCTTCGCGCAGCCCGCGCGCCTCGCCTGGACCGCGAACAAGGCCGCGGCCGACCGCGCGATCGATACGGTCGCACAGGCCGCGCCCACCTTGCTCGATGCCGCGCGCCCTTGCGTGCCCGATAGCGTGGATCCGCTCGATTTGTGGCGGCAGGCGTTCGCGCTGACCTATGCCGCCGAGCTGCGCGCGGAGCGCGCCGGCCGGGCCGGATCGGTGGTCGACGCCGATCCCGATCGCTACCGCGCCTTCACCGGCCCCGCGCTCGAAGCCGCCGGCCTCGCCACCCACCTCGTCAACGACCGGCTCGTGTTCGACCGGCCCATGTCGACCGCCGAACGCGCGCAAGGCAAGAAATGCTGGGCGCGCCGCCGCCGCGAAGGCAAGGCGCTCACCCTCCTCCGCCTCGCCAAGGCGAGCGCCACCTATGCCGGCGGCATCGACTATCTCGCCTGGAAGATCAGCCGCCATTCGGGCCAAAAGGTCGAGATCCAGCCTTGGCAGCGCAAATGGCCGATCCTCGGCGCAATCGCCCTGCTGCCGCGCCTGATCGTCAAGGGCGCGGTGCGCTAAGGCATCGATATCCCTCTGAAATCCTCCCCAACTTTTGCCGGGGAGGATTCGCATACATCATCGTTGAACGTCGACCCCCAACGGCTCAGATCGGTTCGCCGCTGATGTCCGGCTTGGGCGGGTTGCCGGCCATGAGGCGGTAGATCACGCCGCCGCCGATCGCGCCCGCCAGCGGCGCCACCCAGAAAGCCCAAAGCTGCGCCAGCGCCCAGCCGCCGACGAACAGGGCCGGCCCGGTCGAACGGGCAGGATTGACCGACGTGTTGGTCACCGGAATCGCGATCAGGTGGATCAGGGTCAGCGACAGGCCGATCGCGATCGGCGCGAAGCCGGCGGGGGCGCGGCTATCGGTCGAACCGAGGATCACGACGAGAAAGCCCAGCGTCAGCACGAATTCGATGATCAGGCCGGATTGAAGCGAATAATGTTCGGGCGAATGATCGCCATAGCCGTTCGCGGCGAGGCCGGACGACACCACGTCGAAACCCGCTTTGCCGGACGCAATCAGCGCGAGCAGCGCCGCCGCCACGATCGCGCCGACAAGCTGCGCCGCGACGTAGCCGGGAATGTCCCTCGCCGGGAAACGCCCGCCCGCCCACAGGCCGACCGTCACCGCCGGATTGAGGTGGCATCCCGAAATATGACCGATCGAATAGGCCATGGTCAGCACGGTCAACCCGAAGGCGAGGCTGACGCCCACAAAGCCGATGCCGAGCCCGGGCACCGCAGCGGCGAGAACGGCCGACCCGCACCCTCCGAAAACCAGCCAGAATGTCCCGAAAACTTCGGCGGCAAGCCGATTGCCCAGTGCCGGCGTCGCCATTTTTCCTCTCCCCTGTTTTGCGCGTCCGGGGAGATTTAAGCACTTTGCTTATCAAGGCGCTACGGGAAAATCTGCGTTTCAGGGGGGCTCTACGTCCCCGCCAGCCACGCCCGCGCCGCCGCCACCTGATCGCGCGGGAAGGTCTTCACATGCGCCGTGGTGAACATACCGGCGAAATTGGCGAGCGCCGCGATCCAGTTCTGGTCGGCCACCACCGCCGCATGGCTGAAGCGATGGATCTTGGGAAAGGCGCGGTGGAGATGCTCCCAGAAGGCCATCGGATCCATGCCCTCGAGCGGGCCGATGATCTCCAGCACCTTGAGCTTGCCCTCCTTGGGCAGATCGGCATCGAGCCGCGCCCAGAAGGCATCGATATCCTGCTTGCTGATATGCCCGCTTACGGTCACCTCGATCGTATCGGGGCCGGTCATGACATAATCGATCACGGCATTCCTCCTTCGCGCCAAAACGCGGATCGATGGCGGTCGGCTCCTGATTCTTTTGCTATTCGCCGCAAGCCTGCGCGCGCGTAGCGAGAAAGACCGCCTCGCGCCGGTTACGCGTGAGCCGGGCGGCGGTTTCGAACTCGGCCCGGGCTTCGGCCAGGCGCCCGGCCCGGAACAGGAAGTCGCCCTTGGCCGCCGGCAGCGGCGCATAGTCGCGCAACGCCGCCGCGTCGGCGATCTCGTCCACCAGCCGCAGGCCCGCCTCGGGTCCGAACGCCATGCTGTGCGCGATCGCGCGATTGAGTTCGACCACGGGTGACGGCATCACGCCGCGCAGCCGGTCGTAAAGCGCCGCGATGCGCGGCCAGTCGGTGTCGGCGGATCTCGCCGCGCGCGCATGACAGGCCGCGAGCGCCGCCTGCAACATATAAGGGCCGTCACCACCCAGTGCCTCCGCGCGCGCAAGCGCGTCGAGGCCCCGGCGGATCAGCAGCCCGTCCCAGCGCGCGCGATTCTGCTCGGCCAGCGTCAGAAGCGAGCCGTCCGGCCCGGCGCGCGCGGGCAGGCGCGACGCCTGGATCTCCATCAGTGCCAGCAGTCCGAACACCTCGGCATCCTCGGGCATCAATCCCGCAAGGATGCGGCCCAGCCGCTGCGCCTCCATGCAGAGGCCCGGCCGCACCAGCTCGTCGCCCGCCGTCGCGGCATAGCCTTCGTTGAAGATCAAATAGACGACTTCCAGCACCGACGCGCGCCGCACCGCCCGGTCGGCGCCGCGCGGGACTGCGAAGCTGAGCCCGGCATTCGCGATCGCCTTCTTGGCGCGGACGATGCGCTGCGCGATCGTCGCCTCGCTCGACAAAAAAGCGCGCGCAATCTCGTCAGTGGTCAGGCCGCCGATGACGCGCAACGTGAGCGCCGCGCGTGCCTCGGCCGACAATATCGGATGGCAGGCGGTGAAAATCAGGCCGAGCAACTCGTCGCCGAGATCGTCGTCCATCGCCGTCTCGATCGCTTCTGCGGGGTCGTCGCAGGCACCATCCTGCTCCAGCGCGATCTGCCGGTGCTTGCGCATCCGCATCGCGTCGCGCCGGATAGCGTCGATGCCGCGACGCTTGGCGGCGGTCATCAACCAGGCGCCCGGATTGGCGGGAACGCCGGTCCTCGGCCATTCGGCGAGCGCCGCGACCAGCGCATCCTGCGCCAGCTCCTCGGCAAGATCGACGTCCCGCACCAGGCGGGCCAGGCCCGCGATGAGCCTGGCCCGCTCGATGCGAAAGGTCGCCTCGATCGCCTGATGCGTCTCGCCTGCGGTCACGCCGCCTTTTCGGCCAAGCCCGCAGGCGAGACAAGCCGGCTCTCCGGCCGGCGGAAACCCGCGATATCAGGCGACGCCGAGCTTCCCCCGTTCCCCGTCACGTGGCGCGGCAAGCTCCTCGGGCGTCACGAAATCGCCCAGGTCCGCCACCTCGTAGAACGGCCTGATCTCCATTTCGCTTCGGCCTGGCGCCAGGTTGGGGCAACGCTTCGCCCAGGCCACGGCCTCGTCCATATCCTTGACCTCCCAGATCGAGAATCCCGCGACCAGTTCGCGCGCCTCGGCGAACGGCCCGTCGATCACGGTGCGGCGGGGCCCCTCGCAGACGATCCGCTTGGACTCCGCGCTGGGCTTGAGGCCCGCGCCGGCGATGAAGATGCCGGCCTGGACCAACTCCTCGGTGAACCGGTCCATCGCCTCGAACATCTCCATCATCTCGGGTGTCGGGGCCATGCCCGTTTCGCTGCACTCGGTGGCTTTCGCGAACACCATAACCCGCATCGTCTGTCTCCTTGTTCGAGCCCGCCCCTTCTGGCGCCTCATCGGGACGACGAGCGAGCTTGCCGGAAATCGACATCCTTCCGCAATTTTCTTTTCGAAAGGCCCATACCGAGCGCGCTTGCCCAACGGAAACCGCGCAGGCGCCATCCCTACCCCGGGGCAGGGTCATCCTTCACACGAGCGGGGCGCTATGCGCCTGGCGTCAGTTACGGACGATCGAAACCTTCGTCCCTGGGCCGGCATCCTCAATGATAACGTCTGCCTCCAATTGCTTGGACAACGCGCTCACGATGCCCGTGCCCAATCCGCCTCTGGAGGTGGCATGATCGGCGGGCATGCCGACCCCATCGTCCGTTACGGTCAGCACCCAGCCGGGAGGGTGGGCCTGATAATTCACGTCGATCGTGCCCGAAGGGTTGTCGGCCGTGAACGCATGTTTGAGGGCATTGATCACCAATTCGGTGACAATCAGCCCGAGGCTGACCGACACCTCCGCACTGACCACCGAATCATCCACCGTGGCGATGAGCCGCAACCGCTCGGGATCGGCGATCATGGATGCGCCGATACTGCTGCAAAGATCCCGGAAATAGGGACGCAACGCGATCTCGTCGGCACCCGTGCCGGCCAGTTGCCGTTGCAAGGTGGCGATCGAAACGACGCGATGGTGCGCATCGTGCAACAGCGCGCGCGCCTCGTCCGACTGTATCCTGCGCGCGCTCTGCATGATCACGCTGGCGATGATCTGCAGGCTGTTCGCCACGCGGTGCTGCAGCTCCTGGTGGAGCACATGTTTTTCCCGCTCGAGATCGACTCTCAGCCGTTCGGCGACACGCGCGGCGCTCACGTCGGTCACCGCCAGGACGAGAAGGGGCTCTTCGGATGTGGGATATTCGAGCCGGTGCGCGTTCAACACCAGGCGGCACGTCTTGTGACCCTCGCGCACCAGGTCCACCTCATAGGCATCGATGTTGGCGTTGCCCGACGCGGTCGCGCGCAGCAGCGACCCGAGTTGAGGTATATTCCACTCCCCCTTGCCGATCGAAAGGAGCTCGGCATCGATCACCTGCTCGGGATCGAGCGCGAATGCGCGACAGAATGACCCGCTGACCGCCTTCACGACAAGCTCTCTATTGAGCAGGACGAGGGGCGTGCTCGACGACATGACGAGCGCCATGCCCAGATTATGGGCCGAATCAGGGGATTGCGGCGTAAATAATTCCACGGCCGAAGCCTTGAGAGTCCGGAGGCTCGCGCAGCGAAAGCCATACCCGGTAGAAATCAAATCATGGTGACTAGTCGGTGCTTATTTGGTCAACGCCCGTCTCACTGAGATTGCATTACCATGATTCAGAAGCGCGACCTAATCGGTTCATAGCCATATCGGTTCATGGCCGTGCTTCGTGCTGACGAACCACGCGCGCGATTCCCTTTTCCGCCGCGACACCCTACCTGAGCATTCATGAACAAGCGCGCCCGCGTCCTTTTGCTCAATCCCGCGCTCGGGCCGCTCGATTACCGCGTCGACCCGGAGCATGACGTCCAGCCCGGCTCGATCGTGCTCGCCCCGCTCGGACCGCGCCAATATGCCGGCGTGGTCTGGGAGCCCGAGCGGATGACGTCCGACGCCGAGGTCGGTGACAACCGCCTGCGGCCTTTGCTCAGCGTCTATGATCTTCCCCCGCTCAAGGCCTCGCTCCGCCGCCTGATCGAGTGGACCTCCGATTATTATCTCGCGCCGCCCGCCGCCGTGCTGCGCATGGCGCTCGCCTCGGCTTCCGCGCTCGATGGCGCGCGCACGATCGTCGAATATAAGCCCACCGGCCATGTCCCGCCGCGCCTCACCCCGCAGCGCGCGCAGGCGCTCGAGCGGATCGAGAATCGCCAAGGGCTGGTGCGCGAGCTGGCGACGATCGCCGACGTGTCCGACGCCGTGATCCGCGGGCTGGTCAAGGCCGGCGCGATCGAGGCGGTCGAGGTGCGCGTCGACGATCCTTATCCCCTCCCCGATCCCGATCATGCCTGCCCCGAACTGTCCTCCGAACAGGCCGCCGCCGCCGCGCGCCTCACCCAGGCCGTGGACGACAAGATATTCGCGCCGATCCTGCTCGACGGCGTCACCGGATCGGGCAAGACCGAGGTCTATTTCGAGGCGGTCGCCGCCGCGATCCGCGCCGGGCGCCAGACCTTGGTCCTTCTCCCCGAAATCGCGCTGACCGAGCCTTTCCTCAAGCGCTTCACCGAGCGTTTCGGCTGCGCGCCCGTCGCCTGGCATTCGGACCTCCGCCAATCGCAGCGCCGCCGCGCCTGGCGCGCCATCGCGAGCGGCGAGGCGCTCGTCACCGTCGGCGCGCGCTCGGCTTTGTTCCTGCCCTATCGCGACCTTGGCCTGATCGTGGTCGACGAGGCGCACGAATCCAGCTTCAAGCAGGAAGACGGCGTGATGTATCACGCCCGCGATGTGGCCGTGATGCGCGGGAGCTTCGAGCAAATCCCCGTCGTCCTCGCCTCCGCCACCCCCGCGATCGAAACGCGCCAGCAGGTGGCGCAGGGCCGCTATGAGGAAGTGAAGCTCCCCGCCCGCTTCGGCGGCGCGACCATGCCCGATATCGCCGCGATCGACATGACCCACGACCGCCCCGATCGCGGCCGCTGGCTCGCGCCCGGCCTGGTCGATGCGGTGCGCGAGACGCTGGAGAAAGGCGAGCAGAGCCTGCTCTTCCTCAACCGGCGCGGCTACGCCCCGCTCACATTATGCCGCCATTGCGGGCATCGCTTCCAATGCCCCAATTGCACCGCCTGGATGGTCGAGCACCGCCTGACGGCGCGGCTCGCCTGCCACCATTGCGGCCATGTCATGCCGCCGCCCCGCGCCTGCCCGGAGTGCAAGGAAGAGGACGCCCTCGTCGCCTGCGGCCCCGGCGTCGAGCGCATCGCCGACGAGGTCGCCTTGCTCTTCCCCGACGCGCGCACCGCCATCGTCACCTCCGACACGCTCTGGTCGCCCGCCAAGGCCGCCGAGTTCGTCAACCGGATGGAGGCAGGCGAGATCGACATCGTTATCGGCACCCAGCTCGTCACCAAGGGCTATCATTTCCCCAACCTCACCCTCGTCGGCGTGGTCGATGCCGACCTCGGCCTGTCGGGCGGAGACCTGCGCGCGGCCGAGCGCAGCTTCCAGCAGATCGCGCAGGTCGCGGGCCGCGCCGGCCGCGGCGCCAAGCCCGGCCGCGTGCTGGTCCAGACGCACGAACCCGCCGCCCCCGTGATCCAGGCGCTCGTCTCGGGCGACGCCGAAAGCTTCTACGCCGCCGAAACCGAGGCCCGTCGCCACGCCGG
>Ga0207657_10006506_pt1 | contig 12105 bp, 11 predicted proteins | sample KBSC33metaG_FD_184316 | JGI IMG/M metagenome (GOLD analysis project Ga0207657, IMG submission 184316) | Corn rhizosphere microbial communities from Kellogg Biological Station, Michigan, USA - KBS C3-3 metaG (SPAdes) (version 2) | ecosystem: Host-associated > Plants > Roots > Rhizosphere > Soil ...
AACGCGCGTGTAGGCGACATTGTGCTGGCGATGGGCAGCCCCTTCGGCCTGAAACAGACGGTGACCATGGGTATTGTCAGCGCTCGCGGACGCACGGGCTTGGGCATCGAGGATTATGAAGACTTTATCCAAACCGACGCTTCCATTAATCCCGGCAACTCCGGCGGCGCGCTGTTGAACACCCGCGGGGAGCTGATCGGCATCAACACCGCGATCCTTGCCAACAACGGCGGAAACCAAGGCGTGGGTTTCGCAATTCCGGCGAACCTGGCGCGTAGCGTAATGACGCAGGTGATGGAGCACGGCAAAGTAGTGCGCGGTTACTTGGGCCTCCTGCCGCAAGATATTACGCCAGCCATGGCGCAGGCGTTGCACTCGAAGCAGGCTGAAGGCGTGCTCATTGGCGACGTGACTGCGGGAGCTCCGGCAGCAGCAGCAGGTCTTCAACGCGGCGATGTGATTCTGGACCTCAACGGGAAGAAATTAGACGACAGCAACCAACTGCGGATGCGGGTTTCCATGACGCCTCCGGGAACCACCGTCCAACTGCGTGTGCTCCATGACGGATCTGAAAAAACCGTTGCGGTGAAGCTGGCGGAGATGCCGGCCAACCTGGGCGGCTCAGTGGAGAAGAGCGAAGAAGGCGGCGCTGCCGCTAGCGCGCTCGACGGAGTCTCGGTAGAGGCTGCAAAAGGCCGCGGTGTAACTGTGACCAGCGTGGACCAGGGCAGTCCTGCGGCAGAGGCCGGCTTGCACGAGGGCGACACCATTCTCGAAGTGAACCGCGCCAGCGTATCGAGCGTGGCCGACTTTGACAAGGCAATGCGTAACGTCAGCAGCGGCGCGACGCTCCTGCTGGTGAAGCGCGGCGACAACACGTTTTACATCGCAGTGCAGAAGTAAGGCTGCTCGTAAAACGGCGCGGTAAAGCAACCGCTACGAACATCGATAAGACGGGTCGGGCTTTGTGCCCGGCCCTTCTTTTTTGCTCTTAGCGCGAGGAATTCAGTCGCGGATCTGCATCCGGCAGAGCGAATTCGCAGGACGTGCCTAAGCCTTCTGCAACATGACTTCGGTCGACTTGATGATTACCGTCACCTTGTCTCCCTTTTTCAGCTTGAGATCTTCCGCGCTGCGCCGCGTGATCACACTCTCAATGTGGCTCTTTCCAATTTTGACGACCACATGGGCCATGATGTCTCCCAACTTCACGCTTGCGACTTTTCCTTCCAGTTGGTTTCGGGCAGATATGGGCATGCCTAAGGATGCCACTATTTCGCCGGGGCCGGTGGTGTAAAGAGGGCCCACGGCGCCGGATGCGCGGCGCCCGCTGAACGAGGTGGCGGGGACATGCGTCCGTCGCGTTTTCAAGTTCGACGATCACGGAGTTCCCGCCGCTCCCGTTACAATGAGTGCGTGGAAACCCGCCGGATGTGCCCGAACTGCCGCGCCTTCATCACCACCAGTGACAAGGTCTGCCCGTATTGCGATATGAAGCTGCAGGCGCCGGCCGCGGCTCGCCGTGCACCCGCAGATCTGCTGGGTGGTTTGATCCCCCATGCGCACTTCACCACCATCGTGATCCTGCTTATCAATGCCGGATTCTATCTGGCGGAGGCGCTGCCCGGGCTGATTTCCGGAAGCAACGCGACCGGACTGCCGTTATCATTGGCCGGCGCGAAGATCGGTCCCTACATCCATGAGGGACAGTGGTGGCGGTTGCTGACGGCTGGTTTTTTGCATGGGGGAATTCTGCACCTGCTCATGAATTCATGGGTGCTGTTCGATCTAGGAGCAGCGACCGAGGAGGCTTACGGCACTAGCCGCTACGTGGTGTTCTATGTTGTATCCACGATCACGGGATTCTACGCGAGTTATGTGTGGCATCCATTGGGCAATTCTGTAGGTTCGTCGGCCGGCATTTTTGGATTGTTGGGAGCCTTGATTGCGCTGGGTGTGCGGGATAAATCTTCCTATGGCCAGGCGCTTCGATCCCACTATTTGCAATGGGGAATATACGCGCTGATCTTGTCGGCGTTATTCCCGGCCACCGACAACGCCGCGCATATCGGGGGGGTCACCGGTGGATTCGCAATCGCGTATATCGCGGGGACGCCGCGCTTGACCGGCTACGCAGAGCGCCTCTGGCAGTTTGGCGGGGCAGCGGCAGTGGGGCTCACGGCAGTTGCGTTCGCTTTTATGTTCCGTTGGATGATGACCGCCGGGAACCTTTAGTGCGGTGGCCGGCGGGGCGCCGTGCATCGCAACCCGCCTGCAACAAGAAGCCTGCGAAAGACGTCGCATGACGAACTAGCCGATCGCAATAGCGACCACAGCGGAGCTTCGTTGAGAGATTAGCGAACGACTACTTTGGCGAGGCCGGCATTGCCAGCGACATCGTAGGCACGGATCACGATCAGGTGTTCGCCGGGCGGAAAATTGTCGATGTGGATGAGAAATCGTTCGCGGGCGGAATCCGTGACGCCATCGACCGCCTCGACGGGTACCCACGGCCGCGCGTCGACCGAATACTCACAGCGCCTGAGCGCGGAGCCGCGGTCCTGCGCGTCGACATCGATTTCGATTGCCGTTCCGCTGTGACGCGCAGCGCCGGCATTAACCACGGGAGGCGTATTATCAATAAGCACCGGCGGCCCGATCAATTCAACTTGGCGGGCTTGATCGGGAGTATTTGAAGGACGATCAGACGCTACCACTCGAAAAAAATAACGGCCGTCGGCGAGCATATCGCCGTCCAGCAGGTAGGTGTTCTCGGTGATATCGGCCCGCAGCAGCTTCCACTCTTGCTCGCCCTCCCCGCGAAACCAGAGGCTGTAAGAAAGCTTGTCGCCATCCGGGTCGTCGGCTTGCCAGGAGATCAAAATCTGCTGGCCTTGGGGCCGCGATAGCGTTTGCGCCGAGGTGCCTGCGGCGGTAGTGGCGTCCCCCGTGTCAGTCACAGTGATGGAGAACGCTGAGGATGCGCTCGAATTCACGGTTTTAGCGGAACCTGTAGCAGCCGCAGCCTGCGCCGAAACGGTAATGCTGCGGAGCGAGGGCGAACTGTTCTGCGGCAGATACGCGATGGTGACGCTGTCCAGTTCCGGAGGAGCGGTAGCTGCGCCGGTAAACTCGGCGCGCCACTGGATAAACCGGGCATTGGGACTGGTGATCTGCGCCTTTGCGGGATCGGCAATGGGGTCTGACCAATCGCTCCACGTGGCGTCGGGCCGCGCAGAATTTCCCGCCCGGGTTTTGAAGACGACACCCTTGCTGCCGGCCCATGCCAGATGGCCCCAACGCGCCACCGTGCCGGAATCGTGAACCGCGGATTCAAACCAACCGGTGCTGGATGCGGATGCGTCCAGGCGCAGCATCTTTCCAACATTGCCGGCGGCTACCAGCAGCCCGCGCGGCGAAGCGGCCAGTCGGGTGACGTCCGCTTCGTTAGTTTGAGTAACCAGCAGGGCATCGCCAGTGCGATCGGGCCGCGGGTCAAGGCGATAGATGCGGCCTTGCGCATCCGTAAGGAAAGTGAGCGTCCCGCTCGCGTCGGCTACTACGTCGTAAATGTTTTCGTCTTTCGAAGTCCACAGAGTCTCGACCGTGTTATCGGGGAGAATCTTGTAAAGCGCCGAGCGCTCGACGCCCGAGACTTCCGTGGTCGTCGCGGGGGCGCTGATGGGCGACGTCCCGATAGTGGGTTTGGTGGGATCCGGCTTGGGTGCTATAGCGAGACCCGCTTGCGCGTCGGTGACGGTGATGCTGGTAGCAGGGGCGGTGACCGTAGGAGTCGAGGACGACGAACTGGACGCGGCCGAAGTGCGCTTCGCCAGACTGCCGCCGAGCGCCGCAGCGTAGATGGAACCATCTACGCCCGGAACGATGCTACGAATCTCGGGCAGGTTCGCGTCGTACAGCACAAAGCCTCGTGCGGGACTGCCGGTAATGCGATACAGAATTCCATTGGGCTCGCTACCCGCCAGCAAGCGCCCCTCGCGATCGAAGGCGAGAGCTGTTACGTGGGACTGCCCGGTCTCATAGTAGAGGTCGCCTTTGCCGGCAGCAGTAACACGATAGATCTTCCCTTGCTGGCCAGTTGCGACATACAGCGAACCGTCGGGCGCGAAGGCCAGCGCCCAGATGTAACGTTCGCCTGGAGCGAAGTATTCCGTGGCGCGACCGTTCTCGATTCGGTACACCTTTCCATCAGGTGAGGTCCCCGCGTAGACGACGCCCGCGCGGTCGATTGCGACCGCGAAGATCTCAGGCTGATCGGAAGTCCAGGCCACTGAGCCGTTGCCGGTGGCGTCAACCTTCAGAAGTCGGCCGCGATTGCCGGTGCCAAGGTAGAGCGAGCCGTCGGGCGCCGTCGCTACACTCCAAATCTGGGCCTGATCGGAGGAGAAAACCGTTTCGAGCCTGGGGCCGAGGATCAAGTGGCCATCGCGCGTGATCGAAAGGCCGCTCATGCGGCCGCGCAGGAAATCCTGATAGCCATTAAGTTCCCAAGTGGCGGTGGTGGCGGCAAAAGAAACACTGGCCGCGAGGGTGGTGAGGAGCAGCACGCGGCTGAGGTTCATTCTTGCTCCGCTCATTCTTTCACCTCGACCTGGATGGTCTTGGTGCCAGTGACGACAAAACCCGGGGGGCCCGGCACCTCGAGTTCAGCGACTTTCGCGCCGCGCGTGTTCACCAGATTGGCGGAGCCCGCCTGCCCGCGCGTCAGAAGCATCGCGAGCGAAGGGGGCGGATCGGGAATGTCGCGGCCATCGACGGTGAAGGAGGGCTCAGCCCGCCAGACGCGGATGTACGCCTCAGTATTGGAGCGAAGACTATTGAGCAGGCTCAGCACCTGCCGCGGTGAACGTTGCGGAGTGGCCACGGCGGATTGGAATTCGATCACATTAGTGGAAGTGGCATCGGCGATGGTGAAATTCAACGTACCGGCGGGAGTCCCGATTGGAACACGATATTTCATCCGCCGTGAGGTGTCCACACCGTTCTGGCCTTCCATCACCACGGTAATGTCGAGGTCTTCGCCGGGACGCACGGTTCGCGCGGCCATCAGATCGACTACCTGCTGCTGGCTCCGGCGCTCGACGGGCGCAATGTCGAGCGAAACGTCCTTCAACTTGAGAGCATCGAAACCACTCTGCAACGCGTAAGCGATCGGCGACCCGATGCCGGCCGATGCGATCACCGCGACGCCAACATCCCCGCTGTATACATCGTCGACGCGCACGGGTCCGCCATCGAAATCGAGTTGGCCGCGCACCGAGTATGCCTGAGCACCGACGCTACGTTCGGTGGAGTCTATAGCCGAGAACAGAGCCATCTGCATCAGCAGCGGCGTCATGACGCGATCCTGCACCAATTGCATCCGATAAGTATTTTGACCCACGCGTATCTGGACCGGAATCAATTTGGCCTGGCGCCCAGTGAGCCCCGAGACGGCGGTCTCGCGATCCGAAGTAATCGAGCCCATCCATTCGCGCGCGGCAGAGATCTTGAAGGAACTGGAAACATTGGGCAGGAGCGCCAGCACCTCCGCGCTGGCAAACGGCAGATCGGTAGATCCTTCGTCCAGAAAGCGATGTCCGAAAGCATAAACGCGATCGCCGTCGATGGCGGTGATGGTGCCTTCCGCGCCTACCGTCATGTCGCCCGAGATTAACTGGACGCTGATCATGGACCCAGGCTCAAGCTTGCGAGGGTCGCCTAGATGACCCGGAATCACGCCGCCGCCGGAAACTCCTTGGCGCGGATCGAGGCCCATTTCGCGAAGCTGCGGCGCGAAATGTTCCAGCGCAGCGGGCGTAAAGCCCGTGAAAGACACCGGCGTGGCGATTTCCTCAAGGGTATTGTTGCCGGCAACGAACGGCCGGCGGGGCGGCGCGGCCTTCGCGATGGTTGGTGGCGGCTGCGGCCTCACTCGCAGCATGTCTTCAATGGGTCGGATCCCGGCGATCGCTTCTTTCGATAGCGGAAAGCTCAGAGCGACGGCGCCCACCAGTTTGCCGTCAATATACACCGGTGAGCCACTCATCCCTTGCATGACGCCGGTGGAGGCAAGTGGCCCTCCGCTCAAGCGGGCCAGAATGATGGACTGCCGAGGTCCGAGATTTTCAAGTACTCCCAGCACTTCCACTTGGAATTCTTCCACGCGAGTGCCGGAGAACACAGTACGACCGACGCCATGCTGACCCGCGCGGACGTCTTTGAGCGGAAAGATGTCCGGGGCGGCGAACCCAATGGTGGCGAACCCCAGCCACGCGAACGACAGGGCGGCCATCCGGCGCAGGTGGGTCACAAGAACATTGTAACGACTCAAGCGAGTCTATCATCTCACTCCCGAATGGCCCGTAGTAGTATAGGTGAAGTACTCTGACGGAAGGAGGCGCTTTCCGATGTGGAATCGCCGAAAAGAAGAAGAACCAGCACCGAAACCCACTTCGGTTCCGCCGACCGTGTCCCAACCAGCTAAGGAAGGAATCCCCATGTCCACACAGCCGACCCGCCCCCTGGAGCCGCGTACCGATACTACGCGCGGAGGCGTCGCCATCTTAGGAAAGTCCGTGATTTTGAAGGGCCAGATTTATGGACGCGAAGACGTGACCATAGATGGTGAAGTGGAGGGGACAGTGGAGTTGCAGGAGCACCGGCTGACAGTCGGACCCACCGGCAAAGTTGTTGCCACCATTAAGGCGCGTGAAATCGTGGTGCTGGGCACGGTTCAGGGCAATATTGAGACGCGCGAAAAGATCGAGATCCGCAAGGATGCCAAAGTAGTCGGCGACATTCGCACGGCCCGCATCGTGATCGAAGACGGCGCCTTCTTCAAAGGCAGCATCGACATCGTTCGCGCCGAAGCTCCTAAGCCGGCGGCGGTTCCGCCGAAGCCGCAACCAGTGGCCTCGGCCGGCACTCAATCCCCGGCGGCTGCCGCCAGCGCGGGTGACGTCAAGCGGTAGTGGCTCAAACACCGATAGCCGGTTCCGAGACGCGACAGAGTCACGGTCTGGATCAGTTCTGCGCTTCACTCGAGGAACGGCCGGGGATGGCCATTCTCGACTTCGCGGGAGCGAGCCAGGCGACGGTGAGCTTCGTGACGAACTACGGGCATCGCCTGTATTCCGACGATTTTGTGCGGCAATTGGATCGGGTATTTCGGTCTTCGCCGGCGGGTGCAAGTGACGCCGAGTTCTTCGAGAACCAGACCAACCCCGCTCTGGTTTCGGACTTTTTCGAGCTGGCGCTCAACTTTGACGATGGGAGTTTTGACGGTGCTCTGGTGTGGGACTCGTTGCAATTTCTGTCGTCGCCACTGCTGCAGACCGTGGTGGCGAAGCTTCACAGAATGCTGCGGCCGGGCGCGAGCCTGCTGGCGCTGTTTCATACCGACGAACGGATAGAGAACATCCCAACCTACGCCTACCGTATCCATGACAAGCGGACCATTCAGATGGTCTCGCGCTCGCACCGCAAGCCGGCGCAGATTTTCAACAACCGGAACCTGGAAAAACTATTTCAGGATTTCCAATCGGTGAAATTTTTTCTGACGCGGGACCGGCTGCGGGAAGTGATTGTCAGGCGCTAGAATCAAGACCAGAGGTCTGAATGGCAACCGTAAAGGAAGAGTTTCGGCGCATGATCGAGAGCCTTCCCGATGACGCGACCTGGGAGGACGTGCAGTACTCCATCTATGTTCGCGAGCGGATCGAGCGGGGCAGGTCCGAAGCTGCCGGCGGAAAGATCCTCGAGGAGGATGAAGTCGAGCGGCGGATGAAACTGTGGCTTACCGAGTAGGCTGGACGGAATCGGCCTGGCAGGAACTCGACGCTGCAGCTCAATATATTGCGCAAGACTCGTCGCATTTCGCGTCTGCTCTAATCCATGAGGCGCGGCTTGCGGCGCAGTCGTTGCGCAAATCTCCGAATCGAGGCCGTGTTGTTCCGGAACTCATGGACAATTCGGTTCGCGAAATCTTCGTCAAGCAGTATCGATTGATCTATGAAGTTGGCTCAGACCGAGTCATCATTCTGTCGTTTCTTCATGGTGCGCGCCAGTTCCCGGAGACGATATGAAGGGTCTGGCGCTACTTCTACCGCTCCTGTTGGCCAGCTGTGGTAGACGCGAAGCCGCCCCAGACCTTGCACTATACACGGGACAAGGCTTTCAATTATTGAATATCGAATCCAAGAGCACTCGATCTATCCCGTGTTCCATTCCAGTTGGGTCGTTTTCAATCGCACCCGACGGCAAATTTCTCGTGTTTGCATCAAAAGAGGGCAGATCTGGGATGGGGCAAATTTACCGGCTGGATATGGAAACGTCTGAAATGCGAAAGCTGACGTCCGCGGCTTTCTACTATACAAGTAAGCGCTTTCCCCAGTCGGAGTTTCCTGAACGAGAATTATATTCGGACGCGGAAGTTTCGCCGGACAGCCGATTTGTTGCGTTCGAAGTTCACAGCGTGGCTGATAACGACAGTGACGATCTAGTTGGGCTTTCTGGCCCTCTCGCGGTGATGGATTTTTCGTCCGGCAATGTGCGGATTCTCAGCTCCACGGAAAAAGTCAACGGCGAAGGCCCGGCGTTTGCAAACCGTCCTCGCTGGTCCAACGACGGCCGGAAACTGCTTATGGCCTTCGAAGTCAGCGGAGCAATAACGTCCTTGAGCGGGGATGCGCTGCAATGGATTGACCGGCCCATGCCCAAAAAGCTGACGGAAGGGATAGTCTCACCAAAGGGCTGGTGGTCAAGCAAAGAAATCCTCTTTGTTTGGGATCCGGAACAAAGTGGTATCGGCAAGTTGTTCCGACTGGATCTTACGACTGGTCAAGTCAGTAGTGCCGCGTCCTTCCTACCCATCGCAGAAAAGCAATCAAACGATGTCGTCGGCGTTGATGTAAACAGCCGATACGTGTTGATCGAACACCAAAACAGATCCGAATTATTCAAACGCAGCGGCGAGTTACTCCAAACTTGGGGCGCGGGCGCCAGGCTGCGCTTGTTCAACTGAGACCCAGGCGGCGTTTATACTTTCCTAGAAGGAGTCTTTTTGTCCCTCGAAGACGATTTATTGGAGCAGCGCATTAACCGCATTGCTGAGATTGAAGCCCTCGGGTTCCGGGCCTACGGGCAGCGGTTTGATTTTACGCATACGGTGCCTGAGATCCTGGCGGCCGAAAGTGCCAAGACCGCCGAAGAATTGACGTCCGCGAAACCGCAGGTCAGGATTGCCGGACGCATTCAGACCATGCGGCGCATGGGGAAGGCGGGCTTCTTCCACGTGATGCAGCGCGGCGAGCGGCTCCAGGTATATGTGCGCAGCGATGCCGTCAATGAGCGTGAGTACGCGCTCTACCAGTTGCTCGACATCGGCGACATTGTGGGCGTCGAAGGTTACTTATTTCGCACCCGCACTGGGGAATTGAGCGTTCATGCGGAAAAGCTCACATTTCTTTCCAAGATTCTGCTGAATCTGCCTGAAAAATGGCATGGCCTCGAAGACGTCGAGATTCGTTACCGGCAGCGGTATCTGGATTTGATCGCGAACGCAGAGTCGCAAAAAGTGTTCGTGACGCGGGCGCGCATCATTTCGTCATTGCGGCGGCAACTGGAAGCTCGCGGCTTCGTGGAAGTGGAGACCCCCATGATGCAGCCGCTCTACGGAGGCGCCGCGGCACGCCCCTTCGTGACGCATCACAACACGCTGGACATGGATCTGTATTTGCGCATCGCGCCCGAGTTGTACCTGAAGCGCCTGATTGTGGGTGGACTGGAGCGGGTTTACGAAATCAACCGTAATTTCCGCAACGAAGGGATCTCGATGCAGCACAACCCGGAGTTCACCATGCTGGAGTTCTATCAGGCCTACACGGATTATCAGGGCCTGATGGATTTCACCTGCGAATTCCTGAAGCAGACCGCGCTGGATGCGACAGGCTCGACGGTTGTCGAGTGGCAAGGCCATACGTTGGACTTCGCCAACGTCCGCCGCGTGTCCATGCAGGAGGCGGTGGGCGCGGAGGTTCCGCTGCGGGGGCATGCGTTGGTGGAGGCATTCGAGCGCGGCGTGGAGCGCACGCTCATCGAACCCACCATCATTTATGACTATCCGGTGGAAGTTTCTCCGCTCTCGAAAGTGAAACCCAGCGACCCGGCGTTCGTGGAGCGTTTTGAGATTTACGCGGCCGGCATGGAGATCGGCAACGCCTACACCGAACTGAACGATCCCCAGGAGCAGCGGCGCCGTTTTGAAGCGCAACTGAAGTTGAAAGCGGCCGGTGATGAAGAAGCACACCAGATGGATGAAGACTACATCCGGGCGCTGTCCTACGGGATGCCGCCCACCGGCGGCGAAGGCATCGGCATCGACCGCTTGACCATGATCCTGACAAATTCGAAATCCATTCGCGACGTGATTCTATTCCCGCTACTGCGTCCCGAGGGAGAGATTGGGCTGGCCGAAAAGCTGCGGCGCATCGCACCCTAAATGTTTGAACTGTTCATTGCCCGCCGCTATTTGCGCGCCAAGCGCAAGCAGGTGGTAATTTCCGTGATCACGGCGATTTCAGTGATCGGCGTGGCCGCAGGCGTGATGGCGCTGGTGATCGCGCTGGCCATCAACAATGGTTTTCGCGACACATTACAGCGGAATCTATTGGGTGCGACCGCGCACGTCTCGATTCTCGAGAAGGAACCCGGGACGGGTATCGAGCATTGGGAACAACTGGCTCCGCAACTGGCGCGGATTCCGCACGTGAAATCTGCGGCCCCGGCACTCTATGAGAGTGGCTACATCAGCGGGCCGGTGAGTGGGGCGGGCGTGGCGATCAAGGGTGTGGATGTGCGTTCGGGTGCTCCCATCGCGGATACGCTGCGGCACTTGAAAACCGGATCGCTCGAAGGTCTGAGGGCTTCGGGGGGCCTTCCGGGAATCGTGTTGGGCTCGCGGCTGGCGGAAAACATTGGAGCCGTCACCGGCAAGCAGGTGACACTGATAGTTCCCAATGGAGAGTTGACGCCGTTCGGCCCACTCCCCAGCTATGTGCGCTTGCGAGTAGTGGGAACATTTGAATCCGGGTTTTACGATTTGGACGCCAATTGGGCCTTCCTGTCGCTCACGAACGCACAAAAAGCTTTCGACCTGACGGACGTGGTGAACAGCATAGAATTGATGCTCGACGACATTTATCAAGCGCCGCAGGTGGCTGCGGCAGCCGAAAAATTGATCGGGCCGAAGCTCGCCGCAACAACTTGGGGCGAACAGAACAAACAATTGTTGAGCGCTCTCACGATGGAACGCACGGTCACGGTAGTCACCATAGGCCTAATCCAACTGGTGGCCGCCCTGAACATCTTGATAACCCTGATCATGATGGTTATGGAAAAGCACCGTGACATTGCCATCCTGATGTCGATGGGCGCCAAGGCACGGCAGATTCGCAAAGTGTTCGTCTATGAAGGTGCGCTGATTGGAGCCGTGGGTACCACGATCGGCTTGGTGATCGGCTACGGCGTGTGTTATCTTGCCCAGCATTATCAGTGGGTAAAACTCGACCAGCAAGTGTACTCGATTGCGTATGTGCCCTTCGAACCGCGGGCTTTAGACGGGATATGGATCGCGGCGGCGGCGATGGCCGTTAGCCTGATCGCCACGCTCTATCCGGCACGCAGCGCCACGCGCATCGCTCCCGTCGAGTCGCTACGATATGAGTAAATGCCACAACTGATCGCAGCGCCTACCCTCATACCTGTCCCGGGAAACAAAATCATCGAAGAATTTATCGGACGTGTAAACTCCGGTGACGCGCAAGCCAGCGTCGCGCGGATGCGCAGTCCAGCGGGTTGGTCCGAACCAGGACAGCGTCCGGATTTCGATGAATACACTGTGGTGCTCCAGGGCGTGATGCGAGTGGAACACGAGGGCGGTATGACCGACGTGGCGGCCGGTCAAGCGATCATTGCGCGTAAGGGCGAATGGGTACGTTACAGCACGCCCCAGGGCGCCGAATACGTGGCGATATGCGTGCCCGCGTTCTCGCCTGATACCGTACACCGGGATGCGTAAAGCTTAACGCGGTCACTGAATTGGGC